>Ga0190284_1001322_pt1 | contig 11262 bp, 6 predicted proteins | sample 48691812_MG_FD_161668 | JGI IMG/M metagenome (GOLD analysis project Ga0190284, IMG submission 161668) | Hydrothermal vent microbial mat bacterial communities from Southern Trench, Guaymas Basin, Mexico - 4869-18-1-2_MG | ecosystem: Environmental > Aquatic > Marine > Hydrothermal vents > Microbial... | reverse complement strand
CGAAGAGGGGGAGGTCTGGTTCGACGGGCGTGATCTGTTGAAGGTGAGCAACGCGGATATGCACCACGTACGTGGGGCGGAAATCGCGATGGTCTTCCAGGACCCGATGACGTCGCTCAACCCGGTGTATACTGTGGGCTTTCAGATCATGGAAGCGCTCAAACTCCATCAGGGGATGGACGATGCGCAGGCGCGGGAGCGGTCCGGGGAGCTGCTGGCGCTGGTAGGCATCCCGGAGGCTTTTCAGCGGCTGGACGACTATCCTCACCAGTTCTCCGGGGGCATGCGGCAGCGGGCGATGATCGCTATGGCTCTTTCTTGCAACCCCAAACTCCTCATCGCCGACGAGCCTACCACTGCCCTGGACGTCACCATCCAGGCCCAGATTGTGGAGCTGGTGAAGCGGCTCCAGGAGAAACTGGGGATGGCGGTGATGTGGATCACCCACGACCTGGGAGTCGTGGCAGGGATGGCCAGGAAGATCAACGTGATGTACGCTGGCTACATCGTCGAGCGGGGCAACGTGAAGGACATCTACGGGCGACCGCGCCACCCCTACACGGTGGGACTGATGGGTTCGCTCCCCAGGCTGGACGCAGCGTCTGGGGCCCGCCTGGTCTCCATCCCAGGCATGCCACCCGATCTGATTGACCTGCCGCCGGGCTGTCCTTTCGCTGCCCGGTGTACTTACGCGCTGGACCAGTGCCTGGAGGAGATGCCGCCACTGGAGGAGGTGGAGGGTGATAATCATATTGTGGCCTGCTGGCGGTGGAAACAAGTCGCGGAAGCACATCACGGGGAGGGAAAATAATGGGCGCTGAGAGAGCATCCCTGGTCCAGGTTCGCCACCTCAAGAAGTACTTTCCTATTACCCGAGGGGCCATCATACAGCGCCACGTCGGCGACATCAAGGCGGTGGATGATGTCAGTTTCGACATTTACAAGGGGGAGACGCTGGGGCTGGTCGGGGAGACCGGCAGTGGTAAGACCACCGTGGGCCGGACGATGCTCCGGCTGTACGAGCCGACGGAGGGAGAGATTATCTTTGATGGTACGGACCTGATGGCTCTTAAAGGGGGCGAATTGCGCCACATGCGCCGCCGGATGCAGATGATCTTCCAGGATCCCTACGCCTCGTTGAATCCGCGCATGACAGTTGGCTCCATCATCGCCGAGCCACTGGAGGTGCACGCGGTCTCTCAAGGGAAGGAGAAGCATAGGCGGATGCAGGAGCTCCTGCGGGTGGTGGGTCTCAATCCCTACTTCGCCAATCGTTACCCCCACGAGTTCTCCGGCGGACAGCGGCAGCGCATCGGCATCGCGCGCGCCCTGGCCCTCAACCCTGACCTGATCATCTGCGACGAGCCCATCTCCTCGTTGGACGTCTCCATCCAGGCCCAGGTTGTCAACCTGCTGGAGGACTTACAGAGTCAGTGGGGGTTGACCTATCTGTTCATCGCCCACGACCTGAGTATGGTCCGTCACATCAGCGACCGCATGGCGGTGATGTACCTGGGCAAGATCATGGAGTTGACCGACCGGGACGAGATTTACCTGAATCCACTCCACCCCTACACCCAGGCGCTGATGTCGGCGGTGCCGGTGCCAGACCCGCTGGTCGAGGAGAAGCGGCAGCGTATCATCCTGGAGGGGGACATCCCCAGCCCGGCTCACCCGCCTGTGGGTTGCAACTTCAGTACCCGCTGCCCGAGGGCCATAGATATCTGCTCGGAGGTGGAGCCGGAGTTCATTGAGGTAAAGCCGGGCCACTTCTGTGCTTGCCATCTGGTAGAGCGCGAGTCTTGATGCACTTGCTTATCGCCCCTGTCTTGGGGGCGTCTTAGACGGGAATCGCTCTCGGGGACGAGGGCTAGGAGCTTTCGAGATGGGAGAACTGGTATACGGCAAGTCCTGAGACCAACCTACCAATCTACCATCTACACAGGAAGGAGGTGATGCGTCGGGATAAGAATAAGAGCATAGTTCGTAAAAGCGTACGTGTGAGAAAATCTACTCAAATCTCTAAGGAGGAGAAAGATGCTTAACAAAAAGTGGTATATCCTTGCTGCCGTCGTGGTGGCGGGGAGCCTGTTACTCTCGGCCTGTGGGCCGACAGAGGTCGTTAAGACCGTGGTGGTCACCGCGCCGCCCGAGGAGGTCGAGGTCGTGGTGACGACACCGCCCGAGAAGGTCGAGGTCGAAGTAACGGTAGAGGTGCCCGTGGAGGAGGAACCGGGGCTGGGCGCTGGCTGCACCTACAACGCCTACCGCATGGGCTGGGTGATGGACTACGCCGATGCCGAGAATATCCTCAACGTCGTCTTCCACCCAGACTCGCCGTTCCAGTACACCTTCTGGGACGATGACGAATTCCGCGACCTGGTGGACCAGGCGTTGGTGGAGTTTGACCCCGACGCCCGCGCGGAGCTGTGGAAGCAGGCCGAGACCATCATGGAGACCGACTATGCGGCCATCATCCCCCTCTTCTACTACGACCGGACCGCGCTGGTGCGACCCGACCTTGAGGTCGTCTACCCGCCCTTCGGCTCACCTCCCATCAAGCACTGGCGTATGCCGGAGGGAGAGACCACACTGCGGTTCGTCATAGGAACCGAGCCGCCCACGCTGGACGTGAACACCTCCACCGACACCACCTCTCACCTGATCCAACACCAGATTATGGATTCCCTCTACGAGTACGATGGGGAGGGGAGAATCCAGCCAGCCGGCGCTGTGTCCTATGAGGTGTCGGACGATGGGCTGGTTTACACCATCAAATTGCGCGAGGACGCCATGTGGTCGGACGGTGAGCCGGTGACCGCGCAGCACTATGTGGACGGAATCACCCGTCTGCTGGAGCCGGCGACGGCGGCCGAGTACGCCTGGTTGATGTACGTCGTTCAGGGCGCCGAGGCCTTCAACACCGGCGAGAGCGACGATCCTTCCACCCTGGGCCTGCGCGCTGTGGACGACTACACGCTGGAGATCACGCTGGAGAAAGCGGCGTCTTACTTCGACAGCATCCTCGCCTTCTCCACCACCTACCCGGTCCGCATGGACGTCATTGATGAGTATGGCGACCTGTGGGCCGAGCCGGGGAACTTTGTGGGCAACGGCGCTTACCTGCTGACCGAGTGGGCGCACAATGATTACGTGATCGTCGAAAAGAACCCCGACTACTGGGGGGCTGATGACGTGACCATCGAGAAGGTCGAGTTCCCCATCATCATCGAGGACGCCACCGCGCTGGCTGCCTACGAGCGGGGCGAACTGGACGTCGGTGCCTACCCCAGCGAGGAGCTACCGCGCCTCCTGGAGGAGACGCCGGATCACATCAAGGTACTGGTTCGGCCTGGTCCTTACTACATCGGCCTGAACTTTCTCCGCCCGCCCACGGACAACCTGAACATGCGCAAAGCCCTGTCATCCTCCATCAACAAGCGGGCTATCCTTGACAGTGTTCTGGAGATGCCCTGGCGCAACGTAGCGTGCGGCGTGATCCCGCCGAACATCCCTGGCTACCAGGGTTGTGGCGAAGTCGGCTACGAGTTCGACGTGGACGCCGCACTGGGCTACCTGGAGGCGGCGATGGGTGAGATGGGCATTGATGATCCGGCTGATATCACCGTCAACCTGTGGTACAACCGGGGCAACGAGGACGTCCTCGATGCTGTTGCCGAGCAGTGGGAGACCAACCTCGGCATCAACGTCAACGTGGCCATCATGGAGTGGGCTGCCTACCTGGAGACGCTCGACGAGTGCAACAACTAGCCTTAGGCTATGGCTGATGGTTGATTTGGTGGTCCCTGGGGTTTCCCAGATAAGAATGGGGGAGCCCCAGGGTCTGCCTCTCCGAAAAGCGGAATCGCCCACGAATGTGGTCACGAATGAACGAATAACGAATAGCGCATAGCGAATAACGAATGTCCTCTGGCGTGGACTGGTTCGTGGATTCGTGACTGGGTTTGTGGAAGCTGATCTTAGAGCTACGAATTGGCAGGATTAACGGGTTAGGAGGGTGTAGACATGCAAAGATTTATCGTGCAGCGAGTCCTGTGGAACATCCCGGTGCTGATTCTGATCACCATCGTCACTTTCGGGATGATGCAAATCGTGCCCGGGGGGCCTTTCACGGCCAGTTCGTCAGGCCGGCCGGTCCCGCCGGAGATCAAAGCCAACATGGAGGCCAAGTACGGGCTTGATAAGCCGGTCTGGCAGCAGTACACGAACTACATGAACCGGCTGTTGCTCCACTTTGATTTCGGCCCCTCCCTGCGACGCCCCGGTTCCTCGGTCAACAGCATGCTCTTCGGCCCTAACTATATGGTTGAGGTGTTGCGAGAGCAGCTTAGGGCCACCTTCGGCACGAAGGCCAGTTCGATGACCTTCGCCGAGCCTCCCGGCCTGTCCGACTCCTCCGTCCTGGTGGTCAAGACCAACGGGGAGACCGTGGGCTACATTGGCATCGGCTGGGCGGAGCGGTTGGCGGCCATCGGGCGTTTCCTGACGCTGGCGCCGGTCATGGTCTCGGCCCAGGTGGGGTTGGTCTCCATCCTCATAGCTCTCTTGATCGGCGTTCCCCTGGGCATAGTCTCCGCGTTAAGGCAGAACTCTTGGATCGACTACGTCGCGATGTTCTTCTCCATGCTGGGGGTCTCCATCCCCAACTTCCTCCTGGGTATCATGCTGATCCTGCTCTTCGCCCTGACCTGGGAATTGCTGCCCACCTACGGTTGGGGAAATGACTGGAAGCAGGTGCTTATGCCCGCCGTCACCCTGGGCACGGCCGGTATGGCCATCATCGCCCGGCTGACCCGGGCCAGCATGCTGGAGGTCATCCGCGCCGACTACATCCGCACTGCCCGGGCCAAAGGACTGAAGGAGGGGGTTGTGATCGTCCGCCATGCGCTGAAGAACGCCCTCATCCCGGTGACCACCGTTCTAGGGCCGATGATGGCCGCCTGGCTCACCGGCTCGTTCATGGTGGAGTGGGTCTTCTCCATCGGCGGCATCGGCAAGTTCTTCATCACCGCCGTCACAGACCGGGATTATACCTTGATTATGGGCACGATTCTGCTCTACTCGGTGGCCCTGGTGTTGTTCAACCTGATCGTGGACATCGCCTACGGCTTCATTGACCCACGCATCCGGTTCGACTAAGAAACCCGGTTTTTTCTGAAAAACCGGGTTTCTGATAACCTCATGTAAGGAGGAAATTATGGCAGAGACTGCTTCCGAACGGCGCAGACGAGAGGAGGAGGAACAGTTTGCCGAGCGTGGTGTGAGCCTGTGGCAGGACGCCTGGCGGCGGCTGCTGCGCAACCGCATGGCAGTAGTAGGGCTGATATTTATCGGCCTCATGGTTTTCTGTTTTATCACCGCCGATTTTCTGCCTCCCTATAGTTACCGGACGGCCGACTACGATAATACCCGCATCGCCCCGCGCTGGCCCGACCACATCTTTGGCACCGACAAACTTGGCCGGGATGTCTTCAGTCGGGTGTGGTGGGGCACGCGCGTCTCCCTTACCGTCGGCGTCGTCGGCTCGCTGACGTCGTTGATCATCGGCATCACTTATGGATCCATCGCTGGCTACCTGGGTGGCCAGGTGGATAACCTTATGATGCGCTTCGTGGACGTGATGTACGGCTTCCCCACGCTTCTTTTCATCATCCTGATTATGGTGGTCCTGCCCTCGGAAAGCGCTATCCAGGGCATGCTCAACATCTTTATCGCCATCGGCGTTGTGGGATGGATGGGTATGTCCCGGCTGATCCGGGGACAGTTCCTGTCCTTGCGCGAGAAAGAGTTCGTCCTGGCGGCGCAGATGATCGGCGCTGGCCCGGCCCGTATCATCTCCCGCCACCTGCTGCCTAACAGCCTGGGCCCGGCTATCGTGACGCTGACGCTGGGCATCCCCGGCCTGATCCTCACCGAGGCCACGCTCAGTTTCATCGGCCTGGGAGTGCCACCGCCGTACCCCAGTTGGGGGCAGATGGTCTCTGAGGGTTGGAGGGGACTGCGGGCCACGCCCCACCTGACCATCTACCCGGGCCTGGCGATTACCATGACCATGCTGGCTTTCAATTTCGTGGGGGATGGCCTGCGGGATGCGCTGGATCCGACTATGCGGGGCACCGCGCTGGTCAGCGCGGCCCGGCGGAAGAAGCGGCGGAAGAAGAAGATGGCGCGTAAGGCAGCGGCGAAGACTGCCTAGCGCATTCCTGGCGCTGCGAGCAGCGGCAGTTTCGTGCTCCGGTCAAGGGGCGCTCGGAGGGCTACCGGCCGGAGTTGCTGCGCGAACCAGACGGGGGGTACTGGCCGGGGAGCCTGGGCGTACCTCCCGTTTTTTGTGTGGGTGTCTCATAGAAAGATGTCGCAGGAGGCAGGATGAAGCGGTGGAGGTACTGGATCGCCATTGGAGTGCTGTTGCTGGCTTTGGCTGCCCTGATCGGATGGGCCAACGCCTACACTCCGCTGATGACCCCCCGTGCGTCGAAGGAGTGGAGCCGGGGGCGGATCATTGGCATGACGCCGGTGAGTCTCCGGGTGGATGTCCAGGCGGCCCCCGATGGCGGGGCGTTTCTAGGCTGGGTGGACCTCGATGATCGGCTGCACGTGGCGCGGGTGGGAACACGCGGTCGGGTCGTGGCAGACCGGACACCTGTCTTGGGAGCGGATGTCCCACGGGAGCTGCGTCTCCTCGTAGGACCAGAGAGTGATGTTCATCTCATCTGGCGGGAGACGGGCGAGGGCCGCTCGCTCCTGACCTACGCCCGGTTGAACAGCGCAGGCTCGGTACAGGTTGGCCCGCTCCTTCTCTCGCTGCCGGGAGATGAGGCCCAATCCCCGTGTCTGGCTTTTAATCGCCGGGGCGAGATCGAGGTTTTCTGGACCGGTCAGACAGGCATCTATCAGGTCACTATAAGCGCCGAGGGTGAGGTGCAGGGCGAGCCCGTCCTGCTGGTCGAGGACGGCGAGAATGTCAGTGTGCAGGTGGATCGGAGGGGCATCTTCCATCTCGCCTGGCTGCAGGATGTGAGGCCAAGAGTGGGGGCAATCTACTATGCCTCTTTTGATCCAGAGCAGGAGGATCTGAGCCAGCCGGAAGAGATGGATAGAGCCTTCCTGCGTACCGGCCAACGTCTGGAAAGCCTCGTCGTGGGCATTGATAATGACACTGGCTACATTTTGTGGGTCATTCAGGACATGAAAGTTGTTGATTCCAGCGCCTGGTACGCTTTCTTTCCCCTGGAGATGCCGCGTCAGAAGAAGGTCAGAGACCTGCAGTTGGACGAAGGTGGCGGTCCGCTGAATCTTTGGGCTATGCGTGGCCAGTACGAAATGTCGCTGGTCGCTCTGACCGAATCGGTCATGACGCCAGATGGCCCGCAACTTCAGATCGGTGTCCTCCCCTTGCGCGGCGAGCAGTCGCCGGGTGATCGCGCCTGGGCAGCAGTTGGCAGTCGGGGGGCACAGCTAGCTAGCCCAATTGCACTGGACGTTCTTAGGTATACGGGTAATTCGCCACTCGCCATTCGTCATTCGCCATTCGCTATTCGCCATTTGCCATTCGTTCAAAGTGACTGGCCGGAGGATCAATATGTCGTCACGGCATCGGATCGTCCTTCCCTCGACCCGAGCCTGGCGGTGGACGCACAGGGTAATCTTCACCTGACCTGGTTGGAGACGGGGGGCTTCGGCGTGTATCGTGTGGCTTACGCCAGCACCGCCCCCGGGGTGAAGGAGACTTACGACGCCCTGACTTTGTGGGACGTGACCGACCGTGCTATGGGCATTGCCATGCAACTTTTCCTGGTGGTAGGCCTGACGCCGGTGTTGGCCATCTCCTGGTCTCTGTTTCCCCTGACGTGGTTGATCGGCTATCATCTGGTCACCGGGCACGAGAGCCTGAGGGTACCGGGAGCGCGAGTGGCTCTTGGTGTATCCGTGTTGTTGGAAGTGGTGTGCACATATCTCGTCTACCCTTACCGGAGTAGTATACCTCCGGTGCTCCAGTGGGTTATGCCGCCCGCCGTGGGCGCTGTTGCGCTGTTGCTGGCAGTGGGTTACCTGCGGAAGCGAGATGAGCGGTCGTTGTTTGGCGCCTTCTTTGTGTTTGCTCTCGCCTACGGCTTGTTTCAGGTGCTGTGTTTCATACTCTTGCGCCTGTAGAGCGGAGGTGAACCTCTGGCCGCCTGCGTCCCCCCTGCCCCACAAGGCCAAGCAGGCCATGTTGTGCGCCTGGCGTTCCCATAATATAGACAACTCCCAAGTATGGAACGCATATCCCCTCTGTTGGATTTCGTTGGATTCATCGCTGTCCCGGCGCAGCGTGCCCGTTGGCTCAGAAGGTTGGCAGGGGTGGTGAGTGTGTTGCTGCACTTCATTGGGCGTCTCCTTTCTACGCTCGTGCTCCTGGTGGCTTTGGTCTTCTTCGTGGCGCTGGCCATGGACCTGGGGCGGGCAGGGGGGCTGCCGGCTCTGTCCGCGTCCGTCCCTGCCGCCGCTGGTTTCAGCGTGGACTACCTGGCGAACCTGGCCCAGGGTGACCTGGGGGTCATCGCACCCAGCTATCCCTCCGCCCCGGCCGCTCCCATCGCCTCTGAACTGGCTCGCGCTCTCCCCAGGTCTCTGGGGCTGCTGGCTGTCGCGCTGGTCTTGGCGGTCCTCATTGGCCTGCCGCTAGGGATTGGCGCGGGGCTGCGGCGCAAGACCCGTCTCTCCGGCTTACTGGTCTTCCTTTCCGTCCTGGGTATCTCCACCCCCAGTTACTTCGCTGCCATGCTCCTGATCTGGTTCGGCGTCTGGCTCTACCGCACCACGGGGGCGGACTTTATTCCCATCCACGGCTTTGGATGGGATGCTCACTTGATCCTGCCCGCCCTGGTGCTGGCGGCCCGCCCCGCAGCCAACGTGATGCGGTTAGGGTACAACGCGCTGGTGGATATTTTGGACGCCGACTTTGTGCGCACCGCCCATGCCAAGGGACTCGGACCCTGGGTCGTGCTCTTCCGCCACGTGCTGCGGGCCACCGGCGTGCCCCTCTTGACCACCGTCGCCATCTCTCTTCGTTTCAGCTTGGCGATTCTGCCCATCGTCGAGTACATCTTCAACTGGTCGGGCGTAGGTCAGGAACTGCTGGTGGCGATCCAGGTTCAGGACACCACCACGGTGATCGGGATGGTCCTTCCCCTGGCCCTCCTCTTCGTGCTGGTCAACCTGCTGTTGGAGGCCCTCTACCTGCTCGTGGACCCACGTCTGCGGGTGAAGGAAGTGGGGGCGGTATGAAGCCTCAGACGTTCTGGCAACGACTTGGCCGAGCGGTGCGAGACCGGTCTTTCATCGTTGGCTCTGTCCTGGTCACTATCTTTCTCCTGGTAGCCGTCCTCGGGCCGGAAGTGGCCCCCCACAATCCCTACCTGCGGGACCGCATCCAGACAATTGACGGGGAAATGCAACGGGCACCCATCCCCCCCTGTGATCTCTACCCCCTGGGGACCGACGACCAGGGGCGGGATATGCTCTCCATGCTGCTCCACGGGGCGCGGCAGACATTGGTGATGACCTTCGTCGCCATGACGGTGCGACTGCTGCTGGGGTTGCTGCTGGGCACCGTGGCTGGCTGGTGGCCGGGGAGCCTCTTCGACCGGGCGGTCATTGCCCTCACCGAGTTTCTGGCGGCCGTCCCAGGCCTGATCCTGGCGATTCTCCTCGTCTTTGCCGTCGGCATCCGCCGGGGGCAGGTCTCCTTCATCGTCGCATTGTCGCTGGTGGGATGGGGAGAGGTGACCCAGGTCGTGCGGGGCCACGTCCTGGTCATCCGTAACAAGCTCTACATCCTGGCCGCGCGGGCGTTAGGGCTCAGTTCGGTGCAGGTTCTCAGCCGCCATGTTCTGCCCAATCTCTTGTCAACGCTGCTGGCGCTGGCGGCGCTGGAGATGGGAGGCGTGCTGCTCCTGCTGGGCGAACTAGGCTTCGTCCACGTATTCGTCGGTGGTGGCGGCGTGTACACGGACGATGGCATCCAGTTGGGGCATATGATCCACTACTTTGATGTGCCGGACTGGGGAGCCATGCTGGGTACATCCTGGAGCTATTTCCGCTCTCTACCCTGGTTGCCGATGGCCCCGGCGCTGGCCTTCTTCGTCACTATCCTGGGCTTCAATCTCTTCGGCTATGGCCTGCAGCGCTTCGTCGAGAAGGGACGGTTTCACCCTAGCGGCTGGTCGCTGGTCCGCTTCTTCGCGGTCGTCGCGTTGCTTCTCTTCGGTGCTCGTGCGCTCCTGGTGAGCACTGGCATTGAGGCCCAGTTCACCGACATGGCCAGCCAGTTCGACGTACAGCGGGCATGGAATGACATCTCCTACCTCACGCAGCCGGAGTTGGAAGGGCGGCCCACCGGTCCGGGTGGCGGTTTCCAGGCTGCCGGATACATTGCCTACCAGTTCGAGCAGGCCGGGCTTACGACCTTGACCAATGGCACCTACTATCAGTCCTACGCCGCTAACTGTGGACGGGTCACCGCTGAGCCGGTGCTGGCGGTACTGGGGGCGGATGGAGAATCGCGTATACGGATCGTCGAGGGGGTCTCCCTGGACCCTGCGATGTCCTTCGACGCTGAGGGGAGCAGGGAAGAGGAACTGGTGGTGATGGGAAACACACGCGGCGCCGTGGCAATCAGAAGGGTTATTTTGCTGCTCGACCCGGAAGAGGAATTTGACGTGCCGTGGAGTTATCACGTGCCGGCCAACGCACTCGTCTTGCGCCTGGTGCCCGACGACGGGCTGGGGCGCAATGATCTGGCTCCTTTCGTCAATCCCCACCGTGGCTTCAGATACTCTTATCCCAACCTGCTCATTGGCGAGACTGCTGTCCGGCAAGTGCTGGCGGAGGCGGGGCTGGACCTGGACGAACTCCGGGCGGCGCTGGAAGCGGGGGAGCGGATCGAGTTGGAAACCGGCCTGCGTGTCCGGGTGGAGGTGGGGCTGGTCTATGATGAGGTGTCGGCGGCCAACGTCATCGGCTATTTCCCCGCTGGGGACAGAACAACCGAGGGGGATCGTATCCTGGTCGCCGCTTCCTATACCGGGCCACCTTTCCAGAGAGGAACCTTCTCCCCTGGTGCGGACGACAACGGTAGCGGAGTAGCGGTGATGCTAGAGGTAGCCCGGCTGTGGCGCGACCTGGGGTTCACGCCCAAGCGGACGGTGATCTTCGCCGCTTTCGACAATGGAGGGGGAAACTACTTCGTCAACCATC
>Ga0190284_1001321_pt1 | contig 11264 bp, 11 predicted proteins | sample 48691812_MG_FD_161668 | JGI IMG/M metagenome (GOLD analysis project Ga0190284, IMG submission 161668) | Hydrothermal vent microbial mat bacterial communities from Southern Trench, Guaymas Basin, Mexico - 4869-18-1-2_MG | ecosystem: Environmental > Aquatic > Marine > Hydrothermal vents >... | reverse complement strand
TATATCGATGAGGTCGTCGCGATGCGGCTGCCCCACGGGCGGGCGTACGTACACCAGGACGCCAACTGGAACGTCACCAGCCTGACCGATCTCACCGGGGCCGTGCTGGAGCGGTACTACTACTCGCCCTACGGGCAGGTGGAGGTGGTGGCTGAGACGTACTTCGGCGACTACGACGGCGACGGCTTCGTGGACGGCGATGACGCCAACGACCTGTGCAGCAACGGCGAGGGCTGCGCGTGCGAGTTCACCGCGAGCGTGAGCGGCGATTGCCGCGTGTTCGACTTCGACTGCGACGGCGACCTGGACGCGACCGACGAATCCACGCTGGATAACCTCTACAGCGGCCTCTCCGCCGACATGCAAAACCGCCGCATCCCCTCCACCACCTTCAGCCCCACGGGCAACGTGTTCGGCCATCAGGGCTTGGTCCTCGACGTCGAGATCGGCTCCCACCAAAACCGCGGGCGGCAGTACAACCCTAAGCTCAAACGCTTCATGCAACGCGACCTATTGAAGCTTCTTCCGGCTGGCCGCTCAGATCTGGGTACTGATCCGCGGCGCCTAGACAAACTCCGCGAGTTCATCCGATTTGTCCAAATGCACTTCAGCAGCCGTGGTAGACCTCTTCCACCGGCTGTCGAAGAGTTAGTCCGAGTCTTGACTTATGAACAGGACTTAGGCGGTGTGTATGAGGATGGACTAAGCCTCTACGCCTATCTACATAGTTCTCCTATCAGCTCAGTTGACCCATCTGGGCAAGCCGTCGCCACGACGCTGCCGTACGTGCCCGATACGAGCCCGTGGGACCACTGGTCGGCGGTCCACTGTTGGTTTGGTGTGCTCGGCGGGATGATGACGCCCGCCGGCCCAGATGGTTGCCTTGGGTTGGTGCACGGACTTGCCATCGTCTGGGAGATGTGGGAACCAGGGCATTGGCCGGGGTGGCACGAGAGCCCCGAAAACCAAGAGAATGATATACTGATTGCTACGATTTGTTGCCTATTAGTCTCCTGGTAGTGTGTCACATTTGGCGCAACTTATCGGAGGTCCGAATGGTTCACCCTTTTGAAGAGCATCAGGTCAGAGGTAGTGGCTGATCAGGTGAGGCTCACCGATCAGCAATAAAGGGTGTTCCATCGCTCAGCACGTGGGCGAAGGTTGCCGGTGTGACTGATGCACGAAGTGAAGATCGTTCCGCTGGGGCCAGTGCGAAGGTGAAAAAGGACAATGACTCGCGGTCTCGCCGACTCGTTCTGTTGTCGGGCAAACTGATCATGTTCGCCTACGTGGGCGGGTCAACGTCACACCTTCTGAGATGCGACAGTGTGGGCGTGCTCGTTGGTATGCCCGTATCCACTCAACCACATGCGCACCTTGGCTGGCGGAACAGCGTCTTCGAGTTATGCTGGTGAGCGCTGAAGGCAAGACGACGGAGATGGCTCATGATGATCAGGAAGTCCGATCTTAGAACCCCTAAATGTACCTGTGGCACAGGCTTCCAGCCTGTGTCTCAACCGGCAAGATGTCGGAGCCACACATCGGCTGTTTTAGGGGCTCTGAGTTATCAAGCTCTGGTTGGCATATTGGCTCTGACAGGAGCATCGTGTGCTCACTCACGTATACGCATCGATACCGTTGAGGCACACGACTTAGAGAAGCTCATCTGGTCGTCACGGAGTGCTGAGCGCGCCCAATGGTGGCCGTCGGTCGAGCAACTGGGCAAACGCACCAGCATTGATGAAGCGATTCGTGATGAGATATGGGCACGAACGAGGGTGAATACTGTCGGGATGAAGTTCGTCGAAGTCCAACCGGGCACCTTCACCATGGGGCCGGACGAACATCGCGTAGTCGCGATACTGGTCGCCCATCCGGTGGAGATTACCAAAGGTTACTTCATCTCTGTAACCGAAGTAACCAATGCCCAATATCGCCAGCTGGTCCCGGATTTCGAGCCAGATGCTCGGTATTCCCCATATCCAGACTCACCTGCGGTAAACATTTCGTGGGAGGATGCTGACCGATTCTGCAAACTGTTGTCCCAAAGGGAAGGTGTCTTTTATCGGCTGCCTACGGAAGCAGAATGGGAGTACGCGTGTCGGGCTGGTTCCGAGACGTTGTTCTGTTTTGGTGATGATCCCGGTGAATTGGCCGAATACGGCTGGTACGACCACGCGGGCGGGAGAGCATCACAGGTAGCAATCTTGAAACCCAATGCCTGGGGCATCTACGACATGCACGGGAACGCGGTGGAGTGGGTGTACGATTGGTATTCTACAACCTACTACGTGGAATGTGCGGCAGAGGGAGTCGTGCAGAATCCGACGGGACCTGAGCAGGGCCAGAGCCTCCCATACCTGAAGCCAACTCACGTACTGCGAGGTGCGGGGTGGATTTGGAGCACACGTATTCCCTCGGCATGTGGCTCCACTGCTCGATTTCCGTTGCCAAGGCTTGATCGCGTTCCACTCTCAACGGAGAAAGTCGGGTTCAGGCAGGTTATCGGATTCAGAGTAGTCCGAGAGTTGGTGGGGGCGCGCGGTCGGGACAAGGTGACACATGACTGACTGCCTGGGCGTCATGGATCAACGATGTTGCCGCGTGGCGCATGAGAAGGCCACGTGTCGGAACGTCACCAGCCTGACCGATCTCAAGGGGGCCGTGCTCGAGCGCCACTACTACTCGCCCTACGGGCAGGTGGCGGTGGTGGCTGAGACGTACTTCGGCGACTACGACGGCGACGGCTTCGTGGACTCCGGCGACGCCGACGACCTGTGCAGCAACGGTGAGGGCTGCGCCTGCGAGTTCACGTCGAGCGTCAGCGGCGATTGCCGGGTGTTCGACTTCGACTGCGACGGCGACCTGGACGTGTCCGACGAGTCCACCCTGTCGGCCCTCTACAGCGGCCTCTCCGCCGACATGCAAAACCGCCGCATCCCCTCCACCACCTTCAGCCCCACGGGCAATCCGTTCACTCACCAGGGACTGGTCCTGGACGTGGAGATCGCGAGCTATCAGAATCGGGCACGGCGATATGCGCCCAAGCTCAAGCGGTTCATGCAGAGAGATCCAATGGGATTAGTTGCCGGGATCAACCTATATGCCTATGCGCTAGGCAGTCCGATTAGACGGACTGATCCAAGGGGACTCTCGCCTGATCTTGACGCCTTGTGCTTCTCGCATGGACAACCACCTGACGGCGCTACTGGATCGACAGTGTGTGACGGAGAGGGCGGGTTCGTAAACTGTGTAAACCACTGTTGTACTGTTGCAAGTGGTGGATGCCATAGTGGCCCTCCGATGCTGCCCGACTGCATCCACGGCTATCCGCCGCCGAGCGCGCCCCCGCCCGGCGAGCCGGGACCACCGTTCGACCCGTGTCCACTACCGCCTCCACCACCCCCTCCAGGATGTGAGGCTTCGGCGGCTTTCTGCCAGGGACTGAGCAACAGCTGCGTCTGTAAAGGTGAACAGAAACATACCACACAGCTCCAGCAGTACCATCCGAATGCCTGCCAGAATCGCGGCCCTGGCGAGCCTCCGGTAGTTTCTGATGACGATGGCAGTCCGGGAACGTACAGCTACTGTTACAGACATATGTCAGAGTACAATGCACTCGTCACGGCCCAGAACTGTATTGGTAACCATGGCGGCGGTGCTGCCTGTGCCCAGGCCCAGATTGAAGCCCTGCAACCCGTTATCAATGAGCATTACTCTTTCCTGCTGCTTTACTGCCAAGGGTTTCAGCCGGGTGCGCCCTATCCGCCAAGCCCGTAGCTGAAGCTGCCAACCTGCGTTCCCGTGATAGGCAGGAGACGAGAGGACGCATGATACCGTGTGCCTCATGGCAAAGCCACATCAGTCAGCACCAGGCAATGCGGCGGCGTGCGTTCGTTGGGCCGCTAGGGTGAGTCTATTAGGGGGTTTGACCGCGGCGGTGGTCGGAACTGGCCTCATCGGTGTTGCAAGTTATTGCGTCTCAATGAGAAAGAGCCTCCGAGTTGGTCATTGCTTTGTCGTACTCGGTTTCCGGGACGACCCCGAGAAAGCGCACGATCTGTCCGGGATGCGGGGTACAAGACTTCCGCCCGGTTCACGGGGCTCCTCACAACTGCTCATCATCTGCGCTGACGGAAGACTGGCAGGGATCTATAGCTGCTCGGCTCGCGAACAACTGCCCAAGGACGACAGATCTGCCGGATTCGGCGGGCTCTCCTACAATCGTGTACAGCGGGTGCATGGCCAATTGACCATACAAATGGTCTCCGTTCTCGTTCCCCTTTGGATGCCATTTGCCACGTTTGGTGTGTACCCAATGTTCGTTGCGCTTGCATTTGTTCGCCACAGGTATCGTCATAGGCAACGCCGTAGACGTGGACAATGCGTAAAATGCGGTTATGACCTGCAAGGCAACACTACTGGTGTATGTCCCGAATGTGGAGAGTCATTCGAGCGGGTGGGCAGGCCCACGCGGCAGGTCAGTGACGAGTCAATGAAGTCACCCCGTGGTTCGTTGCAAGGGGTTGGCAGTCGGCGTGAGACCTTGGCCCCTTGAGGTTCCCATTCAATCCGCCCTGTTTTGGCTGACCTTGGATCGCATCTTCCTCCACCAGTCGAAGCAAGTGGTGTACCAAGAGCGTCGTTTGGTCCTGTACCGGCTGCATCCCAGGAAATACTCGTTGGTGGCGCGGTTCCTCTTGATCTGGAGCACCCCGTCCTTGCAGACGGAGCAGTGGCCGAACTCATCGTCCGCTACCACGATCCGGACAACTACTACGCCGTGCGGCTGGGGGACGAGGTCGGCACCACGGGCGTGGGGGACATCGAGGCTGTCCAGGTGGTCCGTGGGAACGAGAGCACGCTGGCGGCTGACACCTACAGTACGGCTTCATCGGTGACGCTCAAGGTCAGCATCGACGGCACGACCCTCAAGGCCTGGGTCGGCGCCACCGAGGAGATCAACACCAGCGGGCTCAGCGATCTGGCGTTCGGCGGGGTGGCGCTCGCTGCCAACAAAGCCAAGTTCGACAACGTCAAGGTGGGCTACGACAACAACGCCGACGACGACATCGACGATGGCGGTGACGACCTGGTGCTCAGCGAGACCTTCTCCGGCACCGCCATCACGCCCGGCTACGACGCCAACGGCAATCTCACCGACGACGGCTCGTACAAGTACACGTACGATCCGTGGAACCGCTTGGTTAAAGTGGCAGCGAAACAGGACACCGACATCACCATCCAGACGGCCAAGTACGACGGGCTGGGCCGGCGGCTGGAGAAAGTGGTCACGAATTCAGGTGACCACGACGCCACTTGGCGGTACTGTTACTGGTTCTCCTCCGAATTAAGGCCTGCGAGAAAATAAGTGTCGCAACTTACGGTAGAGATCCGTGTCCTTCCGGCCTGGAACTACATCATTCGGCCAAGACGCAAAAGACGGCTTGACACAGTTATTTCCTCGCAGGCCCTTAGTTACTGGATAGGCGTCCACGCCGGCTTGCGGAACCATCCCCCCAGCCGCCCTGTCCAAGGGCCGCCAGATTCCTGGAGTCGCTCCGTCCGGTTTTTTCGAGCTACGCCGCGAGACATGAGTGCTGCGGGGGAAACGTGGCAACACGGAACGATATCGAGCCCCAGATGAGCCAACGGAGCCGTGCCAGGTCCGGTACAGACGGTGTCACCTTGTGACCAGCAGGGAGAACACCCACAAGTGTGGCGGGCGTTGCGAGAAGGCGGCGCTCCGCCCAGCGAGGGCACTACGCAGATCTTGGCGAGCTATCCGACGATTGAGGGCCTGCCTGATCTCGACAGCTACAAGGACATCAACTGATCACCCTACCCAGAGGTTCTTCTACGGGCCAAGCATCCGGACTCCTTGAGCTAATCCAGTCTCCAGTTTCTCGAAGACCCGAAGAACACCCCGACGGTTTGGTTTAGAAAATTTTTGGAAAGTTCGTAGCGCGCCAGTGTGTTGTAGCTGATTGAGTCTCATGCGATTGGGTTTTCTCGCGAGTTTCCGGCTCTGGCGCCGTCGTCCTGCCCTGTCAGCCGCGCGAGGCAACGTGATACGATCGTCGCGGTGTCATATCTCTGACGCTCCGCGTGCTCGCCAGCGCTCGCCTGTCGGCGCGACCATCACCGGAAAGCCACCGCAAACGCATAGGAAACCCACCGCAAACCCGCGTGTACGGTCGGTTCGTTGTAACCGTTCGGTTGCAACGGAAACGACGCACCGTGCAAGGAAAATGTGTCTGCCTATTTGACAAGCGCGAATCCTGTGGTATAGTTGGGGTAGATAAGTGCTCCCGCGTTGCGGTCACAACCGGGAGCGTGGTCCCAACCTACACAGGAGATTGAGACGATGAAGTTCTATGGGAAAGCCGAGACGGCTGCAAGTCGAATCCTCACACTGTTCAGAGAACCCAACAGGCTGCCGGAAGCATTGGCGCCGATGTTCATCCATCGGTCGGACGATGTTCCATGCCGCGCGTGGTCGTGGTCGAATCAATTGCTGACCGCGTTGTCCGGCACGTCGGACGCGCGGGGATTCCGACAATGGGAATCGGTAGGCCGGCACGTCAAGAAGGGCTCGCGAGCGTTTTACATCCTCGGGCCTTGCACGAAGAAGATCCGAGACCGCGATCCGGAGACCGGCGCGGAGCGTGACCGGATGGCCATCGTCGGCTTCAAGTCGATTCCGGTGTTCCGGTATGAAGATACCGACGGGGAAGCGCTGCCCGGTCCAGACGGTGACGTGCGGCGGTTCCTCGATGGGCTACCGCTACTGCCGGTCGCCGAGTCGTGGGGCTTGTCCGTCGATGCGTTCAACGGTCGGGACGGTCGTGCGCTGGGCTGGTATCGGTCCGATGGGGCTATTGCGCTCGGCGTCGAGAACCTGTCCACGTGGGCGCACGAACTGTGCCACGCGGCGGATGATCGGCTGGGCGCGCTTCGACCGTCCAGCCGGCCAGACCGGGAAGTCGTCGCCGAGTTGGGCGGAGCGGTGTTGCTGCAATGCCTTGGGAACCTTGCGGATGCCGACCTGGGCGGTTGCTGGCAGTACATCGAATCCTGGGCGCAGCACGGGAAGGTGCATCCGATCCGAGCCTGTGAGCGGTTGCTCAAGCGTGTCTGCGATTGCGTCGCGCTGATCCTCGACACCGCGAACGATCTGCAAGCGGTCGAGACTGGAAAGAAGGTGGCGTGATGGCAACGCTCTACTGCCGAGTGACCACAGACGGATACCTACTCGCCGCGGCCACCGGGGACGACTACACCGGTTCGGACCGCTACTGGGCGGACTACTACACGGATGACTTCGGGGACGATGAAGTCGAGACCCTGTGCGTCGACGTTGCGGACAGCATGGCCGACGATCTGTGCGAGCAAGGGACAAGCGGACAAGTGTTCTCCGACGGATACGAGGCCTGGCAAGCTGTGCTCGCCGATGACGGAAAGGCGGTGGCCTGATGCAGCTTTACCAGAAGTATCGACCGCGTTTCTGGAGCGATTACGTCGGCCAAGACAAAGCCAGCACGGTCGTGCGCCGGATCATTGAGCGTGACGGGTTCGACCGCGCCGCATTCTGGATTGAGTGTGCCGGCGGGAACAACTCCGGGACGGGCAAGACGACACTGGCCTGGCTGATCGCCGGACAACTCGCCGACGACTTCTTCGTCCAGGAGGTTGACGGGGCGCGGGTCACGAAAACCTACGTCGAGAGCATGATGCGGGAAGCTCGGCTTTGCACGTGGGGCGGTGAGAAGCGGTTCCGCGTCTGGATCGTCAACGAAGCCCACGCGATCACCAGCGGTGCCGTCGATCTGTGTCTTACGTGGCTGGAGAATCTGCCAGCCCACACCGTCGTCATCTTCACCACCACGCGGCGGGTCGATGCGAATCTGTTCGGCGACCACGATAGTGGGCCGTTCGCGTCGCGGTGCTTCAAGGTGACGCTCACGAATCAAGGGCTGGCGAAACCGTTCGCGGAGCGTGCCCGGTGGATCGCTCAGCAGGAGAAGCTCGACGGCAAGCCGCTCGAAGCCTACGTCAAGCTGGTGCAGGAGTGCAAGAACAACTTCCGCGCGGTGCTGCAGCGCATCGAAGCGGGCACGATGCTGGAGGGTTGAGCGATGAAGCGGACAGACCTAGTCGGCCTGGCGTGGTTTCTGGTCACGTTGGCCGCGTTGACGATGTTGCCGGTGATAGGCGCCGCCTGCTTGCGGGGCGCGTATCAACCGGCGTTGGTGAACTGAGCAAGTGGCGCCGCGGTGTACCCGCACCCGGCGCCGTGGACCCAAGCGATAGGAGCTTGAATCATGCAGAGCCTAACAGACCTATTCGGACCCGTCATCTCGACCTACAGCCGGGCGCACGCCATCGAGGACGGCGTGCTGGTGGACCTGATGCAAGCGGAGACCGTGGACGCCGTGCGCGAGGCGGGGTTCCGTCACCCGGTGGCGATGACCGCTACGGCGTTTGAGTGTGCGGTGTGGCCGATCGATGACGAGACCGCCGAGAAGTGGCTGAAGGCCCGCGCCCAAGACCTGCAAGGGCGCCTGTGGGACGTGCTGTACATGCTGATGGCAGCGATCAAGTGCGGCGTGGACGGCGACACGGTGCGTTTCAGCCTGATCGTGGTGGACGCCGAAACCAAGCGGCGCCGTCGGCTGTCGCTCAAGACGATCTGCGGACCCGGTGATAACGGTGAGCCCGTCCTTACCATCATGCTACCCGAGGAGGATTAAGCGGTGAACGCACTCGGATACGCACGGTGCAGCACGCAGGAGCAGGCGGACAGCGGGCTCGGGGTCACTGCGCAGGTCGAACGCATTCGAGCCTATGCCGCTCTGAAAGGGCTGCACGACATCGACATCATCATCGACGAAGGCGTAAGCGGTGGGAAGTCTCTGGCGGACCGGGCCGGTGGACGCCGGTTGCTGGACGCGGTTCGGGCACGCAAGGCCGGCGCGGTCATCATGCTGAAACTGGACCGGATGTTCCGCAACGCGACGGATTGCCTGGCGACCGTCGAGACGTGGGACAAGGCCGGTGTAGGGTTGCACGTCGTGGACCTGGGCGGGAACGCCATCGACACCACCAGCGCCGCCGGCAGATTCATGCTGGTGGTGCTGGCTGGCGCGGCGGAGATGGAACGGAACCTAGTCCGGGAGCGGACGAAGTCGGCCCTGGCCGTCAAGCGGGCGAACGGGAAGCGGATCAGCCGCACACCGTACGGATATGACCTGGCCGACGATGGGGTTACGCTGGTCGACAACCCCGCCGAGCAAGCCGTCATCGCCGACATGCTGGCCATGCGAGATCGGGGCCTGTCGTTCGAGAAGATCGCGGGGACCTTGACAGACCGGAGGATACCAACCAAGCGGGGCAACGGTCGGTGGAACCAAGCCACCGTCCGGGGCCTCTGCAAACGCAACGGAGACAGACGACGATGAGCAAGACGAGAAGAATGCCGGACACCATCACCGGGCGGCTGCGCTGGCACTTGGAGCATTGTGGGGCGAACCTGGTGGAAGTGGAGCAGGAGACGGGGATTCACAACTCCATGCTGAGTCGGTTCGTTCGCGGCGAGCGTGGCCTGCACCTGGACAACATCGATATCCTGGGCGAGTACCTCGGACTCAGGTTGGTCCGCGACGAGGATTGACCGACCGCCGTCCGACAACCCGCCCTCCCCCGGTGTAATCGCCACTCAAGCGCCCCAGGTCAGATTTCCAGGTACTCGGGTACCGTGTTGGTGCCGATCGTCGATTCTGGACGCCAACGATTCACCTGAGAGGGATCCAGCGGGGCAAGTTGGGGGCGATGTGGAGCGGAAGCCCCATCCGAACGTAGATGCCGTCAGAATCGCATAGCTCGTCGCTGTGGCGTCTTCTCCCGCCTGACGGACTAGGACACTCGTGAATCGCTCAGAACGGCTCTATTCGCGTTTGGCATCTGCTGACACCGGTTGACACCCTGTCGCTGACGTGGCTGCTTTGACCGTTGCCAGGATGCCGGCTTTGACAGGCTCGGGGAGTGCAGGCCACGCCTCTGCGATCACGGCCAACTCGGCGTCCGATGGTGCAGTACTTGGTGCAGTCGGATCATAAGTCGTTGATTGACAAGCATCGGTTCCAGGTTCGAGTCCTGGCAGCCCAGTTACACGCGGTGGGTGGAACCCGCCCTACTCAGCTTAAAGCAGGGTAGGCCTTGCCCACCGGCCCTCTCAGCCTCTCCATCTTGGTCGCTTCGCGGCCTCGGCCATTCATCCCGTCCCGTCCGCCGCACCATCGGTCTCACGATACTCGCTGCTCACGACCAGACCGCGCCGGTCGGTTACGTTGAAGTAATAGACCCGCACCCCGTCCGGAAGATCGGCCCGGACCGTATGCGGAGTAGGTTCCACGGTCGCGGGCAGGGTCTCCCACTGACGGTGACGCCACTCGTCGGCATCTCTGGTGAAGTTGAGTTCCGCGCTGACGATCGGCACGTGGGACGCATAGGTGGCCCACGCCTGCGATCCCGCTCGCCCTTGCGCCGTGATCTGTGCCAGCGGTGGCCCCGCTTTCAAATGCCGATCGGCGAACGCCTGGATCTCCGGCGGTTTTCTTCCCTGCCGGTGGTTGTGGGCCATCCCCACGCGCACGCACAACGTCCGCCTGCCCGACGGCAACCGGCACGACTTCCGCCACGAGTCCAGCGGATACGCCGGATCGTTGGTCCCCGTCACCCACAGCATGGGCATTCCCGCGCCCGCCAGGTAGCGCGACGGGTCCCACAACGCCAACCACTTGGCACTGTGATCCGCGCCCAGAAGCTCGAACCGCTTTAGCCACACCGAGTTGTCACCCAGAAAACCGCAGCCGTACACCGGAATCGCGATCCGGAAGCGGTCGTCGACCCCTGCCGCGATGCACGTCAGATACGCCCCCCAGGAGATGCCGGTCACTCCGATGCGCGCGGGGTCGATCTCGCCGAAAGTGCGCAGCAGCGAGTTGGCCAGAATGACGTCCACCACCGCATGGTACGTCCACTGCTCCCCCAGCGGCTCGTCGATCTGCGAGAACCCGCCCCACTCCCCAGGCCCGCTATGTGCGTGTCGTGCCCAGGCATCGCCGACCTTGCGGGGCACGCCGCCGTTCGTGTCCAGGGCAATCGCCGCGTACCCCCGCTCATTCCAGGTGCTCACCCATTCCGCGAACGCCGTCCCGCCGCCACCGTGAATCAAGACCATCGCCGGCACCCGCTCACCGGCC
>Ga0190284_1001318_pt1 | contig 11285 bp, 8 predicted proteins | sample 48691812_MG_FD_161668 | JGI IMG/M metagenome (GOLD analysis project Ga0190284, IMG submission 161668) | Hydrothermal vent microbial mat bacterial communities from Southern Trench, Guaymas Basin, Mexico - 4869-18-1-2_MG | ecosystem: Environmental > Aquatic > Marine > Hydrothermal vents > Microbial... | reverse complement strand
CTGCACCCGGTCATCGGCGGATACCGACTCGAGGACATCCGTGTTGTGGCTGCCTTCGACATCGATCGACGGAAGGTCGGCAAGCCCATTGAGGAGGCCGTCCTTGCCCCGCCGAACTGCACCACCGTCTTCCAACGCGAACTTTCCTCTTGCGGCGTGACCGTACAGATGGGACCCGTCCTGGACGGCGTGGCCGACCACATGGCCAATTGTCCCGACGGGCAGGCGTTCAGGGTGGCCGACGAGAAGCCGTGTGACGTGGCCCAGGTTCTGCGGAACACCGGTGCGGAGGTGCTGGTCTGCTACCTGCCGGTCGGCTCCGAGGATGCCGTTCGCCATTATGCCCGGGCCTGTCTCGATTCGGGCGTCGCGATGGTCAACTGCGTACCGGTCTTCATCGCCTCGCACCCGGAATGGAGCGGGGAGTTTCGCAAGAAGGGCATCCCGGTCGTCGGCGACGACATCAAGAGCCAGTTCGGCGCGACGATCGTCCACCGGATGCTGACCCGGCTGATGGGCGACCGGGGGGTCAAGCTCGACCGTACCTATCAACTCAACACGGGCGGCAACACCGACTTCCTCAACATGCTCGAGCAGGGTCGCCTGAAGTTCAAGCGAATCTCGAAGACCGAATCCGTCCAGTCCCAGTTGGACACGCCGCTGTCCGACGAGAACATCCACATCGGTCCCGCCGACTACGTCGCATGGCAGAAGGACAACAAGGTCTGCTTCCTGCGGATGGAGTGGCGGGGCTTCGGCAACGTCCCCATGAACCTCGAGCTGCGTCTCAGCGTCGAGGATTCCCCGAATAGCGCCGGCATGGCGGTCGATGCAATCCGGTGCGCGAAGCTGGCGCTCGATCGGGGCATCGGCGGTCCGCTGAACGACGTCTCGGCGGTCTGCATGAAGCACCCGCCGGAGCAGTTCCGTGACTCGGAGGCCAGAGAGCATCTCGAGCGGTGGATCTCTGGCACTTAGAAGCCGCGCATAAACAAGTTGCAGATTTCATATGGGTGGTACGGGTATTCTGCCCATATGGCCACGGGCGGGACGCCCATACCATCCTACACTGTTATCAGGTGAGATCTTTGTGTCTAACGAAGAAAACTGTGGCACCGGCGTCTCGCCAGTGGTCCCACCGGCGAGACGCCGGTGCCACATCTTGGTTGCGGCCGGAGGCCGCGCTAGGGCGCTTGAAGTTGGATGATTGCTTTGGGCAGCAACTCGCGCTCGATGGCCTGGACGCGCGCGGCGAGTGACTCCGCGGTGTCACCAGGTTCGACGGGGCACGTTTCCTGCGCGATGATCGCGCCGTGGTCGTATTCGTTGTCGACCCAGTGGACGGTAGCGCCGGACTGTCCATCCCCCGCGGCGAGCACGGCCTCGTGGACGTGTCGGCCGTAGAAGCCCTTGCCGCCGTATTTCGGCAATAGCGCGGGATGAATGTTGATGACCTTTCCCAGCCAGCGTTCGGGTAATTTCCAGTAGCACAACCAGCCGGCCTGGACGGCGAGGTCCACGGCATAGCGGTCCAGCGTTTCGGCCATGCAGGCGCTGAATTCGTCCACGTCCGGGTGGTCCTTGACGCGGATGATCTCCAGCGGCAGGCCGGCGTTTTGTGCGCGGCCGACGCCTGCGACCGTCGAGCGGGAGGAAATCACCACGGCGATCTCGACGCCGGGCAGCCTGCCGTCGGCGATGCGGTCGATGAGGTTTTGCAGCGTCGTGCCGCTGCCGGAGATGAGGACGGCGATGCGAAAGGGACGGTCATTCTGCGTGGTCATGGTTGCGAATCCTCGATGACGCGGGTTCGGCTCAGGAAGTGGGCGATTTCGTTCCAGTAGGCTTCTTCGTTGTCGCGGCCGGGGAAGTCGTTGTGCTTGCAGTCGTATTCGATGTATGTGCCGTTTCGGGCGAGGTCGCGGAGTCTACGGCCGTGGGCGACGGGGATGATGTCGTCACGGGTGCCGTGGAAGATCAGGGTCGGCAGGTCGAACGTGTTGAGAACGCGGTCGGTGCGGAAAGGATTCCTGGCCAGACAAGCCGGGGCACCGTACTTGTGTGCCATCGCTGCGGCACTCGAGAAGGTGGATTCGAGAATGAGCGCCTTGCAGGGGAACCGGGCAGCGAGCTGTGCCGCGGGACCGCCGCCGAGTGAGCGGCCGTGGATGACGATGCGGCCACTGTCGACGTCGGGTCGCTTGATGAGTTCATCGCAGAAGCGAACTGCATCGCCGACGATGGCTTCTTCGCTTGGCTTGCCGTCGGATCGGCCGTAGCCACGGTATTCAGGCAGGAGGATGGCGCAGCCGAGCCGCTGGTAGCCCTCGACGACTGTGTGCTGGTGGTCGATAATCTCGGCGTTGCCGTGGAAGAAGATGGCGACCGGTGCGGGATTGTCCGACGTGAGGCCTGGTGCGGGGGCAAGCCATGCGACGACCTGGCCGCCATCCTCAATGTCCAGTTTGATCTCGACGGTCTTGGCATTGTACAGCATGGGCATCGGCTCCGGCGCCATGTCGGCCGGGAACAAGAGCCAGTCCTGATAGAAGTAAAGGGTGGTACACCAGGCGATATACAGAGCTGCAAGGAGAATAAGGCATCGAAACCAGAGACGCTTACGAAGTGGAGTTCGCGGCAGTTTGCAGGATCGACAAGCCATGTCAGTCTTCGTTTCTGATCTCCGGTCCACAGACGCTCCGATCAGTTCTCGCCAGCGATACCAGGATACCTGACGCCGAAGTTCCCGGCGAGCGCCTGCCAGCGTGCTGCTTCATACAGGTGCGTGACACTTTCGGCGGCTTCCCGGCCGCCCGGCACGCCCAATGTACATGTATAGCAGCTTGCTGCCAGTGCTTTTGTTCAGCAAGACACTGGCGGACAAGCCGCCAGTGGCATCCATCGGCACTTGTGGTGTTCAACCCTTTCCGCTCTGAGTAGTAACGCGATAGGTGATTGGCAATCGGCGCAATTGAATCGGACTTTATTATTCACAGCGCGGCCGTCGGCCACAACCAATGTGTGGCACAGGCATCCCGCCTGTCACTCCACCGGCTTTGGCGCCGGTGCCACAGTTTTCTTCGCGAGCCGCGAAGATCCTCCGCATGAGTAGGACATGACGGAAGCCGCAACATGCTTCGTGGTGGAAGATCTCGGGCGGACATGCGTACGGTCAAACGGTTTGACCGGCCGCCAAGGCAGGGACGGCCCGCTCGTCCTCGCCTGTCAACCGAACATTGAAATACCTCGCGTCGGGATGATGGGCGACGATGGCGCTGGTGGATTGCTCGGGCTCCATCTGATATTCCTCGCCGAGCGACACGCCGATGCGCCCCGGCTGCAGGAGATGGAACAACTTGGCCTGATCGTCAAGGTTGGGACAGGCTGGATAACCGAAGCTATATCGGCTGCCCTGGTAGCCCTGCTGGAACAGCCTGCGCACGTCCCTCGCGTCGCCGTCGGCGATACCGAGTTCCATGCGGATTTGCTTGTGCATGTATTCGGCCATGGCTTCAGCGACCTCAACGCTGAGGCCATGCATGTATAGATAGTCGCGGTACATATCCTGCTTGAAATACTCCATGGCGATCTGCGACACGCGGCGGCCCGCCGTAACAACGAAGAACGCGGCCACATCGAATATGCCGCTTTCGTACGGGCGCCAGAAATCGGACAGGCACCAGAACGGCGACCGGTTCTGACGCGGGAAAGTAAAACGTCGAAGCTCATCGCGCGTTGGCTCCCGGCCGCGCTCAGGCGGCTGGTAGATGATCAGGTCATCTCCCTCGCTGTTGCAGGGCCAGTAACCGTATACCGCCTGCAATTTGAAGATGTCTTCCCGACGGCATCGCTCAATCAAGTCGTTGTAGAGCGGCCGGACGTCGCGCGAAATGTACTCCTTGAACTCCTTCGCTTTACGGCCCTGCTTCTTGAACTGCCACTGAACCTGAAAGAGCATGACCTGGTTGATGTATCTAAGAATGGATTGCAGGTCGGTCCGTTCGATGACGCGCGACCCCCAAAACGGCGGCGTGGGGATGGCATTGTCCGTGGCAACGTCACTGCGCTCCGGTATTTCGAGAGTGGCCGCGGCCCGAGCCGTCCTCGCGGCCGACGTTGAGACGATCTGCCGCGGCGCGGTGACGATGGACTTACCCTCGGAAAGACGCTCCATCAGGGTCAAGCCGTCAAAGGCGTCTTTCGCGTACGCGACATCGCCGTGATACGAGTCGCGCAATTCATGCTCGACAAAGCCGCGGGTCAGCGCCGCCCCGCCAAGGATGACGGAGGGATTCAAGCCGTATTCGTTGAGAACTTCCAGATTGTCGCGCATGACCAGCGTCGATTTGACCAGCAGCCCGGACAGGCCGATCGCATCAGCGTTGTATTTCTTATATGCCTCAATGACGTTGGTGATCGGCTGCTTAATGCCCAGGTTGTGAACCTTGTACCCGTTGTTGCTGAGGATGATGTCAACGAGGTTCTTACCGATGTCGTGGACATCTCCGCGGACAGTTGCCAGAATGATGGTTCCCTTGCACACCTCATCCTCGTGCGCCATGTGCGGCTCGAGGGTGGCGACGGCGGCCTTCATCGTTTCCGCGGAAGACAACACGAAGGGAAGCTGCATCCTGCCCGCGCCGAACAGATCGCCGACGATCTTCATGCCGTCGAGTAGAAAGATGTTGATGATGTCCAGCGGACTGTATCTTGCCAACGCCTCATCGAGATCATCATCCAGGCCGAGTCGGTTGCCGTCCACGATGCGCTGCCTGATGCGTTCCTCGATAGGCAGCCCCGCCATCACCTTCTTTCCGTTGACCGTGTCCCTCTCTGAAAAGAGGTTGATAAATGCGTGCAACGGATCGAAACCTTCTCGGCGGTGGTCGTAGATCAGATCGCGCGCAGCGGTCCAGCGTTCCGCGGTGACTTTGACTTCCGGGACGATCTTGCTGGCGTGGACGATCGCGGCGGTAAGGCCGCGCTTCTTGGCCTCGTCGATGAAGACGGAGTTCAGCACCGCCCTTGCCTCCGGGATGAGACCGAAGCTCACGTTCGAGACGCCCAGCATCGTACCACACCGGGGAAACTCCTTCATGATCAATCTGATGCCATCGATCGTTTCAAGGGCAAGCCTGCGGTCGGCATCGTTGCCGGTCGTGATCGGGAAAGTCAGGCAGTCGAACAGGATGTCTTCCTCGGGGATGCCGTGCTTGTTGGTCAACAGACCGTGCAGCCGGCGAGCAATCTCGATCTTGCGCTGGGCGGTCTTGGCCATTGCATGTTCAGCGTCTTCGTCGATGGTCAATGCGACGACAGCCGCGCCGTACTTCTTCAGGAGCGGGCATATCGCCTCGAGTTTCTCCTCCCCGTTTTCGAGGCAGACCGAGTTCACGATGCACTTGCCGGCCGCTCGCTTCAAACCGGCCTCTATGACCTCCGGCTCCGTAGAATCGAGCATCAAGGGAGCGGTGACATCCTTCGCATAGCGGGCAATCACCCGATCCATGTCCGCCACGCCATCCCGGCCGACGTGATCGACGCAGAGGTCCAAGACGTGGGCACCTTCCCGAACCTGCCGGCGGCCCATCTCGACGAGACCGTCGATGTCGCCTTCCACCAACAGCCGTTTGAACTTACGGCTGCCATTCGTGTTGGTGCGCTCGCCGACGATCAGGATGCTCTTCTCCTGCCAGAGTGCCACCGACTGATATAGACTGGCGACGCTCGGTTGTGGCCTGGGTCTCCGTTCGACCGGCTTGATATCACGCAGGGCTTCAACGACGGCGGCGAGATGATCCGGGGTTGTGCCGCAGCAACCGCCGACCATGTTGACGCCGTCCGCAACGACAAATGCCTTGAGCCACTTGGCTAACTCGGCCGGCGTCAGGACGTAGTGCGTCTTCCCATCCACAATCTGAGGGAGTCCCGCGTTCGGCACCACGCCGACGTACCGCGTGCATTGATGGCCGAGGTACCGCACATGCTCAGACATCTCCTGCGGGCCGGTGGCACAGTTCAGACCGATCACCTGTACTTGTGGATATGTTTCCAGGATCGTAAGGGCCGCACCGATCTCCGTGCCGACGAGCAGCGTGCCCGTGACCTCTATGGTGACCAGGACGATGATGGGCAAAGGCCTGCCTTCCGCCTCCATGACACGTGTAGCGCCGCAGATGGCCGCCTTGGCTTGCAGGAGGTCCTGACACGTTTCCATAATGAAGGCGTCAACGCCTCCGTCGAGGAGCCCGCGAGCCTGCTCGGCGTAGCTGTCTTCAAGAAGGTCGAACGTGGTGTGACCCAACGACGGCAGTTTCGTGCCCGGCCCGATCGAGCCGAGAACAAACCGCGGCCGATCGGGCGTCGCAAAGGCGTCGGCGGCGCGCCGGGCGATCTCCGCACCGGCCCTGTTCAGGGCGTAGGCCCGGTCCCGCAAGCCGAATTCGTCGAGGACGATCTTGTTGGCACTGAAAGTATTAGTCTCGATGCAATCGACACCGGCGCCCAGGAAGGAATGGTGCACACTTTCGATAACGTCGGGCCGAGACTCATTCAGGATCTCCGAACAGTTCTCGCAGCCCCGATAGTCCTTCTCCAGCGACAGATCGTGGGCGTGGATGGTCGTGCCCATCGCCCCGTCGATCACCAGGACGCGGTCACGAAGGCAGTTGATGAGCGGATGGTCCAAGGTCCTATACCTCCATTATACTATCTACATATCCGCCTGCAGAACGTTCCATCTTGAATGCGCCCACATCAATACCTCATCGATTCCTCACCACACGGAATCCACAATTTGGTGGGATAAAAACTCTTCCAGTCAGAAGATGTGTCGGCTTGGCATCGTCTCAAGTCACCGGTTATCTGTCCCTCTTGCCGGGCAGGAGTTAGCACCTTGGCCAATAGATGGCCAGGTTGCTGTAGCGTCATCGGGCCTGTTCCCTCGGCTACTCTGGATAGGGGCACTCAAGATGACAAAGAGCACTATCAGGAATAAGGCTAACACGTCGTCCAGCGGCTGTCAAGCCGGTCCTTGGAAGACGGCAATCCAGTTCATGGCAATCGCAAGCCCGTATCCAAGCCGCGTCCGCGAAACCGATAGTCCGAATCCGTATCGCGAGCCTCCATTCCACCCTGTCGTCCTTACATGGGACGCGCGCACGGTTAAACTGTTCCATCATGAGAATCGGAGAAACTTGTGAATCGAATGAATAAGAGCTGCGGTTTCGGCGTCGTTTTTCTCCTCGTGCTGACGGCATGTGAAATGGATGAGGCCCTGCTGCTCCCCGGCCGTGAGAGCCAGACAACCGGCGAACATGGCTACACGCTGGTTGCCAGAATCTCGCATGTGACTGATACGCACATCGTCGACGAGGAGTCGCCGGCCCGGTTTCCAGGGGCCCACGACCTCACACTCAGTGCCTGGCGGCCTTATGAGTCGTATTCCACCCAGCTCCTGGACGGGATTCTGCGGACGGTAAACCGCATCCATGCGTCGGGCCGGACCATCGACTTCGTCGTCCATGCGGGAGATGCCTGCGACAACACCCAGTCCAACGAGTTGGCATGGTGTCTGGCGGTATTCGACGGCCTCGGGGTCAACCCCCTTACCGGGCCTGATGACCGCCCGACCGAGGACCGGCCGGAGCCTCTGTTGGACCCGCATGCAGCGTTCACGGCCCAAGGGCTGTACCGAACCGGCATCCACGGGAATCTCCCATCCATCCCGTGGTACGCGGTGATCGGAAACCACGATAGGTTTGCAATCGGCGTCTTTCCAGTCTTCGAGGACTTCTGGGGCAAGCGGACCGCACCATTTCCATTTCCGCAACGGCCGGGCGTTCTGCTGCCCGCCGTACTCGACCCATTGGCCTTGTTTGCCCACAGCCATGTCACGCCGGCCGATCCGGGGCCGCCGTGTCTCTTGAACATACCGGAGTTCGTCGTGCCTAATCCGGATCGGGCGTTTTTCAACCAGCGCGAATTCGTCCGGTCGATGTTCACAACGCAGACAGGCCCGGCCGGCCACGGCTTCAACGATCCGGAAGCCGGGCCGACGTGGTACAGCGTCTCACCGGTGCCCGGCCTGCGGCTGATCGGGCTGGACACGTGCGACCCAGCCCACCTCATCGAGGGCTTTCCCTATCAAGAGGGAGCGATATCGGCCGAGCAGGTGGCATATTTGCGTGCCGAACTCGCGGCGGCACAAGACCGCGACGAACTCGTCGTGGTCGTGTCGCACCATCCCAGCGCGTCGCTGTGGGATGGCTATGGGTCCGCCCTGATCGGTTCATCCTTTCGAGCACTGTTGAACGAGCACCCGAACGTCGTGGCGCACTTGGCCGGTCACAATCATCGCAACCGTGTCATGGATCGGGATGGATACCTCGAAATCGAAACATGCTCGACGTTGGACATCCCGCAAGAGGGGCGGCTTGTGGAAATCTGGCGAGATGACGACGACGATTCCATCATGGTTGCCTATGAGATGTTCTCGCACCTGGATGATGAACTGCCCGCACTCGGTGACGATCCGCTACGACCCATGCGCGAGATCGCCCAGGCGATTGCGCTGGGCGACGCCGGCGCGTCGGAACGGCAAAAACACCGCGACGCCTCAGGAGCAAGCCCACATGGAGGACCATCAGACCGCAACGGCACGACAATCCTGAGGCAGAAACGTTAACTGAATCACCGTTCAGGCTGTTTGGACTTGCGCTTTCGCTCGTCCCCCAATGCGGCCCACCTTTGAAAGTCACTGCGGCGGAATGTCACCGGGATGTATATCAAGATCGGTGCCACGAACGTGAAGTTGACCCCGACGACACCGATCTTGTGCGCCTTTGCCAGAACTTCACCCCAAAACGGGCCGGGGGCATACAGAGCACATGGATGATCCCCGCTGAAGCCGTAAAGGAGCACGATGATGACCCGCAGGGCAATCAGGCCTTGGGTCAGCAGCAGACCGCACAGCAGCGCCTTCCATCTTCGTGACCACGGGATCGGCGTGGCCAGGATGAGCGCAAGAATCTCTGCCGTAGGAAGGTAGCCCGTCAGCCGCGCACTATGCTGAGCAATGCGGCTGGCTCGCGTTTGTTTGTTTCCGATGAAGATCTCGGTGTCCATTTGTTCCCTGCCGCCGGACGACGGCCAGAACCGGACATAACCGTGTGGGCCGAACGATCCGAACACGGCATTGGCCGTCGCCCCATACACCGACGAATACACCTCGCGCAGGCCCGGCCACGGCGCAGCGAGCAGCCCATAGAAAAGCGCCAGCCGCAAAATAAAGCCTGCAATCTTGCTATGTGGTCGCATCGACTTGTACAGCCCTGGACCGCACGGCCCACCTTGCCCAGATTACCCACAACAGTATTGCCAGGAAGATGAACAACGCCTGCCAGACCTCGACGTGCATCATCTCGAATATCTCGGGCCAGTGCTTACGGACATAAAACAGACTGATGATCCGAATCAGGTTTGTCACCATCAACAACGAGATCCCCACAATCGCACCAAGCAGTCTGCTCCTGATCGACGTTGGCGCAGCCAGGACGGCAGACATGAACAGGGCCGACGGATGAATCGCATCACAACCGCGCTCGATCAGGAGCGACGCCCCCGGCGCGTTGATTGCCCTGCCAGCGACGGTGACGTCCTGACCGAAAAAACCGAGTAGTGCGCCGGAGACATCGGCATTGAGATCGAGATACGGAACCCAGCCGTGCCTCTCGAAGAATGCCGTCATCGTGAATGCGTACAACGCCCCCATGTAGACGCCGAAGAATATCACGAATCGCAAGATGGGATGCTTCACCCGAAACCATGCGGACCACCGGCTCGGCGTTGTCCCGTCTCCGCGGCCGGCGGGTTCCTGCCGAGAGACCTTGTCGGAACGGCCGGGAGGCTGTGGCTTCTTCGGTCGCCTTCTGGCGCTCTTGCGCGGTCTGGTCATCACTCACCCACGTGCACATCCGGCCCTTCGGAAGCAAGAACCGCAGGCGCACCAACTCTGAAAAGCTTACCGCACTGAGCAACCTGTTGCCAATGTCGACCGCGCGCCGTTCGCCATGGGTGCGTGACTGTTTAGGCGGATGCCACTGGCAGCTTGCCTGCCAGTGTGTATGGCCTATACGCTCAGCAGAGAGACCGCACGGGCGGACAAGCCGCCCGTGGCACGCGAAATCGAATGCTGCCGGAAGTGTCACGAATCCGTTCGTCACCCGTCAGATGACCACTATCAACATGACGAGGGCGGGCGGCATCCCATCCGACACACGAACCGTGGTCGCAATGATGAACACGACCCACCCTGCGTTATTGACTCCTATGAACCCGTGGCAAAACTGTGACACCAATAACTGTGGCACCGGACATAACTGTGACACCGGCGTCTCGTCGGTGGTTTTCACGGTCAGGAATAGCATTTCCGAACCGCTGTATTCCCTTTTACCACGGGCTGCTATGCGTCAGACTCCCGATCCTTCGCGTACACGATCCACAGGTGGACCATATACGCAAAGATCGGCGTACAGATCAGCGAGCCGGCGATGTCCACGCCGGTAAGTTCGCCAAAGATCCAGATGGCCCCGGCCCAACCCAGGAGAACCACCCCGAGCGTGGCCGCCAGGACCTTGAAGAACACCGACGGCACAAAGTCAAACAACGAGTCCTTCATGTTTTCATCCTTCACCGTCACGCCGCCGCAGCCCGTCGCCGCCGGGCAAACACAACCGTCGCCGCCGTCAGCAACAGCAGCGTCATGATGATCAAGCCCCACTCGGAGACGGTCGGGATCGGAGGAGGTTCACCGCATGCGTCGTCCCACCCATCTCCGTTATTATCTCCAAGACACTGGGTACCGTCACCTTGGTACTCCCACGGGGAGCCGAGCTCCAGGCAGTACTCCTCCGTAACCGTGATACACCAACCCGTGTCCATGTGGCAGCAGGCGCCGACCTCATATGGCTCTATGTAATGGCCGGACCAGTGCTCCGCCGCCGTCAGGTTTGCTCGCACCGTGCCTCCGTATTCTGAATCATAGAGGGGCGTGCAGCCGAAGAAGTGAAAGTACGGGCAATCATCCGGCGGGACACACAGGATACCATTGTTGTCGACCGCGACCGTGATCGGCGTCTGGTTGTAAAGTAACGTTCCGTCCCCCAGGTCGACCGCGCAGAACACGTCGAAATAGCTCGCTGCCGCGTCGTTGTCGGGGGGAGGGAACTGTGTGATCTGACCGGTGGTAGGCCTGGTCAGACCTTGAAGGGTGCCGATATACATCG
>Ga0190284_1001316_pt1 | contig 11300 bp, 19 predicted proteins | sample 48691812_MG_FD_161668 | JGI IMG/M metagenome (GOLD analysis project Ga0190284, IMG submission 161668) | Hydrothermal vent microbial mat bacterial communities from Southern Trench, Guaymas Basin, Mexico - 4869-18-1-2_MG | ecosystem: Environmental > Aquatic > Marine > Hydrothermal vents >... | reverse complement strand
TGGCATCGCGGATTACTCCCGATGCCAGGCATGACCTGCCGTTCAGATGCTAGATCAGCACACCATTCCGTGTCAACAAGAAATCTGAGAATTATTTCAATCTATCGAGCTATCTCCGCCGACTCGTGCGCTTCTTATAACACGGAGTTATCCCATTCTGCGTGTCGCAAACGTCTGCTTCAACCAACAAAACCGAGACACATGCTCCCAACGTATCTCCGATGTCGGCAATCTTTCCCATTACATATACATCCGTCCCCATCTTGATCCCACGCATCGAGCCCGACCTCTTGTCGATAATGTTGACAAAGACTGCCACTCCCTCGCAATCCAATTCAAGTTGGTATGGGGCTGTCCTGCTATCGACAGTCTCAACGACAATTCCGACCCATGACACTTCCTGCCCAAGGAGAGTGGCAATGGCTTTTGCCTTCTGCCCCCGTCCTTTATTCTGGAGTTTTTTGCATATTGCTGGAGCGTGCTCCGCGATGGTGTAATTAGAGGGCTCACTCTGAACCTCACGCGCTGCGCGTATTCCCAATGATTCGACCTCTTGTGTCAACCATCGCAGCGAGCTGGACACCAAAACAAGCCGATCAGGATCACCCAACGCCCACTCATCCATCGCTGCCCCTAGAAGGCCGAGGAGGGTTCTCTGCTGCGATGTTGTCAAATCATAAGCTGCCGACTTCGCAAGCCACTGATAGAAGCCAAGCAATTGTTCGCTTGCGTCTCTTCGTACATAGGCTAATGCCTCGGGGTCGGTCATCTTGCGCAGACGTGCATTCTCTTTTCGCAGGCCTTCAATCGTTGCTTCAGCCTCGGCCAATTGCTTCTTGTAGTCCGACCGATCATTCAGGGCCTTGTTCAACTCTTTTTGCAGGCGTTTGATCTCGGCTAATTTCTTCGATTTCTTGGGTTTTTGGGCGGGTGGCGACATACCCGTCATTGTGAATAGAATCGCTATGGCCATCGTAGACAATCCGACCTGGACAAGATTCTTGCGCATCGTTCGCCCTTTACCGCTTGACACCTAACATTTACCGAAGTATATTGAATTGGGTGGCACATACAAGCCCGAGTTTCTGAACCCAGCCCGCCACGGTTCGTATTACCAATAGTGGCCGTTTCCCAGCAAGGAGGCGTAACAATGGCGGCACCACAAGGCCAAGAGCATTCGGCCTTCATCTTGATCGGCGGCCGCGTTTTTTTACCTTCTTATTCGCTGAAGCAGGCACTGTTGGCTGAGTACCACCAGCAAGCCGCTCAAGAGCATCTGTCGCTTTCAGTCGCTCTAGGGCGGCAATCGCCAACCGCCTCTCATCCACGGTTGCTGGACGAATCAACGGCTCCGGCGGCCAATCCGTCTTCGAGTCAAACAGGTATTCCACCGTAGTACCCATTTCCCGCGCAAGGCGTATGGCTGTTTGTACGGTTTCCCACGCCTTGTCGTTCTCTAATGCGGCAGCCAAAGTGGTGTTGCTTATCCCAATGATTTCGGCCAGTGATCGCCACGAAATCCGCCGCCAAGTCTTGTAGGCCTTCACTTTTTCTTGCCAGTTCACGTTCCCAATGTATCCAGTAAGTCAAGACGTGCCAAAGGATTAAGGAAAATCACACACAACGAGAGAATATCCTTGCATATTGTGTGGATTGTGCTACACTTTACGTAGCTGGGGTAAGCAATGAATCGACTCAACAACCAGACGACGACGCACGAGCCGGGGCCGGCAGGTCCAGGCAAGTCCTCGATCATTGTTCGCCTCAGCCCCGAACTTTGCTCGGCCTCGGTTCCTGCGCCGTTGGCGCATGTTTGATTCTGCCGGGTATGACCTGCCCGGCCCTGACGGTCTCGCCTGGTGGCGTTCACCAGGGCCGTCGAGATGAGTGGTTGCGGCCCGTAAGAAGATCGTTCAAGGAAAGGGTCGCAACCGAATCTGTACCGCCCCGCCGGGCTTGCCAAACCCCCGGCGGGGATGGCCTAACTCAGGAGCGCGTGTCGTGTGTATTTGTAGTTGCTCAGCGAGGCCTTTGCGTGGCTGCTCAGCGAGAGCGATTCTCTTTTCGGCACGGCACCGCTTCTTTTTTCAAGGATGAAGGCGGAAGGATGAAGGATGAAAAAGACAGCATTCGAGAGGTTCATCCTTGTCGTTGCGGGGTGGAGCAGTTGGTAGCTCACTGGGCTCATATCCCAGAGGTCGCCGGTTCAAATCCGGCCCCCGCTAGTTGTTAGGAGACTGTCATGCAAACATCTACTGCGTCAGATTGCCACCAAACGGGTGTTTCTCCACGTAAGCCAAAAGGTAGCGCCCGAGGTCGGGGTGGCCGCCGGCCTTCAATAACTGGCGCGGAGTTTCTTCGCCAAATCGCAATTGGCCGGCGTAAGCTTGCTCGCGATCTGGGTGTTCGATCTTGCTCCACATGGACCTATTTAGCGCACGTGCTAGGCCCGGCACCCACGCCACATCGACTACGTGGTTGCCCCTGTACCAGATGCGTGCGCGGGTCGCCACTAGTTCGTTTGACGCTTCCACCAGATTACAATCCTTTAACCGATGAGCTACCCATTCCGCGCGGCGTCTCCAAGGCTGTCGCAGCCCACGAATTAGCACTTTGGCGACTTCAGGATTGGGTTCATTTGGGAGTCTACATCGAGCGGGGTTTTCACGTAGCCGCGCGACAGCTTCTGCAAGCAATGCTCGATCCAGAAGCTCCGAGGCAGCAATTCCCACACAGAACCGCAATACATGATCTGGAAGCAAGATTGCCCAAGGCTTCCTCGGCTTACCCATCGCGGCCTCCTTTCGGCCGCAATTCTAAGAGAAGTATGACACGCCGGCGACGATCGTCGAGCGAATAGACCACCGATCTCTCGCCAGGGAGGGCGACACATGGACGACATGGCAATGAGCCACGACGCTGAAGTCCTGGAAACCGTGATCCGCGACCACGGCCTGACGGTCGCCCAGGTTGCCACACGGTCCGGCTATGCCGAAAAAACCATCTACCGTTACCTCTCTAACGAGGGTCGCACACTACCCTCGGAAGTGATCCGGGCCGTCTACGAGTTGACCGCCGACAATCGGCTGATCCTACTCATCACCGGGTCTGTTCCCGTTCAGTTTCAACCACTCGAAGAAAAGAGGGATTGCCCCCACTCCACTCATGGACGGCGATCGCCTGTCCGCATTCCCCCGATCGAAGATGTCTTGCCACGCACGCTTGAGGCGGCCGAGCAGGTTGTCAAGTGTGGGCAATTAGTGGCCAAGATCATGGCGGACGGCAAGCTCGACGCATCGGACCTGTCGGCCGTCGATAAGTTTCAGGCGTGCATCAGTTACGCGCGCAAGCAGCTTGCCGTTTGCGACGCGGCGATGGAATCCGCGCGCGAAAGGGTAACGCGATGATCGCAGTCGTGATCTACAGGAGGTGTGCAACGTGAGCAAGAATCTAACCCACCAGGCGGCGCCGCCTCCAGCGGTTGCCGGTTTGACGCGGGGCCAGGGACGGCGCGGGGGCAATGGATTGCCGAGCACGGATGTGCCCCGTGCCGGACCTGGCTCACCTTCGGCCCCGCAAGACCAGCCGGTCCTCGGCCGGAGCTTCCAGATCCGCATGAGCATGGGCATCATCCTTAATGAGGCCGATCATCTCCGATGCCTACTACGGGCCGGCGGCGGCAAAGGAGCGCGGGTCCATCTTATGGTGTTTCGTGAGCAACTCCAAAACCACGTTGACTTTTTCGAGATCATAGAGCGGGCACTGAACAACGACTTTCCGCCTGTCGTGACAGGCAAGCTTGTAGATGTGGTGGCGTGATGTGTTCTGCTGTTTCAACGATTCGGTGTTTTCACGTTTTGACGTGTCGGCGTTTTGACGTTTTTCCAGCTACTTCTTTCCCCTCCGGGAACTACCGGGCGGCCCAGCGCCGCTCGGTAGTGTCCTTTTTGGAATCGCCGAAGGCTGCTCGGGCATGCGCGATCTCTAATCCAGCCATACGCCGGCATTCAGCCGTGAGCGCATTGCGCGATTCGCGGCTTATAAGCGGAAGCGGCGGCAGAGACAGCGGCCAGCAGAAGCTGTTGCCGTTGAGGCTGAACGGTGCCTGGGTAGCCCTCTTGGTAACTGGGAGGTACTGATGATAACCGATCGAGAATTGCAGCAGATCAACACGATTGCCAACAGTCTGACCGAACAGGCCAAACGAAAGACACGCGCTTTGGGGGAGCACGCCCGGAACCATCTATATGCTCAGGTCTCTGGCCGACTCCGAGGAGTGGTGACTAGGCACGGATTGGGCGACGTACATGTAGCGCACGGAGACCAGTCATCCACATGTGTTGATAGTTGAGAGTCTTGTGATGAACTGCCCACAATGTCACGAACCGGTCGGCGACGACTGCGTCTGGTATGGCGACTGGGAAGATCTGATCGACATCGACGGCAACGTCGTCGGCATCCGTGAGCCGATTGCCATTCTCTGTGCGCATTGCGGCGCATTTGAAGCCGACCTGGGGGAGGAAGGACGGCTAGCGAACGTGCGAGGGCCGATCAAGGGCGAAACGCGACTCAGGCGACTCGAGAAGCGGATCCCCGCTTGTCGCAATGATCGGAGGCTGCCTGCATGAGCCTCGCCCTCGCCAAGTCCGCCGACGCGCCGCGTGTGCCTCCACCCTATTTGGAGTTGTACGAGGTCGCCGAGCGTTTGGGGCTTTCCGCGGGGCACCTGCGTCGTCGTTGCAATACGCAGTGGGGACCGGATGGGCTCGCTAAGCAGTTTGGCAATGTCTGGGGAGTACATCCCGGCGCTGACCAGCGACTGCGTACAGACGCCGACATAGCCAATCGCGACCGTGAGCAGATCGCGGCGTTGACGCAAGAGCGCGTCAGTCCTAAGCAGATTGATCGTGCACAGGCAATCCGAGACATCGTGGTAGGCCTGGCGGATTTCGAGTGCGACACCCCGAACCCTCGCTCGCTACGGGCATTTTACATCGCGCACTTAACGGCCTCCGGTCAGCTCGCCGATGCCGGCATCAAGACGCTAAGCGTCACGACGTTTTATCGATGGGAGCGTAACTACCGCGCAAACGGGATCCGGGGACTTGCACGCAAGTCATCCACGCCCACGGGCGAATCGGTCAACGGCAAGGCCGCCATCCAGTACATCTTCAATCTTATACATTGCGGCAACCCTATCACACTGGCTACTGCCATCACGATCGCGACCGGCGAAGCGGTAAAACACCATAAGGGCGATCCCGCCTGGAAGATCGGCTCGTACAACTCTGTCCGCGCCGAGATCAATCGCATCAGTCCGCCGATCATGACGGTCCTCGCCGCCAAGGGCGATAACAAGGCCAAGGCCGGTTGCGTACCCAAGGGGCACCGAGATTTCGAGGCGATCCCGTCGAACGCAGAGTGGGACGGCGACGAACGCACGCTTGACGTGTGGTGCCGCGTCCTCACATCGCGAGGATGGAAAGCGGTGCGGCCGAAAATCACCGCATGGAAGGACATGCGGTCACGCATGATCGTAGGCTGGGTACTTGACGTCTACGCCGACAGCAACACGATCCTCGCATCCATCAAGACGGGGATTTCCCGGCATGGCAAGCCGTCGCTGTTGCGCGTCGATTGGGGACAGGACTATAAAAAAGCAACCGGATCGCCACACTCCAAACGATGGAAGGTCCGCAGCTTCGACGGGGCGCGAATCGGCAGTGTGCTCGATGAGCTCGGCATCGAGGTCAGCCCGGTCATGCCGTACACGCCGTGGTCCAAACCGATCGAGTCGTTTTTCAAAACGATGAAGGAGCACATGGACAAGCTCCTGGCATCCTTCTGGGGAGGATGCCCTTCCGAGCGACATGCGGACCGCCATCGCTACATCCGCGAGCACCTGCACAAGCTACCGACGATCGACGACCTCCGCCAGGTGGTTGCGACCTTCGTCGACGTCTATCACCGCACGCCACACACCAGCGTCGACATGTTTGGAAAATCCCCTCTTGAGGCGATGGAGGCATTCCGCGACGGGCCGGCCAAGATGGAATCGGACAGGGTCCTAGATCACTACTTCCAGGAGTTCATCGGCCCCAAGCTTGTCCGCCGCGACGGGATCAAGCACAACAAGTACTGGTACGGCCATGGTGATCCCCGCTTGGTCGCGTTGCAGGGGCGGAAGGTTCTGCTGTCTGTGCAGCCGGATGATGCCTCGCGGGCTATGGTGTGTGAGCTAGACCGCTCGCCGAAGTTCCGCGTCGAGTGCGCGCCACTCCGCGGCTTCACGCAACGCGATGCCGCCGACCTAGCCAAGGAGCATGCCCGGCTGCTACGCCCTTACAAAGACCAGCGCACGGCAGCCCGGAAGTTTTTTAACAACACGACGCCGGCCGAATTACAGGCAAACCAGCTTGCGGGCATCGAGGCAAAACACGGCAAGTGTGTTCCGACCGAGGTGACGCCGCCGACGTTGACCATCCGGCCGGAGTTAGAAGACGCCCTCGAAAACGCCGGCCCGGCCCCGTCCGAAGGCGTTTCGATCGCCGTTCGAACGGGCACCGATGACGACGAAATCACCGTCGACGACATGCTCGCCGGCGACGACCGAATATACGATCCGGCATGGCCGCCGGTCGCGAAAGATGATGACACGGATTTCTTCGGTTTAAACGATATTGGTGAGTGATGATGGTTGACACACCCGAAGACCACACACCGCAAATCGCACCACAGGGACAGGATGTCCCGTTACCGCCCGCCGATGATCCGATCAGCGAGGCATACGGCAAGGAGGCCAGGGTCATGCTCAAAGGTGTGCGACTGCCGGATTCCGGGGCAATCCCGGACAATCTCAGACGCCGTGTACGCAACATCGTCAAGGATCACATACAGCAATACACCCTGACGTACAGGGCGATCGGCGCGCAGATCGGCGCGGCCGACTCGACGGTTTCGGAAGTCCTCAACGACAAGTACAAGGGTGACACCGACGCAATCCTGCGTAAGCTGAACGCGTGGGTGGACGACGACGAGAAACGCCGCAAGCGCATCAAGCCGCTTGGGTTCTACGAGACGTCCGTCTTCCGCGCCGCCCGCGATGCAGCCGCCATCGCCAAAAAGAACGCACGCACGCAGGGACAGACGTCGGTGAACGATGAGCAGGCCCGCATCGTTCTCGCGGTCGGGCCGAGCGGCTGTGGAAAGTCCGTCGCCGCCAAGGCGCTGCACGCCTACGATCCGAACTCTCTGTATGTCCGCATCCGCCAGCGAGCGGGAACGGATACGGGCCTCGCCAAGATGATCGCGGAGTCCGCCAACTGGCGCGGCCGACCTGGCAACGCAACCACCATTGAATTCGTCGTGGAAAAACTCCGCAACAGCGCTCGGCTGTTGATCGTCGACGAGGCTCACCGCCTGAGCCCCTCCGGTTACGAGCTCCTGCGAGATCTCGCCGACGAGTGCGGTATCCCGATCTTGCTGCTAGGCACGGACAAGATTCGGCGGCGCGTCGATTCCCTCCGAATGGGACTCGGCAACTACATAGATGACCAGTTCAATCGCCGCGTGTGCTACGTCATGGACTTGCTACGTGGTAGTGACGGCAAGGGTGGGAGCAAGCGGCCGTTCTACACGTTCGAAGAGATCGCGGCAATTTTCGCCTCTGACAAGGTCAGCCTGACAACGGACGGCGCCGAGTTCTTGTGCGCGGTCGCCTGCACGATCGGCATCGGCATGTTGGGTATGGCCGCAAACATCTTCGAGAAGGCACACTACGCGGCCCTGCGAAAAAAGAAGATCATCGACGCGCCCCTACTCCGCGCGGCAGCGCAAAAGGTCCTGCTTCCGGCAGGCGTCGCCAACCCCGAGATCATGCGACAGATCGATAATTCGTTGGATCACATACGACAGATACGCCAGAGGGCCGTCGCTGCGGCGGGATGATGCATGGATAGTGCCATAAATACAACAGCATTCAAATGCGTTCACGAGCACAGATATGAGGGCGTCCGTGTCCTGGCGCCCGAACAGCATATTGCAATCGCGGCATCACATACCAATCGCGCCCTGCGCTCCACTCGCCGTGGAGTGAAGGTGCTGAAACATACGCGAGCGAATGAACTCACGCTTGACCAACGCACGGCCCACTCCGAGGCGACCGCGCACGTCGCGGCGATCGCGGGCGTGGCGAAAGTCGAGAAGGACAAGCTCCTGAAGTTGACCGTCGGCGCGAACCCCCAGCTACCAAGGGCGTCAGACCTTGTCAACAAGTTAGAAATATAGGGCCAATGGGCACGGCGACGACGACGAGCCTGCCGGTCTTGCACTAGCATTGGAGACAGCCTGATGCCATCGCCAAGGCAAATACCCTACATATTCAATCTTGCCCGCCAGCGCGGGATGGATGTCGACGAGGTCCGGGCAATGACACCGAATGGCTCCATCAGTAAGATGAGTACGCAGGAAGCTTCGATCCTGATCGACGCCCTGAAACGCGGTGTCCCCCCCGATTATTCGCAACGACCGCGCGGCTATCACAAGCGGCCGGTCGCGACAAGACGCCCGCGCAAGCGCAAGGGGGTTGTGCGATACCCATCAACAGAGCAGGCCAAGTTGTGGTGTGACCTCGTCAAAGAAATCCGCACCATGTGGGGGTGGACTTCCGCGGAAATGGGAAAATGGCTCTCAAAGCGGCGATTCAAGGGCGGCGGCCCGATGAATCGCCCCATCTCCAGTAATGACATCGTCGAGGGCATCGAGTTTCTCAAAATAGTCAGGATCAAGGCGAGGAGGGCCATTCAAAGCAGGCAACGGAGTGCCACACGTGAGACAGTCTCGCCCTGAACAACTCGGTCAACTCACCTTGCCCGGCCTGCCCAAGGGCGTGACTAGGCCGCCCGCTAAGAAGAAACGCGCGGCTTCCTGGTCGCCCGATGAGAACCAATTCGCCGACTGGGCAATCGCGGAATGGAATCGGGTATTTGCCGGCGTCCGCGGCGCCTATCGCGCTTACGGCAAGCGGCGGAACCGGTTCGTCGCGATCAGCTTCCACCGGCGCAACCAGCAGCGACCACCGCAGGAACGATTCTCGCGAGAGGACATCTCGACGGCCCTTCGTGCGTATCGCAACGACCCCGCCAACGTCCGCATCGAGGCATGGCAGCGATTCCAGGCCTGGTGGCGCGACGCTGAGGAGAATATCGACCACCGGCTTTCGAGGGCTCGCGTAGTCCAACACCGGATACGGCAGCCGAAGACCGTCAAACGCAAGACAGACAGCCTGACCGCCGCCGCGAAGAAGGTTATCAATCACGAGGGCCTCGTCAACCTATGCGAGTTGGCGTCACGCGGCCCCACCTCACTCAGGCAGTCGCTCGCCGAGCACCCTAGCGACTATGCCCGCCGGATGCTCTCGCTGATCAACCGCCATGGCGCGATATCCCCGGATGCCCGCAAGGTGCTAACGAGCCGTGCCCTAAACGTCTTTAGGGCTTACTACCACCGGGTCTTTTCCGCAGACACACTCGACGTCGCCCGCCTCGAAGGTATCGAACTCGCACTGCTCGACCTGGACGCAACGCAGAGGACCACCAACGCGACACGGCGAAAGGGGGCCGACCCATGAAAGTAATAGGTGAGGGCCCTCATATCGTACTTGCTTGGGCGGACGATCTCCGCGGGCCGGCGACAGCCATGAGTGAGTGCGGGCCGTATCCGACTATGGCGTTGGCGGAGCGGGCGGCCGAAAATGTCGCGAGAATGTACCCCGGATCAACGGCCATGGTGATCCGGGACCGCCGCAGGGTTGTACCGGACAGTCATGACGGAGGAGGGTGTTAATGCACATTGACAAGGACATCTCCCGCGGCGTGGCTATCTGGCTGTCGGGATCGGACAAGCACTTGGCCGCCGGTGGCGTGTCTCTCGGCGCCGCTAGACAGATGCTTCGGCGTGAGACCGGTATCGCGTTATCCGCCGCCGCCTTTCATCGTCGCGTGATGTACGCCCGCACGTGTGGTCGGCTACGCTGGTGGTGCGGACACCGCAGACCATTACCCGCCAACGATTGGTGCGGTCCTGCTGGGATAACGATTTTGTTCGCGCTCAACGACCTCATGCGCCGCGTGCCGGAGTTGGACTTAGCCCACGAGGACCCCGCTTTCGTGGCCCGGCTCTTGTGCGACGACGGCTTCCGGGTGTCGCCACATGATGTGGAGTTCCTGTGTGGGGGCTTATGAGACTAGGCCTGACAGAGTGAGGCCGCACATGCACGCAAGGCCTTGTATCCGAGCAGAGCAACGCATGACTGGTATCGACGACAATACGCGCCCATCCTCCAATCCCCAGGCCCCGTCCCCTTTTTATGGGGGGTACATCCCGCGTTGCGGCACTGGTGTGGGAGGCGCTTGGCGACCCAACATTATACATCGAGCCATTTTTTGGCAGCGGCCCGTTCGAGCGGTCTTCGACGCCGCCTCGACCGGGTCGCCTCCAAGGGGCCGCCCCGAGTTGTCCCCGAAAGGCGCGCGGGCGCGCGCGCGGGACCCCGCGCGCGGAGAAATGGCATAGCAGCCATCATTCGCTCACAAGTCTTGTTCCCACCTCTAGTTGTCCCGCGCGCCGCTGGGCGATCCCTGTACCATTTTCGGTTTCTATTTTCGGCCATGTCTGCCGGTTGTACCATTTTGCCAATTTTCGCAGATTTCCCGTAACTATTGCCGCCCACGAGGGTTACGCGTGATTTAGGCCCTGTGCATTTATACCATTTTCTTTTGCGCGCGCCAAACCTGACGGCGTGGCAGAAGTTGGACGGATCATGGCATTCCTCAGAAAACGCGGGAAGAAGTACTCCCTGGCCTTCAAGTGGAGGGGCACCTGGGAGCAGATTCGGGGTCGGATTGATCGTGCAACTCATTGGAAGTACAAGAACGGATCGGGGTGTGCGAATCCGTGTCGAAGTGGATGAGAATGTGTATCCCACAAAGGAAGTTGGGTTCTCCTCCAAATCAGTTGCTGCAATAGCGGCCTGGTAGAGCCTGTTTGACCTTGAGGGCGAAGTATTCGAGGTCGTGGAATCCGCTTTCTGCCACCGCTTCTACGCGATCGTTACCGGTCATTGGAGGAACTTGGCTCAGGACCGATCAGGGCCTCGGCCTCACGCAGAGCGGGCTTTAGCCCAAGTTGCGCAGCTGCGCGGGTTGAACCCTCTTTGCGGTAGCGTCAGGGCCGTTTTTCGTCAAAAGTTTTGACTACAATCACCGTTTTCGTTTTCCCATTTCGGCTCGCCGAGGCGAGCG
>Ga0190284_1001314_pt1 | contig 11308 bp, 6 predicted proteins | sample 48691812_MG_FD_161668 | JGI IMG/M metagenome (GOLD analysis project Ga0190284, IMG submission 161668) | Hydrothermal vent microbial mat bacterial communities from Southern Trench, Guaymas Basin, Mexico - 4869-18-1-2_MG | ecosystem: Environmental > Aquatic > Marine > Hydrothermal vents > Microbial... | reverse complement strand
GCGAATGCGAAGGTTTCAATCAGAAATTGCTCGCCATCATGAAAAGCCGCAAACGGTACACTGCGTAACATACCATCGGGTACAATCACCAACGTGTTGATGTCATGTAAATGAGGAAGTAGCGGTTTAATCAACCAACGGTACAATGTTTGTGCTGGCTCCAAAAAGCTTTGGGCAGCGGCTGTTGTGTTTTGCGCTTGCCCGCCTCGTAAGGCGGGCGTACAGGTTTCCGTATCAGGTGCGTTACCCGCGGCGAGCCGTTGGCTCCGAATTCTAGTGAGTTCCTCCGAATTAGGATGTTGATGCAATGGCGATAAAAACGCGTTGATTGTCTGACGCAGTGTTTGTTCCGTCACCGAAACCGTCACTTGAATTAATCCTTCGCGCCGTTGCAATAGCAATTCTAACCGATTCGATAATGGAATCGGGTATAACAACGCGGTTTGGCTATCCAGCGAGGTTTCTAAATCGAAACATTGGGTATTAAAATTGAGGCATTCCGTCTGTAAATAATTTTGTAATTCGGCTTCTCGAAAACGTTCGATTGTTGTTCTGGCTTGCAGTAATAACTTCTCCCGATGGGCGGCGGTTGAAGTGGCACCTGCTTGTTGTAGCAATAAATCCGCTAATTCAAAATAAATCGGCGCCGTTTGCTGGCGAAAATCGATTTCCATCAGGTTAAAATAACCCGTGGTTACCCTAAGAAGACGCACTTGTTGAAAATTATCTATCGCGCGTTGATAGGCTGACAGGGCTTTGGGATAACGATGTTGGGCTTTCAGGAGTCTTCCCAATTGCCATTGCCATAAATAATTTAGCCAGTATTGCTGGCGCGTTTGTTGACTGAAAAACACGGCTTGTCGAGTTAAATACAAAGCTTCACGGTAACGCTGCCGCTGTTCGTACAGTTGCCCTAAATAGCCGTAACTGTAGGCTTTGGCAGTGGCGTTGTCTAAACGATGGGCTAACTTTCGCGCTTTGCTCAAGGCTTGATAACGGTTCAGTGTTAATGACGTTGAGGGTTTAGTCAACTGGGTTTGGATTTTTTCAGCTAATTGACTTAACGTAATTAATCCAAACACTTGTTTATAACTATCTATCCAGTCATGTTGGCTATTCTGTAAAGCCGATTGCAACGCTGTCAGACTGGCTTTAAAAGCAGGTTGTCCAAACTGAAATTGTGCCATTTCTGTTTCTTTTAAAAATACGGCTTGGGCTTGATTAATTAGGATTTTGCCGCGTAATGTGTCAATTTCTTTTTGGACATCTTTTGGTTCGTTCGCCGATTGGCTCCGAATCGGTAAGCGGTTTTGATAGTTGTCAAGGCGCGTTAATGCCTCGCTATAGGTTTTCAGTGCTTCGTCATAATTGTACTGCACCGTCAGCAAGTTAGCCCAATGGTTTAACACTTCTATGAGTACCAATGGATTATTCTTCGCCCGTCGGGCGACATTGACAGCTTGTTTGCCGGCTTGGATCGCCGCTGGGTAGCCTTTTTTGCCTTCAGATAAAGAGAGTTTACTGATCTCATTGAGTACGAGCGCGTGATAACGGGTATTATCGAATTGTTCGGCGACTGATAAGGCGGTTTGTAAGAGGCTATCGGCTTTTTTATAAATACCTAAACGGCGGTGAATACGTGCAATTCCTAATAGGGCTTTTAAGCGGTGGTTGGGATTTGGTGTTGTATTTAGCATTGTCTGCCATTGCGAAACCGCTTTGTTATATTGCCCTTGCCAAAAAGCTTGTTTTGCTTCGTGAACGGAGTCGGCTTGTACTGTGCTAAAGTCAAATAATAAAAAAGCAACTAGGTTATATAGTAGGTAAGAATGCTTCATAATGAATGAAATGTTTAGTACAACGAATTACGCGGATAAACGAATTGAGTTTAGTATAACGAATTACGCGGATAAACGAATTTACAACGAATGAACGAAATTAACGATTTATACTGCAAACGGTTTAAAATTGGACTTTTATGTTTTAATAAATTTTATCGATGAAATACAACCCCGATAGGGGTTGAATATGAATAGCCCCAGGTGCAACCTCAATGCCATTAAATTAAGCTTTTCGGTGAGGGCAACCATAAAGGATTGCCCCTACATTACATGACGGTTTGTAGGGGCAATCCCACGTGCAAAGCCCTTAACTTAATGGCATTGAGGTGCAACCTGGGGTAAAGAAGAAAAAAACTCCTTCAACTCCGATAGGGGTTGAATGTAAAATACCTGCACGGTACTTAATTCTATCGCGACAAAATCTGGCAATTTTTTCTATTGGAAATAGGTTAGGTTTATTCGTTGATTTCGTTCATTCGTTGTTCTTTGTTATCAATGAAATTGAGGCGATAAATCGCCTACTACGAACGAACGAACGAACGAACGATCAATGTCCAAGTTTCTGTAACATATTCGCCTGTTGGGAACAACCGAGTTGCCGCATTGCGGCGATTTGCTCGGTGACTGACAAGTGAGCGGGTATCTGATGCAAAGTTAATTCAATCAATGAATAATGACGGCCGTTCTTGAGTCCTACCCGGTAATGGGTGCCTGACTGAAGCGGCATATTAGAAAACGGCCAAGCAAAAGTGTGTTCTGAGGCCGCCCATGGTTTTATAACCACTGTTTGGGTAGCCGGATTTAGGATCACTAATCTATCGTTCATCTGCCCAGAACGTTTGTGTTTCGGTAGCCAGAGACGCAGTTGTTCCGGTGCTTGATAACAAAAAGTGTTGGAGTCACAAAGACTTGCGGTCCAAACACTCAGTAAATCACAATCACCACGTCGGCGCCGCTCCTTTTTTTTCTCCGGCTGTGATGGGTTTTGTGAGTAAACACTTACATTTTTGGCGCTTTCAAAAGCCATTGCGCTGGTGAAGCCCAATGCCAAACTTAAAGAAAAATTGACCATGATAAACCAATTAACAGGTAGTAATTTCATAAAAATTCTCCTTTCTTCAAACGCGATGGCATTTATTTTAACGACATTGAGTTTATCACTGTTTGCCCAAACGATTCAATTTCAGCACCTGTCCATTTCTGACGGCTTATCTCAAAGTGTGGTTAAAGCCATCCACCAAGACAGTCTGGGTTTTTTATGGATAGGTACTGAAGAAGGTTTAAACAAATATGATGGTTATCGTTTTACTGTTTACCAACATGATCCACAGGATGTTCACAGTTTAACTCATAGCAAAATCTTTGTTATTTATGAAGACAGTGCTGGCACCTTATGGATTGGTACCGAACAAGGGCTTAACCGTTATGATCGCCGCTTGGATCGATTTGACAGAGTGTCTAACCACACAGTTTGGTCAATTTATGAAGATAACAACGGCAGTTTGTGGATTGGTACCAACGGTGCCGGATTAAATCAATTGGATCAAAAAACGGCCCAATGGGACTCCTATCAATATGATCCCAATCATTCGGACAGTTTAAGTCATAATGCTGTTTGGCCGATTTATCAAGATAAAACCGGTACCTTATGGATTGGCACCGATGGCGGCGGCTTAAATCAGTTTGATTATCAAACAAAAAAGTTTACTCGTTACATGCCTAACGTCAACAATCCAAATGATAAGAGTAATATAATCACGTCCATTTATGAAGACAATAGTGGCATTTTGTGGATTGGTTCAATGAATGGACTTCATCAATTTGATCGGCAACAAAAAACCTTTGTGCATTATTTTCCTGAGCCTGAAAATCCTAACAGTCTCAGTCACCGCGCCGTGTGGGCGATTCTTGAAGACAGTACCGGCGCATTATGGGTGGCTACCGATGGCGGTGGATTAAATCGGTTTGAGCGCAAAACCAATTCTTTTATACATTACCAACATGAGCCATTCAATTCAAGCAGTTTAAACGACAACTTTGTGTTATCACTTTATCAAGATCGTGCCGGCACGGTTTGGATTGGCACCGGTGGCGGCGGTATTAATTATTTTAATCCGAAACAAAAGCCGTTTAAGCATTATTATCATAATCCTAACAATCCTAATACCTTAAATCATAACAGTGTGTTTGCGCTCTATGAAGATAAACAAGGCACGCTTTGGGTAGCTACCGAAGGTGGCGGCTTGAATCGATTTGATTCATTGCGGCGAACGGTAACACATTATCAACATGATCCCAATAATTCTAACAGTTTAAGTCATAACGATGTCCAATCCCTTTATCAAGATCGTCATGGCACTCTGTGGGCGGGTACTTATGGCGGTGGCTTAAATCAATTGGATCCCGAAAAAAACAGATTTATTGTTTATCAGCATGATCCAGATAATCCTGATAGTTTGGGTGATGATTATGTGATGTGTATTTATGAAGACTCTGCCGGCATTTTATGGTTGGGCACTCGGGAAGGTTTAGAACAATTTGATCGTCATACGGGCAAATTTAAACATTACCGCCACAATCATGATAATCCAAATAGCTTAAGTAACAATGCGGTGACAGCTATTTATGAAGATAAAAGCAATCAGTTGTGGATAGGCACTTATGAGGGTTTAAATCGGTTTAATCCTGAACAAGGCACTTTTGTGCATTATCAATGCTGCACACCAGGTACACTCAGTCATAACGAGATTTCTGGTATTTATCAAGATAAAACCGGTGTGTTATGGATTGGTACTTATGGCGGTGGGCTGAATAAATTTGACAGCGCCACCGAAACATTTACTCATTACCGTAAAAAACACGGTTTACCGAATAATACGGTGTATGGAATCTTAGAAGATCAAAACGGACAATTATGGCTGAGTACCAATCGCGGTTTGTCTCGGTTTAATCCGCAGACAGAAACTTTTAGAAATTATGATGTGTTAGATGGGCTGCAAAGCAATGAATTTAATGCCAATGCCTATTATAAAAGCCAAGTTGGCGAATTGTTCTTTGGCGGGCTTAATGGCTTTAATGCTTTTTATTCGGCGCAAATTAAAGATAATTCTGTTATTCCGCCTATTGTGATAACCGATTTCAAAATATTCAATAAAAGCGTGCCGATTGCTGAAAACTCGCCGTTACAACAACATATTAACCTCAGTCAAAGCCTCACGCTGTCTTATCAACAGTCGTTTTTTTCTATTGAATTTGCGGCGTTAAATTTCTTACAGCCCGAAAAAAATGAATATGCTTATCGATTAGAAGGTTTTGAGAAAGACTGGAATGAAATCGGTACCAAACATGAAGCTAATTATACCAATGTTCCCGCCGGGCACTATGTTTTTCGCGTTAAGGGTAGCAATAATGATAAAGTTTGGAATGAACAAGGCACTGCTGTTGAAATCATCATTTTACCGCCTTGGTGGAAAACGGTTTGGTTCAGAAGTGTGCTTTTTATATTCATTGTTGGCATGATTATTGGTATTTATCGTTGGCGAGTTCACAGCTTTCAAGTACAAAACCGTTATCTTGAAGCATTGGTAGCCGAACGAACTGAGAAATTACGAAAAACCAATCAGGCATTGGCAGTGGCAAAAGAAAAAGCGGAAGTGGCTAACGAAGCGAAAAGCACTTTTCTGGCTCACATGAGCCATGAATTGCGTACCCCGCTGAATGCGATTTTAGGCTATACGGAACTGTTTCAGTATGATAACCGTTTAATGAAACAACGGGGCAAGCAAATTGAGACGATTCATCGCAGTGGCAAACATCTGTTGGCGATGATTGATGAGATTTTAGAGTTGTCTAAAGTTGAAACTGGCAACATGGAATTAGAAGTCAAAGAATTTCATTTACCTCGTTTTATACAAACACTGGTAGAAATGACACAAATTCGGGCTACCTCCAAAAATATTGGGTTTGTTTATCAAGCGTCACCTAATTTACCACTTGGAGTAGAAGCGGATGAAAAACGCTTGCGCCAAATTTTGTTGAACTTACTCAGTAATGCGATCAAATTTACCGAACAAGGGCAGGTGACATTTCAAGTAAAAAGCACCCTGTTTGATGATTCTGAAAGCCAAGAATTACCGACACCAAGCAGCAGCCAGTCTGTCGATAATTCCTTTGTTATGAGTGAAACACCCGAAAAGGCTGAAAATAATTTCAAAGAACAAGCTAATTCATTGCACTGTGTTCATTTCCAAGTAGAAGACACTGGCATTGGTATCTCCGCCGAGCAAGTAGAACAAATATTCTTACCTTTTCAGCAACTGGGTAGTCAATATTTTAAAAAACAAGGCACTGGTTTAGGGTTGTCGATTAGTCAAAAACTGGTTCGCCTGATGGGCGGTGAATTGTATGTGAATAGCAACGTGGGTGAAGGCAGTACTTTTGGGTTTGAATTGGTATTGCCAACGATTTCAAGCATTTCTGAACCGATTCAAACAGAAAAACGGATAATTAGTGGTTATCGTGGTGACAGACGTAAAATTTTAGTGGTGGATGATAACACCGAAAATCGGCAAGTGCTAACAGATTTATTATTACCTTTGACATTTGATATTGCTGAGGCGGTAAATGGGCGTGAAGCATTACACAAAACCGTCGAATGGCAACCGAATTTTATTTTATTAGATTTAGTTATACCAGAGATAGACGGTTTTGAAGTGGTTCGGCAAATTCGCCAAATGCCCGCCCATAAAAACATGACTGTGATTGCCGTTTCAGCAACTGTTTTTCCCAAAACGCGCCGAGATATTTTAGCGGCAGGTTGTGATGAATTTCTGAGTAAGCCGGTTAAAATGAACCGACTCTTACGATTATTACAAACCTATTTAGGATTAGAATGGATTTATGAAGAAAACGAGAAAACTCAACAACAATCCTCTGAACCTTTGCCATTGGTGATGCCTTCTGAAGAAGACTTGCATAAGTTATTGGAATTAGCGGAAATAGGCAATATTACCGGTATCCGAGCTTTTGTCAACAAACTATCAGAACAGCCTTCGTTGCGCCCTTTTACCTCGAAGATTGAACAATGGGCTGGAAAATATCAATTTGAACAACTGATTGAATTTATTCGGGTGAGTCGTACAACGGATGACGTGGATAAACGAATTAATTAAAGAATTAAACAACTCACTCAAATGACAACATGGCCCCCAAAAGTGAGCTTTAACCCTAAATAATGCAGGGTTATTGATGGAATTAAAAGTGATTGATTCGGAAGAGGGCAACCACAAGGAAGAGGGCAACCACAAGGAAGAGGGCAACCACAAGGGATTGCCCCTACAAACCCTCTTTTAATCTTTAACATCAATCTCAAAAATACCCTTCGTTTATTTCTGAGATTAGTTGTACTAATTAGAGAGCCGATAAACAGCCCAACGCCGCTTGCCTTCACGTATCAGTAACCCGTCTTGGAACATTTTTCTTAATAAATAAGAAGCTCTATGGAGATCATACTCTAACAGTTGTCGGCATTGGGTATTATTAATACTGCCATGCTCACGTATATAACCCCGTATTTTCTGTTCATCGTTTTCAGTTTTGGGCTCTATTTGAACTTCAGAGAAGTGGACTGAAGAATCATCGAGCAATTCAACAAAATGCAGATGATGTGGTTTAATAGGCGTGCCGTCACTCCTAATCAGCGCGTGTTCAATCAGATTCTTTAATTCTCGGACATTGCCAGCAAAGTGATAATTTTCTAGTATGGCTTGGGTAGCTGAGGTTAATGTATTGGGCTTACGGCCCATTTCCTTGGCAAAAATGGACAGAAAATGCGTTGCTAACCGCATAATATCTTCCTTGCGCTCACGCAGTGGCGGAACGTTGATAATATAACTCGCTATCCTAAAAAACAGATCCTTACGAAATTGCCTAGCGCCCACTTTTGCCGATAAGTCAACACTGGTGGCGGCAATGAGACGAACATTGACCAATTTGCTTTGCTCCCCCCCTACTAGCGTTACTTCGCCATCTTCTAAGGTACGCAATAGCTTCGCTTGCAGCGGCAGTGGCATATCACCGATTTCATCTAAAAACAAACTACCCCCTTGCGCCTGTTCAAAATAACCTTTGTGCATTTTCATTGCGCCAGTGAAGGCACCTTTTGTATGTCCAAAAAAACTGGATTCCGCCAATGATTCAGGAATAGCCGAGCAATTGACTGGAATAAACGGCCCTTTAGCGCGAACACCGCCAAAATGAATCGCCCTGGCAATCAGTTCTTTGCCGGTGCCACTTTCTCCTAAAATCAGCACGCTGGTTTTATCGATTGCTTGCAGCCGACGAATATCCTTTAACAGGTTTTTTATCGCTTGAGTTTGACCAATAAACGTTGATAAGCCCCAACGTTTTGCTTCTTTCTGAGAAATGGCTGACAGTTGGGCAGAGGCGGTAGACAGTGCCTCCTCGGCCTGTTCTCGACGCGCTATTTCTTGTTTTAATTGTTCATTTAACTGAATTAATTTAGCATTTTTTTGTACCAACTGTTGTTGCTGACGGCGAAGCGTGAGATGAGTATTAATACGGGCTAATACTTCTTCATGTTCAAATGGCTTAGTAATATAATCCACACCGCCAACGGAAAAACCGTTGACTTTATCAATGGTTTCTTTCACGGCACTGATAAAAATAATCGGTACTTCCTGAAGTGCTGCATTTTGTTTTAAAAGACGACAAGTTTCAAAGCCATCAATTCCGGGCATTTTAATATCCAACAGAATCATATCTGGAATCATTTTATGAGTGATTTCAATCGCTTTTTCACCACTTAACGCGACTGACACATTAAAATTAGCCGCAAAATGATCAATTAACACATCCAAATTTTCTGGGGTATCATCGACAATAAGAATAGAAGTTGTTTTTGAATCAGTTTCTGTCATAAATATTCAGTATGCACTTGTAGAATCAATGCCATTAAGTTAAGGGCTTTGCATGTGGGATTGCCAGTTAAGGGCTTTGCACGTCAATGCCATTAGGTTAAGGAATTAGAAACAAATAATCCCCCGCCTTTGGTAAAGCCGTCGTCTAATAGCTGAAGTGCCCTAAAGGGCACTGAAGACTCAATGCCATATCGTTTGCTTAGAAAAAAATCCTGAATTTACCAGTCCCCTTTAGGGGACTTTAGCTTTGAGACAACGGCTTTACCAAAGGCTCTTTCTCGTTTATTTCTTAACTTAATGGCATTGGCTTTGCACGTGGGATTGCCAGACTCATTGGTACACGAGTGGCAACCGATCTGGGATCAATTCGAGGCTAAATCACGGAGCATTGGCGTGGTAGGCGTATAAATCGCATAAGATTTCAATGTTCTTAAGAAATCTGAAAACAACTTTCCGCTGCGATTTTCGGTTTTCGAGAGTACAAAATGAATAGCCGCATGAGCTCCTTCATAACTGTTAGAGGCTGCTATGTATTGAGGTAATGCCCCATCAGTGGTATTTTGCCGCTGTAAAATCGGTTTATCATTTAATTTCAAGCTTTCATCAATATAAGCCCAAGCCCTTCGGGGTTTTGGTGACTGTTTTGTAACTGGACTGCATAGTGCCATTTCTCATTTTCGTTAGCTTGCCATTGCATAGACAAACCAATCTGATTTGTCTCAATATCCTTAAAAGACGAGTTATAAAGTTGTGAGTGAGTTAAATGCACACCTCGCCGCTGCAAAGACTCATCATCTACCGTGCCGCTGATTGCCGCACCCAGTATTCCGATGGCTTCTAGCAAGGAAGTTTTACCGCTACTATTAGCCCCGATTAAAACATTCACCTGCCCCGGTTCAAATTCTTGATCAACAATAGATTTAAAACCTTGAATGTGTATCTTTTTTAAGCTGTTCATTTCACTTGAATAATAAGAAAAAGGATTTATTTTTAATATTGTAGCGTTATTAAAAAAAAAATCAAGAGCCTCTATGAAAAACCCGTTTCAAGATGTTGAAACGGTTCTTTTGTCACTCAAACTTGAAACGAAGAGAGTCAATAAAGACACCGTTTGCCGCTGATGGACAATCGGCTGCAATCCGTCTTATAAATGCGAATAGACTGGAAGTACAACTTCTTTTAGGAATAAACGGATTTTTAGTTTGGACTCTCGTTGCCAAACTCAAGTTTGGACTCCCGCTGATTGATAAATCTTATCAGTACCTCAATCAGTTTTAGATGTTGGCGGAAGTTATTTAATTGCAGTTCCTTAGCACCTATCAGGAAAGTCAAAGCCATTAATTTTCCAGGGCCGAGTTCACCGAGTACCACAGAGTCTCACCGAGTCATAAAGCCAAAGGAATTCTCTGTGAAGCTCCGTGTAACTCCGTGTCTCGGTGTTGAAGATTTCAAAACCACAAAACACCTAGAAAAAGTCTCAATAATGAAGCGTGATAAGTGGGCCATAACTTAATTTGAAAACTTCCAAAGTCGGTTATGGCCCTCAAAATCGAAAGGCTTCGAGCCGAGTTGATGGTTATTTTTTGATTTGCAATTCAATCACTTGCTCACCATTGAACACCACCATCCCATTTTCTAGGCGATAGCCAAAGTAGACTCGGATATGGCCTTCAACCAGTCCACCTTGGTAGATTTCTACCGGCACCGAGGCAGCTAGGGTGATTTCTTTAACAGCAGCCACGAGTTTCTCCGGATCAAAATCCCACAACAGCGGTAATTTTTGGTTGTCTAGCATAAAGAACAGTTCACCAGTTGATTCCTCTCCAGCCAGGGTTAATCCGGCTACTACCAGAATCTCGGCTTTTTGGTCAACATGAGCGGCATCGACGTCGATTTGGCCCAGAATCTTGACCAGTTGGTTTGGTGACAGAGTCAAGGTACTCTGATAGTCTTGCTCATTGACTGAGGCACCGCCAGAAAAGGCCGTCGTTAGTGTCGGACACTTGTTATTTGGACAGAAGAAGGCGGTTCCAAGGCCTAAACGGGGTAACTCGTTGTCCAGTCCGATCCGCACCTGGATGGGCTCGCCGTTGAAGACGATCTGGCCGTCTTGGAGGCGGTAACCAAAGTAGATCAGTAGGTGCGCTTTCTGGGTACTTAATACGCCTTGGTACAGGGCCACTGGTTGGTTTTCGACTAACGTCACTTCTTTATAAGCGGCTACCAGTGCAGCGATATTGATATCGCCGTCCTTCAGGAATGCCCATTCTTGCAACTTAAGCTCTGGATCAACCATTAAGAATTGATCCGTCTGGGAGTCTTGCAACGGCAGAGAATAGATAACGACCAACAAATCGGCCTTTTGGCCGACATGGGCTGCATCGATATCCATTTCGCCTCGAACCAACACTCGTTGAGACGCGGGTATCGACAGGGTGGCCTGATAATCAGGGCCGATCTCTTTGGTACTGCCGCCTCTAAAGAGGGTTGTCACCGAACAAGCCTCATTGGTTTCAATTGGACAACCCA
>Ga0190284_1001313_pt1 | contig 11317 bp, 8 predicted proteins | sample 48691812_MG_FD_161668 | JGI IMG/M metagenome (GOLD analysis project Ga0190284, IMG submission 161668) | Hydrothermal vent microbial mat bacterial communities from Southern Trench, Guaymas Basin, Mexico - 4869-18-1-2_MG | ecosystem: Environmental > Aquatic > Marine > Hydrothermal vents > Microbial... | reverse complement strand
GCGCCGAGAAACGCCCCAAGCATCAACTGCCCCGAGGTAAGGTGATACATCAGGTATGCAATCCCGACGGCTCGGCCGTGCTCCACCCCGAGCACCGGCAGCCAACGGTATCCGCCGCCGTCGCCCGCCGTCTCGACCGGCAGGACGGCCGCCGCCACGGCTGCCGACACAAGCACAGCTACCGGAAGCTGCCACCGCAAATAGCCGCGATATATCAAATACAAACCCGTGATGATCAGTGCCAGGCTGCACGTTTCACCGATGCCTCCCGGAACCGTGCCGAAGACCGTGTCCTGCCAAGGAGGCAGCGCATCGCGCAGCAAGGGCTCGAACACCAAGTCGCCATCAGGTTCAATCCCCGCATCGGCGAAGCGACGCAATGCCTGCACAGGCCGCTCCATCAACCAGGCGTCCACGGTAACGGGATCATTGGTGGTAAACCAACCACGGTAGGTCGCCATCGTAATGGGCCGGGCCTGATCGACGTTACCGACGAGCAAGTGTCCGGGTGCCAGAACCGGTGCGGCCGCCAGGGCCGTGGTCAATGAGAGATGCCCCTCGAACAGAAACTGCACGATGACGCGGCCGACCACTGCCGGTTGCCAGATGTAATGTCCCAGCCCGCCGAACAACCCCTTGCCGAGCGCGACGGCAATCAGAGATCCGAACATGGCCACATACCACGGCGCGGTCGCCGGAAGCATCAACGCCAATAGTAAGCCGGTGAGGCAGCCGTGGGAGAGACCCCCAATGACGGAACGCCGCGTTATGAACGCCACCGCGACGTCCGCCGCGACGGCCGTTAGAATCGCCACCACGAGCACTTCGACGGCCGCCGGGCCATACAACGCCACGCCACACAATGCAACCAGCGCCGCGGCGAGGATCCACGCTCGCAGGATGTCCTGGTGCGTGTTGCCGCCGCTGCGGTGCGGCGCGGCTTGCGCCGATCGGTAGCCTCCGATGATCCAGCTTTCACTCGTCATTGTTGTATCGTCGCAACCGGCGATGGCATAGGCGCCAAAGCCCGTGTTATTCACACCGCCGAGACGGCGGTGCCACAAGAAGTTCTTCACCGTCAAAACGGCTGCGGCATAGGCGTCTCGGCCGTACTGACATACCGACTTCGTGTTCGTTCAATACTCGCCGCCAGGGGTAACTGCGCCGGGCACACATAGCTGCACAATCCGCAATCGACGCAGGCGCGGAGACAAGCGATGCTGACGTCATCGAGGGTCGATTGCGATTCCAATTGAATCAAGGCCGACGGATCCAAACCCACCGGGCAATCTTCCAGACACCAACCACAATGAAAACAGGGCTCGGGATTGGGTTGATGGACCTTCTGAAACAGCAGCAAGGCGACCGTATCCGCCGTAACGACCGTGTCATCCCTGTCCAGCATGACGCCGGTCAGAGGACCTCCGGAGACCGCCTGGCCGACCGGACAGACCATGCCCACGCGCTCGGCGAGTCGGCGCATCGGCGTCCCAATCGCGACCCGATACGTTCCCGCCCGATCCACGGCATCACCGGCGACGGTCATGACGGTTCGCGTCACGGGCCGTCCATCGAGCAGGGCTACCGCCGCGTTCCGCACCATGGCCAGGGGGATGACGGCGGCGCCAACATCCAACACGCTCTCGCCCGGTTCCACTTCGCGGTCCAACAATGTCTTGACCAGTACGATCGGATCGCACTGTGGGTATCGATTCGCGAGCGGCGCAATCTCGACGTGCCGCCCCTGGGCCTCCGATTCCAACCGCTTCACCACGCGCCGATGGCGAAACGGCAGCGCGAACAGGACCCGATACACGCCCAACGCATCGGCGATTTCGCACGTCGCGTCGATCAAGCGGCCGGGCTCTTCGACGAGGGCTCGAAGATCAGCAGTCAGGTAGGGCTCGGTTTCCATGGCGTTGACGATCAGGTCCGTCACGCCGGCGGTCGCGGCCGCCTGGATGACGCTATGCGCCGGTGCCCGAGACGACGGGCAGACCACTCCGCAATCAACCAATTGCCCAACGAAGGATTCGCCAAGCCAGGAGGCCGATGTCGGCATGCACTCATTACGGCCGTCGGGTTCCAGAACCGCACCCGGGAGATAACCGTCAAGGGCCGTCCAGGCGCGCTTCAAAGTGACAATGGTGCCGGAGGTCGGCGCAAGGACCGGCATGGACTCGGGCCCGATCGCCCGCGCCAGTCGCTGCCCGCCCAGGACCCGATCACCTTCGGCGACTTCGACGTGTGTTTCCAGATCGCGCCGAAGACGCAATGGAATATGCAACGGTCCGTCGATCTCAACGTTCTCGATGGGACGTCTGGCCGTGATGGACTTGTGGTCCGGAAGGAAGAGCCCGCCGTCCATGTGTTGTCGGGGACCTAACAGATCGGACCAAAGGGACATAAGAAGCTTTCAGCTATCAGCTATCAGCTTTCAGTCGTCGGTCATACCGTGTTTTCTGAAAGCTGACGGCTGATCGCTGACAGCTTTCCGACGGCCGCCGATGATGCCCAGCCGTGAGTCGGCATCGATGAAATCCAGGATTCTCCTGCCGGTTCGTGTCTTGGCCTGTTCTCTGAACTGGGCCACGGCTTTACGAAATGGTAGGCCGGAGTGGAACAGGACGCGATAGGCCTCCCTCACTTCTCTGATCTCCTCCCGGCTGAAGGCCTCGGATCGGCTCAGACCCAGCGCATTGTAGCCGACGCAGGTCGACTCATAAAGCCCCTTCATATACGGCGGTATATCTTTACCCAAACGGGTGCCGCCCCCGATCATGACGTACTCGCCGAGCCGTGTGAACTGGTGGATGAGCGAATACCCGCTGATGATGGCGTTCTCGCCGACGGTCACGTGCCCGCTCAAAGCCGCACAGTTGTACACCTTCACCTCGTTGCCCAGTTCACAGTTGTGGCCGATGTGGGCATAGCCGAGGATGAAGCAGTTCTCGCCAACGATAGTCCACGACTCGGGCTGCGTGCCGCGATGGACGGAGGCGAATTCTCGGATGATCGTGCCTGCCCCGATCTTGCAATACGACCGCTCACCGCTGAAATGAAAGTCCTGAGGCAGGTGCCCGATCACCGCGCCGGGATGAATCTCGCATCGGTCGCCGATCTCCGTCCACCCGCTCAGATACGCATTGGGATAGACCTTCACATGCTCGCCGACCTTGACCAGCCCTTCGATCACGACAAAGGGACCGATCTCCGCGGAATCCGCGATCTGAGCTTGCTTGTCTACAATTGCTGTTGAATGGATCGCCATGTGTCGCCTCATGCTCGTTAAGCTGTCAGCGATCAGCCGTCAGCTTTCAGCAAAGTCATTGCCTGGCCGCTGGCCGCTTCTATCCGACGGCAATCACCGACAGTGGACGGCCGCTCTTTGGGGCGGCATTCTACGGCAATTAAATGGATTCGGCGAGACCCGACAGGAAGCGGTCAGCTTTCAGCTATCAGCCGGTGGGCGGCCGCTCATTGGGGCGGCGTCTCGTTGATTATTCTACTTCAAGTGCCGTAGGATGGGCAATCCTGCCCATCTGTTGATCCTCAGTTTGCTGAGTTGTGTGTCAGACGGAACGTTGCCTCCGTCTTCGGCTCCGGTGTCATCCCTGGTGTAAGCCGGCAGGCTGCTGTACTCTATGCTCGCTGAGCGCGCCAGTCCTAATCGGAGTCCGGTCGACCAGACAATGGCAGGAGATGCCGGGATGAGTGTTGCCGTCGGGCGTGATATCCTCCAGGACAAACCCGGCACACGCGCCTGTCTGTTGGGCAACCTGGGTATTGTGCGGGGGGCATTGGAGGCCGGCGTCCAGTTTTTTTCGTGTTATCCCGGGACGCCTTCCTCCGAGATCGGCGACACGTTCGCCAGAATCGCGAAGGAGTCGGGCGTTCAGTTCGAATACTCGGTCAATGAGAAGATCGCCGTCGAGGTGGCCTTCGCCGCGAGCCTGACCGGCGCCCGATCCATGTGCGGCATGAAGCACCTTGGACTGAGTTACGCGAACGATCCCATCTCCACCATGCCGTACGTTGGGGTGGAGGGGGGCATGGTTATTGTCTCCGCCGGCGATCCTTCGGTCATCACCAGCCCAAACGAACAAGACCAGCGTCATTTCAGTCGCCTGCTCTACTATCCTGTTTTCGACCCGGCCACGCCGGTGGATGCCATGAGGATGACGCGGTATGCCTTCGGGTTCTCTGAGACAACCCGGTTGCCCGTCATCATTCGCCCGACGGCACGAGTCTGTCACAGCAACGGGATGGTGACGCTCGGCCCGCTGCCGTCAACGAGGAACGAGATTCGTTTCACGAAGAATCCGTCGCGATACGTGCCGATTCCTGTCAATGCGCGGCGTATGCGAAAGGAACTGACGCAGCGCTTTGCCCTGGCTGAGGAATTGCTCGCGGCATCGGCGTTCTTCCCGCGCACCGGCAGCGGCCCTCGCGGCATCATTGCCAGTGGCATGGCCTACGCTTATGCGGCGCAGGTTGTCGAGGACCTGGGGTTGGAGCGTGCGGTGACCTTACAACAAGTCGGGGCGTATCCCATCCCCGAGGAAGTGCTGACAGGCTTCCTGGAGTCGGTCAGTTCCGTGCTGGTGGTTGAGGAGTTGACGCCGGTTGTGGAAGAATGTGTGAGCCTGTCCGCGTTTCGACGGCACAAGCAAATACCCATTCTCGGAAAGCACGGCGGGCACTTCACTGAGCCGGATTCTGTGAACCCGGTGTTCCCGGTAGAATTCGAATACACGCCCGATCTTGTCGAGGACGTCATTCGGGATTATCTCGGCCTGGAGAAGCGGGACAGGATTTCAGTCTCCGTCCCCGAGCTTCCTTCCAGGCCGCCGGTGTTGTGTCCCGGTTGTCCACACCGGATGAGTTTCTACATGGCCAAGAAGGTCTTCGGCAAGAAAACCGTCTATTGCAATGACATCGGCTGTTATACGCTTGGCTACGGCGAACCCCTGCAAGCCTGCGATGTCTTGCTTTGCATGGGTTCCTCGATCACGCAGGCATCGGGTATCGCACGTATGACGGGGAAACGCGTCGTGGCGTATATCGGAGATTCGACGTTCTTCCATAGCGGTCTTCCCGCGATTGCCAACGCCGTGCAGGCGGATGACAACATCACGGCCGTCATCCTGGACAATTACATCACGGCCATGACAGGCTTCCAGCCGAGCTTGACGAGTCGAACCCCCGGGAGCGACCACGACAATCGTCAATCGTCAATCCCCAATCGTCAATCGCCTACTGCTGCCCGGTTCTCGATCGAGGAGGCTGTCCGAGGTTTGGGTGTGAAGGAAGTGTATTCGGTTGACCCGTTCGATGAGACCACGACACTCAAGGCGTTCAAGAAGGCTAAGAAGGGAACAGGCGTGAACGTGGTAATCTGCCACTCGCCTTGTGCCGTCGACCGCCGCAGGAGGGACAGAGGCAAGAGGCGGCCGCCCTTCGCTATCGATCAGGATTTGTGCAACGCCTGTTCACTGTGTGTCCTGGCGCTGGGTTGCCCCGGAATCATGGTCGAGGACGGACGGTATTCGATTGATCAGGACCTTTGTGACGGGTGCGCGATTTGTGCGAGCGTCTGCGTGCAGGGCGCGATCCAGCCAGTGGTTTCGGTGAAAACATGACGCGTTCATCCGACAATCGGCCAGGACCGCCTTCTGAAAACCCTGTGACACCGCCATCTGTGGCACCGCCATCTGTGGCACCGCCGTCTCGGCGGTGTGGAGACACGGGCTCTGGCGCCCGTGCCACAGAAACGGAAGGCTTGGCGCGCGCTCCGAGTCGGCGTGGCCGGCGGATCGTCATCGTCGGCACGGGCGGCCAGGGTGCGCTGACCGCCGCGCGTCTGCTTTGCGATTGCCTCGTCGAGTACGGTCACCATGTGGTTAGTGGTCAATTGCACGGCATGGCTCAGCGGGGAGGCAGCGTTCACACGTCCATCAAGGTTGACTGCGGCATCAGCCCCGTGATCGCGGCGGGGAGGGCGGATTGTGTGTTAGGCTTCGAGCCCGTTGAGACGGCCCGGGCGTTGCCCTTTATGTCATCTCAAACGGTGGTCTACATGAACACCGCTCCGGTGATTCCGTTCATTCTTGGGCAGCGTGCCGTCCTGAAGCAGGGGGACGGCCGGTATCCGAATGTGCCGGGCCTCGTGGACAGTATTCGCGCAGTGACGGCCCAAGTGTTTCCATTTGATGCCACACGTCTCGCCCAGGAGTCCGGGTCCGTCAAGACGATGAACACGATCATGTTGGGGTGTCTGCTCGGCTCGGGCCTGCTGCCCCGCACGGCCGAGGAATTCTGGCGCACCGTGACGAGAGTCATGCCGCCCGATTTGGTAAAGGCCAACGCCGAGGCCTTCTCGAACGGCGTGAAGATGGGCAGGAAGTTCCTGCCCTGCGAGATGAGCCCATGACGCTGAAGATCGGCATCGATGTCGGCGGGACGTTCACGGATTTCCTCGTCACCCGTCCGGGAGAGGAGCCGGGCATCTTCAAGGTCCTGTCAACGCCCGCCGATCCTTCCATCGGCGTGGTGGGCGGCCTGAGCGAGATTGCCGCAAGCTTGGGGGTGACGCTCAATGAACTCGCGCAGTCCATTGAAGTTATCGTTCACGGAACGACGGTCACGACCAACGCCGTGTTGACGCTCGCAGGTGCGAAGACGGGCCTACTAACTACCGACGGTGTGCGTGACGCGCTCGAGATGCGTCGCGGCATCCGCGAAGAACAGTACAACAACCGATACACGAATGTGCCGCCGCTGGTGCCACGATATTTGCGAACGCCGATCAGAGGACGTCTGAACTATCGTGGCGATGTTCTGGAACCGTTGAATATCGAGGACGTTCGAGAAGCGATTCGGCTGTTCAAAGATGAGCGAATCGAGGCGGTTGCCATCTGCTTCATGAACGCCTTTGCGTGCGCCGAACAGGAGCGACAGGCGGCGGAACTTGTCCGCAAGGAACTGCCCGATGCCTATCTGACCGTGTCGTCGGATTTCCTGCCGTCCATTCGGTTTTATGATCGCCTCAGCTCGACGGTGCTCAATTCCTATGTGGGCCCGAAGCTCAGTTCATATCTTGATCGGTTGCTGTCACGGTTGAAGGAGATCCGGTTTGGCGGCGTGCTTCTGGTGATGCAGTCCAACGGCGGCGTCATGAGTCCGGAGGTAGCCTTGAAGAGCCCGGCGCTCACGCTGCTGTCCGGACCGGCGGCAGGTCCTGGGGCCGGTCTGGGCTATGCGCGCCTGCACGACCACGAGAGTTGCATCACGGTCGACATGGGGGGCACGAGCTTCGACGCGGCGATGGTCAGGGACGGCACGCCGATTGTTGTCACAGAAGGAGATATCAACCGGTACCGTATCGCACTGCCCATGTTGGACATCGTGACCATCGGCGCCGGCGGCGGGAGTATCGGCTGGATCGATGAGGGCGGGCTGCTGCGGATGGGTCCGCAGAGTGCGGGCGCCGATCCCGGCCCGGCGTGTTACGGCAAAGGCGGCGTCCGGCCCGCATGCACCGACGCGGACCTCGTGCTCGGCTATCTGGATCCGGCGTTTTTTGCCGGTGGTAGGATCAAGCTCGACATGAAAGCAGCCGTCGCGGCCATCCAGGAACATGTCGCGGGGCCGATGGGATTGTCGGTCGAGGATGCCGCGGCCGGCATGTACCAGGTGATCAACACCAACATGGCCCAAGGCGTCCGCGAAGTCTCTGTCAAGCGCGGTTTTGATCCAAGGGAGTTTCTCATGGTCGTGGCGGGCGGTGCCGGTCCGTTGCACGCTTGCATGATCTGCCGTGAACTGGACATCTCGATGTTCATCGTGCCGCGTGAGTCTTCCATCTTCTGTGCGGCGGGCATGTTGATGAGTAACTTGCAGCACGACTTCGTCTGCTCGTTTATCTCGACATTCGACGACATCGAATGGGACAAAGTGGATTCGCAGATCACGGCCATGACCCAACAGGGTGACCGTCTGCTGGAAGAAGAAAACATCCCGCGGGATAAGCGGCGCTTCTCTCTGAACCTGGATTGCAGGTACATCAAGCAATACCACGAAGTTTCGTTTCCCGTGGCGGTAGAGGCGGTTCCTCTGTGTGGCACCGGCGTCTCGCCGGTGGTTCGCAAGGCCGACGCCGAGACGATCGCGGCAGCCTTCCATGCCGAACACAAACGGATGTATGGATATTCGCTCGAAGAAGAGGGCACGCCCATCGAGTTGATCAACATCCGCGTGCGGGCCATCGGCCTCACGGACAAGCCATCCTACGCAGAGGAACCCCGGGCCGGTAGAGACGCCGAGGCTACCATCAAGGGCGAGAGAGTTATCTACCTCCCTGAGGACAGAACGTCACGGCGCGCTTTCGTCTATGACGGCCACAAAACGCGCCATGGTCATTACTTCGTCGGTCCGGCCCTGATCGAGCAGGTGAATACGACGCTCCTGCTGGGCACGTCGTATGACTGCATTTGCGACAGGTACGGCAGCTTCGTCGTCTTCCGTAAAGGACGGGAAGACTGTCTTTCGTCGGCGCTGCGGGAGATGATATCGTGAGCGAAGTGGATCAGATTCTGCTGTCCGTGTTTGCGAGGGCCTTCAAGGCGGCGACAGACGAGATGAGCATCTCCCTTCAGAAGACGACGCGCTCGCCGATTCTCTGTGAAGCCAAGGACTTTGTCACCGGCGTGTACGACGCCCAGGGAAATATGCTGGAGCAAACGGAGAATCTGCCCATTCTGTCATTTTCGCTCGGACCCGTCTGCAAATACATCATCGATTACTTCGGCGATGACATTCATCCGGGCGACATCATCTTCCACAACGATGTATTCAGCATGGGCAACCAGAACAACGACGTCGCCGTTTATAAGCCGGTCTTCTTTCAGGACAGACTGGTGGCCTGGTCGGCGTGCAAGGGGCACCAGGCTGACATCGGCGGCGCCGTGGCAGGCGGTTACAACCCGAACGCCACGGAGGTGTGGCAGGAAGCGCTGCGGATCCCGCCCGTCAAGGTGTACGACAAGGGCAAGCTTCGCAAGGACGTCTGGGACTTGATCTTCGCCAATATCCGTTTCGACATCGTGCAGCAGGACATGCGCGCCCATATCGGCTCCTGCGTCGTCGGCGAACGCTGCATACAGCGCTTGGTGGAAAAATACGGCGTCAAGAGCTTCGAGATGCACAAGGCAGCGCTCTTCGAGGCGACCCGGAAGATGATGGAGGCCGAGATCGCCACCATTCCCAACGGGGCGTATCGCGGCGAGGCCACGGTGTATTACGACGGGAAGAATACGGGCAAGGAGTACAAGATTCGCGTGAAGATCGCGGTAGAGGATAGGCGCGTCACCTTTGATTATTCGGATTCTGATCCGCAGTCCAATGCATTTGTCAACGGCACTTACACGTCAAGCGCGTCGGCCGCGACGTTGACGTTCCTTCAGATGGTCAACCCGGACCTTCCGCACAATCAAGGGATGGTCGAACCGATCGACATCATCATTCCCGAGGGCACGATTCTCAACGCCGCCTATCCGGCCGCGACGACCTACGGGAATCACTTGTGCCCGCCCAATGCGGACGCGATAACCCGTGCGCTGGCGCCGGTCATTTCGGATCGCGTCACGGCGGGGTGGAATCATCTGCTTTGTTCACTGACCACGGGAATCGACCCGCGAAAGAACGACAAGTATGTGGACATCTGTTTCATGGGGCTCAAGGGTGGTTCGGGCGCTATGCACGGGGTCGACGGGTACGACCACATCGGCATGATCGACGCATCCGGCGGTCTGCTGGATCAGGACTACGAGATGTTCGAACAGCAGACGCCTCATCGCTTGATCCGACATGAGTATCTTTGTGATTCCGCCGGCGCTGGCAAGTGGCGGGGCGGCCTGGGTGTCGAGACGATCTTTGAGATCGGTGCGGACGATACGCAACTCGTGATCTTCGGCGACGGCGACATCGAGCCCGCGTTCGGCCTTCACGGCGGGGGCGCTGGCAGCCTGAACTCGATCAAGCTCCGGTATCCGGGCGGCAAGGAACATACGCCACTCAGCCTGGACTTGATCAAGGGCGTTCTACAAGGCACGATCTATCATCAGTTGGCGGGCGGTGGAGGAGGCTACGGGGACCCGAAAGATCGCCCTGCGGAATTGGTGGCCCGGGAAGTGCGCGATGGCATTATCTCTGCGCAAGCCGCCCGGGTAGTCTATGGTGTCGCGGTCGATGAGAGTGGACATGCAATGGAACCGGCGGCGACGCCATCCTCGAAGGGAAAGCCGAGTTCAAGAGCGAGCGAGGACACGTGAGTGTATACCCAGCCGACTTGGCTGCCCAAGCTGGTTTGGTTCGATCCGTTACAGAGGATTTGACATATGTATCATCACGGCATCGGCATCCCGAAAGACGGGATCGCTCAGTTATGCAAGCGTCATCGTATCCGGAGGCTGGCGTTGTTTGGCTCGATTCTGCGCGACGACTTTGGCGACGATAGTGATGTTGACGTGCTCGTGGAGTTCGAGCCGGGCGTCTCGGTGGGGCTTCGCTTCTTTTCAATCGAGCGAGAGTTGTCAGTGATGCTTGGGAGGAAAGTGGACTTGCACACGCCGGGTTTTCTTGGCAAGTACGTCCGGGATGAGGTACTCCGAGAAGCGGAGGTCCAGTATGACACGGCATGACGACCGGGCTCGGCTGCAGTATATGCTTGACCATGCTGTCGAGACCCTTCGGATGGCCAAGGGCAGGACCCGGCAGGACCTGGATGCTGATCGCCAATTGAACCTGTCACTGGTCCGCTTGTTGGAGATCGTCGGCGAGGCGGCTGCTCGAGTCTCAGAGGAAACTCGCAGCCGATATCAGAGCGTTCCTTGGCTGGATGTCATCGGCCTGCGGAATCGATTGATACACGCGTATGACTCAGTCGATTTCGACATCCTGTGGGACATTGTGCAAGATGATCTTCCTTCCCTGACCGCACAATTGGAATCATTACTACTTAGCGAAGACGTATGACGGTCAAGTCATAGAAACCATGAACTTTGAATTGTCAGAAGAGCAGACCATTTTGCGGGACACGCTGGCCCGCTTCAGTGATGAGCAGATTCGGCCGTGCGCGGCCGAGATCGATGAGGCCGGGGAGTTTCCGCGCGATTTGTTCATGAAGCTCGCGGACCTCGGCTTCTATGGGTTGCGCTATCCGGAGTCGCTCGGCGGTGCGGATGTGGACCTGGTATCGTACTGCCTGGCGCTCAGCGAAGTCGCGCGAGGTTCGCTTTCACTTGGCGCCGTCGCAGCA
>Ga0190284_1001312_pt1 | contig 11334 bp, 10 predicted proteins | sample 48691812_MG_FD_161668 | JGI IMG/M metagenome (GOLD analysis project Ga0190284, IMG submission 161668) | Hydrothermal vent microbial mat bacterial communities from Southern Trench, Guaymas Basin, Mexico - 4869-18-1-2_MG | ecosystem: Environmental > Aquatic > Marine > Hydrothermal vents >... | reverse complement strand
CCCTGATCGTCCAGCATGGCCTCATCCACGGCGCGCAGTGAGGCGTGGCGGCCCACGAACAAGGTGGTCACCATGTGCGGGAATAGCACAGTGTCACGCACCGGCAGCAGGGGCAGGATAGTCAGGAAAGCAGGCGGGTCCAGTGTTGTGTCTGGCTCGTACAAATCGTCCGCGTCGAAAAAGGGTTGCTTTGTCATGTGCATGTCCTTGCGTCGCGTTGGTCAGCAGTGTTGGAGTATCTATACTATAGCATATTTGTCCAGAGAACACAAACTCTGGGTCAGCCCCGGCACGTCTCTACCACGAACAGGTCCAACGCCAGGGCCGGATCCATCTGCCCGGTCTTGCTCGCCACGTCGATCTCTACCAGCCGGTGATAGATGCGCTCCAGTTGGGCCAGGGAAAAGTTACGGGCCTGCGCGCGGCCCTTGTCCACGACGAACGGCCGCAGCCCGAGTTGGGACGAGATGGCATGGGGCGGCGTGCGGCGTTGCTCCAGGTCCTTGAGGGACAGCAGGATGCGGAACTGCCGGGTGATCATGGCCAGCAGGTAGAGTTCTGCCTGCCCCTCGTCCAGCAGGCGGTGCAGCAACTGGAGCGCGGTCCGGCGGTCGCGCCGGCCCAGCGCATCTACCAGGTGAAAGACGTTGGCCTCCGGCGTGTAGGAGCATAGGGCCTCCACATCGGCCACGGCGATGGCGCGTGTCCCGCCCACGTAGGCCAGCAGCTTGTCGACTTCTTGGCCCAGGAGGCGCAGGTCACTGCCCACCAGTTCGGCCAGCAGCGTCGTCGCCGGCCCCTCGATGCGGCCGTCAGCGGCGTGTACCTGTTGCTGCACCCAGCGCACCAGCCCCCCCTTGTCCAGTGGTTTGAATTCGCGGACAAAGGCCCGGTCCTTGGGCAATTGCCGAATTCGCTTGACGACGGCACTGCGCCCGTCTACCTTTTTCTCCACCAGGACGAGCAGGGTGCTTTCGGGCACGCGCTCCAGGTATTCGCGCAGTTGGGCGCTGGCATCCTTACTCGCCGAGGTCTGCGCCAGCAGGCCCTCCACGATGACCAGTCGCCGCTCGGCCAGGAACGGCACGGCGTCGCCGGCCGTGATGACCTCGGCCACGGACGTGCGGCGGCCATCCAGGACCGTGGTGTTCAGGGCCGCCATCTCTGGATCGCCCATCTTGGCCTTGAGCTCGGCGATGGTCTGCTGGATAGAGTATTCGTCGGGGCCGTATAGCAAGTAAAGCATGGCAAATGGGCAAAGGGCAAAGGGGCAAATGAGTAAATGGGTGAATCAGGCGATTGGCAAATCAGCGAGGGGATGCGCTGGCTGATCGGCGATGACGACCTTGTGAACCCCGGGGCGCACCCGGCGCACGGAAGCCACCCACGCGCCGCCCGGGTCTGGCGAGGTGGTGATGTGGCGCTGCGCCAGCCGGCCCAGGGGCTGCGCGGCGATGAGCGCGAACGTGGTGCCCAGCAGCAAGAAGGGTAGTCTTTCCAGCCGGGGCCGGCGGCCCATGATCAGTAACGCGGCCAACGCCGTGAGGATGCCGCCCACCACCAGGTTCGTGCCGCAGTTGGGGTGCACGGCCAGGTTGGCTTCCCCGGCCTCGAGCCGGGCCAGGGCGTCCTCGGCGGTCCGGCGCAGGGTTTGCGCCTTGACGTTGCCATACACGGTAAAGCCGCCGGGCGTGCTGCGGGCGATGAGCCGGGTACCTGCCAGCCGCTGGCTCAGCAGAGTCATGGTGGCGTGCTCGGCGGCGTGGTTGCGCCGCACCGTGCGCACGATGGGCGCGTTGAGAAGGTTTGGGATGTTCATGGATTGCTCCTATGTGGAGGTCTCGGGCCATGTCAGCTTGTGCAATAGCCCATCGCCAAATTGCCAGTACTCAATGTGATTAGAGCTGACCCGCACGACTTTGCCCATGCGGGCTGCCTTGGTACGAAACTCGGAAAGTCGCAGCAAGCGACGGAGTAGCTCTGGCAGCTTGTACTGCTCGTCATTGCGCAGGGGAAAGCAGAGGATGCAGTATTTGGCATCCCGAAGCTTTTTGTTCCAGAAGCCCATGTCTATCGTTACAAAGGTGGGTTGACGCAATTGCCGCAGCAGAACTGGCACGTGCTCGTCTTTGATGATCTGGTCCGGGCGCAGGTTACGCAGACGTCGAACAGTGGTCCAGCGTGCAATGGGGATCAGCACTTCCAGGTCGAAGAGCTGATCATCCAGGATGATCTGGCTCATGCAGCGACCTCAGTGGCAACCTCAAGGGACGCTAGGTAGCGCACCTGTAATGACTGGGAAGCCAGGTAGATCGCCTCCTCAACCGCGGCTCGGGTGAGTTCGGGCCAGCTTCTGAGCAATTGATCTACCGAATAGCCCTTTGCCAGGAAGGTCAACACTGTGTCTACCGGCACGCGCGTACCTTCAAAGGTCATCTGGCCGTGGCAAATCTCTGGGTCAATCACCAAATGGGTGCCGATCTCAACTCGCGACATCGCTACCTCCTGATCAGTACACGCCTATGCCTGCTATCTATCATGCCGGGGCAAAGTCCTATCCACCAGCGCACCGCAAAAGCGCGCCGAGGTCCGCCGTGCTGGGCACGATCAGATCCGCGCCGGCGCGCCGCAGATCCGCCTCGCGGCCAAAGCCGCACAACACGCCCACGGCCTGGGCTCCGGCTGCCTTGGCGGATAACACGTCGGCCGTGGTGTCGCCCACCATGAGACAAGCGGCCGGCGACACACCCAGCAAACCGGCGGCGTGCTTTACCGGCTCGGGGTGGGGCTTGATGCGCCGGGTATCGTTCCGCGTGGCGATGGCGCAAAAGAGCGGCAGCAACTCTGTGCCGGTCAGCATCCGGTGCGCCTGCCTCCGCGACCGGGATGTGACTACCGCCAGGGAGTAGCTCGTCGTCAGGCCCTCTAGCATCTCGGTCACGCCGGTCACCAGGCGGTAGACTCTGGTTTTGCGTTGGTGTCGCCAAGCCGTGAGGCGCGTGACCAACCGGTCCACGTCGTCGTCCAGGTCCATCTGGTCCAGCCAGGCCAGCAACTGGCTGCCGGTGCGCTCGCCCCAGGCCATGAGCACGCGGGCCGGCCGGCGGAACCGCTGCGTCCCACCCAGCCGGCTCAGCACCTCATTCAGCCAGACGTCGTCGGTATCGAACAGCGTGCCGTCCAGGTCGAACAGCACAGCCTGCACCGGCGCGCTATCCATCGGGTGCCTCCGCGTCGTTCAGGACCGGCACCATCCCCCCGGCCGAGGCCGGCTCCAGCAGCAACCCGACCACGTAGCGGGCCACCAGCCGCAGCACGGCGATGGTGGGTATAGCCAGCAGCATTCCCAGCACCCCGGCAATGCTGGCCCCGGCCAATAGTCCGAACAGCACTACCACCGGGTGCAGGTTCACGCTATCGCCCAGCACCTTGGGGACGATGAGGTTATTCTCCAACTGCTGGATGACGGTGTACAGGGCAATGATCACCAGGGCCACGCCCCAATTGGGCAGCGGCAGCCAGGTGGAACCCTGGAACAGGGCCACGATGACGGCCGGCACCGTGGCCACGACCGGCCCCAGGTTCGGCACGGCCTCCAGCAGCCCGGCGATGATCCCCAAAAGCAGCGCGTTGCGAATGCCCAGGGCCCACAGCGAGACCGTGGTCATGGTGCCAATGATGACGCAGAGCAAGAGTTGGCCCCGGATGTAGGCGTTCATGGTGACCTTTAGCTCCCGCTCAAACTGCCACAGATCGTCGCGATAGGCTTGCGGGACCAGGCCCTCCAGATAGCGCCCCACCCGGTCCGCGTCCTTGAGCAGGTAGAACACCACCACCAGCACCACCAATAGCCACCCGAATACGGAGGCCAGCCCAAAGAGAAAGCCGGCCGTCCGCGAGGCCAGGTACGAGGCCGCCGCTGCCAGTGCGTCCTGCAAATTGGCCTCGAATTGACTGTAAAGTTTCAGCAGGTCGATCTGGGTCCCGGCGATGTCGATGACATGGTATTCCGCCACCCACCGGGCCACGGTGTCCAGGAAGTTTTGCAGGACCAGGTTTGCTTGCTGCACCTGGTCCACGAGCACCGGGACCAGCAAGGCAACGAGCAGCCCGGCCGCGGCCAGAAAACCCAGGTAGATGATGATCACTGCCAGCAGCCGGGGCAGGCGCGTGCGGCGCAGGATAAACTCTACCAGTGGGTTCAGCAGATAAGCCAGCAGCACCGCCAGGATGAACGGTGGCAACAGACTGCGCACCAGGTACAGCCCCACCACGATGACAATGGTGACGAGGCTGATGAGCCACAATCTGGTGATGGGGCTGAGGCCGCGAGACATGATCACCTCCTCAAAACACACTATAATCGGCAGCGCGCATTTTGTCAAGGCCGGGTTAGTGGTTGGCGATTAGCTATCAGCTATCCGCAGTTGTCAAACGGTGGACTTTGTAGTACAATCAGCAGGCATTGAAGGTAGAGACGATAACTCGAAACTCGCAACCCGCAACTCGGAACTCGACATGGAGGCAACCACAATGTGCGATTTCACCCTGACCCAAGAACTAGTTATTCCCGGCACTTCCAAGATGGTTATGCTCATCATGGACGGGCTGGGCGGCCTGCCGATGTATTTCGGCGGGGGGACAGAACTGGAAACAGCTCGCACCCCGTACCTGGACGCCCTGGCCGGCCATTCCACGTGCGGCCTCATGCAGTCCATCAGCGCCGGCATCACGCCCGGCAGCGGCCCGGCCCACGTCTCCCTCTTTGGCTACGACCCGGTCAAGTACCAGATCGGCCGGGGCGTGCTGGAGGCCCTGGGCATTGGCTTTCACCTGGGGCCGGATGATCTGGCGGCCCGAGGCAACTTTTGCACCGTGGACGCGGCGGGCCTGGTGACGGACCGCCGCGCCGGGCGCATCTCCACCGCGACCTGCATGGCCCTCTGTGAGCGCCTGCGCGCCATCAAGCTGGAGGGCGTGAAAGTGTTTGTAGAGCCGGTGAAAGAGCACCGCTTCGTGCTGGTGCTGCGCGGCGAGGGTCTGGAGCAGGAGATCAGCGAGACCGACCCGCAGAAACTGGGGGTGCCACCGTTTCCGGCCTGCCCCCTGGTTCCCCAGGCCGAGCGGTCCGCGGCCCTGGTGAACGAGTTCGCGGCCCAGGCCCGGGAGTTGCTGAAGGACCAGTACCCAGCCAACGCGATCCTGCTGCGGGGCTTTGCCAAGTACCCGGCCATGCCCACCATGAACGACATCTATGGCCTGCGCGCGGCGGCCATCGCCCCGTATCCCATGTACCGGGGGCTGGCCCGGCTGGTGGGCATGGACCTGCTAGAGACCGGAGATACCATCGAGGACGAGTTCACTTGCCTGGAGCAGCACTGGGCCGACTATGACTTTTTCTTCCTCCACGTCAAGCACACCGACAGCCGGGGCGAGGACGGCGATTTCAACGCCAAGGTGGCCGTCATCGAGCGCGTGGACGAGCAAATTCCCCGGCTCATGAAACTCGAGCCCGACGTGGTGGTGGTAACCGGGGACCATTCTACGCCGGCTGTGCTGGCCTCTCATAGCTGGCATCCGCTGCCGTTCCTGCTGTACTCGCGGTACTGCCGGCCCGATCACCTGGCAGCCTTTGGCGAGTTCCAGTGTGGGCGCTACGGGTCATTGGGCGAGTTTCCGGCCGTGGACACCCTGCCGCTCATGATGGCCCACGCGCTGCGCCTGGCCAAGTTTGGGGCGTGATCGCCTCGTTCGCGAAGTAATGATTCCTGCCCCACGACTCGCACGTCACGTGTCACGTCAGATGTCTTGCTAATCCGATCTAACAATGCTATAATAGACGTGGCAGTGGCTGCTCGGTTTATCCGCAGAGATGACCGGTCGCGTGCAAACCGGGAACTGTGAGGAACGCAAAGTGGAAGATCCGAGCCTCGGCGATGGGCAGAACATGTCGCGCGATGATGCCGCATTGCTCGATCTGGTAGGCCGGCACTTGGCGACCACGGAAGACCTCGCTGGACTGGCGGACATCCTGGACCTGCTGGTGGAACGGCTGGGCCTCCGTGGTGCTTCGCTGACGAGCTTTGCTGGCCCCCAAAACGAGCCCTTGCGCTTCCTGGTGGGCGATGCAGGGGCAGAGACGATCCTGGAATCCCTGACCATGCGCGCGCGCGACAGCCGCCAACTGGTGCTTGTCACGTCGCTGGAGGCCGTGTCGGACCTGGAGTGCAAGGGGTCTGCGTTAGCTATCCCCGTGCGGGACCAAGCTGGCGATCTGATCGGCGTATTGGCCGTGACCCATGCCCAACGCCATGGATTGGATGGCTCCCACGTGGCCTTGTTGACGGCCGCGGCCTACCTGATGGCTGCGGCATTGCGTCAGGCCTGCCTCGCCAACGAGGTCCGCCGTCGTGCCTACGAGCTCTCTGTCCTCGACGAGATCGGCCAGGCCTTCTCTTCGCTGGACCTGGAACGACTGCTGCGCTTGATCCTGGAACGAATCGGCCGGACGCTGCGGGTGAATCGCAGCGTCTTGTTTATGCTCGACAAGGAACGCCAGGAGTTGGTCCTGCGGGCCGTGGATCACCCCGGCGCCTCCGCCGGGGTGTTGGGCCTGCACATACCTCTGGCCGAACGTCCCCACGTCGCGGATGCCATTCGCACCTGCCGGCCGGTGGAGGTGCAGAACATCTATGCCGATCCCCAGTGGCGCAGCTTTTGGCTCCGGGCCCAAGAGATGGGGCTAGAAGCCACACTAGCAGTCCCCCTCATCGTGCAGGGGCGGGCCATGGGTGCTATTAGCTTGGATCGAACTGCCGCTCGTCCGCCATTCACCCCCGACGAAATCTCTTTGTGCCTGATCATTGCCAATCAGGCCGCCGCAGCCATCGAGAACGCCCGGCTATACCAGGAAACCCGGCGTGGCGTTGACCAACTCCGCCTCATCAACGAAGTCGGCAAAGAGATCAGTTCCATCCTGGATATTGACGTCTTGCTCTGGAGCATGGTCCGCCTGATCCGTGAGACGTTGGCCTGCTACTACGTAGCTATTCTCCTGGTAGAGGACGACAAGCTGGTGTGCAAGGCAGACGTGGGCTACCGGTACGAGGACTCGCATCTCCTGGTGAACACGCACCTGCCGCTGGAAGAAAGGAGTATCGTCACCTGGGTGGCGCAACATGGCCAGCCTCTGCTGGTGCCGGATGTAACCCTGGAGCCGCGTTATTGCGCGCTCCCCGAACTCGACGAGACGAGCAGCGAGGTGGCCGTACCGCTAAAGCTGGGCGGCCGAGTCATTGGTGTGCTGGATGTGCAGAACTCTCGCGCCAGCGGCCTCGATGATAGTGACCTGGCCCTGTTGCAAGCCCTGGCCGCACAGGTAACCGTGGCCGTGGAGAACGCCCGGCTATTCAGCGAGGTCCGCGACGAACGGGTCAAGCTGGAAGCCATCATCGACGGCGCCGGGGACGTGGTCCTCGTGACGGACGAAGCAGGCCGCGTGCTGCTCATGAACCGGGCGGCCGAAAGAGCCTTCCACGTGGTGGCGGAGGAGACCCTGGGCCGTTCGCTGCCCGATCGCATCGCCAACCCCGATGCGCAGCGGCTGTGGAACGACAGCACGCAGGCGACGTCCTACCCGCTGGTTGGCGAGATCGAGCTGGACGATGAACGCACGTTGTATGCCAGCCTCACAGCAGTGCCCCGGGTGGGGTTGGTGGCAGTCATGCAGGACATCTCGCACCTGAAAGAGTTGGACCGCATGAAGTCGGAATTCGTGTCCACGGTGTCGCACGATCTCCAGTCACCCTTGCAAGCGATGCGCATCAACCTGGAAATACTGCCCAAGATGGGCCCTCTCAACCGGGAACAGCGGGAAGCCGTCGCCAGCAATCTGCGGGTGCTGGATCGCATCACCGACCTGGTGCGGGACTTGCTGGACCTGGGACGCATCGAGGCCAGGGTGGGGCTGGAGCGGGTCCCTTGCTCGTCGGGCGGGATCATTGCCACCACCGTAGAAGATTTGCAACCCCGGGCGCGCGTCATGGGGCTGAACCTGACCACGCACATCCCAGACGATCTGCCGGATGTCTATGGAGACGCCGGTCGGCTGGCGCAGGTCATCGCCAACCTGGTGGACAATGCCATCAAATACACGCCGGCTGGCGGCCAGATACGCGTGGTGGCGTATCGGGACGACGGCGAGGTGTGTGTCGAGGTCCAGGACAACGGACCGGGCATTGCCCTGGAGGATCAGGCACGACTGTTTGAAAAGTTCTACCGCGTCCCCGGTGCCTTGCGTCAGCAAGCCGAAGGCACCGGCCTGGGCTTATCCATCGCCAAGTCCATCGTCGAGGCCCACGGGGGGCGGATCTGGGTGGAGAGTTCCACGCAAGATCGACATGGGAGCACGTTTGGGTTTGCGATCCCGCTTGAGGTGAGAGATTAGGAAGAGCCGGCTATGGATGTGGTGATTCGGGGAGGCACTGTGGTTACGGCCACGAGGACCTTTGTCGCCGATGTGGCCGTGAGGGACGGCCTCGTGGCAGCCATAGAACCAGCCGGCGCTTGGCCCGCCGCCGAGACCATTGACGCCCGGGGAACCTACGTGTTCCCGGGCTTTATTGACGCCCACGTCCACTTTTCGCTGCCGATAGGCGATCTGGTCTCCACCGACGATTTCCGCACCGGCACGGTGGCCGCGGCGTGCGGCGGCACCACCACCGTGATCGATTTCGTTCACCCGGAGCGAGGCCAGTCGCTGGCAAAAGCTGCTGCGCTGCGCCGGGCCGAGGCGGACGGACGCGCCGTCATCGACTATGGCTTGCACGTGGCGATCACGGACGCCAGCCCGGCGCGCCTGGCCGAGATACCGGCGCTCATTCGGGCCGGCTACACCTCGTTCAAGCTCTACACCGCCTACGACGCCGTGATGCTAGACGACGCCGGCCTGCTGGCAGCCCTCTTTGCCCTGGCCGAGCACCGAGGCTTTCCTCTGATCCACTGCGAGAACCACGGGATCGCCACCACGCTGGCCCGGCGACTGCTGGCTGCCGGCCACACGGACCCCACGGCGCATCCCCTGGCCCGGCCCCCCACCATCGAGGCCGAGGCCACCCACCGGGTGGTGCTTCTGGCACGGCTGGCACGATGCCCGGTCTGCATCGCGCACCTGACCTGCTGGGATTCGCTGGCGGTAGTAAAGGCCGCCCAGGGCGTCGGCCAGCCGGTTTACGCGGAGACCTGCCCGCAGTACCTGTTCCTGTCGGACCGCGACTATGCCCGGCCGGCGTTCGAGGGGGCCAAGTACGTGCTCTCGCCGCCCTTGCGTGATTCGGCGAACCACAACGTGCTCTGGCAAGCTCTGGCCGACGGCGCGGTGCAGATGGTATCCACCGACCACTGCCCCTGGGATTTCGCGGGGCAAAAGGACCAGGGCCGGCATGATTTCAGCCGCATCCCCGGCGGCGCGCCGGGTATTGAGACGCGCATTCCCCTGCTGTTCAGCGAGGGGGTGGGCGCCGGGCGCCTGACCCTCAACCAGTTCGTGGCTGCCTGTGCCACCAACCCGGCCCGGCTCTTTGGCCTCTACCCGCGCAAGGGCACCATCGCCGTGGGCAGCGACGCGGACCTGGTGATCTTGGACCCCACGTGGGAGCGCACCCTGTCCCGGTCCATGCTGCACCAGCGGGTGGATTACACGCCCTACGAGGGGTGGACCGTGCGGGGCTATCCGCGCACGGTGTTGAGCCGAGGCCGCGTGGTGGTGCGGGACGGCGAGTTCGTCCACGGGACCCTGCGTGTGGGAGAGGCCGGGGGTGGGCGGTTCGTGGCCCGGGGCTTGTCGGCGGCCTTTGCCGCGCCCACGGGGTGATTTCTGGCCGCCGTTTTCTGATTCGCGTTAGGGCTATTCCGTTCTCCGGGTGCCAGGCACAAAGCATTGACGAACGAGATGCATTGTGATATGATAGAACCGGCGATATTTCGCAGAGCGATTGGCGCATAGTCGGCTGGCAGTTCTATTTGCCGGTTGCTCAGGAATGCTCTTCACCTTAATTTTTTGCTACCGGACACTTTTTGCCAGACCAGACCTCCGAGGTTTCCAGACGCAGATTCAGCCCCATTCTGGCCCATAATGCACTCGATTGGCGTCAGATTCTCGACCAAAACCTCGGAGGTCTTAAAAGTGTCCGGTAGTGAAGCATTCAAGTCGCCTTTCACATCGAACCATATGGCGGGCGCACGAATGGAGCTTTTACCTGGGTGCGGAATCGGTCGTCGTCAAGACCTTCGTGTGGGGTGGAATCAATCCCGGCCAGCGAAACGTTCGCACCGTTCAGATCGCCAGCGCGCTCCTCTTGAAGTCGTCGCCCTGAGTGTGGATAGCCTGATACATCCCCGCACGTTACTTTGCGAATCGGAGGTGAATAGATGAAAACCTACACGTTCCACGTATCCTTGCCCGGCACCGGCCGGGTATGGCGCAAGATCGAGATGCGCGCCGACCAGACGTTAGAAGCCCTGCACTTTGCCATCCAAGATGCCTATGGATGGGACGCCGACCACCTCTACTCCTTCTTCATGAGCGGCAAGGCATGGGATAGCAGCACCGAGTACTGCCTGCCGGAAGGTTACACGCCGTGGGGCGAGCCCATCGAGGACGACGAGGATGAGCAAGACTGGCCCGAGCCCACGCCCGAACAGCGCGAACAGTATCTACGCGAGTTGTTCGGAGACAAGATGTCCCCGGAGGAGATGGAGGCCCGGATGAAGGCGTTCTGGGAATATGTAAAAGCCCAGGAGTCTGAGCGCGGTCCCGGCAACGTCCAGACCACGACGCTGGGCGAGCTAGAGTTAAAGCCGAGACAGGAGTTCATGTATCTCTTTGACTATGGCGACGAGTGGCGGTTCAAGGTGCGGGTGCACGCCATCAACCTCGATGCACCAGAGGGCGAATACCCCCGCGCTGTCGAATCGGTCGGGGAGGCACCGGTGCAGTACCCGAGTTGGGATGGCGAGGAGTGGTGACACGAATTCCACCGTAACCCCGGCCGGGGCCACAAGCAGCAGGGTAGTCGTTTCCATCATCCACCTCAAAGTCAATGACCACCATCAGAGCCCCGAACCACCGAACCACAGCAAAGTTGACAAAAGCCCCTTTTTGTGATATAATCTACACGTGTAGACAACTCGTGTAGATTCACGCGCGACCTCCCTCGCACTGTCAAGGAGCACCTATGGCTGTCACCCGCGATGATGTGGCCCGGTTGGCTGGCGTCTCCTCGGCCACTGTCTCCTACGTGATCAACGACGGCCCGCGCCCGGTCTCCGAAGAGA
>Ga0190284_1001310_pt1 | contig 11341 bp, 11 predicted proteins | sample 48691812_MG_FD_161668 | JGI IMG/M metagenome (GOLD analysis project Ga0190284, IMG submission 161668) | Hydrothermal vent microbial mat bacterial communities from Southern Trench, Guaymas Basin, Mexico - 4869-18-1-2_MG | ecosystem: Environmental > Aquatic > Marine > Hydrothermal vents >... | reverse complement strand
GTCGTGCCCTGTCTGCTGGCGGTACGCGACTGCTTCGACGAGATCGTAATCGTGCTCAACCGCATGACCGACAGGACCCGCGAACTGATCGAGGCCCTGGACCCGCCCAACTGTCGAATCTACGAGTACCCGTTCGAGATCGCCTTCCGCGGTCCGGACCACGCCGCGGTCCCGCCGAACTCTATCCATCACTCCGCCTATTTCTATAACTGGTGCCTGAGCAAGCTGCGCTGCAACTGGGCCGCCAAGTGGGACGGGGACAACGTTGCCCTGCCGGGCTTCAAAAACACGATCGAACTGATTCGCCAGGACACCTATGACGTGATCGAGAACTGCGCCTGGGACCTGGTGGGGCCGGAGGTCGACACGTTGGGCTCGCAGGAGCGCGTGGCCTATGAGGGCCGCGTCTTTCGCGTCGGGCTCGGCGTCCGTTACGGGCCCAGCGGCAACGGGTTCACGCAAGCTCTCAACGTCGCCCCGCGCTCGCGCCGATTCCGGCAAGTTGATCCGACGTTCCTGCACCTGAAATGGGCCAAGCGCAATCCCACGTGCTACTGGCCCGAGAACTGGAGAGGGATAGCGCACTTCCGGGCGATCGCGGATCGGCATCGGCCGGCGAGACGGTACACCGGCCCGTACCCGCAAGTCCTGCTCGACTACCTCGCCGTCAACAAGGACCCCATGGCCCTGATCGAGATGTACGCGGACGGCCGGCGCGATCCGCTCAAGTGTGTTACCCGGTGGGAGTAGCGAGATGAGTGACAGACACCAAGTCCTTATCACCATGGACAGCCTGCGGTGGGACGTCTTCGCCGCCGCACTGATGCCGTTCCTTAAATCGTTTCCCTACGCGCAGGCGCTGACCCATGGGAGCTACACGCTTCCGGCGCACGCGGCGTTCTTCGCCGGCCGGCTGCCGTGTACGTTTGCGGGGCCGTTTGACACCTGCGCCCGGTCGAACCGCACGCCGGCGGGGATGCCACAGTGGCGATTGAACAATCCCGAGACGCCGGGACCGGGACGGTATCAGCTTGTCGGCCGGAACATCGTCGAGGGGTTCAAGCGCAAGGGGTACCGGACCATCGGCACCGGCGGGGTGTCCTGGTTCGACCCCGGCAAGCCCGCCCACTTCCAGGCCATCGACGACTTTGAGCGCTACCGCTGGTTCGGCCCGTTTACCCACGGCGCCGAGCAGGTGGACTGGGTGATCGATCAAGTGGCGGCTTCCCACAGACCGTGCTTCGTGTTCGTCAACTTCGGTGAGACCCACCACCCGTTCCGCGTCTCCGAGTCCGACGCGCGGACCGACTACGCCCACGGGTTCCGGCGCTGCTTCGACGCCCAGCGGCGCTGCGCCGAGCACCTCGACCGCCTGCTCGAAAGGCTGTTCTCGGCCGGGCCGTTGAAACACGCCGACGCCGTCGTGTGCGCCGACCACGGGGACTGTTTCGGAGAGGACGGACTGTGGGGCCACACCTTCGCCCACGCCAAGGTGCTGGAGGTCCCCATCGTGAAAGTGAGCACGTAAATGGGCAAGAGAATCACTTTCAAGGCGTGCAAGTGCGTCGTCGAGCACGGCAGGCTCGACGTCAACCGCCTGCCGCTGGATTGCACGGCGACCTGGCGGCTGTTGGCTTCCGGTCTCACTGTGGGCGTATTCCAGTTGGAACGGCACCTGGGCCAGGAGTGGTCCAGGAAGGCGCGGCCCACGAACATCCATCAACTCGCGGACTTGGTCGCCCTGCTGCGTCCGGGGTGTCTCGAATCCGGCATGACCGTGGAGTATTGCCGGGTCAAGGCGGGCGAGCAGGAAGCCGAGTACATCCACCCCGCGCTGAAGCCCATCCTGGAAGAAACCTACGGCTGCCTGGTCTACCAGGAGCAGGCCATTCGCATCGCCGTCGAGATCGCGGACTTCTCCCTGGCTGAGGCCGACAACCTGCGCAAGGGCATCGGCAAGAAGCTGCCGGAACTAATCGCCGAGTTGCGGACCAGATTCATCGACAAGGCGGCGCAGAAGGGACTGGTTACGCGCGAGCAAGCCGAGGAGATCTTCGGTTGGATCGAGAAAGGACAAAGATATCTGTTCAACCGCTCGCATTCTGTCTCCTACGGCATGATCGCTTACCAGACCGCTTGGCTGAAATGCCATTTCCCGTGCGAGTTCTTCGCCAGCTACCTGACCTTCTCCTCATACAAGGCCGATCCCAAAGAGGAGGTGTACAAGCTGGTTCAGGATGCCCGGCTGTTCGACCTCACCGTGCTGCCGCCCGACGTGCGGCGGCGGAACGTCCACTTCGAGATGACCGAGGACAAGAAGGCGATCGCCTTCGGCCTGAGCCACGTTCGCGGCGTCGGCCAGTCCGCCATCGAGAAAATCATCACCGGCGCGAACCTGGACACCTGGCCGAAGTTCCTGGCCGCGGTGCCGCAGTTCCACCGCAACGTAGGCGAGGCGTTGATCCGGTCCGGGGCCTGCGACGGCTACGGCTTGAGCCGCAACCGGATGATCCGGGAACTGGAGGTGGTGCTGGGGACCACCACGCGGGACGAGACCGGCAAGAGGCAGGAACTCCGAGGTATGACGGCTAGGGAACGGGAGGCGTTCTTCGAGCGCTACGACGGCTCCCGGTCCGCCGCAGAGGTGATCGAGCAGATGGTCGAGACTGCCATGCGGCCGGCTCTTAAATCACCTTCGGCCATGAGAAAACCGGAGATCATTGAACGACTGGTGAGCCTGGGCGGTGACGAAGAGGCCCTGTCGGAGATGAAGAAGCCTGATCTGGTCAAAGCCCTTCGCGAGCACCCGGACTTCGAGGACCCCAAGAGCAGCCGGCTGCGGATCAACGAGCAGCGGCAGGCCATCCTGCTGGACAAGGCCAAGGCGCTGCGGGTCGAGCAGTCCGACACGCACCTGGCCAAGTCCGCCGCCGAAAAGCACTACCTGGGGGTGGCCCTGTCCTGTTCGGCGGTGGACGACGCCGACCGGAGCATGGCCAGCCACACCTGCCTGGACCTGGCCCGGAGCCCTGCCGGGACCGCCGTGCGCATCTGCGCGGTGATCGACGCCGTCAAACACACCAGGACCAAACGGGGCAACAACCCCGGTCAGCCCATGTGCTTCCTCAACCTGTCGGACTCCACCTACACCGTGGATCACGCCGTCGTCTTCCCGGACGTGTACCGCAGGTTCAAGGCGATGTGTAAGGAAGACTTCATCGTGTTAGTCGCGGGCGAGAAGCGCAACGGCTCGCTCATCGTCGGCGGAATCCACAAGTTACGCTGACCATTTGTTTGAGTCGTCCGTACAACCTTATTGAAGGGAGGGAGATTCCAATGCTCAAGTGTTATGGTACCGGCTTCTGTGCCAACGACCCGGAACTCAAGTACATCGGTCAGAACAACATTGCGGTCGTCCAGGTGACCATCTGCTTCAACCGTTCATACCGCCGAGGGGACCAGTGGGAACAGGAGACCGCGTTCGTCCGCTGCAAGGCGTGGGGCCGAATGGCCGAGCGAATAAACGAAGTGCTCGGCAAAGGCAAACTGGTCAGCGTCGAGGGTTTCATCACCCAGGAGAACTGGACCACCCAGGACAACCAGAAGCGTTCCATGCTCATCCTGCGCGTGGAGCGGTTCCAGCCGTGCGAGAAGTTCACCACCAACGGTCAGGGCGGCGACGGATCGAGGACCGTACCGCAGAACGAACCATCACCATCGGGCAATGACGTTCCTCCAGCCGATGATGATGATGACGACGCCATCCCGTTCTAAACTCGATCGGTTCATCCGCCGGACCGCCGCCCTCATCCAGCGCTGCTGGCCCAACACCATCAACGACACCGACGACTTAATCCAGGAAGGGCACCTGGCGGCCCTGGAGGCCGAGGCAATTCGGGACAAGGGCGGAGGTCCGTTCCTGCGTTACGCCTTCGTGGTGGTCCGCCGGGCGATGCGCCGGGCCGCGGCCCGCGCCACCGGGATCGCGACCACGTCTCGGCTGGATCGGGCCAGGGCGCTCCGCGTCCAGCGGTTGCGTTTGCTGGGGATGGGTGACGACCAGATCGCTGCGCAGATGGGGCTGAGCCGGGAAGCGCTCGACGCGCTTGAGCACGTCTTTCAACGGGCCAAGCCCCTCGAACCCGACACTGGTGTCCTCGGCACTGGTGCCCCCGACACTGGTGTCCCCGACGCGGTCTGCATCGAGCGCGAGCCCTATGGCGTCCTGAACGACGTGCTTTCCTGTGCTGCGCTGGATGACCGGGAACGGGCCCTGATTCGACTGTTCGCCGAACACACCTTCGGCGAGGTCGCCCGCATCACGGCCATCCCGACCAGCACGTTGTGGCGCAAGCGCGAGGTTATTCGCCGGAAACTCATACAGAGCGGATACGGGTTATGAACGAGAAGAGAAGAGTCCTGTTCGTCGGTGAAGCCAGCTACCTGGCGACCGGGTTCTCGACCTACTGGAACGAGGTCATCAAGCGCCTTTACGCGACCGGTGAGTTCGAGATCGCCGAGTTCGGCAGCTATGCCCACGACGACGATCCGCGCGCCCGGGCAGTTCCGTGGAAGTTCTACCCCAACGTACCGGCCCAGAACGATAAGCAGGGTCAGCAGGTTTACCACTCGCGCCCGACGCACCAGTTCGGCGAATGGCGGTTCGAGAAGGTGCTGCTCGACTTCAAACCTGACGTAATCGCGGGAATCAGAGACTTCTGGATGGATGAGTTCATCCTGCGCTCGCCGCTGCGGGACAAGTTCGCGTTCATCTGGATGCCGACGATTGACGGCGCGCCGCAGCGGGACCTGTGGTTGGACTCGTACCGGCAGTGCGATCGGGTGCTCACCTATTCCCAGTGGGGCTTCGATCTGCTCAAGAACGAAGGCGGGCCGGGCATACCTCTCGTAACCGTGGCCTCTCCAGGCGCCGATATCGAGGTGTTCAAGCCAGTGCCGGACAAGCGTCAGCACAAAGCCAGTTCCGGCCTGCCACCCGATGCCATCATTGTCGGGACGGTCATGCGGAATCAGAAGCGGAAGCTGTACTACGACCTGATCGAAGCGTTCGCCGGCTGGGTGCGGCGCTCGAAGACCAAGGGACATCTCGACTTGGCGCGCAGGACGTTCCTGTACCTGCACACCAGCTACCCCGATGGGGGGTACGACATCGGCAAGGCGATCCGGGAGTTTAACGTGGGCAACCGCGTGCTGATGACCTATCTGTGCAACGCCTGTGGGGTGGCCTATCCGTCGTTCTTTGCGGGCGACTGGACGCACTGCCGGCACTGCGGCCAACTCCAGGCCCATCCGCCGAACGCGAGCCAGTCGGTTTCCCGCGAGACGCTGGCCCACGTCATCAACCTGTTCGACCTCTACGTGCAGTATTCCATCTGTGAAGGTTGGGGCATGCCACTCACGGAAGCAAACGCCTGTGGCGTGCCCGCCATGGCACTGCCCTACTCCGCCATGGTGGACCATCTGGAATGCCCCGGTGCCATCTCCATCGAGGTGGAGCGCTTCTTCTATGAAGCCGTGATCGAGACGGAGCAGCGGCGGGCACTGCCGGACAACCGGTCCTTCCAGCGGGAACTGGACCGGTTCCTGCGGCTGGGTCCGGCCCGGCGACAGGAGATCAGCAAGCGGGTCCGCGATTGGATCGTGGAGCCGGTTGAGGTCTATGGCCGGGACGACAAGCTACCGCGGCGAAGCTGGGAGCGCTGCGCCGCCATCTGGGCGAACGTGATTCGGGAGTGCCCGATCAAGGACCGGACGACGACGTGGCTCAACCCACATGCCTGCCTGTGCCAGCCGGAAATGAACCCACCCAATCAGAACATGACCAACGCCCAGTTCGTTCGGTGGGCGATCGCCAAGGTCTGGTGCCGGCCCGAAATGGCCCGTGCGTTCATGGCCGGTGAATGGACCAGGTGGCTCAGCGCCGGCTTCCGCATCGAGGGCCCCCAGCGGGTCCCGGTGGACCGCAACGTCGTGGTCCAGCACTTCGCCGCCCTGGCCCAGCGGCGAAACGAAATCGAGAGAATGAGGGTCGCGTCTCTGCGGGAGTCGGGCCCAAACCAAGTGCCGTACCGGGTGATATAGCATGAAGGTCCTGTACACCTCCGTATACCGCGATGGAACCGGCTACGCCGCGGCCGCCGTCGAGTACATCCTGGCCTGCGAAGCGGCCGGACTCGACGTGGTTTGCCGGCCGATCACGCTGAGTCCCCCCGCGGGCTTCGATCAGGCCCGCCGGGTCCGGCACCTCGAAGCCAAGGACCTGCGCAACGTCGAGGTGGTGATCCAGCACTGTCTACCCAACACCTTCGAGCACAAAGGCGGCGTCCGCAACGTCGGCCTGTTCCACTGGGAGACTACGAGTTTCCGGCGAGCGGGTTGGGCGCAGTCCTGCAACCTGATGGACGAGGTGTGGACGTCATGCGTCCAGTCGAAGCAGGCGGCGATCGACTCCGGTGTCACCGTGCCCATCCGGGTGATCCCCTGCGCCTGTGACGCACGCCGCTTCGAGACACCCAGCAATCCCCTGGTTATTCCGGAGGCAAGGAATCGGTGCGTCTTCTACACCATCGGCGAGCTCAGCCGCCGCAAGAACGTCGTGGGGCTCCTCCGGGCCTACTACGCCGCGTTCCAGAGAGGCGAGGATGTCGCCCTGATCCTCAAGCTCAACGTCCCTGGACAGGGCAAAGAAGCGGTGTCCGACAAGGCCCAAATGATCATCAACGAGATAAGGGGCTCGCTGGGCCTGCACCACGACCCTAGCAGATACCCGCCGGTGATTTGCATCACCGATCGGCTCTCTTCGGAAGCGCTCGACCAACTCCATCAACTCGGCGACGTGTTCGTGCTGCCGAGCCGTGGCGAGTCCTGGTGCGTTCCCTGTCACGACGCCATGGGCTTCGGGAACCCGGCCATCGTGTCCAACTGGGGCTCGCTGCCGGAACTCATGTACCCGCAGGCCACGAGGTACTTCGATCCAAAGCGCAAGGTCTTCAGGTACCCCGGCCAGATCGCCACCGGGTGGCTGACCCACGGTCAACTCACCTTCGCTTCCAGCCGCCAAGAGGGCGGCCCCACGCTTTACAGCGGAGACGAGTCGTGGTTCGAGCCCGACCTGCCGCAACTAGCCACCCAACTTGTCGAGGCGTACGACGAGTGGAGGGACGGCTCGCTCAGGCAGCGCGGTGACGCAGCGCGGTCACGCGCCCTGGAGTTCAGCCACGAGCACGTGGGCCGGATGATAGCGCAGGCCCTTCTGGAGAGGTAGAGAGAATGCCCGGACCGTTCAGTGCCATCTTGAGGGGCGTCAACCGGAACCTGGACGATCCGCTGACCATCGCGCTGGTCCGGGGTGACACGAGCTATCAGTTGCCGATCCTGAAAACGGGTCATCGGTTCCTGATCCTGCCGCCAGTCAATGCCCAGAAAGTCCAGAACCCCGAGGCTTACCCGCCAAACTGCCACGTGCTGAACATGCCGGTGATGTTCCAGCCCGACATGCGGATCGATCTCATCGTGTCCTTCGGGCGCACCATCGACTGGCAGCCGCTGGCCCAGTTCGCCCAGCGAAGCAACTGCCCGATGGTCTGTCTGGACCGAGAACCGCCGCCGCCGCAAGTCACCGAGCGGCAACTGGCTGCGCTCCGGGCCATGGGCGGGGAGCGAAACGTGTTCGGCTCACGAGCCGCGGCAAGGGCGTGGGGATTCGACGGCGACCGGAACGACGTGACCGTGATCTACGCCCCGGTGGACACGGACCTGTTCTCGGGCTGGGAGGGTGGTGACGGCAAAGTGCTGACCGTGGTGGACGGGTACACCCAGCGACCCGAGGCGGGCTTCGACCTGTGGCGCGAAGTCACTCGGGGACTCGGCGTGAATCCAGTGGGCGACAGTCCGGGCTTTTCGGAGGCGGCCAAGAGCGGGCAACAACTCGCGGCGTTGTACCGCAGCGCCTCCGTGTTCCTCAACACCGAGCAGTGCGGGACGACGCCGGTGGCCCTGATGCGGGCGATGGCGGTGGGGTGCCCGATCGTCTCACGCAGATCGCCGATCGTCGAGGAACTCATCGAAGACTGCGTCAACGGATACGTCGCCGACGAACCGGCCAAGATGCGCAGGCGGCTCGAAGAGTTGCTCGCGGATCAGGACCAAGCTCGTGCCCTGGGCCAAGGCGCGCGGCGGTCGGCCGTGAGGCTCTTCAGCGAGCAGAGCTTCGCCACCAAGTGGACGGAAGTGTTCAGGGACACGGTCGACCACCCGGCGTGTATGTGGATGGAGAGGTATGTCGAGTCTTTGGCCAAGTGAGGGAATGAACAGATGACAAGGCTGAACTTGGGGTGCGGTAACGACGTTCGCCCCGACTATCTTAACCTTGACGTGATCCCGGCGAAGCAGCCGTTGCCGCCGGAGGTGTTCCGCCAGGGCGACGTGGGTGAACTTGATTGGATTTGCCAGGACAGTTCGGTCGAGGAGATCCTGGCGTTGAACGTCCTTCAGTGTTTCCCGACGCCGGTTGTGGAGCAGGTCCTGGCCAACTGGCTGAGGAAGCTTCAGCCCGGCGGCGTCATCAAGATCGCGTTCACCGATCTATGCACGATCGGCAGCCTGCTGGCCAACGACACGCTCCCGCGGGAACAAGCCATCACGCTGCTCTTCGGGCCGCAGGACTCCCTGGCCAACGTCTTCAAGACGGGCCTGGACCTCAAGTGGGTGACCGAGCGTCTCACGTCTGGTGGCCTGGTCATCGAAACCAAGACCCACGAAGGGGCGATCGCGTACATCGAGGCCCGCAAGACGGAGGACGGCCATGTGGGCCACGCCGTGTGAACATTGCATCTTCCACCGCTTCGGCACCACAGAGTGCCGGGTGGGGCAATACTGCGTTGCCAACGGGGACAAGACCGAAGCAGCCGGCACTGGTGCCCCCGGCTTCTGTCGGCTCTTCCGCACCGACCAGTGGGCTAGGAAACACATCGATCAGGCGGACGACTACGAAGCGTTGGCCCGACAGGAGACGGAGTTTAAGTACGCGGCCGTGGTGCTGTTCGATGAGCAGCGGCACTCGGCCGAGCACCTGGAGCGGACGATCGCCGGACTCGAACGCGAACCCGCGTATGACCAAGTGGTCATCGTCGATATGACCGGCCTCAAGGGATCGAACGGTGTTGCCCGCGTTTATCAGAAGGGACGCGCTTGGCACGCTCCCGTCCATGTCGAGCGGATCGTCGAGCGAGTCACCGATCACCACACGGCCGTGCAGTTCGCCGCGAAGCTGATCCGGGAGCCGTACTTCCTGGTTGCCGAGGCCGGACAGACGATCGAAGGTCTGGCTGAGCTTGCCACCCACGTCCGAGACGTCGATTCCAGGGTGGTCTACTGGTGCTTTCCCATTCTCCGGGGGCGGACTCAGGTGACCGAACCGTTCAACGGTGGCGGCGTCTACATCACCCAGGCGTTCAGACAACTCGGCGGGAACAGGAAGAACCCGTTCTTCCTCAAGCTGCGGACCATCGAGGAACAGCTTGGCATCCTGCTGACCTGGACCTTTGACAGATGCGTGGTGCAGCATGGACTTTGAATCCGTCACGGTCATAGCGCTCGCGCACAACGGCGAAAGGTGCATACGTCGCACGGTGGACTCCCTCGTCACCCAAACGCGACTGCCTGAACGCATTGTCGTGGCCGACATGGGCAGTTCCGACAACACCTATCCGGTGCTGTGCGACATGCTCGGTCTCGAGCTCATCGAGCACGAGGGCAAGCGAGCGTTGCCGCCGAAGGGCGAAGGGGCGTACCGGGGAGTCCCGGTGACCACGTTGAGGATGCCGCCGCAGGCCACACCCGGTCAGTGTCTCCGCGCCGCGATGGAGATCGCCTGGGCCGAAACGACCATCTTCGGGTTCATGTCCGCCGGTGCGGTGTATCGCCCGGAAATAATCGAGAAGTCCATCGCAGTCCTCCAGGCGAACCCAATCGTGGTCGCCATCGTCTCGGACTTCACGGTTGAGCACACGAACGGAGGGGAACATCGCGAGTATTGCCGGCCGTTCGATTGGTTCCGGCTGCTCGGCGGGCCCATGCATGACTCGAACTGCCTGGTTCGCAAGGCGGCGATGGAACAAGCGGGGGCCGCGTTCAACCCGCAACTGCACCATGCCGTCTTCTACGATCTGTTTCTGCGGCTGGCCAGGGTGGGGATCATCTACCACCTGCCCGAATCGCTCCACGTGCGCCCCGAGAAGAAGGTTGAGGACACCGAAGCGGTCAGACAAGAGGTCATCCGCGTCCGGGATGCGATGGTGAAGGGGATGGCGTAGTGGCCGGGAAGAACGCCAAGGCGAGAGCCCAGCGCGAGAGGCGACAGGAAGCGGCGCGCAGAAAGCACGACGCCCAGGAGATCCTTGCCGGTGTCGGCCTCGATCTGGATGACGACCTGGTTGGGATCGGTGTCGTATTCGAGCATCTCGGCCCGTCGCAGGCCGTGTTCTTCGGCGTCAACGCCATCAACGAGCTGTGCCGGAACGTCGTCGGCGTGGACGTTGCCCTGTTTGTCGAACAGCAGATGAGGCCATCGGTGGTGCCGTCCTGCCCGGTGTTCGGTGTCGAGCAGATGGCTTCGTGGAAGAAGCCGCTGATCGTCACCAGCACGACCACCTGTCTGGCGGCGCTGGAGACGGAAGCCCCGATGGTCGCCCACTACGTCCTGCATCCCGACACTGGTGTCCCCGACTTCGCGGACCGTACTGACCTCTCGATCGAAGAGGTCAGGCGGGCATTCTGCGACCCGAAGGTGCGGGTCTTCGTCAGAGCGAAGGACTACGTGGCGTTGTTGCGCGACGAGTTCGGCATCGAGGCGCACCTCGTCCCGGACTTCCGGATCGCGGAGATGTTGAAGGTCGTCTTGCCCGAAGTGCGGAGGTGAAGCATGTCCAAGTCGGCACCGTCCCGGATGAAAAAAGATGATCTCGTGGCCGAGCTTCTCGAATATGGCTACACCCACGACGACTTAATGAAGATGAAGCGCCGCCGGTTGGCCCAACTGGTCAGCGAGAACCGCCAGGGGCGCGTCGCAGCCGATGCGATGGCGACGGCCACGGCGAGCGAAGAGCCCGATGACACTGGTCCCACAGCCAAGGGCGAGTCGAACATGGCGCTTGAGCCAGCCGCGGACGGCAACGTCGGCGACGGGCCGGAGCTGCCGGAGATGACCGCGCCGGGATGGGCTCAGTACGTGCTCGGGCAGTTCGCCGACGACGAGCTCGACGAGCAGAACCCCAGGGTCGAGGGCCTGCGGCGGGTGGCCGAACTGCTGCTCGGTGAGATC
>Ga0190284_1001309_pt1 | contig 11342 bp, 10 predicted proteins | sample 48691812_MG_FD_161668 | JGI IMG/M metagenome (GOLD analysis project Ga0190284, IMG submission 161668) | Hydrothermal vent microbial mat bacterial communities from Southern Trench, Guaymas Basin, Mexico - 4869-18-1-2_MG | ecosystem: Environmental > Aquatic > Marine > Hydrothermal vents >... | reverse complement strand
CACTAGTCCAACCTCCCGCGGCGTCTCGTACATCTTTCGCTCTGTCGCTATCATCAAAGGCATGATAATGAAGCCCACCATCTCCTTCGTATCCCTAGGTTGCGTGAAGAACCTCGTCGATTCCGAGAAAATGCTCGGATTGTTGGCAGAGGCGGGGTGTCCAATCGTCGGCGATGATGCCGGGCGGGCCGATGTGATGGTCGTCAATACCTGCGGCTTTCTGGCTGCCGCACGTGACGAGGCCCTGGACGTCCTGCGCGAGGCCGCTAGGCAAAAGCGAAAGGGCCGAATCAAACGCCTCGTCGTCGCCGGCTGCCTGGTCCAGCGTGACGGACAGAAGCTCATCGAAGAAGTCCCCGAGATCGACGCACTGGTCGGCGTCAACAACCGCCGCGACATTGTCCGGGCAGTGATGCGGAAACGTCAAAAGGTCAAAACGTTAAAACGCCAAAACGTCGAAACGTCAAAATGTCAAAACGCCAAAACGCCTGGTAGCCGAAAGCCGAAAGCCGAAAGCCGAAATGCCGAATTGTCGAAACCACGCTCCGAAGTTGACGTTGACACGGCAGAAGGGGCACTGTTTCTCGGTGAATACCATTCGGCCTCCTGGATCGGCGCGAACCGGTCGGACCGGGTGCGTTTGCGGCTGACACCGGCGCATTACGCATACTTGCGCGTCAGTGAGGGGTGCAACCACAACTGCACTTTCTGCACCATCCCGGCGATTCGCGGGCCGATGCACTCCAAGCCGATCGACGAAATCCTCGCCGAGGCCCGCGAACTGATCGAGGACGGAGCGGTCGAACTCATCCTCATCGGCCAGGACACGACCGGCTACGGTGTGGACATCGGATATAAGCCTGGCTTGGCGGGCCTGCTGCGGGAGCTGAACGCGCTCGATGGCGCCGAATGGATCAGGCTGATGTACGCTTATCCCTCGACCTTCACTGACGAGATGATCAACGCCATCGCCGAGTGCGAGCGCGTCGTCAAATACGTCGACATCCCCTTGCAGCACATCAACGACCGCATCCTCAAGGCGATGGTCCGCCGCGTGACAAGGCGGGAAACCGAGACGCTGCTAGGCAAACTGCGAGATCGCATCCCCGAGGTGGCGGTCCGCACCACTCTCATCGTCGGCTTTCCGGGCGAGACGGACGACGAATTCGAGGAATTACGCCACTACGTCCGGGACTACGGTTTCGACGCGATGGGCGTCTTCCCCTATTCCAATGAGCCGGACACGCCGGCATACAGGATGAGCGAGCAACTGCCGCCGGACGTCATCGAGGCCCGTGTCGAGGCGCTGATGCTGACCCAACAGGAGATCGCCTTCAGGCAGGCAGTGTCGCGCGTGGGCGATGAGTTCCGTGTATTGATCGACAATAGCGACAGCAGTGGCATCTATCCCGCCCGCCACGCAGGTCAGGCCCCGGAAGTGGACGGCATCGTGCATGTCCAGAGCGGCACGCACGATCCCGGCGACTTCGTCACTGTACGGTGCACGGCAAGTCAGGATTACGACCTGATCGCCCGGCCGGTCGGCAGTGCCGAAAGTGTACCCCAAGCGGGTCAGTGAGAAGAATGACCAGTTTCGCTGGGCCGAGATTCCGTACGATGGGCAGGATTGCCCATCTTACGACACTTCCTGGGGGAAACACGTGAGAGAAGGGATGCCTTAACTCAGCAGGAAAGGCTCCTGCGGAAACAGGTGCGAGAAGGGATTCTCGCACGAGCGGGGAAAACCACCGACGAAACGTCGGTGCCACAGTATTGCCACGGGCTGCTATGCTTCCTTCCTGGTGGCGACGACGATCAGGTCATCGGATGCGGCCGGATCGAACGGATCCCGATTGTAGTTACCGTATGTCACGTCAACGGCCAGTGCGTTGGCCTCGCACCAGTCCGTCATCTGCTGTCGGGAGATTGCGTACAACGATGCCGACCTGGCGTATTGCCGCCAACCCCGTTCGTTCCAAAATGTCACGTTGGTGACTTCGACGGCATCCCCCTGAAACGCAAAGACGCGGGCGGAGATGTACTCGGTTTCTCCCACGCGACGCACCCGTGGCCCGCGAACGCGCGGTTGCTCATTACGCAACTTCTCGAAGTTGAGGATCTGGACGAACAGCTTTCCGCCCGGCACCAGGGCCGACGCCAGCGCGCCAAGAGACCGCTCGGCTGCTTGGAGACTACCCGTCGCCGCCAGCGAGTTGCCAATGCAATAAATCCCGTCAAACGGCCCGGTATCGGACGGGATGCCGTCAAACGGAGACGCGATCAGGGTCGCTTCGACGCCGCGTTCCGCCAGATTGGCCCGCGACACCGTGAGCATGTCCGCCGACGCGTCCAGCCCCGTCATGTGATAGCCGGCCTCGGCCATCGCCCCAAGCTGCCGACCGGGTCCGCACGCCGCATCGAGCAAGCCGTGCCCGCCGGGTGGCCCGAACACGTCACACAACACGGGCACCTCCCGCTTGAGCCGGGCCTCCCAGTTGATCCCCAGGTCGTACCATCGCGCGGAGGCGAATAGGTCTTGTGTCTGCCTGTTGGATTCGTTCTTGTTGGGCATGTCTCGACTTTCAATAAACACAACCGTGCATCCTTCTATACTATTGATGCTTGAATAGTCGAATAAACAACGGACAGTCTTCAGAGGCCCATGGATTGCGATCCATGGGCTTGGGCGTGTTTCATTAGCCATTCAAACATCAATCATCCGGATGCCCCCCGGCCAAGGCCGGGGGCTCTTTAGTTTACCTACTGAAATGACGTACTCCTCGTTTCGTGAGCGTTCGCCAGATGGGCTCAATAGCCCATCGTACGACGTAATCGGTAATGCCCGATGCTCAGTCCTGGACCGTGTAATCTCGCACGATCACCCATGTGCCGTCGATCCGGCGCAGGTGGAGGTAGAACCTCCCGTTCCGGCAGCCATCCGGGTAATCGAGGCGGAATCGCCCGGCGAGTTCCGCAGTGCCTACGCCGGTCCGAGCAATCTCACCGACGTCGAAACTCAGCGACCCCATCTTTTCTCTTGTCGGGTATACCTTCTTGTATCGCGCCATTGTCGCCTGCCAGCCGTGTGTTTCGCTCTTCGGCGAACAGAAAACAAGCTCGTCGGACTTCCAATACTGAGCCATGAAGCCTTCAAGATCGCCTCGGTTCCATGCTTCGATCTGCCGGTCCAGCACCGCGCGGATTTCGGGATGGTCCACCCCGGCGCTGCAGCCGGTAAGCAATATGATCGAGACACAAACGGCATAACGCATCGAGTTGTTCCTCCTCTCTTCCGGAAGCCCGTGGGTCACACTCCGTGGGCCTCGCTTGCGAAGAGCTTTACGTTGCACTGACACGCGGTATTTCGCAAGTGTCGAAGATGAGTCCCTCTTCAGACCCAGGGCAATCGCAAGCTCCAATTCAGAGCCGCGACGGTGAGGGAGCGGTCAGTGTACTTTATTGTGTTACCGCTTCCTCACGGTCGCGGCTCTGATCTTCGACAGATCAATCCCAGACACTACCGAGCTTGCGATTGCCCTGGCTTCAGACCACGCCGATCGTCAGGAAGATGGGTGCCCAGATGCTGGTCTTTCGCTGGCGGATATCCTTGAACCCGGCATCCACGAAGTATTGCCGCATGGTCTTCCAGGATGGGTGATAGACCTTCGCCTCGGGTGTGCTTTCTCCCCGGGTGATGAAGACGTCAAACACGACCCAGCCGATCATGTTGTCGCGGAAGCCGTCGATGAGCATCAGCCGGCCGCGGGGCCGCAGGACCCGATACATCTCTCGCACCGTGGCCGCTTGATGGGGATAGTGGTGAAACGAATGGCTGCACGTTACCACGTCGAAGGAGTCATCCGGGAAGGGCAGGTGTTCTGCGTCCGCGTTGACGAACTCGGGAGCGCCTTCGCTGATTTGGCGGCCTTTCCCGCGGGCTACCGCGCACATCTTTTCCGAGTAGTCCAGGCCGATGACGCATCCCGACTGCATCGCGCTGCCAGCGACCATGGCGGTCCAGGTCCCCGTGCCGGAGCCGATGTCCAGCAGGTCAAAAGGTCCGAGAATGTCGCGGCGCCATCGGTACAGTTCCTCCATGAACAAATGGTATGCCGGTTGAAAGAGAAGGTGTTGGACGACGGACTCATCATAGGTCCGGGCCCACCCGTCAAACTCACGACGGGCACGGTGTTTCATCGCCTGGCCCGGGTTCGAAGTTGATGCGCACCCGTGCGCCGCCGCCTGCGATGTGAGGTCGGTTTCCGTGTGAATCGGATTGACAGGTTTGTCACCGGCGGGCTCATCGGTCATCGGTCATATTCCTCAGGCGCAAAATGGCAAACGCACTGGATTTGCCACGGAAGCATCGCGTGTCAGGATAAAACAGCGCGGCGCCTTCGGCAAGTTTGCAGTGGCTTATGAGGAGTTAAAGATCACCATCCCGCTCGGCCGATACGGTTTCTGCGGCAACGGCCGTGACCCGCATCCTTCCTGATGACTCGCCAACAACATCGTGGGAGTGGCGATCATGTCAAAGCGAGAGCTTATCAACCGAATCATGGAACTCAATCGGTCCGCGCGGCGAGAGTTCTTGCAGTGTTTCACTGAGAATGAACTCGCGGACTACCTTCGCCAACTCGAATCGATCCAACCCGAGTTGGAAACGACGGCGGCCGCCGTCACGTCCAATAACTAATACGACAGCGCCACACACCATGAGAGATGGGGGTTTGGGCCCGTAGCCCCCCGCTCGTAGCTCCTCCCACAGCCCCCCGCGGAAGCGGGGGGTCCTCGCGGTTGTGCACCAATCCATGGACCCCTCGCTTCCGCGAGGGGCTGGACGCCTTCCTCCGCATGGAGTGGATGAAATGAGTGTATCAGGGTTTGTGGCGCTGCTCCAGGATCGCCCGTGAGCGTCGCACGATCTGTGAACTGCCCCGCCCCTCTTGCGCAGCGAGGATGGACCGATAGACCGCCATCGCGTCGTCGGTCTTGCCCTCCTGGATGAAGACATCCGCTTGCCACCATTGGGAAGTCATCTGCTCGATCGAGCCTATCTCGGCTGCTCGCTCTGCCTGCCGACAGTAGCTCCTGGCGCCCACGTAGTCGTAGCGGTACTCCGAGACCAGGCGCCCGGCCAGAATCCCTGCCGCCCAACGGCGCAGCGGCGACAACTGTGTGGATTGCGTCGCCTCCGCCAGGTGATGCTCGCACTCGTCGACCCTACCGCGATCCACGATGGCGCCTTCCCCCATGATTCGCAGAAACAGTGCGACGCCGGCGCGGAACGACGCCTCCGCCCCGACTGCCGAAGAAGCGGTTTCCAATGGAGCCTCGTCCAACGTCGGCGCGAATTCGGCCGCCGCCTTGAACTCATCGTAGTTTTCATAGAGAAGGTAACACTCGTCTTGGCCACCGGACCGCCCCACCGGCACATACAACATTTCCAACAGGCTCGCGCACGTCCGCGCGCCGGCCCTCTGGAGTCTCAAGAGGTGTTCGCCGCGACGGTCCGTGGGCGGACTCTTTGTACCGCTGAGAAGATATAACCGATAAAAGGGGAGTCCTTTGCGAGGTGGTTTCGCTACCGCGTCGTCCATCGGCGCAGTGCCGTCGGATCTTGTATGCCTGGCAGTGCCGGTTCCAGAAGGGGGGATATTACCGGGATTGTCGGTACGCTGTCTCGACGACGAAGTGTCCGTCGCCGGTTGAGAGGAAGCCGCGTCGTCCTGGGGCCTGCGCATCGGTCGCGTCGGTCGGACGGTTCTAGTCGGCGTCTTCCACCATCGCGTGTCCCAGTTCCAGTCCACGTCTCCGCAGCCGGAGGCACACCATATTGGGAGCAACGTGATGCAGAGCATCAACGCGCCCCGGCCAGTCGTGCGTATTCGCATCATTGCCATCCGCCCCGTCGAAGCCGTCAGCGTTCACGGCCGTCAACATTATCGCTGGTCGCTGAATGCTCGTTGGATTGTGACGGCCCGTTGAAGGTTGTCAACGCAAGTCGTAAACGAAAAATGAGCCGCCCCATAATCGGGCTCGCAAAACGTCCGAATATGTCGACGCCGTATGTCACGGACTCATCCACTCTTCGTCTATTTCGCGTGCCGACATCGCCACCTCCCTGGCATGCCGGTAGCGAGAAGGCCCGTCTGTTGATTACAGGCCGCAGATTATCGCCACTATCCCGAGGCTTCATGGCAACTTACCAAACGCCCAATTAGGAAAGCAAACCAGGCAGATCGATTATGCGGCAGCGGGACCTTGCCCGGCCGGCCCACCGGACGGGGTTTTTTGGGAAGTGTCTCGCCTTTCGCGTCAACATGGCGTATGATTGATATCTGGCAAGGGGAATAGGCCTAGCCGTTTTCGTGTTGGTCACTTCATCATCGTCATCATGTCCGAGGTCAGGCCTCTCACCTTGCAGAACCTGCGCCTGTCACCACGACCGGCGTCACGGTGTTTTGCGGAGGAGGCGGGAATGGCTGGTGCAACGCGCCGAACGTTGTTCGATCGTGTCCTGTTTGACATGAACACGCAGTGTGACTTTCTCCTTCCGAAAGGCGCCCTGCCGGTCGCCAATCGGACCGAGATACTGCCAAACATCCGAAAGATCATGAATTGGGGTCGCAACGGGAGAACCCCGGTCATTTCCACTCTTGAATCGCACCGCCCCGGCGAAACACCCAAGGGACTTCCGACCTATTGTGTTGATCGCACGAAAGGACAGAGGAAAATACCCTTTACGTTGATGCCTCGCCGAATCCTGTTGCATGGGGATAACACGCTTGATCTTCCTTTCGAACCCTTCAACCGATATCAACAGATCATCTTTACGAAGCGGGATTGCGATTGCCTTTCCAACCCCAAAGTCGACCGACTCATCAACGCCCTCCGCACAAAGTGCTTCATCGTCTTCGGCGTACTGGCCGAGCAGTGCATCAAGGTAGCAGTTATGGGGCTTCTAGCGCGAAAGCTACAGATCATCGTGGTAGCGGATGCCTGTGGCTATTGGTACTCCGCAGAGGCAGAACTTGCGTTTCGACAGATGGATGCAAAGGGCGCCATTGTGGCGACCACGGAAGAACTGCTGTCCGGCGCGGCTGAAGCCCGAGTAGACGAGGAACGCAAGCCCATCGTTAAGGACGCGCCGGAATCCTCCGGGCCTGGCAAGGACAACGGACGCGACCAAGGTCTGTGGATGACCCGAGACCGCGAACACTCCAGGGCAGGCAACAACGGACGAACCCGTACCGCTCAGCAGGGCCAGCCTCATTCCGATTCGGCCGGCCCTCTCGACGACCCGCGTCGTAACGTCAGATCACCACTCAAGAACCACGCCGAGCACCCGCGTGACTTAGCCTGATGCTCGACATGCCATCGCGCGAACCTCTCAGCGAGGGCAGCGCCCGACCTGAGTAGCTTTGCGGCCTGAGAACCGCCCGGCTCAATCACTCGGCGTCTCATATTCTAGGACCAAGCCATGAACATCTCGCGATACCTATCTCAAGGAGGGCCGGGAACACTTCGATGTACTACAACAGCCAATGGGCGAGTGGGCAAGCGAACCCGTCGTTTGCTGGCAGGGGCAAGCGCGCATAGAGGAGTCGTACCGATGGCTGAAGCTGACAACGATCCCAAGGGCACGAATGAAGAGCCGCTGTTCTCCACCCTGTTGGCCGGATCACCGCAACTCTGGAGCGTGGTCGATGAGTTCGTCCGCACCCTGCCAGACCGGATCGCCCGGATTCAGGCGGCCCTTCACGACCAATCCTTCGACCAGATTCAGTCACTCGCCGGTGAACTCAGGGAGGCCGGCCTCAGTCGCGGCTGCAACGGGATCGCGTCTCGGGCCGCCGCCATCGAACAAGCCGCCCACGATCGCGCTATCGAAGATCTCGCGGGAAGGATCACCGAATTGACCGCCATGATCGCCGGGATCAGAGCACAATTGAAGAATCCCGACGAATAACCTGGCACGGGGAATACGTCGTCTCAGAATCCCACTTATTAATGCTTCAATGGCCAACGAAATGCACCACAAGATGGGTGGCCCAGGTCCTGTGGACCTGGGGTCTCGATTCTTCTTCCCTACCATACGATGGGCCAAACGCCATCTCAGTCCATCTTCAGCACCGACGAGTCATCCTGTTCGTAGTATCGATAGCTGCTCCAAGGCCAATCCTCCGGCCGATCCACCAAGCCGCGCGTAATCGGGTTCTTGTGACAGTAATCGATCTTCTCCAGCAGCGTCTTCTGTCGATCGATGTTGAAGTCATACCCCCGCGTGTTCATGATGATCTGTTTGTCAAAGTTGCCGTGCGCCCAGGCATTCAAGGGCTCCGACCAAAGCTTCCCGTCTCGCCGCCAGACGTTTCGCAAGCACTGCTTACCATGAAAGCCTACGTGCTTCTTGAATGCATGCCACAGTTTTGAAATAGGGACGGGGCTGTCTTCACCGTTCGCGTGTGGATACACCAATAGGTGAAGATGCTCCGGCATGACGACATAGGCGACGAGACAGACGCCGAAACGCTGCTGCAAGACACGGAACCCATCGACGACGACGCGCTTCATGGCGTCGTGCCAGAAAAATGTGAGGCGGCGGTAGCACGAGACCGTCCAGTAATGCGTGTGCCCGGGTTCGTCATAACGGCGGAGTCGCGACGGCATGGTTGGATTCTATTGAATCGATCCCCCAGGTCCAAAGGACCTGGGCCACCCGGCCGATGGGGCGCCCCCAGGGCACTGCTCAAGAGCAGTGGCACACGAGAACCCCATGGACTTACGCCCGTAGCTACGATCCTGCGGGACTGCCCCGACGCAACACACGAACGCGACTTTGGTCGGGGGTGAACTGGCCATCGAATCCCGGCGCGCCGGGAACATTTCGCCATTCACAATTCTCCGCTGGTTGCGGCTATAGGCCGCGCTAAGGCCTCTGAAACATGAATAATGCGTCTTAAGGGTTCCGCTGTTTCAGTAGAATCGGTTTCAAGTCGCGCAGATTCGAGAACTCTGCCGCCGGGAGCCGGATGTCGATGTCGTCGCGGTATAGGCGGCCCGGTTCCCATACGACCGTCGGGAGCGCGCCACGAGCGAAATAGAAGGGCCCCCAGCGAGTGCGGCCCTCACCCAGCATCAAGCCGAACCGGTAATCAGCGTCGACTCGTTGTCGGCAGTGCCATATCAATGTCACATGGTATTCGCGATTCTCCCGGGCAGAGCCCTCGACAGGATAGATGCCCATGCCCACCCATTCGATACCCTGCCCCATATCGAAGGAGAGGGGTGTCACACCGTCAGGCAGTCGCTCCGGCATCAATTCACGCGCCAGGGGCGTCGGTTTCGAATCTCGAATCAACATCACCAAGTGATAGTCTGCAAGAGCCGGTTGATAACCGCCCGTTCGGAAGGCGCGCACCAGTGCCTCGCGTGGTTTGCTCGCGTCTCGGTTGTCCAAGTCGTGAATGATGACCACGTCGCCCAGACGCTCATTCTTCACCGTCCAGAGACGGATGGCATCGAGGAAGTGAGCGGCGATTCGATAGCTGGCGGTGACGCTTGCTTCCTCCGGCAGCATGGAGCGAACACGGCGGATGTTATCGATCCCCACACGCAAGGATGAGGGCGAAAACGGCCGGACAGGATTGCTCGACACCGGTCCCACGCCGAGATAGAGCTGACCGACCACCGCGGAACCGAGCAGACACCAACCCCATCGAAGCTGCCGTCGCGTGGCCGGGCGGCCTACAGTTTGGAGCGGCGCGGCGGTGTTCATCCATGCCTCCAAGCTTGCAAAGAACAGGACGACCATCGCCGGGGTGTAATATTGAAAACACAGATTGTGCAAGTCGATGTTGGTGGTGAGCATTGCCTCGGCCAACGACGGCAACGCCACGCACGCCCAACGCCAGCTTCTCAAGGGCAGACAGGCCAGCGGCAGCAACAATGTCAGCAGGAATGACAGGTTTACCAGGAGTGATCGTACAAGCGATCCATCCTCCACGAGCCGACTGAAGTGAAACGCGATGTGTGGATACGGCTCGCCTCGGTAATGCGGAACGATCAACGTGACGGCGACCACCAGGTAAGCGACGGCGGCGCCGAACACGACCGTCCCGAGGAGCCGGCGCTTGGGCACGAAGAAGACAAAAACTCCCCATGCCGCAACGGTCAGCGCGATGTCTTCGCGGATCGTGAGGCACAACAACATGCAGACCGCCGCCGCGCGCCAGCGTCCCAATGATCCCAGGGCCATGCCGGCGAGCAATAGAGGAACGGCCATGTAGAGTGGATGAAAGCCGTAGCTCTGTGCCAGCACCAGGCAGCCATGCGCCGGCAACAGCAGCCAAGCCAGTGCCGCGAGGACTGCGGCGGCATTCGAGGCGAAGCGACGTCGAACATACCAGGCCACGATCAAGGCCGGTCCGCTCAAACACACCGCTGAGAGCGCTACGAGCAAGCGGAACGGGTCCGCGCCGAGTTTGCACAGAGGCACCAATGCCCAGAGGGCAAAAAAAGCGTGCTCGCCGAGAATGGAACGCTCCAGCGAATCTACCCACAGGCCTTGGCCCTGGGCCGCGTTGTGCAGGGCCCTCGCAAAGAGGCCGATATCACGATACCCAAAGGACAAGAGGCGCCATAGCTCGAGCTGCATGGCGACGTGCAGGGCGATCATGCCGATGGTCGCCACGGCGATCCCAAGCCATAGCTGTCGCCGTGAAGGCTCGGCAAGATGCAACCGTGGTGCAACTCGCCACGTACCCCACGTAAGCAATCCCATCCAGAGATACAGCAGCCAGGGGCCTTGCAAGGCAAACTGCCACTGCCCGATGGCCAGCAGCACGCCACCCATCCCCACTGGCCACACCAGGCGTAAGAGGCGCGTCAAACCGGCCGTCCGAGGGTCGCGTCCGCCGCCGCGCCCGAGGATCAGCAACACCAAGCCTGCTGCGCACGGGAGGAGATACTGCCAGTAACGTGCCTCAGGCCGCCAAGCGACCTCATGCTGAACCCAGTAGTAACGAAGCCAGCCGAACACACCGAAACCGGCGGCGCAACCGACAATCGTGATGTATGATCTGGCCGCAATGGGCGACAATGCCATAACGGGGATTATACGTTTTGATGTGAGTATGATCGAGAGTGAACCAATGGCGCGCTCGGAGTTCCTGTCACAACCCCCTTCCCTGCGACTTCGTCGTGTGAAAACGGGTCCATGACAGATCAGGCGGAGCTGATCAGAGCCCCAAGCGCCAGCGCGGGGTCTTCACGGACAGACCGTAGGTCTTCGGACCCGTTGACCGGCGGGACGCCGATGCTCCCCAGCGCTCGGGGCT
>Ga0190284_1001308_pt1 | contig 11350 bp, 8 predicted proteins | sample 48691812_MG_FD_161668 | JGI IMG/M metagenome (GOLD analysis project Ga0190284, IMG submission 161668) | Hydrothermal vent microbial mat bacterial communities from Southern Trench, Guaymas Basin, Mexico - 4869-18-1-2_MG | ecosystem: Environmental > Aquatic > Marine > Hydrothermal vents > Microbial... | reverse complement strand
AGAATGGCCGCCACCAGTCCCAGGAGCACATAGATGACCAACTCCCCCGCCGGGGTGCCAAACCACACCAACATGTCAATCAATGTTACCATCTGCAACCTCTTGGGTGCAACGCTACGCTTCGCCGGGGGCGCTTGCTGCTGGTTCGTCGGCCACGTACGTTGGCAGCGTAAAGCTGAACGTGCTCCCAGCGCCTAACTCGCTTGCCACCCAGATGCGACCGCCATGCATCTCCACGATGCTCCTGGCGATGGACAGGCCCAACCCGGTGCCGGGCACCTGGCGTACGGCCGGGTGGTTGGCCCGGAAGAATTTCTCGAACACGCGCTGCTGATCCGCTGGCGACATGCCGACCCCGGAATCCGTCACGTCTACGCGGACCATGTGCCGCTGCGTCTGGGCAGACACCTGCACCCGCCCTCCCTCTGGCGTATACTTGATCGCGTTGGAGACGAGATTGGTGAGCACCTGGATCACGCGATCGCGATCACCCAGGATCGACGGCAGACCGGTGGACGCAAACAGTGACAGCTCGAGTCGTTTGGCCGCCGCCTGTCCCCGGAAAGTGGCCATCGTGTCTTTGATAGCAGCATCCAGGTCCACCGGCTGCTGCTGGAACGACGCCTTGCCGGCCTCGATACGCGATACGTCCAGCAGGTCTTCGATGAGTTGGGTCAGCCGGTCGCCGTTGAGTTGGACTATCTCCAGCCACTCATAGATCTCGGCCATGCCGCAGTCCCGATTCTCCAGGATCAGATCCACATACCCCTTGATGCTGGTGAGCGGCGCGCGCAGTTCGTGGGCCACCTCGTGGACGAATGCGGTCTTGGCCCGGTTGACCTCCATTTCCTGGCTGACGTCGCGGAACACGGCCACCGCGCCCAAGAACTCGCCGCTGGCGGCGATGACCGGCGCCAAGTGCACCTGGATGGCTTGTTCTTCTTCGATCTCTAGCACCTGGCGCTGCGGCCGCAACTTGGGCCGGGGTACGATGGAGCCGCCGATCAGGTGCCCCAGCCGGGTGACAAGGTCCGTGTCGTCTCCGGCCGCCAGCAACGTGGTATCCCAACCGATCAGGTGCCGCACGTCACGACCCAGGACCTGGGCCGCGGCCTCGTTCGCCAGCGTAACCTGCCCGGCCGTGTCCACCACGATCACGCCGTCGGCCATGCTCTCCAGGATGCTCTGGCTGCGCAGCGCCTCCGCCTCCTGAGCCAGCAGGGCCGTGGCCAGGTCCTCCGTGCGTGTTTGCACTCGCCGCTCCAGCTCGTGGCTAAACAGCCGGAGTTCCTCAAATAGCCGGGCATTGTCGATGGCCACAGCCGCCTGCGCCGCAATGGTGGAGAGCACTTCCAGGTGTTCGGCATCGTATGCGTGTTCGTGCTCGTAATCGTGGACAGCCAGGGCCCCCAACACCCGCTCGCCCACCACCAGGGGCACCCCCAGCCAGGATCGGGCGCGCGCTTGTAACTCTGGCGTTACGTTCAGCATCGAAAACTCGGTCGGCCCCCCTTCGCTCAACAGCACTGGCTGGCGGGTGGCGATCACGTGGCTGATCAGCCCCGGCCCCAGGGAGATGGTCCAGGGCTCCTGGCGTTGGCCCTCTTCATAGGCGAGTTCGAACGTGATCGTCTGACTCGGCTCATCGTACAAGGCCAGCGCAAAATTGTCGGCGTTCACCATCTGCTGCGCCTGCTGGTAGATCAGGTCCAGCAACTCTTCCACCTGCAACGAAGCGCTGAGCGCGCGCCCGATCTGGTTCAAGGTGGCGAGTTCGTTGATCCGGCGCTGGCGCTCCGCAAAGAACTGGGCATTTTCCACCGCCACGGCCGCCTGATCGGCCAGGGTGGACAGCAACTCTAGGTCCTCGTTGTTGTAAGGCTGCTCGGACAGCTTGCGCCCCAGCCCCAGCCAGCCGATGAGGCGCTCCTTGACCACCAGCGGGATCAGCAGGACCACCTGCAACTGGGCGATCTGGTCTTGCTCAGCCGGCGACAGGCCGGCCAACCACTCTGGCGTCCGCTCAAAGTAGATCGGCCGCCGTTCCTGGCGCAACCGCTCGGCCAGGGTCCCGTGCCCCGGGAATCGCAGCGCGTTCATTTGCGGCGGGGAGAGATACAGACTCTCGCGTACCACGTACTCGTCACCGTTGGGATCTAGCAGGACGATACAGGCCTCCTCCAACTGTAGCGTGTCTGCTATCCGGTGGACGATGAGAGCCAGCAGCACCGGCAGGTCCATCAGCAAGGTCAGCGCGCGGCTGAATTCCTGCAGCGTCTGTCGATAGTCGTATCGCTGGCGGTAGAACGTCTTGTCCACCCAGAGTTGGAGCTGTTCGCGCACCGGGTTCACCAGGATCGCCACGAGCAGGACGAAAGCGGCCAGCATGACCGGGTCATCAGCCCGGACCATGCCCTGGAACAAGATGCTCAAGAGCCCCACGATCAGCAGGTACACCCCAAGCAACAGGGCCGTCAGGAGCGCGTAGACCAGGCCCCGCCGCAGCACGAGGCGGATGTCAAAGAGCCGGAGGCGCAGGATGGCATAGGCAATGGACGAAGGGAAGATGACCGTGAACGGGACCATGTACTTGGCGTCCAGAGAGTTGCTGGCTGGCAAGAGTGCGCTGCTCAGAAACCAGGCGCCGAACGGGCCAAAGCCCAGGACCATGCCGGCGAGGACGAAGCGGCTTTGCCGGCGCACGAGTGAAGAGGAGCCGCGGAACATGGCATAGAACACCGATGCCAGCAGACCAACCAGAGCTGCACCGACGCCCAGGTAGCACCAGCGCGTGACCGTCAGGTAGGCCACCGGGTCCGAGTAGGCGATCTGCGTGGCGGGGAGCAGCAATCCGGCTAGCAGGTAGGGCAAGAACCGCAGGAGCGGCCAACGCCGAATGAAGCGTCGCTCCTCTGGAAACACCAGGGCCAGGTGCAAGCCGGTGGCCATCAAGAACGCCAGGCTCGCCAGCCACAGGCGGGCCAGGACGTGTGAGGTGACCAGGTCAAAGACGAAACACAAGGCCCAGACAATGGATAGGCAGAAGAGCAGAAAGGCTGTTCCGATACGAGTCCCCGGCCGGGAGTAATACACAAAGGTCCCCAGCATCAGGTGCATCAGGCCAATAAAGTAAGGCAAGAGGAATAGCGAGGTGAAATCCGTGTGGGAAAATTGGGTCAGCGGCAACTCGTACGTCAAGAACTCGTGGGGACCTTCCACCAGCACTATTTCATAAGTGACCAGTGTTCCCAGCGGAATCTCGGCCAGGATGTGGAAGACATCTGCCGGACTGTGCACCGGCTGACCGTTCACCGTGAGCAACTGCGCCGCGCTACGGACCCCGGCCTGGGGACCAAGCCATTCCCCTATCTGCAATTCGCTTACTATCAGGTTCGGTTCCAACAAAAAGCCGGGGAAGGGGCCGCCCAACCAACCGAGGGCTAGGAACAGGGCCCCCACGGCCAGGAGAACCGTGAGGATCACCAGGGTGACACAGAATGCGACCTCGACACGATGGAGGGTTTTCCCCCGCGTTTGCGCCTGCTGCATCCGGCACTCTCCCTACGTATTACCCCGGTTGGGAACCGGCCCATCATTCACGCCGAGGCGGATGCGATTCCCGGGACCGGGGCCGTCGTGGAGCGCGCTGCCGGGCCTCGGCCACGGCTTCGCTGATCTCGCGGACGCTGGTGAATTGGGCGGGTGGCGAGATCAACGTGCCGGCCACCGGATACAACAATGGCACTCGCGTGATCTGGCCATTGGCCTCCCGCACTTCCATGTACCCCCGTTCCCGATCTGGGAACGTGTAAAAGGCCGGCAAGTCCCGTTCCAGACGAGCTACGATCTCGTCGCGCAGGGCCTTGACATGCTCAGAGCTGGTAACCACCAGGAAATTGGCGCCCCCAGTATGCCCCAGGAAATCGCCAGGACTTCCCAACTCGTCCAGGGCATTGGTTAGCACCAGGGTCGTGAATTTCAGCACGTCGTCGCCCATGACAAAGCCATAGTTTTCGTTGAACGGGTGAAAGTTTTCCAATCCCAAGTACAGTAGCGCCCAGCTATCCCGTTGCAATAACTCCCGGAACTGTTGCTCCACCAGTTTGCTGCCCGGCAGGCCGGTAACCGGGTGAGTCAGGCTCTCATAGCTCGCCCGCCGCAGCGAGTTCTGCACCCGTAGATGCAACTCCTGGATGTCAAAGGGTTTGACGATATAGTCGTCCGCGCCCAACTCCAGGCCGGCGATCTTGTCGCTGCGCTGATCCCGCTGCGTGAGAAAGATGATGGGGATGTGGCTGGTGCGGAGGTTCTCCCGCAAGGCCCGGCAAACGTCAAAGCCATTCATATCCGGCAAGTTGATGTCCAGGACGATCACCTGCGGCATCTGCCGGCGACATATCTCCAGAGCCTCAGAACCCCGCGCAGCTACCAGTACCTCGTACTGGCGGGACTTGAAGTACACTCGGAGCAGATTGGCGATGTCTGGCTCATCGTCCACGATGAGCAGGCGTTCCTTGGCCATGCTTTTCTCCCTGCGCGGTCCATTTCAGGCAACTAACCAGGGACGAGATCCATCAGCGCCCCCGTCCCAGACCTGGGCCAGACAATATCAGTTTATCATATTTACGTGTCAAATTCAAGGGAGCAAAGGTTCACTACCAAACGATTTTCGAATCCAAAGCCGCAGGAGGCCGCGCGTTGCCACGAACAGCCCCCTTCGCCGGCCGAGTGGCGACTGGGGACCCCCTATAATATATCAGTATATCCTTATCTGTGCAACCCCCCCTGGGTCCGATCTGCACTCGGACTGTGGTAGTAAGCAAATGAGCGAGGCCCGCTCGGAGCGGTAGCAGGCTTGACGCTATGCACCTGACGGCGTATAATGACCCTATAGCCACCAGGGATCGAAGAGGTATGTTGGCGATATGAAAACGCAATGGCGCCCACGCATCACGGCTGCGCACGTCTTTTTTGCTGGCCTCATCGTTCTGGCCGGCCTGGCAGCATTCGCCAGTTTCGTGCTGGCTGCTCGCTGGCGACAGGAACCCTTTGCCGGCTTTTTCACCGAGCCAAACCTGGTGGTGAGCAGCCTGGGAGAGCAAGTAAGCAGCGCCACCGGGCTGCGCAACCCGGACCGGATCATGGCCGTTAACGGCACGCCGATCCACACGCCAGCCGATATGCGGACCATCCTGCGCACTGTGGAACGCGGCCAGACGGCCAGCTACACCGTGCAGCGCGAGGACGGCCAGGTCATACACGTGGTGCTGCCCGTTACCCAACTGAGCCTGGAGACGTTTTTCGCACTCTTTTTTTTGCCCTACGCGCTGGGTGTCTTTTATCTGGTGGTGGGGGCTGTGATCTATTCCCTGCGCACGGACGCCCGGCCCACCCAGGCATTCCTGATCGTCTGCGTGACCACGGCGCTCTGCCTGATCCTGCTGTTCAATAGCATCACCAGCCACGAGTTGGTCCGCCTCTGGGTGGTCGCGCTGCCGCTGGCCGGCGCAGCCCTCCTGCACCTGACCCTGGTCTTTCCTCGGGAATGGCATCTGATCCGGCGCGCCCCGGCTCTAGCCTGGCTGCCCTACGCGCCGGCTCTGGCCGTGGCCATCGCTGCCGAGTGGACCCTGGACGATCCTCTCCGCTACGCCTGGGCCTGGCGGGCCTCCTTCCTGCTGATCGGCGTGTTTGCGCTGGCGTGGTTGCTGGCCCTGGTGGTGGGCTTTGTGCGGGCCCGGGACTCGGACGACCGGCGACCAGTAAGCATCGTCGCCGTGGGGGGTATCCTGGCCTTTGGTCCCATCACGGTCTGGATGTTGCTATCCGCCGCTAGTGCCACGTTCCCCCTGGGGCCGGAAATCCCGGCCCTGAGCATGGCCTTCTTCCCCCTGGCCGTGAGTTACGCCGTGATCCGCCACGGCCTCTTTGAGATCAAAGTGCTCGTGCGCCGCAGCTTGCTCTACTTTACCCTCACGGTGATGTTCCTGGGCCTGTATTTCCTCTTTGTCACCCTGCTGCAGCGCGTGTTCCAGTCGATCCTGGGTGAGACGACCGATCTGTCTGTCATCATCAGCACGCTGCTCATCGGCGCCCTGTTCATGCCCCTGCGCAACCAACTGCAAACGCTCATCGACCGGACATTCTACCGGGAGCGCTATAACTATCAACGCTCTCTGCTGCGTTTCGCCGAATCCACCCGCACCATCATCGACCTGTCCGAGTTGCTGCGCCAGCTCGTGGCCCAGGTGCGCGAGACCATGCATGCGGCCTACGGAACCGTGTTCCTGGCCGACGACGCGGAGACGCTCACCCTGGCCGAGGCGCAGGGGGTGGACCTGGCAACCACCACGGTATCGCTGTCGCCGGCCCTGGTCACGGAACTGCTCCCGGGCCGTCCTCTGGACGTTTCCCCGGAGGGGCCGTTCGCTGCGCTGCAGGCCCGGCTCCTGGTGCCCCTGGTCCATCGACCCAAAGGCCGCCGGCAGCACACGCTGGAAGGGATACTGGGACTGGGTCCCAAGCTCTCTGGCGCTCCATACAGCAGCGAGGATCATGGCCTCCTGACCACCCTGGCCGATCAAGTCGCGGCCGCCATCACCATCGCCCAACTGGTGCGGGAGAACGAAGACAAGAGCCGCATGGAGCAAGAGCTGGCGATTGCCAGAGACATCCAGCAGGCGTTTTTCCCGCAGCGGCTGCCCACGATGCCGGGCCTGGACATCGCGGCCCTGTGCCGGCCGGCCCGGGAGACCGGCGGCGATCTCTATGATTTCATCCCTCTGGGAGAGCACCGCCTGGGAGTGATCATCGGCGACGTGAGCGGCAAAAGCATCCCCGCCGCCCTGATCATGGCCGTGTCCCTGGGCGTGCTGCGCGTCGAGATCGACGATCACGAACGGCCGAGTGTGGTGCTGCACAAAGCCAATGGCTGGCTCTGTCGAGACATGCCCCGGGGGCACTTTGTGTCGCTGCTCTACGCGGCCATCGATCCCCAGGCCCAGCGACTGACCCTGGGCAACGCCGGGCACCTGTGGCCCATCCACCTGCGCGGCGATACGGCCGAGTACGTCAAACCCCCGGCTGCGCTTCCGCTGGGCCTCGTCGCCGACGTGGAATATGAGGAAAGCAGCTACGACATGCGCCCGGGGGATCGATTGCTCCTGTACACCGATGGCGTCGTGGAAGCCATGAACGAGCGGTTGGAACTGTTCGGCTTTGAGCGCCTGCTAGAGACCTGCCAACGGACTGTCCAGGCTCGTGATCCCCAGGTCTTGCTCGATGCGGTGTTGGCTGCCGTGCACCAGTTCGCCGGCGACGCGGAACAGGCCGACGATCTAACCCTGATCGCGTTGGCCGCCCGGGATCCGGGAGCGGCGCCATGAACGCCCGGCAGCGGCTGGAAGACACGGTCGGGGGGTTGCTGGAGCGGGGGTTCGCCCGGCTCACCCGGACGCCGCTCCAGCCGGTACTCATCGCTCGCCGGCTGGAACTGGCGATGGAAGACGGCCAAGTCATCGAGGGCGAGCGCACGCTGGTCCCCAATCAGTACTGGACGTTCCTGCACCCCCAGGACTATCAGGCGCTGGAGCCACTGTCTGCCACCCTGGAGGCCAACTTTTGCGAGCAGTTGGTGGAGCGAGCGACCGCGCGGGGGTGGACGCTCCTGACCCGGCCGCACGTGCGCCTCAAGCCTGGCCGGGACGTGCGCCGCCACGACGTGCGAGTGATCACCCAGATGATGGCCGCCTCGCCGTTACCCCCGATCACGGATGGCACCCAGCCCATGGCGCCGGTTTCCGCGCCGCCGGTGATCCCGGGGAGCGCCGAGGGGAGCAGCGAACTGCGCGTTCCCGATGGCGCCGTGACCTATCCGCTCACCCACGTCACCGTGGACGTGGGTCGCGGGCGGAGCAATGACATCATCCTGGACGATCCCCGGGTGTCACGTCACCACGCCCAGATCCGCCGTCGCCGGGGCACGTTCGTGGTCTTTGACCTGGACAGCGCGAACGGCACGTTCGTCAACGGTCGTCCCATCGAAGAGGCCGTTCTCTCGGACGGCGATCGGGTATCGTTTGGCGGGGTGGAGTTGGTGTTCGTGAGGCGTGATACCCATCGGAGCGGATATGCCCCTTGACCTGGAAACGACCGTTTTCGTGCTGCACATCGTCACCCTGGCGACGTTGTACTTGTTTCTATCCCTGGTCGCCGTGGCGGTCTGGCGCGATGTGCAGGGCCGGGAACAGCAGGCACGCGCGGCCCCGGCCCGGCTGGTGGTATTCGACGGCGGCGCAACGGACCTGGCTATCGGTCAGCGCCTGCCGGTTGTCTCGCGTGCGGAGACGACCCTGGGGCGGTCGCCAGAGTGCACCATCTACCTGCCGGATTCTAGCGTGTCCACCACCCACGCCGCGATCACCTGGCGCACCGGCCGGTGGTGGATCGAGGATCGGGACAGCCTCAACGGCACCACGTTGAACGAGTCCCCCGTCGAAAAGGCCACGCTGCTGTGCCCGGGCGACGTCATCGCCCTGGGGCAGGTGCGACTGCGATTCGAGACCTGACGGTGTTTCATTCCACTTGAAACCCGTCAGGTCTTGCACCCGGGAAATGACAAAACCGCCCGCAGGCCAGAGACCTGCGGGCGGTTCCGTTTGCGCTATCGGCGAGAGGTATCGGAAATCCTACTGGCTGCCGGACCGGGTGTCGATGGTCTTGATGCCCGGCGAGCCGGCGCCGGGTGCCGGCGTCGGGGATTGCACCGTCACCTCCACCACCATCCAGCCCACGTTGTCCGACAGGATGTCGTCGTCGATGCGCAGGTAGAGCAAGCCTTGGGCGCCGGCGGGACGGCTGAGACGGTCGCCCACAAAGAACACTTTGCCTTCCTCGCCAATGCGCCCGATGAGGCAGCCGCCGCGCACGTTAGGGAGCGGGTAAAAGTCCGGCGCGCGGTAGCGCCGGTGGCCGCCCGGGCCGTTGAACTCGCCGGGCGTATAACTCCACTCGCCGCTGGCGCGCACGGTGAACACGTCGCCGGGGTGCAGGTAGACGCCGGTGCTCTGCCAGTTCTGGTAGGCATAGATGCGCTGCTCGCGCAAATCAGCCGCCTGGTATGGACCGGGGTTGCTGGTCAGCGCCACGCCTAACAGGCTGCACGTGCCGCACAGGCCCACCAGGAGCAGGGCCGCCAGGACCACGGTTCGTCTCATCGTATCACCTCCTGGTACGTAGAGCGCACGGGACACACGCTCCCCGCTCGCCGCTTCACGGGGTTGGGGTGGGAGCCGGCGTTGGCGGGACCTTCTCGTCGCCGCGCAGGTCAATGATGGGGTTGCCGCTGCCGCCCAGGATCCACTTGCTGTTGTGCTTGAGCTCCTGCACCATCAGGTAATCCAGATACTTTTCCCCCAGGGCCCCGTAGGGCTGCAACTCCGACAGCATGGCCTTGGCAGCCGTGCGTTGGGCGTCAGCCGTCTTGTTGATCTGGTACGCCTCGGCGTCCACGGTCTTTTGGGCCTCGTAGTACTTGGCGTCGGCGGTGATGCGGCTTCGTTCGGCGTCGGTCTGAGCAGTAGCCTTGCGCTGCTCGGCCACCATCTTGTCCTTGATGGCGGCATCGACCTCGGCCGGGGGATAGACGCTCTGCACCTGCACGGTGATGAACTGGACGCCATAGCGTGACTCTTTTTCCTGGAGCTCGGTCAGGACGAGTTGGTTCAAAGTGGCGCGACTGTGCATCATGTCGGACATGTTCTTGGTGTTAGCCACGTCGCGCAGCTTGCCCTGGACGAACTCGAAGAGGATGCGATCCGGATCGCTCACGTCAAAGACGTACTTTTGGGGATCCGTGACGAGATAGGTGTACTGGAGCGAGATGAGCATCGTCACCTCGTCGGACGTGATAGCCTGGACCTGTTCCACGTACCCCTGTCGTTCGCGCACGTCCACGACGATGACCGTATCCCAGAAGGGAATCTGCACGTGCCAGCCGGGATAGTCCACGCCCACGAACACCCCGCCGCTCATGTGCAGGCCCCGCTCGTAGGGATGGACCTTGTAGACCATGGCCTGGCCCACGATGAGCGCAACGAGGCTCAGCGCCAGCAGTGCCAGGACAATGATAGAGAGCCGGAACAGGAGACCGATCAGGCCCAGCCGACTCTTGGTGGGTTTGCGCTCCGATGGTGGAACACGAGTGGTCGTCATAGGTTTACCTCCAGGTGTGATTGTGATTCGGCGGCGGTCGGGAGACCTGGCCGAACTATGCTCATCCGTTCAATCTGTTCCAGCAATCCGTCGATGGTATCTCTTCCGCAACCACGTGACCCCGATTGCCAGAACCGCTGCTACAAAGAGAATCAACAACTGAACGCCAACGTCGAGCGCGAAAAAGTTCGACGCGGTACTGATGTATCGGTACTCGGGCGGTGTAGCCAGGAAATAGTGCGCCAGGGGCATCAGCAGATAGCTCAAGCCTAGTCCAGCCGCGAACAGCGCACCGGCTCCCGGCGTCGATTTGTGTCGCCACGCCCGCAGGCCGGTCATGACGAGTAGCCAGATTGCGCCGGCTACCACAGGCACCAACGCCACCAGGTACACGACAGGGGCGTGGGTCAGCGGGCTGGACAGATTCCGCTCTGGCAATTCTATCACCCGCAGCAGTAGCAAGGTTGGCATCAAGCCCAACCCATCACAGACGAGCCAGGCCAGGTCCCAGGGTCGCCGCGTGGCCCAAACGCCGGGCATCAGCGCCAGGGACAGGCCGATCAACGTCGCCACCACACAGGCCAGGGCGTTGGCAAGCGGCAGCGTGGGCCAGTTGGCGGTCATGGTGATGGCCGGAATGCCAATGGTCAGCGGGGGCGCACAAAGCGCCCACACGAGCCACCACGCCGGCGGGCGATACTCTGTAGTCACCCGTCCCAGCAGCCAGTTCGCGCTCGTGTACCCCACCAGCACGATCCCGGAAGCGACCAGTCCGGCCATCCAATAGCGGCTGCTGGTAACATCGTCAAAGGGAGTGGCCCCCAGGTGCTCGTACAGGAACACGGCGTAGCGATCCGCCACGGCGAACCAGTAGTAAAAGAGGCCGAGGACGAGCAGGGAAATGAGGGCCGCGGGCAGCAATGCCGGCTTCCACGCGATGGGGCTCAAGTGCTCAAACTCCTCCACCCGCCCTATCCCGACAGCCCAAAGAGCCTCTTGCCCAGGGCGATCACCTCTGGAAATCGGCCCTCTGGAACCATCACCCAGCCATCTTCCAGCCGCAGGAAAAAGTTCCCCGGATTGTCATATTCCCGACCGGCGAAACCCTTCCCATCGGATCGACCGTCAGCCCAGACGT
>Ga0190284_1001307_pt1 | contig 11360 bp, 8 predicted proteins | sample 48691812_MG_FD_161668 | JGI IMG/M metagenome (GOLD analysis project Ga0190284, IMG submission 161668) | Hydrothermal vent microbial mat bacterial communities from Southern Trench, Guaymas Basin, Mexico - 4869-18-1-2_MG | ecosystem: Environmental > Aquatic > Marine > Hydrothermal vents > Microbial... | reverse complement strand
CCCCGCGTACCCCATGCCTGTTTCCCTTGTGGGAGCCTATGTGGACGGCAAGCCGAATTTTATGGCCGTGGCATGGTTTACCATGGCCAGCTATAAACCACCAAGGATTGCTATTGCCCTCGGGAAAGGCCATTACACCAATCCTGGAATTAAAGAGAATAAAACCTTCAGCGTTTGCCTGCCTTCGGAGGATATGGTGGAGATGACTGATTATTGCGGAATTGTATCGGGTAAAAAAACCGATAAATCGGAGATCTTTGATCTTTTCTATGGGGAGCTGGAAACAGCCCCGCTGATCAGAGACTGTCCTTTAAGCATGGAATGTAAGCTGGTGGAAATTGTGGAGAGTGGTTTGAATGAAATCTTCATTGGCGAAATCATGGGAACCTACACAGAAGAGAGATTTCTGACTGATGGCAAATTGGATTTTAGAAAAATGAAGCCCCTGATACTCTCACAACCGGACACCTCTTATTGGCGCCTTGGGGAACCGGTGGCCAAGGCTTGGAATATCGGTAAAAGATACAAAGCCAAACGCAAGTAGCACGGTTAGCAAAGAGAGAGGGAACTCTCGAATAACTCAATATCTTAAATTATAAATTTCAACTAATATGTGAGATCTCCAACAAATGAAAGTTTTTTAACGCCCAAAAATTGTTGTGATATCGTCGGATAAAGTGATATCACAAGTTCGGCGATAGTTGTTAATCTCTCAATAAAAACGTAACAAAACGATAATTGGCACCTAAAGGGTTTAGTTGCATTATCTATCTGATTTTTCTATTAAAAGCAGAAAAAGGAGGTAGATATGCACAACCCCGTCCCCCTTTCTTAAGCATTTCTAATAATCCTCCTGCCCGACAGATGGAATATGGCTGGAAATAGGTCTTTGCTTTTTAGACCCTCCCAAAGGCTTGAATTTCATTATTAAATACTCTGGGCTTTGATCTTGAGTTTTTAATCTTTTATGATTACAATCTCAAAAGCAATCATTAGATGGCAAAAAAATGATTTTTAATTCAGACATGGCTACATTCAACAGCCTGATTAAAGCGCAAGGAGTTCTGAAATGAAGGAAAATACGGATAATTTGCTTTTAATTGAAAAAAAAGGCTTTATTGCCTTTCTGACCATTCATTATCCTGAAAAACGAAATGCGCTTACAACTGAACTGCTCATGGATCTTCACATAAATCTGACAGCGTTTTCAAAAAATGATGATATCAGGTGTGTGGTGATAAGAGGTTCAGGAGACAAGGTCTTTTCTTCAGGATATGATATTGCTGCTATCCCTGCTGATCAGTTGCTTGATACCATACAGGAAACACCAGAAGCACTGTTGCTGGGTTTAGACGCCATAAAAAATTTTCCTTACCCTACTATTGCAATGCTGAACGGTGATGCATTTGGTGCAGGGTTTAATCTTTGTGCGTGCTGTGATATCAGGATTGCAGCAGATGATATCAGTCTAGGGATGCCACCGGCCAGAATCGGTGTAGCCTATCACCCGGAAGGCATTCAACAGTTCATTGAAGCCTTCGGGATAGCAAGGACAAAGGAAATCTTTTATACCGCCAATATATTTCGGGGCAAAGAGCTTCTCCGGAAAGGGTTGGTGGATCATTTGATCCCAAAACCGGATCTTGAAAATTTTACCCATACCTTTGCCCAAAAGATTACCCAAAATGCACCCCTGTCTTTAAAGGTAATCAAAAAGATCATTGCCATGTTTGAAAATGATATGGCGCTGAATCAATTCAATTTAGATACAGCAGATCAATTGATGCTAAAGTGCTTTCAGAGTGATGATTTAAAGGAAGGGCAAGCTGCGTTCATGGAAAAAAGAACCCCTAAGTTTACCGGAAAATAACCGTCTAATCAAAGATACCATACCGACTGCACAGGATTACGGGTGCACTTTGAATTTGAATTCACCATAGAAAGTCCTAAAATCAACTCCGTCCCCCTTTCCAGGAGCTGGACCAAATTATCAACCCGGAAAATTAAATGGCAGGCCAGGCAAAGGGACGTAAAGTCCATAAGGCCAAAAACTGATCGTCGATCAATTCTTGTCCCTGAAAGGATAGAAACGCCCAATTTCAACCCCGTCCCGCAACCCTAAACCATCCTGATCAAACGGAAACCCAGTCGGTTGCTGCGACGGTTCGGTGAGCTGAGGCTGCGTGATGCACACCGGCAATACCAGTCCTCGCTTCCCCAGTCGCCTCCCCGCAGCACCTTGGCTAAACCGGATGAAGGGCCTAAAGGAGCGTTTGAAGGGCTTTGGGAATAATATTTTCTATCAAACCAGTCCTGACACCATTCATGGACGTTTCCATGCATGTCATGCAGTCCCCATGCATTCGGCTTTAATTGACCGACGGGATGGGTTTCACCTGCTGAATTTTTTCTGTACCAGGCGTATTGGCTTAATATATTAGCATTATTAGCAAAACCATAGGAACTTTCTGAACCTGCTCTTGACGCATATTCCCATTCAGCCTCAGTTGGAAGACGATATTTATTTGTTTCTTCTTTAGTGTTCAGTTTTTGGATAAACGCTTGCACATCATTCCATGAAACCTTTTCCACCGGTCTTATGTCATCCTTAAATTCACTTGGATTGTTATTCATCATCTCAAACCACTGAGCTTGAGTGACCTCATATTTACCCATAAAAAATGCTTTACTGATTTTAACCAAGTGTCGTGGGGTTTCATGATCCTCAGCTTGTTCACGTTTTTTGTCTCCGCCCATTCTGAACGAACCCGACGGAATCAAAACAAGCTCCATACCTATACTGTTGATTGTTGTATCCGGCATTTTTCCTGAATCATTCATGAAAATTGTTTTTCCTGAAATGCGTCTTTAGGATTTAAACTGCGGCATGTAAACATTATTTTTACTCTATATGGCCTTTTTAATCAACACCATTTCCAAACAAGGTTTTAAAGCCGACGACCCTTTTAGATATTAGAGATCCATACTTTTCAGGATAAAATGCCAAAATAGAGAAAAAAAGATCAGCGATCACCTACCTCTCTGGGCGGAATTTCAAATCAACAAACTAACCCAGGAGCTGGATCAAATTATCAACCCGGGAAATTAAATGGCGGGCAAGAACGCGAACTATGCGGAACTATGGGTACATCATTTAATAGCATTATTTTACATCACGGTCCCTCTCAAGATACCATAGGCTACAAACTTATAAACTGATGAGCCCCCGACTCCTTGATTATTAAACATTAATTGAGTTCATAGGCGACCCGAATCTTGCTATAAAATTCAGCAATATTCGGGTGGTAAATTTTATTTTGTGTGCTAATATGATGAATATATAAAAACATTTTCTGAAACGGGAGGTTCGTAATGGAAGATAAATATTCAGTATTGGACATTGCTTTGACAGAGGCAAAAAAATGGGTTAGCGAAATTGATAACAGACCTGTTAGCTCGAAATTAACATTTGATGAACTAAAGGAAAAAATCAAGTTTCCTTTGAATAATTCAAGCATACCAGCCGAAGATGTAGTTAAGCATATTATTGATTCTGCCAAGGATGGTCTACTGGGATGTGCTGGTGGAAGATTTTTTGCCTGGGTAATTGGAGGTTCACTTCCTTCTGCATTGGCATCAGACTGGCTTGTCAGTAGCTGGGATCAAAACTCCGCACTTTATGCCTGTAGTCCTGCTACAAGTATAATTGAAGAGACAGCAGGTGAATGGATATTGGAATTACTTGATTTGCCGAGAGAGAGTTCCTTCGCGTTTACCACCGGTTGTCAGCTTGCGCATTTTACCTGTCTATCAGCGGCAAGAAACAAGGTATTAAAAAACGTCGGTTGGTCTGTTTCTCAAGATGGGCTTTTTGGCGCTCCCCCAATTAAGGTGTTTACCAGTCAGCATCGACATGGGTCCGTCGACCGTGCGATACGCTATCTTGGACTTGGAAACAAATCGCTTCAAGCAATTAATACGAATGACCAGGGTGAAATACTCGTTTCAGAGTTTGAAAGCTCTTTGCAGGAATTCGAAGGACCTAAAATTGTCGTTTTAGATGCTGCTGATCTAAATATCGCAGCTTTTGATTCATTCTCTGAGCTTATTCCCATCGCACAACAGCATGGTGCTTGGGTCCATGTTGATGGTGCTTTCGGCCTTTTTGCTCGTGCGAATCCAAATAAAATGGATCTTACAAAAGGTATCGAACTGGCTGATAGTTGGGCAACCGATGCCCATAAATGGCTTAATGTTCCTTTCGATTGTGGGATAGCGATTGTTAAAGATAAGGACTCTCACCGAGAGGCAATGACAATACAAGCATCTTATATTGCTTCTGATAAAATAGCCAGAGATCAAATTGATTGGAATCCGGAATGGTCTCGAAGAGCGCGAGGAGTACCTGTTTATGCCGCTTTAAGAGAACTTGGAAAAGAAGGTGTTTCTGACTTAGTAGCAAGAACCTGTAAATTTTGTAAAATGATTATCGAAGAAATAGGCAAACTGCCTGGTGCTGAAATCATATGGAAGTCAGAACTAAATCAGGGGCTGCTAAGATTTCGTGATTTAAAACAGAATGCAGGTGAAATAGATCATGATACTCAGACACAAAAAATTATTGATGCCGTTAATGATTCTGGAGTAGCATTTTTCTCACCAACTACCTGGGAGAATCGATTGGCAATGCGCGTAAGTGTTGTAAATTGGCGAACAAACGAAAGTGATGTAAAGAAAACGGTAGAAATATTTCACAAATTGTTATCTTAAAAGCTGAAATTTTAAAGTTTCGTGATTGAAAGGGGTTGGAATGCATTCATACGATTATTCCCAGCAATCAGACGATTACAAAAGAATCGAAAAGGCCATTCAGTATTTAGAGGCCAATTTTAAATCCCAACCGACATTGGAGAAAATTGCAGAAAGTGTTCATCTTAGCAAATATCATTTTGATCGTATGTTTAAACGGTGGGCAGGAATAAGTCCGATCCAATTTCAACAATTTATGACGCTCGATTATACAAAGCAGAAACTGGCCGATTCAAGGAGCCTCCTCGATACCGCCTTAGATGCGGGCCTTTCAGGTCCCAGTCGTCTCCATGATTTATTTGTCACTTTCGAGGCAATGACACCTGGAGAATTTAAAAAACAGGGGGCAGGATTGGAAATATTTTATGGTTTCTGCGACTCTCCGTTCGGCGACTGTTTGCTTGCCATCACAGAACGAGGCATTTGTCATCTTGGATTTGTAAAAGGGGATAAACGGTCCGAAGCGTTGAACCAGCTTTTTGAAACGTGGCCTGGAGCCGTATTCACTGAAAGCCACAAACCAATCAATTTAATTGCGAACGATATATTCAGATATGATCGAAATAAAAAACCAGGTCCGTTTAATTTACACCTTAAAGGTACAAACTTTCAAGTAAATGTATGGAAAGCTCTATTGAGCATCCCCGAAGGATGGGTAGTAAGCTACCAAGATATTGCCTCTCATATAGGACACCCTAAAGCATTTCGGGCGGTTGCGAACGCAATTGCCATCAATCCCGTTGCTTATCTAATTCCATGCCATCGGGTGATTGCTAAATCTGGAAAAATCCATAAATATCGTTGGGGCTCTGCGAGAAAGAAGGCTTTGATTGGATGGGAAGCCGCGAGATCGGCATAAAATCCATCCATGTATCTAATGCCCATTTGCGTGCCCGAAAGATGCTGAGGTGAGGACTACGACCATTAGTCCTCGTTTTCCGGCAACTACCCTAAAATGAACACTACGGCTAACATGGGGGACGTCCCCCATTTCGTCCCCCATTTCCATTTCGATCGTGATTAATGGAGATCTTAATGATCTACGCTGCTTTAGCGAAGAACAGACCAAAACAAATATTGAAGCCTTTGTAGAACAGCTAAGCGAGGTATCGACGTATTCAATGCGGTGCTTTCTGCTTCTATTTCATACAAATTTTTAAAGTTTAAAATGGTGTGATCTCTCCCCCCCGTTTTCTCAGAACTGATCTCGATATTGTAAAAGAAATGTAAAACAAATAAAAAACATTATACTTCGATCCGGTTATGTATTAAGACCGGTGCCTGATTTTATTCGGATTGAAGGGGGTAAGGAAACAGCACATATGGAAACGAGATTCAACCGCTATAGCCTCGGCGAAGAGATTGCGAACAGCATCACACACGGGATCGGTATCGTACTGGCGATCGCCGCGTTGGGAATCCTGACTGCATTTGCAGGCATCTACGGTAATGCCTGGCATATCGTCAGCGTCAGTATTTACGGTACGACAATGATCCTTCTTTACACAGCATCGACGCTTTACCACAGCATTCAGCATCCCCGTGCAAAAAGAATTTTACGGGTCTTGGATCATTCTGCCATATACCTGCTCATTGCAGGAACTTACACGCCGTTTACCCTGGTGAGTCTTCGCGGTCCATGGGGCTGGTGGCTCTTTGGGGTGATTTGGGGCTTTGCGGTTCTCGGGGCAGTGTTTCAGTTGTCGTTAATGAGACGATGGCGAGCAGTATCTCTGGGTTTGTATATCGGAATGGGCTGGGCAATCGTGGTTGCGATCAAGCCGCTGATCGTATCCGTTGCAGCCGGCGGCATTGTTTTTCTCATTTTGGGCGGACTGGCTTACACGACAGGCATTCTATTCTACTGCTGGAAAAAATTGAAGTTTCACCATGCGGTATGGCACCTTTTTGTGCTGACCGGAAGTATCCTTCATTTCTTTGCTGTTTTATTCTATGTCGTACCGATCCTGGGGTAAAGAATTCAGCAGATTTCTCCAACGTCTATGCACTTAGCCCTGATTTCATGTACTGCTATTGTACCACAGGTTTTCTATCGATTTTAAAACCTGATGTATCTCCAACCTGTACACAATTTTCTGAACCTGTGATATCTGCTATCCTTAAGATCGCGGCTTCCCTCAAATTTTGAGAGAACCATACTTTTCAGGATAAAACACCAAAAGAGAGGAAAAAAGAAGATCAGCGATCACCTACCTCTTTGGGCGGAATTTCAAATCAACAAACTGACCCAGGAGCTGGACCAAATTATCAAACCGGGAAATTAAATGGCGGGCTAGGCAAAGGGACGTAAATACCATAAGAACATAAATTACATATTGCAGATTCGGGCCGGGTTATGATATTGGCAAGGTAACAAGATCTGAATAAAAATAGAATGGGGAACATTCTTGATATGTTGATTACTTATTTTTCAATAGTTTTAAGAAAAAGGCTATCCCGGTTCCTTCCCCAAGGATTTAATCGACATATCAATATATCAAGGTCCCGGAACCCAGATAAGAAGCGAGGCACGATTATGATGAAAAAATGCATAAGGATATTAATTTTATTTATTCTTTTCATCAGTCTTCCACCATTAGCCGGTCTATCATGTACAACATTTCTTCTTGATAATGGTGGCCAGCCAGTCTTTGGAAGAAACCTTGACTGGTATGTAGGTGATGGACTGGTGGTTATTAATAAACGAGGTGTCGAGAAGACTGCGATTACAGGTCCCGATGGCCGGGATAACCTTTTGAGCTGGACATCAAAATATGGTAGTGCAACATTTAATCAACATGGGCGTGAATTTCCCTTGGGAGGGATGAACGAAACCGGTCTGATTGTGGAAACGATGGTACTTGAAGATACTGAATACCCATCACCCGATTCCCGGCCTGAAGTTCAGACTTTGCAGTGGGTACAGTACCAACTTGATAATTTTAGCACTATCGAAGAAGTCATTTCAGGTCAATCACAGATAAGGATTCGTGAAATAGCAGATCCGGGGCTTCACTTTTTAGTATGCGATAGAATGGGAAACTGTGCCACTATTGAGTTTATCGGGAAAAAAGCCGTTTACCACACAAAAGAGACGATGCCGGTTAAAGCACTCACAAACAGTATATATGCTGAAACAATCAGCTATTGGGAAAAGAATAGTATACCTCAACCTGACAAGGACAATACTGTTGGGCGGTTTGTCCGTGCCGCCAACATGGTAAAGAACTATGATCCGAAAACGACAAAGGCACCTATAGATTACGCTTTTGACATCTTAGAAAATGTTGCACATCACACTTATACACAATGGCGGATTGTTTATGATGTAAAAAATCTCAGTGTTTTTTTTCGAACGCTTGAGAACCAAAGCATTAGGCATTTCAGTCTAAAATCGTTTGATTTATCCTGTGCGACACCTGTCAAGGTATTGGATGTTAATACCGAGCAGTCTGGAGATATTGCGGACAAGTTTGTTGATTACACATATCAAATTAATCGAAATCTAATCAGAGAAGCATTTAGAAAAACACTTAGTTTAAGCGCTGTCCCAGATTATGTTTTAGACATACGTTCGAAATATCCCGAAGATGCTTCCTGTATAGAGTAAATACTGGCTATTAAACAATTGATGTTCTTTAAGTGCTTGCGATCAGTAATCTGCATAGTATCTGCATTAAATTGAGGCACTCATAATCACAGATATTGTAAACGTATATGAAAATCAGATGGATCTAAGGTATCTGCTATGTACCATAGGTTTACTATCCATTTTAAAACCTGATGTATCTCCATATCATACAATTTTCGGAACCTGTGATATCTGCTATACTTAAGAATCGCCGCTTTTCTCAAATTTTGAGTTATCCATACTTTTCAGGATAAAACACCAAAAGAGAGGAAAAAAAAGATCAGCGAGCACTTACCTCTCTGAGCGGAATTTCAAATCAACAAACTGACCCAAGAGCTGGACCAAATTATCAACCCGAGAAATTAATTGGCGGGTTAGAATGCAAACTATGCGGAACTATGGGTACATAATTTAATAGCATTATTTTACATCACGGTCCCTCTCAAGATACCATAGGCTACAAACTTATAAACTGATGAGCGTCCCCGACCCCGTATTCGGTTTTTTTTATAACCTGACGAACCTGTTTGAGTTTATCAACCAGAACCTGTGCTTCAAACTCAGATGCCTGCCCCATCGGACATCCGACAGATTCAGAGGATAGACTATGGATTTTACGAAGCCGCTGTTTTTGCGCTATTCCCCTTTCTCTGGTAGTTACCATCTGAAAAAATTTATTGAACTCCATGCCTGCAATCTTGCCTGGTTCCAGACACCAGCGAACAATAGACAGGTTTTCGGTTTCGCATTGCCCATAGAACCTGTCAAGTTCCGGGAAGTACTTGGCTAAGAGATTATTGCGAATCCGCATTCTCAGGCTGTGATCTTCTTTCTTTAAACGCTTTCGAAGAGATAACAGGTTCCGCAGTTCGTTTATGTCCGGTAACGGATATTCATAAAAAAGACATTTACCTTGAGAAATCAGGTCTGCAATATTGGCTGCACACTTGGTGTCATGTTTATCCCAACGCCCATCTAAAAGCTCCCGATTCCTCTTTACTGCAACTCCTGAGACAAGAACAACGTTATGATCGCATCTGATTAAGTGTGTTGCTAACGGCTTGTGGTAATTGCCGGTTGGTTCTAAACCGAACACTATCTCTGAAAGGCAGTTTTGAACTCTGATAGCCTCGGTTCGTGCAAATAGCCTGGAATAACCATCCATGTTGTTTTCAAAGATCAGTCTTTTTAAAAGAGTTTTGCCGGTGGCTGTGCCAATAAACGCATGATGTTTATCCTTGGCTACATCAATACCAACAATCATGTGGTCTTCCGAGCCACGGATTTCTTTTCTTAATTGACAATACTTCTCATGCCTGATAATTTCTTTATCGTTCATAATAACCTCCTTTTAGCATAGTTAAGGTTTAAAAGTTTGCAGCTTTATGCTATCAGGAGGTTATTTTTTTACTATGACTTAAATCATTTTTCTCTGCTATACCATAGGTACTCTCAGAGGTATAACCCTTTGATGTTTTAATATATAACGTTCCTTGATATGTTGATTACTTATTTTTCAATAGTTTTAAGAAAAAGGCTATTCCAGTTCCTTCCCCAAGGATTTAATCGACATATCAATATATCAAGGTACGTCCCGGAACCCAAGGAACGTCCCGCAACCCAATATATCAAGGAACGTCCCGCAACCCTGACCTGCTGGCTAAGCTTTAGTCAGGTGGGACTTTCTTAACCTCAACGCCAGAGAAAGCCCTGCAAAGAGGAAGGTGAGATTTCCTTTCACCTGATCACCCACTGAGTAACAATATCGAATTTCAAAGACTCTTTGTCTTATTCCAACGATTCGGATTTATCTCGGCACGAGCACTGGCTTGTTAACATTTTTTTGTACGATTATAAATGCTTCTGAAAAAGAAGAGTATGGTATATAAATATTGTTAAATATTTTATGATTATTTGCTTCATATTTTCCAATTAATCTAAATAGTGCATTAATGACCGGCTTAAATTTTATCGCGTATTTAAAATAAATAATTTTTAAATTGAATTGTCGAAAATACTGAATGAGTGATTTGCGGCTAAAATAAAACAAGTGTTCTGGCCATTTATATTCAAACCAATTCCTCCTATAATATTTAGCTAATATAGAATCATAAATTGGTGTTGTAATAGACAATAATCCATTATTATTCAAATGCTTACTTGCTTTTTCCATGAATTTTTTAGGGCAAATCATATGCTCCAGTACATCCCACGCAGTTATAAGGTCAAACTTCCTATTATGATCAACGCTGAAAAAATCTGTGCATGTGACATGTATATTTTCTTTTTTCGCCATACAAACAGCATGTTCTGAAATATCTATACCGTATGCATCCCACCCTCTATTTTCAGCTACCTTTACTGAGTATCCATACGCGCATCCAACATCAAGGCAAGAGCCTTTTTCTAATATTTTTTCAATTTTTTTATACCAATAATTAAAAGTTCGATTCTTTACTATTTGTTCTTGAGAATAGCTTTTATAGCCAATTATAGAGGCATTCTGTGAATTAAAATAATTCCTATTGTATATGCTAGAGATTTTTATAGGATTTGGTTTAGGGCTTCCCCATCTCAGGCCGCATTTATTGCATTGCAATAAAGTCCAACTCTCAAATTTATAAATAGAAACTTGATTAATAAAACCACACAAATCACATTTTTCAGCATACATAGTAAACTTACATTACAATTGTTAATATTTCTAATGGGTCGTTAATAACAATATCTGCAAAATATAAATGTTTAGGCTTTAGCGTGCTGGTCAATCCAGCACAAAATATATTAGCAGATTGAGCACTATCTATTCCAAATGGGGCATTCTCAATAGCTATGACTTCATTGGGCAAACATTTTATCTTTTCAAGCCCTAATCTGTATGGTTCTGGTGAAGGCTTGCCTTTTTTTGTGTCGTCACCAG
>Ga0190284_1001306_pt1 | contig 11360 bp, 11 predicted proteins | sample 48691812_MG_FD_161668 | JGI IMG/M metagenome (GOLD analysis project Ga0190284, IMG submission 161668) | Hydrothermal vent microbial mat bacterial communities from Southern Trench, Guaymas Basin, Mexico - 4869-18-1-2_MG | ecosystem: Environmental > Aquatic > Marine > Hydrothermal vents >... | reverse complement strand
GTGGGCGTCGGTGTGGGACCGGACGTGGGTGTGAGTGTAGACGTCGGTGTGGGGCTGGGCGTTGAGGTCTCCGTCGGGGTTGGGGTCTGTCCACCTGTGACGGTCATACTCCCGTTCTGAGTGGTAGCGTTGATGGGTTCGCCCTCGTTGTCAGCCAGGATAACACTGACGAAATTGATGGCCGAAGTTCCGGCTGCTTTCCCCTGGAAGGTGACTGCAGCTAATACCCCGCTGCCGCTGACTGGCTGGTCATTCGGTCCCTGGGATATGGCAAAATCAATCTTACCGGCAGCCTGGTCCACGATGTTCTGCGCTGGGAAGTATGGGTTGAGGAACGTGCCAGCCTGAATCTGCACGCCAGCCATGCCCGGATCGGCATCTGCTACCTCCAGCAGCGCCGGGTCGAAGGTCAGGTGCACCTCAGCACCGTAGAGATTGGTCACGTCCTCGATATAGATGTCCACCGTCGTCGTGGCTCCCACAGCCACCTCGCCGCTCGGAGGTTTAATAACCACCGTCGGACCCTGGGCCAGCCCGTGGCCCACGGGTGTGGAGGACAGCATAGCCAGCAGTAAAGCCAGGCCGATCCAGCAGCGCGTCAACGTCGGAAACCGCTTTTTCATCTTCATCGTTCCTCTCCTCTCTTACAATGCGCCTATAATGCGTCAACTAGCGTGCCTTGACGGCATTCCACACAACCACAATGAAACCGGCTGCGACGGCGGCCGCAACCAGTCCAATCAACGCCCAAATCGCCGGAGATGGGCCGGGGCGACCGATAACGACCACACCCTCGCCAGTTTCGACCGCGATGCGCTGCCCCTGCATATCAGCCAGGAGGGCACTGCGGATGGCGATCAGGGTTTCCCCTCCGCCCAGGGCACGGAAGGTGACGCGAGCCAGCACACCGCTACCACTGACCACCTTATCCAATGGCATACAGGCGATGGCGTAATTCACCGTGCCGGTGGCTGGATCGGCGATGTTCTGCGCGACGAAGTCGGGGCTCAGAAAATCCCCGTGGGCAATCTGCGCCCCCTCCGTCTCCGGATCGGCATCCACCACCTCCAGCAGTGCCGGGTCAAAGGCCAGGTGCACCTCGGCCCCTGCCAACTGGATGACATTTTCCACGCGGATGTCCAGCGTCCCTACGTCGCCGGGAGCCAGGTTCAGCGTCGCCGGGTCAAGCCATACTTTCACCCCCTGGGCAGCCGTAGAGCCCGCGCTCCAGAGGATGAATCCACAGCAGCCAAGCAATATCAGTGCAAAGCGACAGGGTTTCATGGGCAGTTGCTGCATAGGCCGAAGTTTCCGGCAGCCTGAGTCAGATCAAGGATATTGACCTGACAATCACCGTTGATGTCGCACGATGGTGCGGCGTTGGGAGGCACGGAATCGGGCGGGCACTCCGCGCAGGGGACGTAGCACGGTGCCTCTACCATCCTGCCGAAGCCCCCGATAATGCACACGATGTCGAAAATATTGATGCAGCCATCCCCGTTGACGTCACCCCCTTCCAAATCGTGCCAGCCGATGTTTCGTACGTCACCGTCGGCACATTCCCAGTAACACTCGCTCAAGTAGTTGGTGAATTCGAGTCGCATAAAGGCCCACCGGGACGTGCAGGCGGGTGAGGTGGGTGGGCTATCTGAGGGTAGAATATCAACCGGTGGAGCCTGTGGATTGTCCACAATCCGCAACCTGAAATCACCCGTCGCATCGGTACAGGCGCGTCCCCACGAGATAGGCTCATAGGGAGCAGCAGCCGGGTAAATGACCGCGTTAGCCACCGAGCGCTCATCACCACCCCAACCGTCGCGTGTGAGCCATCCGGTCAGCGTGACTAGCGGCGGCGGCAAGGTGAGCATCGCATTGGTGAACTCGCCTACGGCTATGGGGTGACCTGTGCTATCAAAGAGCTGAGTCGCTGCCTGATCAAAGGAGACAGTGTAGGTATCCGGCTCAGCCGCTATGACCATGAGGGTGATGTAGGCCACGACGTCGCTGCCGGAGAAGGGACCATCTAAGGGGTCTCGTTGGGCGACGAAGTTAATTCTCCCGTTGATAGCCTCGTTCCACGGGGCACAGGTTGCACAAAACATAGGGCCCGGCTCAATCTGCACGCTCACACGACCCGGGTCAGCATCCTGCACCTCCAGCCCTGCCCAGTCGTAGTCCAGGTGCAACTCGACGCGGTAAAGATCCTCGACGTCGTCTATCCAGAGTGCCAGGGTAAGGGTCTCACCACCCACGACCTGGGCGGTGGCCGGATCGAGCCGTAGCACGGTTGCGGGTGCATTCTGCGCCGGGACAGCCGTGCCTGCTACGGTGACAAGCGCGAAACAGAGGGCAACAGTGGCAGTCCGCAGCCTTTTCGGCAGACTTGCAACGGTCATTGTTGCTGTTCCCCTACTAGCAGCTACTCATATTGTAGCTTGGCAGTGATTGGTTGTCAAGTCGGTGTGGTCTTAGAAGCCAAACAGCACCCGGACCTATAGATACTTAACAAGCCGTGGCAGTGGTCACGACTGGCCAACCACCGCCATCGGCATGCGCCGCTTCGGAAGCACTGCTACTATGGGACCCAGGCCGTGGGGCCGCAGCGCGAGAAATTACCAGCGGCCATAGTCAGATCGAGAATGTTGACTGTGCCGTCGTCATTGATATCCTGCGGATTGCTGGCATCCAATCCCGTCAGGCCGAAATCGCCGATGATGGACACAATGTCGAGGATGTTGATGCAATTGTCGGCGTTGACGTCGCCCCCCACCAGTTTCGTCGAGCCGATGTCCACGGGATCCGCCGCGACGGAGACCGAACTCTTGTTCGCGTGGAGATAGCCGGGGTAACTGGCACTGATGCTGTAGATACCGCCCAGCGGAACCTCCAGGGTGAAACTGCCGTCGCTAGCCGTCGTGGCCGTGGTCAGCATCCCGCCATCCATCGCGAGGGCGACGACTTCCACGCCAGCGTTATCGGTACGCGTCCCCTGTCGCTCCACAATGCCCCCGATTGTGCCAACACCCGTCACGGTGATGTCAGGCACGGAGATACTGTCTATAGGAACGGGCTGCCCATCAGGATCGGCGAGGACGGATCCGGGTGGGACGCCGGTCCCCACCACCGGGATGCCGATGGCCAGCGGCCCGAGTGCCTGACCAACCCAGGTAATGGTCGCCACTGTCCCTGTTGTGTTGGTCATCGGGCCGCTCCCGCCGATGTGGCTGACGGAGACGTGGACGCAGCCCTGCGTATCGCACTCCGTGGGGTGGGCAATGGCAGGTGCATCGTAGAAGACCTCGTTGGCCACTACCACCAGGCTACCGTCGAAAAAGCCGTTTTTGATCTCGACCTGGGTGCCGTTACTTGCATCACCGTCAAAGTCGTGTACGGTCACGACGGCCGGGTCAAAGCTCACCCAGACTTCGGCGCCCAGCACCCCGACCTCAGAGGTGACAACGCTAGTGACCGAGATTTGGAGGTCAGTGGTGAAGTTTTTGCCGACGAGAGGGACCCCAGACACAACATCTGTCACGTTGATAGAGGTGTCAGTGCCATCAGCGCCAGAAGGTTGCGCACCTACGGAAGCGGGCACCAGAGCTGCGAGGATGGCAACTATGACCAGGCTCAAGCTGAAAACTCGTACTTTCATCGCTCATTCCTCCTTACAAGAGTAGTATTTGGCTGACGAACCACCCAACACAAGACGACGCCACTGTTGTCATTATAGCATGAATTCATAGGCAATGCGTTACAAAAACGTTACAATTTGCACACAGTGTCCGCCAGCACTGTCAGGTTTGTAGAGGAAGTTGACAACCGCTTATCCGCATGCTATACTTTCCATTATGGGCCGTGAAGTCCGGCAATATCTCGCGGAAGAGCGTTCTGCTGGTAGACTGGCGGCGCCCAATAGCCAACCAACCATCCCGATTGCGGACAGTGAGACCTGAGACGATATGACAGCAGTGCCCGCTCCCCTAAAGTCTGATCCCAGGGCAAGATTACTCATCGTGGACGACGAAGCCAACCTGCGTGCTGGCCTGCGGGATTTCCTCAGCCTGATGGGGTATCACGTCGGAGAGGCCGCTTCTGGTCACGAGGCGCTGAAGTTGCTGGAGAGCGAGCCCTACGATCTGATGGTATTGGACATGCGTATGCCGGGGATGGACGGGGTCGAAGTGATGCATCGCGTCCGGCAGACGCACCCTGACTTGTTGATCATCGTCCTGACAGCCCATGCCTCACTGGAGAGCGCCATCGCCGCCGTAAAATCAGGTGCGGTAGACTATATGCTCAAGCCGTTCAACGTAGACGACCTTGCCGCTACCATCTCCCAGGCATTGCAAGAGCGCGCTGAGGAACTGCGCCACCAACGGTTGCTGAGTCTGATAGGCAATGCACTGGATGCGCTTGACCATACGGAAAGACCAGCAGCACCCTCCCCCCCGCCGGCGCCCCCAGAGCGTTTTCTGCACGCTGGGCCTCTGACGCTGGATCGCCACAAGCGGCTAGTCATGATGCAGGAGGATCCGCCTCGCACGGTTGAACTGACGGAGGGCGAAACGGCTATCCTGGCTGTTCTGATGGCTCATCCTAACCAGGTACTCTCCTGTAGCCAGTTGGTTCATGATGCGATGGGCTACGAGCTGGACGAACGGGAGACCCGAAATCAAGTACGTCTCTATGTTTTTCGTCTGCGCGGCAAGATTGAAACCGATCCCAGTGAACCCCGCCTGATCCGCACGGTGCGCGGACGTGGCTACTTCCTATCCCTCGCTTGACAATAGCCTCTGTTCCCTCCATCTCCTATACCTCTCATCTCCCTGAAAGTCTTTGAAATACTGTTGAAACTGAACTGAAAGCGCACAGACGCGCTTTTATGCTATACTCGTCTATGAAAGTATGGCAGGCTTCGCGAGCTTATCAACATTGCTCTGCATCAATGGCATATTCAGCAGATTCATCGGTGGGGGAAAGGAGATGAAGAACAGAGACAGGAAACGAAGGAGAGAAACGGTGTGTGTTCGCCCGTCAATCGAATCTACAATCAAACCCAAAGGAGATAAAAAATGATCAACAAACTGAACAGGTTACTAAGGGATGAAAGTGGTGTCACAGCATTGGAGACAGCGATCATCTTGATCGCCTTCGTCGTGGTCGCCGCTGTGTTCGCCTTCACCGTCCTCTCGGCCGGCACGTTCACGACCGAACGGAGCAAGGAGGCGGTGTACGCTGGCCTCTCCGAGGTCAGGGGGTCGCTGGAACTCAGGGGAAGCGTCATCGTCACGACCACGAATGCTTACACGGGTACCTCCGGTTATGTGACGAACGTGATCTTCACCGTGGCCAACGTCGCCGGTGGCGAGCCCGTAGACTTCTCTACCACGAATCGGGTGGTGGTCCTGGAGTACCGTGACAGCAGCCAACGCAAAGAGATCACCAATTGGACAGTGGCCTGGCCGGGGTACGATGATACCGATGGCATTCTTGAAGAAAGGGAACTGGCCGAGATCACCATTCCCCTCGGAACGAGCATTGCTCCCACCCTGGGGACCAACACGACCTTCGTCATCGAGGTGAAGCCCCCGCAGGGTGCCGTCCTGCCTATTGAGAGGACAACGCCTGCCGTCATTGACAAAGTGAACGATCTTCGCTAGCAAGAGAGAAAAAAGGGCTCCCGTTGGATCGCTGCGAACGCGCAGGGTCCTCAACCGAGCGGTTCGGCTGGGCCATGGGGCCCAGTCGAACCGTTTCTCTTAACGGAAGCCCCTGCTATCATTAAAAGCTCACTACCGGACAGTTTGATGGATGCGCCAACTTGTTGGCGTCCTGGGCTGGCAAAGACGCGGTTTGCGCTGTTGATCTTGGCAGCGAGGCCCCCGCAACGAGTTGCGGCATCCGGGATCTGTGCGTTTGACAAAAAGTGTCCGGTAGTGAAATTAAAAGGGGGAGTTCCCATGGAACTGGAACACAGGGTAGAGAAACTCGAACGTGAACTGAAAATCCTGAAGGAAGCGACACAAGAGACGCTGCTGGCTGTTCAGAAGAGCCTGTCGGAGAAACCATCCAGCCCTTCGCGGTGGCAGAAGAGGGCATGGGTGTTGGCGCTGCTCAATATCCTCCTGGCCATCACCTTATTCACCAACGTTGACGTCTATGCATCGGATGACACCCTGCTGGGGAGCAATTCCCTCCTTGGCCCCTGGCTGCGGGCGTTTTGGATAGCAATAGCGTTCCTGTGGCTGCTCCTCCAGATGTACCCCCTGGCGCTGCTGCTGGATCAGGAAAATGCTCGGTCGCGCGATGTGGCCTGGCGCAACGCTGCCGCGCTCTTCAAGTCCAACCCGGGGTTGACCCTCGCGCTGACATCGTTAGTCTTGGCCTTGTCCGCCATCAGCGCGCTGTTCCCATCGCTGTGGTTCGTGCTTATAGTGGTGCTGCTTGCCGCCGTGTGTGCCAACGTGGCGGGGCAACTGGTGCAGTTGTATCAGCAGCGGGCACAGGTGGGAGGGAAAGGGAAGTAGAGAGAGCAAGGAGTGAAACTCTACTGTAACGCAGCCGTAACCGAGGCGAGGCGAGGAATATAGTAAACTGGTGTCGTAGCAAGCATAAGGAGAGGTCGTTATGACACTGGAACAGAAAGTAAAGACGCTCGAGTACGAAATAAAAATCCTGAAGAATGAAATACAACGAACGCTTCTGGACATTCAGGAACAGATTCTAACTCACTATTATCCCTCCCTGCGGGCAGAGGAGCCGGCCCCTACGGAAGGTATGGTAGAATCTATCAAGGAGAAAAAGCAGCAGCTAGAGGAGGCGTCCGATCCTTCAGAAGTGAGGCAGGTCTCTCTCGAGGATGTGACGGCGCAAAAGAAAACCCCTGTCTCTCCTGAAGGAGGGGCGTTCGCCCAACCTGAGGGACAGGATGATCAGGCCAGAATCATAGCACTCTCGGGGTGGGTGAGCAGTACCGCGCAGAAGATCGGAGGAGAGCGTACGGCTAGACTGATCCAGGTGTGCACTGGCAAAGGCATCCTTGCCCCGGACCTTGAGAATCCCATGATTCGGCTCACCGGCCTTATCACCGGGGACGACGTCCCGGAGCAGGTGGCGGTAAACGAGATACTAAGTGTTCTCCTGAAACTGAACGAACTGCTGGGCCGTGCAGCCAGCGTAGACGAAGCCCTCTCGGTTATAGAGGAGGCAGGCTTTGGATAAGACTATCATCACAGCCCTTCTGATCATCGCCGGTGTAATATCCGCCGTGTTGGTCTATAACGCCGTCTATCCCGCTATAATCCGGAGCAGCGATGCCTTGGTCAGCAGGCAAAGGAGAATAGACGAACGCCTCAGCTCTCAAATCGAGATCATTCACGCTGTCCCGTGGGGTGTGTGCAACGTTGATACTGTGTACGTATGGGTCAAAAACGTCGGTTCTTCGCGTATCGCAGCGATTGAGGGTTGTGACGTTTTTTTTGGGCCTGAGGGCAACTTCTCGCGCATCCCCTATGGCACAGGTGATTCTCACTGGACGTATCAAGTGGAAAATGATACCGACTGGAATCCCACTGCGACCTTAAAAATCACCATTGAGCACGCAAACAAGCTTGGGGACGAAAGGTATTTCGTGAAGGTGACCCTTCCAAATGGTGTCTCCGACGAATATTACTTCAGTTTCGATGAACAGTGCGGCTAAACCATGGAAACGGTAATTCCCGCCATCATAGTCATAACACTGCTACTGCTAGCAACGTTTGTTATCTCTGAGCAATCCTTGACTGCACAGGAGGCTGTTTCGGAGTCCTGGCAAGAGATGCAGGAGCGAGTAGAAGAGAGGACCAGGACTGCCCTTTCACCAGTCGAGGCGGAGACCAGAGAGGCGGGCGCCAAAGTGGAGATCACTCTCCAGAACGACGGGGATACCAAGCTGGCTGACTTTGACCAGTGGGATGTTATCCTTCAATATAATAACGGCAATGTGCAATGGTATCCCTTCTCCACGCAGGAAGCGTCAGGCAAATGGACGGTGGTAGGAATTTACCTGGACGCCTCAGAAGTCAGTGGGGAGGTTTATGATCCAGGGATCCTTAACCCTGGAGAGGAGATACTATTGCGGGTGTTGGTCTCGCCGTCAGTGGGGTCGCCCACGACTAACCTGGCGACCATCGCCACCCCCAATGGCATCACCGCCTCGACGGTCTTTACGCGCTAGATTTCCGGGTATACTCCACACGGCGTGGGATAGATTGCTTGGAAGCATAGATAGCAGCAGTATTACCATAGTTTGCAAGGCATCGCTCGGTCATCCCATTGTAGCGTGCTGGCTACAGCCCCCCCAGGGGGGCTTTTTTTTAGCAGCAAGGCAGGCAGAGCAACGACGACGCGCTGGAAGTGGACTGCCCACTATTTACCCGCCCGAAACATTACTGTAACACAAATGAAATCTCAGGAATACCAATTCCGGGTTATACTGATGCTGATCCCACGGGGGCCGAATGCAGAGCTCGATTATGCGGGTTCCAGGTATGTGTTCAGACCTGATGCAAGGAGACGACCATGGCGATGGATGTTAGGTTCGAGAAAACAGGATCAGTTGCAGCAACGATTGACGAGGAGATTCAGTTGGTGACTTTCAGACTGGATGACCAGGAGTATGCCCTGGACATCAACAACGTCGTGCAGGTCGTCCGCATGGTGGCCACTACCCCGATGCCCGAAGCACCGGAGATTGTGAAGGGGGTGATCAACGTCAGGGGCAAGGTCATTCCGGTTATTGACGTCCGTAAGCGGTTCAACCTGCGGGCCAAGGCCTATGACCTTAACACTCAGCTCTTGATAGCCCAGATAAACGGTCGTTTGATGGCCCTGATCGTGGACGCCGTCTCTGAGGTGCTGACTATGCCAGCCGGCAACGTCGAGCCTCCTTCAGAGATCGCGCCGCAGATGGAGCGTCTGTCGGCGGTGGGCAAACTAGGCGGCAGACTGCTGCTGATGCCTGACCTCAGCAGGATTTTGACCGTTCAAGAGGAGAGACGTCTGGAGGCAGTTCTGCCGGAAGCTCACTCGTAAGGCGCAAAACGTAACTACGCATTACGTTTCACGCATTACGACAGTGGGGATGCGCATGAACAGGGAGTCCAAACTTACACAGGCGGATTACCAGCGCTTCCGGGACCTCGTCCTGGAGAGAAGCGGCCTACATTTCTCGGAAGACAAGCGTCAAGCCCTGAGAAGGGGGCTGGCTGAGGCCCTGGAGGCGTCCCCTTGTGCCAGCCTGGACGAGTACTACGAGTTGCTCCGCTACAGTTCTTCTGCCCATCGCGAATGGGACCGGCTGGTCAGTGCGTTGACTGTGGGCGAGACGTACTTCCTGCGCAACAAGGGCCACTTCGACGCTTTGGCCAAACACATCCTGCCAGAAGTCATCGCCCGGCGAGAACACTCCAGCCGGCGTATCCGTATCTGGAGTGCAGGCTGCGCCACCGGTGAAGAGCCGTACTCTATCGCCATCATCCTGCGCGAGCTGATCCCGAACCTGGAGAGTTGGAACATCATGATCCTGGCCACCGACATCAATCGGGACGCACTGCATAAGGCCAGAGAAGGGCTGTACGGGGCCTGGTCCTTTCGCGGCGTCGAAAAGCGTATCCAGGACCGCTATTTCCACCTCGATGGGAAAAGACGGTTCGCCATCACTGACGAAATCAAACACATGGTCACTTTCGATTACTTGAACCTGGTTGAGGATCGTTATCCGTCGCTTGCCAACAACACCAATGGGATGGACGTGATCCTCTGCCGCAACGTGACCATCTACTTCACCCCAGAGGTGACCCGGGAGGTGCTGGGCCGGTTTCGTTGCTGTTTGGTAGACGGCGGCTGGCTGATACCGGGCGCTTCGGAGCCCAACATGGTCTTCTACCGGGACTTCAAATCGAGGAATTTCCCCGGGGCAGTGATCTACCGTAAGCCGGCGGTGGTCAAGGCGAAAGCAAGGCCAGCGCCTGTGTTCCAGACTCCGGCCCCTGCACTCGATCGCCCGGCGACTGCGTTCAAGCCGCTGACGCCTGTGGCGAGGGCGCTCAGCCCCAACCCGCTCCCCAGGGTTCCTGACGTGAAGAAAGAGAAAAAGCCGCTGCCACCGTTGGGCGAAGGTCTCCCGACCGAGCCCCCCGATCCTTATGAGAAGGCCCTGGCGCTGTTGCAGGCTGGCCAGGTGGATGAGGCGCTGGTCAAACTGTACGAGAAACTCGACCAGGATCCCAACTTCGCCCCAACGTATTACACGCTGGGCAAGATCTATGCCAACAAGGGCAACCTGGAGGAGGCCCAGCACTGGTGCGAGAGGGCTATTGAGAAGGACAAGCTGGTGCCAGAGCCGTATTACATCCTATCTATGATCTATCAGGAGCACGGCCTGCTGGACCAGGCAACGGACGCTTTGAAGAAAACGATCTACCTCGATCGCGAATTCGTCCTGGCCCACTACAATCTGGCGCAACTCTATCAACAACAGGGCAAGACGAGATTGGCCCGCAAGTCGTTGCAGAATGTGCAGCGACTCCTGGAGGGCAAACCCACGCATGAGCCTGTCCCTGAGGGCGATGGGCTGGTGGTGGGTCGCCTGCTGCAACTGGCGGAGATGGGGTTGGCGAATGGAGATGCGTGATGCGTAATGCGTAATACGTAACAGGGGAGGATGAATGTTAGAAGACCAGGAAACAGTACCGGAGATAGATTGGGATGAGGTTCGTCAGCGTCTTGAGGAGGATGATTCGACGGTGGAGTTCTCCGACGAGGAACTCTCGGCCAGGCACGAATTGTCCCTCGATATGCTTTTCGATGAGACAACGACAGGCTCCTCCGGCGAGAAAGGCGTGTCCCGCGAGAAGATGCGGGCCATCCTGGAGGCGCGGGCGCGGGCGCTGTCCAGGGTTCACGAAGTGGAGACGGGCGACAGCACGCAACTCGTCGTTTTCTCCCTGGCCGATGAGACCTACGGTATACCCACCGGCTACGTCAGGGAAGTGCAGCCTCTGCGGGAGATAAGCCCCGTGCCCTGCACCCCCGACTTTGTCGTCGGCATCATCAATATCCGCGGCTCTATCTACTCGGTCGTAGACATCCGCAAGTTCCTCGGCGTGCCGGAGCAGGAGATCACCGCCCTGACCAAGGTCATCCTGGTGAACACCGCCGGGTTGGAGGTGGGCATCCTGGCCGACGACGTATCGGGTTCGATGAGCGTACCGCTGGCAGAGATCAAGCCGCCATTGGCTACCGCAGCGAGTATCAAGGAGGAATATGTCCAGGGGGTAACCAGTGATATGTTGATCATCCTGAACCTGGAGGCGTTGATG
>Ga0190284_1001305_pt1 | contig 11370 bp, 9 predicted proteins | sample 48691812_MG_FD_161668 | JGI IMG/M metagenome (GOLD analysis project Ga0190284, IMG submission 161668) | Hydrothermal vent microbial mat bacterial communities from Southern Trench, Guaymas Basin, Mexico - 4869-18-1-2_MG | ecosystem: Environmental > Aquatic > Marine > Hydrothermal vents > Microbial... | reverse complement strand
GTTGGCCGCGATGGCGAGAGGACAGCTTGGCCTGGCCTGGGGAGCCCAGCCGTTTGGCGTAGCTGTGTTCCTGGCGGTGGTAGCAGCGGGCCTGGCTGGACTTGGCGAGCTGCTCCGCGGGCAAAACATACTGGGCAAAATACCCTCGCCAAGGTGGTGGTGGCTGGGGCTGATACTGATAGCCTGGCTGGGTGGCTGGGCGTGTAAACTACTGGCTGGGCTGGCTCGGGGCGAATATCCTATCGGGCGGTAGAAAAAAAGTTATACATAAGAAAAATACTGAAACTTTAGCGCTAAATGAAATAATGGAGTAATAAATGAACGAAATTATTTGTCCAAACTGTAAAAAAGCATTCAAGGTAGATGAAGCTGGTTTTGCTGATATATTAAAACAAGTTCGTGACCATGAATTTGAAGAAGAGCTATCTAATCGATTAGCTCTTGCAGAAAAAGAAAAAAATAATGCAGTTAAGCTAGCGGAAGCTAATATTAAAAATACTTTACAAGAAGAGCTAGCGAAAAAAGATAATAAAATAATAGAGCTAAAAGCCGCAAGCAGTAACGAACTTTCAAAAAAACTAGCAGAAAAAGAGCTAGAGATATCCGAAATGAAATCACAAATTAAAAATTCAGAAACAGAAAAAAAATTAGAAGTATCTGAAGCAATTAAGGAAATAGAGAAAGAACGTGACAAACTTAGTAATGATTTAAAAATAAAAGAAACTGAAAAAGAGTTACTTGAAAAATCAATCAAAGAACAATTTAATAATCAACTAATAGCAAAGGATGAAACTATAAAAATGAAAGACGATGAAATTAGTCGTCTAAAGGATTTTAAGCAAAAACTTTCAACAAAAATGGTGGGTGAAACTTTAGAGCAACATTGTGAAGTAGAATTCAATAAGCTTAGAGCAACTGCCTTTCAGAATGCTCACTTTGAGAAAGATAATGACTCAAGCAGCGGAACAAAAGGCGACTTTATTTACAAAGAAAACGATCATGAAGGAAATGAAATTATTTCAGTAATGTTCGAAATGAAAAATGAAAATGATGAAACCGCCACAAAGAAAAAGAATGAAGACTTTTTTGCAAAACTAGATAAAGACCGGAAAGATAAAAAATGCGAATACGCCATTTTAGTATCTTTGTTAGAACCAGATAACGAACTCTACAATAACGGAATTATTGATGTCTCACACAAATTTGAAAAAATGTATGTAATTCGACCACAGTTTTTTATACCAATAATAACTCTTCTACGTAATGCTGCAATGAATTCTTTGGAATACAAGCAAAAACTGAATTTGATGAGAAATCAAAATATAGATATTACTAATTTTGAAGATAAAATAATTAAATTCAGGAAAGGGTTTGCAAAAAACTATGAATCAGCCTCTAATCATTTTGAAAAAGCAATAGATGAGATTGATAAAGCTATTGCTAGAATGCAGAAAGTGAAACAAGAATTAACAACAAGTGAAAATCAGTTGCGCCTAGCGAATCAGAAAGCTGAAGGTTTAACAATTAAAAAGCTGACTTACGGAAACCCTACGATGAAAGAAAAGTTCAACAAGCTGAAAGATGCTGATAAATAAAAACATTCCACTTCAACGTAGAGAGTTAAATAAGTGTATAACTCAAGCGTTATCAGTTATCAGTTATCAGTAAAAGAAACAAAAACAGAAAAAGACCAAGGCCCAAATGCCCCCAGCACTTATTTGCGGGAGTATAGGATAGCGTGAGTCTCTTTGTTCAAGTCAACAACTATTTTGGAGCATGGCAAATAGGTGCTGGGAGTGACCAATAATCAATGCCCAGTGAAGAACCAATGCCCCCCGTGTCATTCCCGCTTTCGCGGGAATGACACAGGGAAAAGATGTTAAAAACGAAAAAATTCGTGTAATTCGTTTCCATTCGTGCCATTCGTGTTCTGCCGTTTTTTTTCTGCTGTTTTTGTTTTTGCTGTTACTGATAACTGACCCAGCACTTATTTGCCATGTTTCTGAGCAGTTGGTAGGTTAATAACCATACTGCCCAGCCATAAAATTTCGCAAATAAGTGCTGGGATAACTGATAACTTTTTTTTACAAAAGGTCGTGTTATGAATAAGTTGGTATTGAAACTTGTTTGGCTGGGCTTGCTGCTTGCCGCTGCCTTGCCGCTTGGCTGTAAACAGCTGGGTGGCTTGTTGTATATTATGACTCCTCCCCGGGAGCAGAAGGTCTCAGCTGAGTTCCCAGGCTTGAAGAACCATAGCTTGGCTATCGTTATTTTCGCTGACGAAGCGACGCAGTACGAGTATCCCAACGCCAGGCTGACCCTGGCGGCGAAGATAGCGGAGAACCTGAAGGACAACATCAAAAATATCCGCATAGTCAAACCTATCGCGGTGGCGAGGTATCAGGACGAGAACATTCACTGGGACGTCGAACGCAAGACCGAGATAGGCAGGGATTTGGAAGTGGATTACGTGTTGTTCCTGTCGTTGGTGGTTTACAGCACTCGCGAGCCAGGTCATCTCAGTGCGTACCAAGGCCGCATCGCCGGCGAAGCCAAACTCTACGCGACCGAGAAAAAAGAGGGCGAAAATTGCGTTTGGGAACACGAGGACGACCTCGAGGTATCTTGGCCCAGGGTAGCTCGGTATTCAGCCCGGGTCGAGCCTGTGATTCGCCAGGAAACCGAGCGACGCTTCGCGGACATGTTAGCCAAGAAGTTTTACAATCATAAAATTTTGCTGGACGAGGAAGAAGACTGATGAAAGCTATGGATTATCGCGCGGGGGGGGCGGTTTGGTTGTTGGCTGTGGTTGTGCTTTGCGCTCTCGTCTTGCCAGGCTGTGGAGCTGCGGGGTGGTTTGCCTCGCTCCTGCCGCCGGACGATATCGAGGCGAAGTTTGAGTTCCCCGAGGACAAGACCGTCGCGGTGCTCGTGGACGACCCGAGCCATCTGGTGAAGTTTTCGCCTGTGAAATACGAGCTGGCCAAGCGGCTGAACAAGCAATTCCTCCAGCACGAAATCTGTGCCGACGTTATCCCTCCCAGCGACATCATGAAGCTCATCGCGGTAACGCCAGGCTTTGCCAGGCTGTCCAACGCCGAGATCGGCAAGAAACTCGGCGCGGATATCGTCGTGAATATTCGGATCAAGCTATTCAAGCTCAAGGATGCGGACTACAGCCAAATATGGCAAGGCAAGCTGCAGACGACCGTGCGGGTGGTGGACGTGAAGACGGGCAGGCTTTGGCCTAACGACAGCCTGGGAGGCTATGAAACGAAAGTCGTCGAGACGCCCAGGATGGAGGGCAACTCCTCGCCACAGTTCGAGGTAAAACTAGCCAAGACTATGGCGGCGGAAATGGCAGACGTCGTAGCTAAATACTTCTACAAACACCCCGGCAAACCCCACGACGCCCTGCCAGACAAAGTAATGGACGAAACACCTTAATACTACAGCGCGAAGTAAGCTCAAGTTATTGGGCTGTTTGTTTCGATAACTCTTTATAGGAACGCTAAATATAAGGAGTGTCGGCATGGATGAGTATAGCGGAAAAAATGCGGACAGACCTTTTGAGATTCCCGCTGGCAACCCGCGTGTTTATTGGCTAAAATGCCCTTAACAATCGAATTCTTACCACTTATGGGATGGCTGTGAAACAAAGGCTATCCTCAGCCTTATGCCATGCGGATGGATGTTTTCGCTCCAGCTACTTTATAACACCCATTTTACCGCGATTTCTGTCGCGAATGGGAAGCCCGCCCCCGTATCATTCGAGCCGCTGTGGCTTTTACCGATAGCTGATTATTGACTACTGAAGCCTAACGACTTTTCACGGAATAGTAACGGTTATTGTCGTGCCCTTGCCGGGCGCGCTTTTGAGATTGACCAGGCCATTGAGTCGTTCCGTGGCATGCTTCACGATGGCCAGGCCCAGGCCTGTGCCGCGGATTTTCGTGTCGCCGGTGCGGGACGGCTCGACCTGGAAAAACCGCTCGAAAACCTTGTCCTGCATCTCAGCGGGTATGCCCCTGCCCGTGTCGCGAACTTCAATGCGCAATTGGCCTGCCTCCAGTCTCAGGCTGCACTCAACCAGGCCCGCAGCAGGCGTGAACTTCACAGCATTGTCGATCAGGTTTTGCAAAATAGACTTTACCCGCTCCTGGTCGGACTCAAAAGCAGCCTCGGAATGTTCCGCGACAATTTTCAGCTCCACGCCTTTGTCCCTCGCAGCCTGGGCGAAGTGGTTTTCAGCCCAGTTGCCCAACTCGGCCAGGTCAATTTTTTCGATATTCCCCCGGCGATCAGCCGTCTCTGCGATGTTCAAATCCAGCAGATCTTTCGTCATCTCCTCCAGCCTGGCAACGTGCCGATTCAGCATGTCGGTAAACTTGGCCAGGGCGTCTGTGTCGCCCGGCTCGACCATGGCCAGGGAATCCACCGCTGCCCGAATCGTAGCCAGGGGCGTCCGCAATTCGTGCGACGCGTTGGCGACGAATTCGGTTTTCATAGCTGCGGTTCGAGCGATTTCCGTGATGTCCCGAACCACCAACAGAACCGCGATGCCGTCCTGGCCCGGCGAGGAAAAGTTCGCTGCGTGAAGGTCGAGTATCCGCAGCCCATGGCCGGTTTCGAACTCGATTTGCTTGCCAGCGGACTTGCCCGTTTCCATGGCTTGGTGAAAAATGTCGAGTACATCCGGCACACGCACGACCGACTGAAGATGCAAGCCAATTGTCTCTTGGGAGTCCGCAGCGAACAGCCCACCGGCTGCGGCGTTCATCAGGACAATCTTCCCCTCGCTGTCCAACGCGATGACGCCCTCGCGGAGATTCCGCACGATAACCGAAAGATGCTCGCGCTGGGATGTGATGGTTTTAATCTGCGTAGCAAGACTTTCCCGCATTTCGTTCAAAGCCCTCGCCAACTGGGCCAACTCGTCCGATCCACCCGCGGGCGCCTTGGCGGAGAGGTTCCCCGCTGCGATCGCCCGGGCGGTTTCGGTGATTTGGCGGATAGGCTTGTGCCACATCCAGCTCAGCATCCCCGCGATTACCACCGCCACGCCCACCGCTACCATCGCAGCCCACGTCAGCGCGTTGCGTATCACGTTTCGCCCTTCCGCGATAGCTCGGACGGGCATAGCGAGACGGACGACGCCAAGGATTTTTCCGCCTTTCTCGATAGGCTCGGCAAAATATCGGAACTGCGACCCGAGGGTTTCGCTGGAGCGGATGTCCCGACCAGCCTGGCCTTTCAAGGCCTGGAGAACCTCAGGCCTGTCGTCGGTTCGATGATTTTCCATCGTCGCTGCCCGGGCTTGGCTGTCGCCCAGCACGCGTCCGTCGTCAGCTATTACGGTCAGCCTCATCGTCCGGTTCGCGAAAAGTCGCTTGCAGTCGGCGTCGATTTGGCCCGCCAGCCTGGGCCAGTCGCGCTGAAAATATAGCTTGGTTATCCGGGCCAATCGCCCCTGGTTTTCCCTGCTATCTCGCTGATAATTCGCGTTGAGATACCGATACGAAAAGAAGCCCGCCACGAACAGGATAACTCCCATCATCAACAAGTTGCCCGCGAACAATTTCCAGAAAAAGCTATGCCGTCTCATTTTCATCCGCCAATTTATATCCCAGCCCGCGAACGGTCTGGATGTATTTTCGAGCACTGCCGAGTTTTTTCCGCAACGCAGCCAGGTGCACATCGATAGTCCTGTCCGTAACCACCGCGTCGATTCCAAGAGCTTCGTCGATCAGCCTGTTTCGCTCCAGCACGCGACCGCGAGCTGAGATAATCGCTACCAGCAAGCGAAACTCAGTCAGCGTCAGCGTTATCTTTTTCCCGTCCACCTCCACCCCGTGTCGCTCCATGTCTATGCTTATAGGCCCGACGTTCAGAGTCTTGCCAACCCCGCCGCTGCTGTCTCGACTCCGCCGCAACACCGCTGCGACGCGAGCTACAAGCACCGACATGCTGAATGGCTTGGTCATGTAATCGTCCGCGCCGACATGAAGCCCGACGACAATATCGCTTTCCTCGCTCTTGGCCGTCAGCATGATAATAGGCACCCCAGCGGTTCGCGGGTCTCCCCGAAGCTCAGTTGCAATCTCCGTCCCCGACATCCCCGGGAGCATTCGGTCCAGTAATACAAGCTCCGGCGGGGCAGAGCGAATCTTGGCCAGGCCCTCAAGCCCGTCGAAAATAGCTTCGACGCTATAGCCCTCTCGCTGGAGCCGAATGGCGATAAGCTCAGCCATGTCCTGCTCGTCCTCGACGATAATAATGTGCGGTTTCGACATTGACACCATATTACCAAGGCGCCAGACCACTTGGCAAGACGCTGTCAACAGTTTAATGCTATCTTAACATTTCCCTCGCACCGCCTTAACAGGCCTCGGCAATAATACGCCCGTGGTAATTAACACATTCTTAACGCAGGCTTGGTACTGCCTTGTTCTTACGCTGGTAAAAACACAGCCAAGCCACGGGACGTTCCCGAGGTAATGGTAAGAATTGAAGTTTGCGAAAGGAACACGAGTATGTCGAACAAAACGATGCAAAGAACGGTGCTTGGAATGTTGGTCGCGATAGTTATACTCATCGGGAGCAATGCCCTGGCTGGGAATCAGAAGAAAAGCCTGCAAATTGAGGGATCAACGACGGTCGGGCCGATCGCTGATGCCTTCGCGGAAGTGTTCCTTAAAACACATCCGAAACTTAGTCTCACGGTCAAAAAGACCGGCAGCGGCGACGGTGCCGCGGCCCTTATCGATAGTAGATGCGACATCGCGACGATGAGCCGTTTTATGAAGGGCAAGGAGTTTAAGAAGGCTGTCGAAAAAGGCGTCATGCCCGTCGCCCATGCCATAGCGATGGACGGCGTGTGCGTGGTCGTGCATCCGTCCAACCCGATAAACGCACTGACGACCGAACAGATTCGCAAAATTTACAAGGGCGAAACCACCAACTGGAAACAGCTTGGCGGTGCGAACAAGCCCATCGTCGTCATCAGTCGAGACACGTCGTCCGGCACATATGAGACATTCCATAAGCTGGCGATGAAGAAAAAGAAGATGGCTAAGAGTGTAGAATATGTCAACTCCAACCCCCAGGCCCACGCCCGCGTCAAGACGACCGACGGCGCCATTGCCTACGTCGGACTTGGATTTCTGGACGACGCGGTCAAAGGCCTGACCGTCGATGGCGTAAAGCCTGGCCGAGACACGATCGCATCGGGCAAGTATCCGCTTAGCCGACCGCTGTACTTTTTCACGAATGGCTATCCCAAACTCGGGTCGCTCACACACGCGTTCTGCACCTTCTATCTTACGGAAAAAGGACAGGAAATTATCGAAGCAAAAGGCTTCGTCCCGGTAACCAACTACTAAGCCAGGAATATTGGCTGAAACCATGACGAAAAATCCTGATAAAAAATCAGAGCCGCAGGTAGCAGCGGTCGGGTTCAACCGGCCGCTGCTGCTGTCTCCAGCCCAGGATTTACAGGGCTATCTCGCAGCGGTGCTCGGGAAAATGTTCCTGCTGGGAATCACCTGCGTCTCGCTAATGGTGGTAGTTCTCATCTTCGTCTTCATCTCAAAGGAAGCCTGGCCATTTTTCGCAACCCATGGAATCGGCAAACTTTTAGGCTCCACCAGTTGGTACCCAACAGCAGAGCCAGCAGAGTTCGGGGGGGTGTCTCTGCTGGCGGGTTCCTTATATGTAACAGCCGGGGCACTACTCATCGCCGTGCCGATAGGACTGCTAGCGGCGCTGTTCCTCAGCGATATCGTCTCGTTTCGAATCCGCCAATTCGTCAAGCCAATTATCGAACTGCTCGCGGCGATACCATCGGTGGCGTACGGCTTTTTCGCTGTACTTATCATGGCTCCGTGGATGCAGGAAAAGCTCCACCTGCCCACCGGCACCAACGCGCTGAACGCGTCAATTATCCTGGCGATCATGGCCATTCCAACCATCATAAGCATAGCAGAGGACGCACTCTCCGCTGCGGGACGAAACCTGCGAGAAGGCTCATACGCCCTGGGCGCGACGCGGGCTGAGACACTGGTGAAAGTCGTCGTCCCCGCTGCCCATAGCGGTATTATCGCTGCGATTATCCTGGGCATGATGCGGGCAGTCGGCGAGACAATGGTAGTGTGGATGGCTTCGGGAAACGCCGCCCGTATTCCCGCGCCGTGGTGGAACATCACGCAATCGATACGAACGATGACCGCTACAATCGCGGGAGAAATGGGCGAAACCGCCAAAGGCTCCGACCACTATCACTGCCTCTTTGCCGTCGGGTTCCTGCTGCTGGTTTTCACATTCGCGCTAAACCTCGCAAGCGAACATTTCCTCTCGCGGGCTAGACGATTACGGGGAGGCAGTAAGTGAAAATGCAACTTCGTCATCTTGGAGACAAAACGTTCACTTTTGCCTCGGGAATGTCAGTATTACTTATGGTAGCTGCGCTGGTACTAATCCTGGGCCCGATGCTCTCTCGCGGAGCTGGGGCCTTGGTGTTCGACGGTACGGTCGAATATCGCAAAATGCAATACGATATGCATGGCCGAGGTCAACGAAAACCACTGGAAACACAGCTTAAAAACGCTGCCAAGGCCCGAGCGGAAGTTTATCGCCTGATGGATAACTTCGCGGTGATGGTAGATACCAGCAAGGTACAAAAGCAGGCTAAGAGCATTTTTAGACAATTCAAAATTCAACTTAGTAATCAGGTGAAAAACGGAACGCTTGCCCCAGAGCAAGCAGCTTCATTGAAGTTTGCCGGCAAGGAATTGCGAAATAAATTACGGCGCGCGTACAAAACATCTAACGCCCAGGAAGCCCACGAAAAACTCGATTACGTACTAAATTACGCGGACAATCGGCAATTTGCCGATTCAGTAGCGGGACAGTTTTTCACGCTGGCTAGACAATATAAAAACGTTGTTTCCGCAGCTGGGCTGAAACATAGAGAAACCTACGCCAAATCGTTCCGCGAAGTTCAGGAAATAATAAAAGAGTTGCTAGGCCCTCAGCCTGGCGAGCCAATACCGGACCTGGCCCAGTTTCAATATGGCTCCACGCGATGGGGCCGGGCCAAGATTCTGCGTGACCGTTTGCTCTGGGCTGAAACATGGGTTGCGCAGGGGCCTGACCAGCCTTTGAAAAAAACCCGCACGCCGCGAGAGGATCAATTCGCCGGCACGGAACTAGCCAAGCTGTTTCCGATAATGGAGCAGAATCTCGAAAAAATGCTCCTGCCGCAACGGACGTTTTACTGGCAGTATTTTATCGACGACAGCACGCCGGGGCATTTCTTCGGCGGGGTCGGGCCTGAGATTATCGGCACTGTGTTGCTGACGCTCCTTGCCATGGCCATCGCGGTTCCGCTGGGCGTTACAGCTGCGGGATACCTGGTGGAGTGCACCGGCGATGGGACATTTATCCGCATTATTCGCACCTGCATAAACACCCTGGCCGGCGTGCCGAGCATCGTCTTTGGACTGTTCGGCCTGGCTTTTTTCGTGTTATATCTCCAGCCGAAACTCGGCGTGGGGAGCGGCTCGACCATCTTGGCCGGTGCGCTGACGCTGACGGTTTTGGTTCTGCCCGTGCTAATCCGAGCCAGCGAAGAAGCCATCCGAGCCGTGCCGCTAACCTATAAAGAAGCATCGCTTGGGTTGGGGGCCGGAAAGTTTCGTACCTTCGTAAAGGTAACTCTGCCAGCTGCGACGCCCGGGATTCTAACCGGCATCATCCTCAGCATGAGCAGGGCAGCAGGCGAGACCGCTCCGATTCTATTCACCGCGACCGTCGCGCTAGGCCCTGTCCCGAAAAGTATTTTCCAACCGACACGCACGCTTTCATACGGCAGCTACGACATCGCCGTCGGCGACCGCATCGCCGCGATGGTTCCGCATCAACAATACGGAATGGTAATGACACTAATAGCCCTCGTGTTGGTGCTGAACCTGACAGCAATAATTATTCGACGAAAACTTGAATCAAAACTCCGAGGACACTGAAAGTTATCAGTGGTCAGTTATCAGTAATCAGTAAAAACAAAAAGAAGGCTGGTGAGTGTGAGTGAACAAATGACAAATATAGAACAAACAACCGTTGTTGAAACAGAGCCTGACACTTGCTGCGAGCCTCTAAAACCGACGCTTGCTCCCGCACCTCAATGCGCGAAAGTATCGCCGGAGATATCTGAGACCAGCCAGCCTGTGATAACGTCGGATAAGTTTTGTTTTTACTACGGCAAGGCGGTGGGCGTAAAAGATATCAGCATGGACATTTACCCCAAGGCGGTAACCGCTATCATCGGGCCTAGCGGGTGCGGAAAAAGCACGTTTTTACGGAGTATAAACCGCATGAACGACCTGATCCCACACACGCATACCGGCGGAGTCCTGGCGGTAAACGGGCAGGACATTTACGACAAGCGAGTCAACCTGGTGAATCTTCGACAGCAGGTTGGCATGGTTTTTCAAAGGCCTAATCCGTTTCCAAAAACTATCTACGACAATATCGTCTATGGCCCGCGACTGCAGGGAGTTCGTAGCAGAAGCAAACTTGACGCCATCGTCGAGCAATGCCTGCGAGACTCAGCCTTGTGGGACGAAGTAAAAGATGAATTGAAAAAGTCAGCCCTGGCGCTGTCCGGCGGGCAGCAGCAGCGGCTGTGTATCGCCCGTGCCCTGGCGACCAAGCCGGAAGTACTATTGATGGATGAACCGTGCTCCGCGCTAGACCCGGTGGCGACAAGCCGAATCGAGGAACTGATTCACAAACTTAAAGTAGACTATACAATTGTTATCGTTACGCACAACATGCAGCAGGCTGCGAGAGTTTCCGACAGGACGTCTTTTTTCTGTCTTGGCGAACTTATTGAGTATGGCCTGACTAAGGACGTTTTCACTAATCCTACAAACAGGCAGACAGAAGACTATATCACAGGCCGATTTGGTTGATTTGGAGCTATAAAATGGCTGAATTACAAGAACGACTCGAAAAACTAATACTTAGACTCGACCTGATGGGAATGCGGGTAGAGCAGGCCCTAGCCGACGCGATACATGCAATTAAAAATAACGACGTCGAAGCTGGCAAGGAAGTAAATCTGCGAGACTCTGCCATCGACAGGGAAGAGGTCGAGATCGAGCAGGAGTGTATTCGTCTGCTTGCTTTGTATCAGCCAGCCGCTATCGACCTGCGGACTATCTGCACGATAATAAAGGTCAATAGCGACCTAGAACGCATCGCCGACCTTGCTGCGGGAATAGGCAGGCGCGTGAAACACGTCGTCGAAAATCAGGTCGATTTTGAATGCCACTCCGATCTCGACCATCTCTTTGTTATCACCACCGATAT
>Ga0190284_1001304_pt1 | contig 11371 bp, 9 predicted proteins | sample 48691812_MG_FD_161668 | JGI IMG/M metagenome (GOLD analysis project Ga0190284, IMG submission 161668) | Hydrothermal vent microbial mat bacterial communities from Southern Trench, Guaymas Basin, Mexico - 4869-18-1-2_MG | ecosystem: Environmental > Aquatic > Marine > Hydrothermal vents > Microbial... | reverse complement strand
CAATGTCTGGTTGCGCCGATAGAAGTAGACCACCGCACTTTGCATTTCGAGGGCCGAAGCGTGGATCACCAATGCCCCGTCCGTCTGGGAGACAAACTTGATCGTGTCTTCGAAGATGGTGAAATGGTCCAGTGGCAGTACGTTGGCCGGAGCCAGATTCTCTGGGGCAATGACCGTTGGTATGACTTCCGGGCCGTGGTCATCAATGATCACGTGGATGCTGACGTGGCCTTGAGCCGTGCGATAGATGCCGGGAAGCTCTTCTACGGCTTGGCCCCAGTACGGATGTGGAGTAGAATGATCCATAGTCGTCGCTCCTGTGTGGAGATAGGGATGGGTCGTGCTACCCCTACTTTACCACAAGGAGCGACTTTTTCCGATTGTCAAGGTACGACTCTGGTTACCGCGCAGGTGAGAGCTGTGGAACCAGGGTGCTACTTATGTTAAGCCGAAAATGAGTTATATTGGATACGATCCTACACGCAGATCAGCGAGGCCGCTCGCCCAACGTCACCTCGATCTGGCGTTCCTGACCCTCGCGGAGCACCGTCAGTGCGACCTCCTGGCCTGGCCGGGTTTCCTTGACCAGGTATACGATCAGGTCGTCCATCGTGTGCACCGGCTGGTCATCCACGGCGATGATGACGTCGCCGCCGATCTGAACGTCGGCGCCATCTATGGTAACGGTCTCATTGGAACCCTGTAGACCGGCATCCTCTGCCGGGCCGCCTTCGGCGACTTCGATGACCAATGCGCCTCGCTGATCGGGTGACAGATCCATCGCCAGGGCCGTATCCCGGTCCAGGTCTCGGCCCACCATGCCCAGCCAGGCGTAGGTGTAATGCCCTTCCTCGATCAGCACCGGCGCGACCTGCCTGACGACGTTGACGGGGATGGCGAACCCCACACCGGCTGAGGATTGCCACCGCGACATGATCATTACGTTGACACCGATCACTCGTCCTTCTCCATCGAGCAGCGGACCGCCGGAGTTGCCGGGATTAATGGCGGCGTCCGTCTGGATCATCTCCGGGATGCTGAACCGGCTGGTTCCGGAGGGCAACGTGCGCCCCAGAGCACTGACTACACCCGTCGTCAACGTCCACTCCTGGCCAAAGGGGTTGCCGATGGCGATCGTGCGCTGCCCCACGAACAGGGCGTCCGAGTCGCCCAACGTCACCGGAACCAGCCGGTCGGCGGACAGATTCACCTGGAGCACCGCCAGGTCCGAGTCGGGGTCCGTGCCCACTACCTCGGCCGGCACAGTGGCCCCGTCGAGGAAGGTGATTTCGACCTTCTCCGCGTTCTGGACCACGTGGTAGTTGGTGACGATGTGCCCCTCGCTGTCCCAGACGAAGCCCGACCCTTCTCCCTGCCGGTAAAAGTCCTGTGGTGGTGCGGGCGATTCGGGCCAGCCAGGGATCTGGATCATGGGCATTTCCGCACCGGCAACGTGCTGCACGACGCGGATGTGTACCACCGATGGTGCGACGCGCTCGTAGATAGCGGCAACCAACCGCTCCTCGGCGTCGGCGTCGTTCAACACGGTCGGCGGAATTGGCGTCGGCGTGGAGCCGGGTGCCATCGTCGTGCGCATGCGTGCTTCATCCACTTCCACCAACGACAGTCTCCCCAGGTACGGGGCCAAGAGCACACCGCCCACGCAACTCCCACACATTAGCACCAGGATTAAAACAACTAACACAATCCCTAGAATCAGTCTTCTTCCATACGGTTGTCTTTCCATACGTCAAACCTCCCTAACTCAATTGAGTTTTTCCATTACGCAACCATCGTGAAAGTCAGCCAGGTCGCCAGCGAGACGAAGAGCAGCGCCATCGCCAGTTTGACCATTGCCGCTCGTCGCTGGAGGAAACGAGTTAGCTGCTTTGAGCCGGTGCCGTAGTAAGCCAGGACAAAGACCACCGCCAGGGGTAGAATGAAGAGCACATTGTAGAGCACCAGGAAAACAAGCGCGCGCATCCGTAGCCCTGGCTGGCTTATCACGAAGATGATGGTCGGCAGATAGACTTGGCCTGTGCACGCCAACTCCAGAAACGACACACCCACACCAGTGAAAAAGGCCCCTGCGACAAATGCCTGAGAATTGCGCCCGCTGCGGATTATGGCGTTGATACGCATACGCAGCCCGTGGGGTAGATTGAGCGTCATATCAGCGATGTCGCCCTGACGGGCTTTCAAGTAGTCAACAAAATTGAACACTGCCAATCCGGCGCAGAAAAACGCGGTGAGGCCGTATAACCATCGTCCCAATGTCGTCAGCACGTTGCCCAGCAGATCGAGTACCTTGTACAGGCCCAGTCCCACTGCCAGGTAGGCCAGGAACACGCCAAGGGTGAAAGCCGCTCCCACGGCCAGAATCTGCCGGCCCTTGCGCCCGCTCAGCGTCAGATAAGACACGAAGAAGACCAGGGTGGCGAACGCGCACGGATTGAGCCCATCCACCAGTCCGACCAGGACGACAGTAAAGACGCCCAGCGACTGGAAGCGCTCAATGATGCCCTGCACGGCTTTCTTCCCCGCGCTCTCCTCCCAGTCTTTCCAGATTCGCTCGGCTCCGCCCGGCGTGTACGTCTTTAACAACGCCTCCAACGAGCGGGCGTCCAACTGCTCTTCCAATAGATAATCATCGTCGATGAAGACGGTTGGAGCGGTCAATCGACGCGACTCCGGCACTCCAGCGCGCTGGCCCAGCCACTCAGCCAGCTCAGCGTGGTCGCGCACGTTGTATTCCTCCACGATCAATTGCGGATACCTGGCCTGCAGATAGTTCAAATCCCCCTTGACCCGGTCACAGTCCTGGCAGCCGGTCTGATAGAAGTAGGCCAGGTAGATGGGGTTGGCTTCATCCCTGGGGGGTATCGGGGCTGTCGGTTCGGCCTCTGGTGGTCTGGTCGCCGTTGGCTCCACCTGCGATGGTTCGCCAGTGATGGCGTCCAGCCCTGGTAAGGGCGGGTAGTCTACGCCGCCTTGGTCCAGGTACCGCTGGATTAGCCCGTCCAGCTTGTTCGGGATCTCGCGCGAACCGACCAGATATGTGTCGCCGATAAAGATGACCGGCACTCCCTGCCGATCCGGCGGGACATCAAACAGCTCAATCGCCGCCAAATACAATTCGTAATTGGTGGGATCACTGGATGTCTCAATCATGGCGATCTCGAGCCGGTCGCCGTACTGGTTCTCCAACGGAGGGAGAACGTTCGACATGACGGAGTGGCAGTGGGGACAGTTCTCAGACCAGAACAAGACGATTCGAACCACCGCCTTCCCATCCGGTTCGCCGAAATCCGGTGCGGCCTTACCGTGGTCTGTACTCAAGATGAGAAAGATGATCAACAGGGCCATCAACGACCTGCGCATAGTTTACCTCTCCATTCCATCTATTCCGCCGCCAACTTTATTGCATCGCCATCATCGGCTGATCGCGCTGGCCTGTCGCCGAAGACCTGCTGGCGAAGACATTCGATGAACTCGCTGTGGCTGGCGGCACGCTCTCGTTGAGATAACAGACTGTGGAGCCATTGCAATTGCCTATCACTGTGGACCTTCGCCTCTGCTTCACTCTTGTAGAGCCAGTGCGCGGCGATCCCAAACTCTGCCTCCCGATGCATCGTCTCCGTGCGGATCTGGAACTCAACCGGCTTGCGAGAGATATCAGGCACCGGATAGACGCAGGTGTGAAGGGATTGATATCCATTCTCCTTGGGCAGGCCGATATAGTCGTCAAAGGCTCCCGGAACGGAACGAAAATGCGTATGCAGGAGTCCAAGCACAGCGTAGCATTCCTCCACCGATGACACGATGATTCGAAGCCCAATCCTGTCCATAATGTCCTTGAGGGAGCATTTCAGCCGGCACATCTTGCGGCACAGACTGTATAGCCCTTTTGTGCGGCCATGAATCGTGCAGTCTATCCCATTCTGTCTTAGAAGGTATTTCATCCCTTGCTTCAATAGTTCCAGGCATGCTCCATCCTCAGCGCGGATTGGCTCAATGCTTCGCGCCAGTTCGTCATAGATCGCAGGCTGAAGGATCCGGAAGCAAACATCCTCCAGGCGTGTTCGGAGTACTCCCATTCCCATCCGATCCGCGAGGGGAACGTAGAGTTCCAGCGTTTCTCGTGCAATGTCGTGGTGTTCGCCATCATCCTGGTCTGCAAGCCTCTCAAGTTCGGCAAGACGAAGACCGAGCCGTAGGATCACGGCGCGGAGGTCGCCAGAAATGGACTTAAGAAAATACCGCAGGTCTTCCTCACGATGCATCTCTGTATCAGTGCGCAGGACGTCTTCCGAGAAGACCTTTTCTACCAGGGCAGCGAGCACCTCCCCGAAACGTGACCGGATCTCGCTGACCTCTATGCACCCGTGCTGGCGCAGAGGGGCCAGGAACGCACCGGCTATCACGATGTGATCGGCGTGCTGAGACAGCAACATATCGGTTACACGGGTGTGTTCGTCAAAGCTCTCGCCAAACCGTTCGGCCGCACAGTCGTGAGCTTTCAGAACCAGATCTGCCGCAGCGCCCGTGAAGGACTGTCGTATAAGCTGGCGAAGGTCTTTTTCGCGAGTGCCTTCCAGCTCATTCAAGTCGGTTTACTCCCGTTGAAAGCCTATGCCCGGTCGTGACTTTTATTACGATTCTCTTACGGCAGTATCGGTATCCAAGCGATTCTCGACCTCTATCACGCCTGCGAGCGATCGCGCTATCTCCTCGGTGCGACGCTTGGCCGCCGCATCAGGCGACAGGCCCGCCAAACGACTGATCAAACCCCTTTAACCAGGAGTCCGGCTTTGCCGGAAGCCGGACTCCTGGCCAGTCGTTGCTTTGCGCTTCAGCCATAGGACATCCCTGGCTGTACTTTCCCACGGATGCTCACGCGCGAATTTCGCGTCGTTGGAAAAGCACGTACCCCAACGCGAACAGCAGGATCGTCGCCGCGATTAGCCCCGTCAGGTGCGGCCAGATGAGCGACAGGCTCTGATCCAGGGGCAGCGGCGCGCCCAGTATCGCCCCGTGAAGCTGGATGGGCAATACCAGCCCGAGCGAACGCACCGCCGGGTTGAGTGTCGCCAGTATCACCTCCGCGTAGAGTGCGTTGGGTGATAGACGGCCCAACGCCAATTCCAGTCGAGCCTGCGCCAGCGACTCTTCCAGGAATCCAACCTCCACGGGGCGCAGTACCTGGGCCAGCACCCCGGCGATGATCCCCCAGAACACAGTGAAGAATAGCCACACGGCGATGGAGGCCAGCGCCGCCGTCGCCGGCTGGCGGAAGATGATAGAGAAAACCATCGCCAGGACCAGCCAAATGCCACCATAAGATATGGTCACCGCCAGGAATGTCAGGCCGCGCGCGACTTCCTCGCCGCTGGGCGGCACGCCCAGCACCAGGATGCCCAACCCGATGATGAGCAACCAGATGGCCGTCAGCACCAGGGTCAGGGTGAACAGCCCGGCCAGGAACTTGCCCAGCAGGAGCGCGTCCCGGTAGATGGGCTGGGCCAGCACCCGCGAGATGGTGCGCCGGTTGAACTCGCCGTTCACCGAGTCAAAGGCCATGGCGATGGCGATCAAGGGTACCAGGAACCCCAGGAACCCCACAAAGGCCGGCACCGGGTCCTGCGGAGTGGTAAAGAGACTGAGGAAGAGGAACTGATCCTGCCCAGAGTTACGCAGATTCTGCGCGGCGACGTACACCGTCCCGGCTGCCGTCAACACGGTCAAGAGTTCCAGGATCAGCATCCGTGCGCTGGTCAGGTGATCGGCCATCTCCTTGGCGACGACGGCCCCCAGGCCGGTCCACGGCGAGCCTTCGCGTCTCCGTTTCTGTCCCGATCTTTTAGTCTGTTGCGGCATCTTGCACCTCCACCTGCTGAAAGTAGCGGGTGTAAACCTCGTCCAGGCTGGGCGCTTCGACTGCCAGCGAGAGTAGCCTGCCGCCCGCTTCGACCACGGCCCGGGCCGCCTCGGCCCGCAGATCGCTCTCCGCCTCCAGCTCGTAAAAGTTGGTGTCGAAGCGCCTGACGTTCAGCACGCCGTCGAGGCGACGGAGCGGTTCTTCTAACCCGTCCGGCCCCTCGGCTTCGCTCGGGACAGGCCCCTCGGCCTCCAGGTGAATCCGGTACCCGCTGCCCAGCACCTGCCGGGCCAACTCCCTGACTGTGCCCTCCAGGACCATCCGCCCCTGGTGAAAGAGCCCCACCCGGTCGCAGGCGGCCTGCGCCTGGTGGAGCAGGTGCGAGGAAAGCAGGATGGTGATACCCTCGGCCTTGAGATGGCGGACGGTGTCTAGGAACTCGCGGGCCGCCTCGGGGTCCAGGCCCTGCGTAGGCTCATCCATGATGACGAGTTGGGGCTGCTTGAGCAGCACGTCGGCCACGCCGAGCCGCTGACGCATACCCCGCGAGAACGTCCCCACGCGCTGGCCGGCGGCCTCGCCCAGCCCCATCTGTGCCAGCGCCGCGTCAATCCGCTCGTGGGCCTCTCTCCCACGTACGCCGTTGAGACTGGCGGTGTAGACCAGGTTCTCGCGAGCAGTCAGCCCCTCGTAAAAACCCAACTGCTCGGGCAGGTAGCCCAGGCGCGCCTTGACGCTCAGAGGCTGGCGCACCGGATCAAATCCCAGCACCTGCACACTGCCCGCCGTCGGCTCGGTCAGCCCCAGGAGCATCAGGATCGTCGTCGTCTTGCCCGCTCCGTTGGGGCCGAGCAGCCCGAACACCTCGCCCTGGCGCACGGTCAGGTCTAGATTGTCCACAGCCACAAAGCCATTGTACTGTTTCGTCAGGCCTTGACTTTCCAGGACGATTTCACTCATACGTCACCTCCTCACCGGCGACCAAAGCGCATCACGGCCAGCCCCACGACGATCACTGCCACGGCAACCAACCCGACACCAACGATGCCCCACAGGGTAGACGTGCGCACGGTGATGCGAAACTCGGCCGATTCGGCAATCGTGCCCTCCGGGCGGGCGCGGAAGGTGACCATATAGTCTCCGGCGATGGCTTCCTTGGGAGGCCGGAGCTTTGCCGTCACCTCGACTTGCTGTCCCTCCGCGACCTCGACGATCTGCTCCGGCTCGAACGTGACCTCCCAACCGGCCGGTGGAGACGCGCTCATCTCGACGTTGCGAACCGGCGCGCTGCCGGTGTTCCACAGGACGAGAGTGATCGGCGTCTCCTCTCCCGCGTGCACCTGTGCAGAGAGCCGTCCATCCGGAGCGGCCATGCTCAATTCCGGCTTGCCGACGACCTCGGCAAGCAACGTCGTCGCGGCCTGAACGTCGCCGCCCTGGGCTTGCACGTCGAACTGGTACGTGCCAGCCGGCACCTCGACGAACGCCTTCGCTTCGACGGACAGCCGCTTCGACTCGTTCGCGCCGACGGGGATACTGGTCACCTCCTGCCCACCTGACTTGAAGGTCACCAGGAACTCGGGCGGCATGTCGGCCATCAAGTTGACAGAGAGCTCTTCGTCCCCCTCGTTCTTCAGCGTGACGTTGAAACGAAAGTTCGTGTCTGGCGTGCCCCGCAGTGTGGGCAAGTCCACCTCGAACACCAGGCTGGGCGGCAGCTTTTCCTGGACCGTCAATTCGATGGGCATTTCAGCCCGCTCCTTCTCGCCGCGGGCAATGACGGAGAAACGGTGAGCGCCAGCCTGAACGTCCTCGGGCAGTTCGAGCTTGAGGTCCACCGAGATGCTGTTCCCACTCTCGACGTAGGCCGCCCGGATGACTTTGCCGCCTCCCTTGAAGGTGGCCGTCCATCCTTCGGGCAGCCCCTCCACTTCGAGCCACACGATCTGCGGCGTGCCGCCACGTAGGGTAAGGGCAATGTTCACGTTGTCACCGATGGCGATCTCCTGGGCCGGGTAACGGGTAGAGATCGTCAACGGCTCAGACTTTTCCTGCGGCGGGTCCCCCTCCTGGGCCAAAACCGGTGTACAAACTACGAACAGAAGCAGTGTAGCAAGTATGGTAAATATCCACAGACGTCGCATGATATACCTCCTCACTTTAAATTGTTGAGATTAGATTTAGGAGTTTTCCAGTAGGACGCAGATGAACGCTGATTCCCGCTGATCTGAACATAGAACCAATAAGAAATCTACGTTTTTCTGCGTGCATCTGCGTCCAAGTAGAGATTAAGAGTCAATCGCAGTCAAGTGGAAAACTCTAGTTAGATTGATTGTAATCTCGTCACGCAGGGGCCTGGCTTCATCGGAAGCCAGGCTCCTGGCTAGACGTTCCTTTACGACCTGGCTATTTAGCCTTGATCTTGATCGTTCGGGGCCTGGCTTCCTCCGCTTTGGGGATGGTCAGCGTCAATACCCCGTTCTCAAACCTGGCTTCCGTCTCGCCGGCCAAGACCGAAGTGGGAAGTGGTAGCGACCGGTTGAAGGCGCCGTAGCGGCACTCGCGGCGGATATACTTCTCCTCCGCCACATCCTCCTCAGCCCTGGTCTCGCCCTTGATATTCAGGATATCGCCGACGATGCTGACGTCAATGTCCTCGGGCTTGACGCCGGGGATGGCCGTCTTGACGACGACGTTCTCATCAGTGGTGTACATATCCACGGCCAAGGTCCCATCTCCGGCCGGTGTCAACCACCCTCCCCACGGTTGGACGAAGCTCTCCTCAAAGAGCCGGTCCATCGCCTCCCGCAGGCTGATCAGATCGCGGAATGGTTCCCAACGGGTCAGACTTGTCATCTCTATCACCTCCTCATCGGTTGAAACATGCTCCTCTCAGTCGAGTTCGAGCACAGCGAGAGACGGCCTAGTACTCCGGCGGAGTCGCCGGGGCGGGCTTTTCCTTCTCCGGGATGTCTGTCACCAGCGCCTCGGTGGAGAGAATCATCGCCGCGATGGAGGCCGCGTTGGAAAGTGCACCCTTGGTCACCTTGGCCGGATCGATGATGCCCGCTTCCACCATGTCCACGTACTCGCCCGTCATCACATCGTAGCCGATGTGCTTGTTCTTTTTCTCCTTCTGAACACGCCGCACACTGTCGAGAATTACCGCGCCGTCCTGCCCTGCATTCGCGGCGATCTTGCGCATGGGCATCTCTAGCGCCTCGCGCAGGATTCTGACCCCGGTTTGTTCGTCGGGATAGCCCATCTCGACCTGGTCCAATGCGGCGAGGGCGTTGACCAGCGCCACACCGCCACCGGCCACGATGCCCTCTTCGACCGCCGCGCGGGTAGCCGAGAGGGCGTCCTCGACGCGGTGCTTCTTTTCCTTCAACTCGGTCTCAGTCGCCGCGCCCACGCGGATTATGGCCACACCACCGGCCAGCTTGGCCAGGCGTTCCTGCAGCTTTTCGCGGTCATAATCAGAGGTGGACTTTTCGATCTCGACTTTGATCTGCTTCATACGGCCCTGGATCTGCGCATCCTCGCCGTGGCCGCCGACGATGGTGGTATCGTCCTTGGTGGAGATGACCTTGTCGGCCCGGCCCAGGTCTTCGATGGTGACGCTGTCCAGTTTGCGGCCTTCCTCCTCGGTGATCACGTGGCCGCCAGTGAGGGTGGCGATGTCGCGCAGCATGGCCTTGCGGCGATCGCCAAAGCCAGGAGCCTTCACGCCCAGGCAGTTGAGGGTGCCGCGCAGCTTGTTCAGCACCAACGTCGCCAGCGCCTCGCCGTCAATGTCCTCGGCGATGACGACCAGCTCGCGTACGCCCTTCTGCACCAGCTTCTCCAGGATAGGCACCAGGTCCTGGGCAGAGGAGATCTTTTTGTCGTGGATCAGGATGTAGGGCTCCTCGATGACCGCTTCCATTGCCTCAGGGCTGGTGATAAAGTAGGGAGAGATGTAGCCGCGGTCGAACTGCATGCCCTCGACGTACTCGGTCTCGAACTCGAGCCCCTTGCTCTCCTCGACGGTGATGACGCCGTCCTTGCCCACCTTGTCCATCACCTCGGCGATCAGTTCGCCGATCTTGCGATCCTGGGCAGAGATGGCCGCTACGTTGGCGATCTCCTCCTTGGTGGTCAGCTCGATCGCCTGCTCAGCGATGATGGCGACCACGGCCTCGGCGCCGGCCAGGATGCCGCGCTTGAGCAACATCGCGTTGGCGCCGGCGGCCACGTTCTTCATGCCCTCGGTGATGATGGTGTGCGCCAGCAGGGTGGCGGTGGTGGTGCCATCGCCGGCGATGTCGTTGGTCTTGGTGGCCGCTTCTTTCAAGAGCCGGGCGCCCATGTTTTCAAAGGGATCCTCCAACTCGATCTCCTTGGCCACCGTCACGCCGTCGTGGGTGATAGTAGGCGTACCCCACTTCTTGTCCAGCGCGACGTTTCGCCCTTTGGGGCCCAACGTAGTGACGACGGCATTCGCCATGACGTCGATCCCGTGCTTGAGCGAGCGTCGGGCTTCCTCGCTGAAAGCTAGTTGCTTTGCCATATCATTTCCTCCCTCAATGTCAGATTTGTTCCTAATCCAGGATAGCCAGAATGTCACTTTCTCGCATAAAGAGAATCTCTTTGCCTTCCCTCGTCTTAAAGGTCGTGCCAGAGTACTTGGCAAACACGATGGTATCGCCGACCTTGACCTCCATCGGGATGCGCTTGCCGTCCTCGTCGAGACGGCCCGGCCCCACGGCGAGCACCTTGCCCTGCTGGGGCTTTTCCTTTGCCGTATCGGGGAGCACCAACTGGCCTCCGGCAAAGGTCTGCACTTCTTCCTCCAACGGCTCGACGACGACCCGGTCGGCCAACGGTTTGATATTAAGCGCCATTTCACAGCCTCCTTTAATTTGAACAGTGCGGACTGTTCCAGTCCGTTGGAATATCAAGCCGGACCTCCGAGGCCTCCCGTGGCGTCGAGCGGGGGACCACATCGGACCTTGGAGGTCCGGTCATACCTATGGTTATCCGGTCTTGATAGGAATCCGCTTGCGAGCTTGTGCTTCCGCCGTCCTGGGCAGGGTGATGGTCAACACGCCCTTCTTGAAAGTTGCCTCTGCCCTGTTCTCGTTGACCTCGGCAGGCAAGAGAATGGAACGCCGGAAGGAGCCGTAGGAACGCTCGACGTGGTAGTAATTCCGGCCCTGATCCTCCCGCTCCTCCCGCTTCTCGCCGCTGACGGTGAGCGTGTCCCTGGACAAGGTCACGTTGATGTCATTCTCGTCCATACCGGGTAGTTCGACAGAGACCTCGATCTCCTTGTCGCGTTCAACCACGTCCACCCGTGGGCTGAACACATCCCACTGTTCGCCAAACCCACGGAACGGCGCAAGGCCAAACCCTCTGAAGAACTCGTCAAACATCCGGTTAAAGTCCCGTTGCAGGAGCCGTATTGGCTGCTCTCTCTCGTGCCTGATGGGCACAGTTTTTTCCCCTCTT
>Ga0190284_1001303_pt1 | contig 11377 bp, 7 predicted proteins | sample 48691812_MG_FD_161668 | JGI IMG/M metagenome (GOLD analysis project Ga0190284, IMG submission 161668) | Hydrothermal vent microbial mat bacterial communities from Southern Trench, Guaymas Basin, Mexico - 4869-18-1-2_MG | ecosystem: Environmental > Aquatic > Marine > Hydrothermal vents > Microbial... | reverse complement strand
GCACCCTGTGGGTGTGGGCGTTTTGGCGGCGAAAACGGGCACAAGGCCCTATGCTACTTACCCGCCCCAAAAGTCACCCACGGATCGTGGATGCACCCGAAACCTCGTGCTCTCAGGCCGCTTGACAACCCCTACCGGCTATGGTAAGATTTGCCAGGTAATTCTCCCTAGTGTGTGAAAAAATACACAATCCCCCTTTTTTCCCCGCAGATTTTTACAATGACGTAACAGCCATACGAGGGCGTAACAAACCTACCCCATCACATACAACACGAGGAGGAAATCAGCAATGCCCAAAGTGCCCAGTGACATCGAGATCGCGCAGGCCGCAACGCTCAAACCTGCCATCAAAGTAGCCCAAAGCGTAGGACTCGTGGAGGACGACCTGGATTTCTTTGGCAAATGGAAAGCCAAAGTACACCTGGACGTTCTTCAACGTTTAAAGGACCGTCCCAATGGCAAGTATATCGACGTGACGGCCATCACGCCCACTCCCCTGGGCGAGGGCAAGACCGTCACCACTATTGGCCTTTCGCAGGGCCTGGGCTACATCGGCAAGAAGGTCTTTACCTGCATCCGCCAGCCGTCTATGGGTCCCACCTTTGGCATCAAAGGGGGCGCGGCTGGCGGTGGTTATGCCCAGGTGGTGCCCATGGAGGACTTTAACCTGCACCTCACCGGGGACATCCACGCAGTGGGGGTGGCCCACAACCTGCTGGCCGCAGCTATCGATACCCGCATCATGTTCGAAGACCGGCTCTCCGATGAACGATTACAAAAGGTGTGCCCGGAAGTGCGCCGCCTGAACATTGACCCCTACGGGATCATGTGGAACCGCGTGGTGGACGTGAGCGACCGCACGCTGCGCAACATCGTCGTGGGCCTGGGCACCAAGGGCGATGGTCGCCCGCGCCAGACCGGCTTTGACATCACTGTGGCCTCCGAGATCATGGCTATCCTGGCTCTCACCGACGGCTACGAGGGCCTGCGCGATCTAAGGAAGCGCCTGGGCCGCATCGTCTGGGGCATGGACAAGAGCGGCAACCCCCTGACGGCCGAGGATTTGAAGGTGGCCGGGGCCATGACCGTGCTGATGGCGAATGCCCTCATGCCCAACCTGATGCAGACCCTGGCCGGCACTCCAGCGTTCGTTCATGCCGGCCCCTTTGCCAACATCGCCCAGGGCAACTCGTCCATCATCGCCGACCAGATCGCCCTCAAGTTGGCGGACTATGTGGTGACGGAGAGCGGCTTTGGCGCGGACTGTGGCATGGAAAAGTTCATGGACATCAAGTGCCGGGCCAGTGGCCTGGTGCCGGATTGCGTGGTCATCGTAGCCACCGTCCGGGCTCTCAAGATGCACGGCGGCGGCCCCAAGGTGGTCGCCGGCCGACCCCTGGACAAGGCCTACACCCAGGAGAACATCGAGTTGCTCAAAGCCGGCCTGCCCAACCTCACCCAGCACATCGAGAACGCCCGCAAGTTTGGCGTGCCGGTGGTGGTGGCGGTGAACCGGTTCACCTCTGATATGCCAGCCGAGATCAAAGTGATACGAGAAGCCGCCATCGCGGCCGGGGCGGAGGACGCAGTCCTCAGCGAGGTCTGGGCCAAGGGCGGTGAAGGCGGGGCTGATCTGGCTCAGGCCGTAGTGGCGGCCTGCGAAAAGCCTTCCAATTTCCGGTTCCTGTACCCGGACGATATGTCCATCAAGGACAAGATCGAGACCATCGCCCGCGAGATCTATCGCGCCGACGGCGTCGAGTATGCGCCGGCCGCCGAGCGCAAGATCAAGCTCTTTACCAAGTTTGGCTTTGACAAGCTGCCCATATGCATGGCCAAGACTCACCTGTCGTTCAGCCATGACCCAAAACTCAAGGGCGCGCCGCACGGCTGGACCCTGCCGGTTCGCGACATCCGGGCCAGCGTGGGGGCTGGCTTCCTGTTCCCCTTGTTGGGCACCATGCGCACCATGCCCGGCCTGCCCAGCCGCCCGGTCTTTGTGGACATTGACATCGACCTGGAAACCGGCAAGGTGACGGGCCTCTCCTAAATAGAGGCCTTTCCCGACCGGCTCCCAGGTAAGGAGTGACCAGAAAAGCAGGGGAAGGCGTTGTCGCGCTTTCCCCTGTACTTTCACAAGCGGGTACGTTTTGATGCTGGAAGCTAGTTGCTGGCAACCAGCAACTAGCAACTAGAAACTAGCAAGGAGGTAGGTATGGAAACGGTAACCATGAAGGTTCCCGCCATGTGGGCTGATCACCACGTCCTGATCGTTCATAGTCTCCTGGCGGGGATGGATGGTGTCAGTGACGTCGTTGCCAGTTCCAAGAACAGGGAGATCACGGTCTCGTATGACCCTGGCAGCGTTGACCTGGGCGTCATCGAGGGTACGTTGGCGGCGGCTGGCTACCCGGTGGGCGCAAAAGTGCAGCCTGAGGAAAGCGGCTTTGTCTGGCGCAAGGCCAGCAAATGGCTAGAGATCGGGGACCGGGTAACCACCACCAACATGGTCGACCTGACGATGTCCGGTGACCATCGGATGTATTAATTCCCGCTAGCGGTACGTAGGGTGAGCCTTCCCGTCTGGCCGACGGACAGGCTAGCCTGTCCGTAGACTGGAAAGTCTGCGCTACGCCCATCCGGGACTAGAACACAGGAGAAGAACATGACGGAGGACAAACGCACCATCGATCCCGCAGTCGCGGAAATGCTGCTTATCTGCGATGAGGGAGAAATCGGCACGGCATTCAGCCGGGCCGCGGGCATGAAGCCCTGTCCCATCGGAGCGAGCGGCGCGTGCTGCAAGAACTGCTCCATGGGCCCTTGCCGCCTCACCGGCAAGCAGGCGGAGGAAAAGACCGGCATCTGCGGCGCCACCCTGGGCATCATCGCGGCCCGCAACCTGGCCCGGGGCATCGCCGTCGGCGCCGCCGCCCACTCGGACCACGGGCGGGACCTGGCCTTGACCCTGCTGGCCGTGGTCGACGGCGAGGCCCCCAACTATGAGGTCGCCGACGTGAGAAAGCTCCACGCCGTGGCCGACTATATGAACATCCCAACCGAGGGCCGCAGCACGGAGGACATTGCCCGGGACGTGGCGAACCGGACCCTGGCTGACTTTGGGCAGCAGGGCAACACGGAGGTATCCTCCGTGTCCCGTGCCACCCCCAAGCGCCAAAAGATCTGGCGCGATCTGGGCATCACCCCCCGCGCGGTGGACCGCGAGATCGTGGAGACCCTGCACCGCACCCACGTGGGCAATGACCAGGAGGTTCGGAGCATCCTGACCCACGCCCTACGTTGCGCCATCGGCGACGGCTGGGGCGGCTCCATGCTCGCCACCGACATCTCGGATATCCTGTTCGGCACCCCCAGCCCCGGCACCACGCAGATCAACCTGGGCGTGCTCAGCGAGGATGAGGTGAACATCGTCGTCCACGGCCACGAGCCCACGTTGAGCATGATGATCGTGGCCGCGGCCCAGGACCCGGAGATGATCGAGTACGCCCGCAGCAAGGGAGCCGCCGGCATCAACCTGGCCGGCATCTGCTGCACGGCCAATGAGATCCTCATGCGCCAGGGCGTGGCCAGCGCCGGCAACTTTTTGAGCCAGGAGTTGGCCATCACCACCGGGGCCATCGAGGCCATGGTGGTGGACATCCAGTGCATCATGCAGGCAATTGTCCCGCTGGCGAGAGACTATCACACGGAGATCATAACCACCTCCCCCAAGGTGCATATCGATGGCGCCACGCACATCGAGTTCGACGAGCACCACGCGATGGACATTGCCAAAGAGATCGTGCGCCGGGCCATCGACAACTACCCCAACCGAGGCGAGACCTACATCCCCAAGATCAGGGAAGGCATGGTGGCCGGCTTTAGCCACGAGTACCTGCGCTACATGCAGGGCGGCGTCTATCGCGCGTCCTTCCGGCCCTTGAACGACGCCATCATCCAGGGGCGCATCCGGGGCGTAGCGGGCATCGTGGGATGCAACAACCCCCGCACCCGCCACGATTCCGTCCACGCCTACCTGACGCGCAAGTTCATCGAGAATGACGTACTGGTGGCCATGACCGGCTGCGGCGCGCTGTGCGCCGGCAAGTTTGGCATGATGACCCCAGAAGCCCTGGCGGCTGCCGGCCACGGCCTGCGCGAGGTCTGCGAGACCATCGGCGTCCCGCCGGTGCTGCACCTGGGCTCCTGCGTGGACAACTCGCGCATCCTCACCGTGCTGACCGAGGTGGCCACCGAGGGTGGCCTGGGCGAGGACATCAGCGACCTGCCGGCCGTGGGTTTGGCGCCGGAGTGGATGAGCGAGAAAGCCCTGAGCATCGCCACCTACTGCGTGGCTTCCGGGGCCTATGTCATCATGGGCGGCGCCAGCAACCCGGTGGGAGCCTCCAGCGAGGCCTCCCGCTTTATCACCGAAGGCTGGGAGGAGATGGTAGGTGCCCGGCTCGAGTTCGTGGAAGACCCAGACGAGATGCTTCGCCGGTCGCTGGAGCACATTGACAAAAAGCGCGCAGAGTTAAAGCTGGTACCGTGGGATCCGGATCGGTTCAAAAAAGACACCGTGACCTGGGACGAGTTAATGGGCTACGGTGCGCCGGTGTCCGCCCCCGTGGCAATGGAGGAGGTAGTATAACATGTCGAAATACATCGCTGGCGCCGCTCACCGTGGCGCACGCAACCTGGTCCGCGAGGCGGACGAGATGCTTCAGGCGGCCCTGGCCGAGTACGGCCCGGACCAAAAGGTCGCCTTTCCCAACACGGCGTACTATCTGCCCACCATCTATGGCCTCATGGGGCACGAAGTAGAGACCCTGGGCGATCTGCCGCCGGTCATCGCCCACTGCAAGGAACTCCTCCACGACGACCCCGGCGATCACCTGTGGCTGCCCTACCTGGGCGAGACTCTGGACTGCGGCATGGCCACCTTGTTCGCCGCCGAGACCATCGAGGGCATCCGCTACATGCAGGGCACCGAGCCTACACCCATCACCTGGGGCGGGGACTATGAGGGGCGCGATCGCCTCAACGGCCCCATCGACGACGTGCAGTTGCGCTCATGGGGCATCCAGTTGGTGGACGGGCGCATGCCCGGCTTTGCCGCCGTCGTGGGCTGCGCCAAGAACAACCAGGTGGCTGTCAAGATCGTGCAGGAGCTCCAGCGGCGGGGCATCCTGATCTTTCTCGGCGGCAACGTCAACGGCCGCAGCATCATCCACCAGTTGATGGAGGAGGGGGTGCAACTGGGCTATGACACGTTCACCGTGCCCTTTGGCATCGACACTATCTCGGCCATCTATGCCATCGGCTTTGCCACCCGCTCGGCCCTGACCTTTGGTGGCATGAAGGGCGGCCAGGCCCGCGACATCCTGGTGTATAACAAGTTCCGCGCCTTTGCCTTTGTGCTGGCCCTGGGCGAGGTGGACGACCTGAAATACGCGGCGGCGGCCGGCTCCATCAGCTATGGCTTTCCCACCATTGCCGATACGGCCATCCCGCCCATCTATCCCACTGGCGTGACCCTGTACGAGCACGTGGTGCCCATGCCCTTTGACGAGATCGAGGGCGCGGACGACATGGAGCGCGCCGAGCGGCTGGTGCAGCGTTGCATCGAGGTGCGCGGCATCAAGATCAAGATCACCGAGGTTCCGGTCCCGGTCCCCTACGGTTCCGCCTTTGAGGGCGAGCGCGTCCGCCGGGCAGACATGCAGGTCGAGTTCGGCGGCAAAAAGAGCCGCTGCTTCGAGTACCTGCGCCTGCTCGACATGGACGACGTGGAGGACCACAAGATCGAGATCGTCGGGCCAAACATCGACACCGTGCCCGTGGGAGATGCCGTCGATCTGGGCATCCTGGTCGAAGTAGCCGGTCGCAAGATGCAGAAGGACTTTGAGCCCATCCTGGAGCGCCAGGTGCACTATTTCCTCAACGGCGCGTCCGGCGTCCAGCACATCGGCCAGCGCGACATCGTGTGGCTGCGCATCAGCAAGACCGCCTTCGAGAAGGGCTTCCGGCTGAAGCACTTTGGCGAGATCCTGTACGCCCGCCTGCACGACATGTTCGAGACCATCGTGGACAAGGTGCAGATCACCCTGATCACGGACTCGACCAAGATGGCGGCAGTGCTGGAGGAGGCTCGGACCGCCTTCCAGGAGCGCAACGAGCGGTTGGCCGGCCTCACCGACGAGAGCGTGGACACGTTCTACTCGTGCACGCTGTGCCAGAGCTTTGCCCCCACCCACGTGTGCGTGGTCAGCCCGGAGCGCCTGGGCCTGTGTGGGGCCTACAACTGGCTGGACTGCCGGGCGGCCAAAGAGATCAGTCCCACCGGCCCCAACCAGCCCATCCCCAAGGGCACCTGCATCGACCCGATCATCGGCGAGTTCACCGGCCCCAACGAGTTCGTCTACCAGCACAGCAACCAAACCGTGGAGCGCGTGACCATGTACTCTATCATGGACGCCCCCATGACGGCCTGCGGCTGCTTTGAGTGCATCGTGATGCTCGTGCCGGAGGCCAACGGCGTGATGGTGGTGAGCCGCGAGGATCCCAGCATGACCCCCTGCGGCATGACGTTCTCCACCCTGGCCGGCACCGCCGGCGGCGGCCTGCAGACCCCGGGCGTCATAGGCGTGGGCAAGTATTACCTCACGTCCAAAAAGTTCATACCGGCCGAAGGCGGCTTTAAGCGGGTGGTCTGGATGTCATCCTTCCTCAAGGAGAGCATGGCTGAGGAGTTCAAGGCCGTGGCCGAGCGCGAAGGCGACCCGGACCTCATCAGCAAGATCGCCGACGAGACCATCTGCACCGACATCGACGACCTGCTGCCATTCCTGGAAGAGAAAGGCCACCCGGCGCTGACCATGGACCCGATCTTTTAGCAGGGGCAAAGCGTGCTTTGACCCTACTTGATCGCTGATATATAATTGAGGAGGGAGGGGGAGGTTCCTTCGATCTCTCCCTCCCTTCACCTTATTACAAGAAAGCCGAGTTCCAAGTGGGTCTGGTATATGGGATAGGAAAATCAGCAAATCAGCAAATAAGCAAATCATTTGCCTATTTGCACATTTGCACATTTGCCAAGGAGTAGAGTATGCCAACAGTAGAGATTCCCATCGAGAAAAGCAGAGGCAAGGTGCGCGAGGTAACACTGGGTGCTACCGCCGCCGACGGCGGCACGCGCACACAGACCATCACCGTGGGTGGGGAGACGGGCCTGCCCTTCCTGCACTTTGAGGGCGAGACGCCGCACCGCCCGGTGGTGGCCGTAGAGATCTATGATAAGCGACCGGCCGATTGGTCGCCCCTCCTGCTGGAGGCCTGGGGGGACGCGGTGGACGACCCGGCCGCCTGGGCCAAGGCGGCAGTGGACGCCGGCGCGGACCTGATCCAGGTGACCCTGGTCAGCACGCACCCGGATGCCGAGGACACCTCCCCGGCCGACGCGGCCAAGACCGTCAAGCGCGTGCTGGAAGCAGTGGGCGTGCCCCTCATCGTCAAGGGAGCGGGGCAGCCGGACAAAGACAACGACGTGTTGGTGGCCGTGGCCGAGGCCGCCAAGGGCGAGCGCATCGCCATGGCCCTGTGCGAGGAAAAGAACTATCGCACCATCGTGGCGGCCGCGTTGGCCCACGGGCACCTGGTCATCGGCAGCAGCCCCATCGACGTGAACCTGGCCAAGCAACTCAACATCCTCATCAGCGACGTGGGCCTGACCCTGGACCGGGTGCTCATGGACCCCACCACCGGGGCCCTGGGCTATGGCCTGGAGTACACCTACTCGGTGATGGAGCGCCTGCGCCTGGCGGCCTTTATGGGCGATAGCATGACCCAGCAGCCCATGATCTGCTTCGTCGGCCACGAGGCCTGGCGAGCCAAAGAGTCCAAGGTGGGCGAGGGCGTGCCGGACGCCTGGGGCGATTGGGCGCTGCGGGCCCGTACCTGGGAGATACTCACCGCCACCAGTCTGCTGCAAAGCGGCGCGGACGTTCTGGTGCTGCGGCACCCGGACGCGGTCAAGGTCGTCAAGCGCACCATTGACAAGCTCATGGCGAAGTGAAACGTGATTCGTGTTCCGTGATATCGGGGCGGTAAGCGCAGCGTCCGCCCTATCGGGCACGTAACACGCACGCTTCGCGCGCAGCACGAATCACGCAGCACGCAACACGTAAGGAGATTGAAATGACAGAAGGTTCTGGCATCAAGGTGGAAAAAGCCGACCCGGAGCGGTTGGCCGAGTTGGGGGTGGAACGCTGGTCCCCCTGGTCCTGTGAAGCCAGTACGTTCGACTGGACGTATGGCGACACCGAGACCGCGTACATCAAGGACGGCCACGTGGTCATTCACACCGCCGCCGGCGACGTCGAGATCACCGCCGGTGATTTGGTCGAGTTCCCGGCCGGCCTGGAATGCACCTGGGAAGTGAAACAGGCTGTGCGCAAGGTGTACAAGTTCGGATAGTGTCGCAGATAGCTTTGAAGATCAGTGTAAATCCGCGTTTATCTGCGTCCTATTAGCATAATGGAATGGAAAGGAGCATAGTTCATGGGTCTATCTGGCCTGCAAATCTATAAACTGTTACCCAAGACCAACTGTAAGGATTGCGGATTTCCCACCTGCCTGGCTTTTGCCATGAAGCTGAGCCAAAAGGGCGTGGAGCTATCCGCCTGCCCCCACGTCTCGGACGAGGCCAAGGAGAAACTGGCGGCCTCAGCGGCCCCGCCCATTCGCCTGGTCACAGTGGGCAGCGAGGAAAAAAAGATCGCCGTGGGGAACGAGACGGTGCTGTTCCGCCACGACAAGACCTTTTTCAATCAGCCGGGCATCGTGGTCCGCGTCAAGGACACCCTGCCGGCCGACGAGATCAACAATCTGGCCGGCAAAGCGGCCGGCTACTCTGTGGAGCGCGTGGGCATGGACCTGACCCTGGATGGCTTTGCAGTGGAGAATGCCAGCGGCGACGCGACAAAGTTCGCGGCGGCGGTGGAGGCCGTGCGCCAGGTGGCCGACTGGCCCCTGGTGCTCATGTCCGCAGACCCCCAGGCGATGGAGGCCGCGTTGGCCCAGGCCGGCGAGCGCCCCCTCATCTATGCGGCCACGGCCGATAACTGGGAGGCCATGGCCGAGTTGGCCAAAAAGCACAAGGCCCCCCTGGCCATCAAGGCCGACACCCTGGACGGTCTGGCGGACCTGTCGGAAAAGGTGGGCAAGGCCGGCGTGCCGGACATCGTGCTGGACCCCGGCGCCCGGGGCCTGGTGGACAGCCTGGCGGCCCTCACCCAACTGCGCCGGCTGGCGCTGAAAAAGAACCTCCGCCTGTTGGGCTTTCCCATCATCACCTTCCCCGGCGAAGGAGCCGAGGACGCCGACGAAGAGGCCGTCTTGGCGGCCCAGTTCGTCGCCAAGTACGGCGGCATCATCGTGCTGGATCACTTTGACCCGGCCGTGATCTACCCGCTGCTCACGCTGCGCCTCAACATCTATACCGACCCACAGAAACCCATCCAGGTGAGCCCCGGCGTATACGAGATCGGCGCTCCCAAGCCCGAATCGCCGCTGCTGGTGACCACCAACTTTTCGCTGACCTACTTTAGTGTGGCCGGCGAGGTGGAGTCCAGCGGTGTGCCCACTTGGCTGCTCATCTGCGACAGCGAGGGCATGAGCGTGCTCACCGCCTGGGCCGCCGGCAAGTTCGACGCCGAAAAGGTCGCCAAGACGGTCAAGCAGTTCGGCGTGGCCGACAAACTCGGCCATCAAAAGATCGTCATCCCCGGTTTTGTGGCCACCATCTCTGGCGAGCTGGAGGAGGAACTCCCCGGCTGGGAGATTCGCGTGGGCCCGCGCGAGGCCGTGGACATCACCGGCTACCTCAAGAACGTCTGGACCTAGGCCACATTCTATCTTCCCGAAAGCTCTGGAAATGTACTCGAAAGCGCCAAGATGCTACCAAGCGCGGCTCCCGACTCCTGGCGCCCCACCAAGCTTTCGGGAAGGTGTTCCACTTTGCAAGGCTCTCGAAACATTTGTCCGTTTGCGCATTTGCCTATTTGCATAATTTACCCCCATGAGTGAAAAAGCCATCGTCGTCTTTAAACCCTCCGGGCGCGTGATCGAGGTAGAGGTCGGCGCGCTGCTCTCCGATGCAGCGGTGCAGGCCGGCGTCGATATCGACATGCCCTGCGGAGCCCAGGGCCGGTGCGGGCGTTGCCAGGTGCAGATCGAGTACGGCGAGGTGGCCCGCAAGCCCAACGTGCACCTCTCCTCGGCGGACGTCGAGAAGGGGTATGCTCTGGCCTGCATGACGGTCATCAAGGGTAACGTGGTCGTCGTGGTTCCGACGAAGGAAGAGGTGGTTCGCAAGGTCTCGGTGGAAGCCAAGGCCGAAAAGATCGCCCTGCCGGTGGTCTGCGACTGGCAACGAAAGCCGAACATCCAAAAGTGTTTCGTGCAGATGGAGCCGCCGTCGCTGGCGGACAATACCAACGACGTGGATCGGCTGAAACGGGTGCTGAACCTCCAGTATGGTGTCCCGGACTTTACAGTCGATCTGCCGGTGCTCAAGGACCTGGCGTGCACGCTGCGCGAGGCCGACTGGGCCGTGACGGCGGTGCTGGAACATCAGACCTGGGGACCGGAGGGGATGCCGCCCCGCCTCATCGGGGTGCTGGAAGACGACCAGACGCAAACCTCTTACGGCCTGGCGGTAGACATCGGGACGACCACCGTGACGGTGTACCTGACGGACATGCTCACCTCAGACGTCATCGACAAAGCTTCGGCGTACAATGCGCAGATCTCTTGCGGCGAGGACGTGATCAGCCGCATCGTCTACTCCCAAAAGGGCGATGGGCTCCAGCACCTCCAGCGCCTGGTGATCAAGACCATCAACGAACTTTTGTCCGAGTTGACGACCCGCAACCGCATCGATCCCCACGAGATCAACGAGATGGTGGTGGCCGGCAACACCACCATGCTGCACCTCTTCCTGGGGTTGGACCCCATGTATATCCGGGTGGAGCCGTACATCCCCACGGTCAATCTGCCACCGCCCACGCGAGCCGGCGAGCTAGGCATCCCCATCAACCCCAACGCCACCATCGATTGTATGCCCGGCGTGGGGGCCTACGTGGGTGGCGATATCACGGCCGGGGTGCTCTCGTCGCGGATGTTCCTGACCGACAAGCTCACGCTGTTCATCGACGTGGGCACCAACGGCGAGATCGTGCTGGGGAACAACGACTGGCTCATCTGCTGCGCCTGCTCAGCCGGGCCAGCCTTTGAGGGAGCCGGGGTCCGTTATGGGATGCGGGCCATGGCCGGTGCCATCGAGGACGTGTGGATCAACCCGCAGACCTTTGAGGTA
>Ga0190284_1001302_pt1 | contig 11380 bp, 8 predicted proteins | sample 48691812_MG_FD_161668 | JGI IMG/M metagenome (GOLD analysis project Ga0190284, IMG submission 161668) | Hydrothermal vent microbial mat bacterial communities from Southern Trench, Guaymas Basin, Mexico - 4869-18-1-2_MG | ecosystem: Environmental > Aquatic > Marine > Hydrothermal vents > Microbial... | reverse complement strand
TTGGTGTACATCCTGACTGGAGCCAAATTTGCCTACGTCGTGATTGCTAAAACATACAGGCACGTCGGCGCGTCCATCGCCGTCATAGTCATGGACATGCGTTTGCATGCTTTGCATTTCGACCCCGGCACAATTGCCACCACCCTGCGGATAACGATACAACATGTTGTAGATAATGTTTCCATGGGCATTATAGACCACGAAATTGCTGTCCAAGTTCCTAAACCGCTCTAGCCCGCGAAAAATAGTGGAGACAATTATGTCATCCACACCATCCCCGTCCCAATCGCCTACCCTCATGTGATGAACCCCTGACAGCTTCTGTTCCCAAATGACATCTAAACTGCTGCTTCTCATCACCACTTTTTCTCTCGTGACATATACGATCTCGCACCCTTCGAAATCGGCCCTCAAATCGGCTGCGTTCAACCATTGCTGATGCCCAGCGCTATCAAATGCATCAACTACCTTCCCAGTCGATGCATCGAGAACCTGGATCATAGTTGGATCTAGCACCCCACCACCATAATCGTGGAGCACATAATACTTGCCATTACCATACAGGTCTACGACTTGAGCAAAATCAGAATGATACCACCAACCGGTCACCTGCTCAAGTGCCATTGATACTGGCAAACCATGCGCTTGCAGAAAGTCTATCGTTAGTTTTGAAGTAGCTGGCGTCAGTGGAGCCATCCACATGATCTGACCATCACTATCTATAGCCACTGTTTTCTTGCTGCAAGGCACAAAAACCTCATCGTAGCCATCACCATCTACATCTTTCACGGCGAGAGTATGTCCATAGGTAGCATCGCCTATGGCCGTGCTCCAAACCAGAGTTCCTTTCCAATCGTAAACCGACACTACAAACGCGTCTCCGCTGGCACGGGCAATGATGACATCCCATTGGCTGGTAGAACTGACGTGCCCCAAGATCCACGGGGCCTCGTCAGGCTCTCCTCCAATGTCTGGAACTGTCCATTTCCCAACGCCAGTAGCAGCGTCGAAAACCCAGACACTATCGGCCACTGCTACATATTCCAAACAACCGTCGCCATCAATGTCTACCACCTCTCCCCCGTAATAGCCAGGTCTATGAGGTGAGAGAAGGGGCGTTTGCCACAGAATATTTCCATTCTGTTTCAAACAGTAGAACTCACACCGGTTGTTCTTGCTGACTATAACCTCCAATTCTCCATCGCCATCCACATCAGCCGTAGCAGAATCAAACGCATTAGCAGTGCTACCTATCAGCTCTGTAAGATTCCAGTGGGCTTTTATACCTGGTCCCTCAGTTAGGTTGCTGTTCTCCTGAGTATATGCCTCAGCCAATGGCCGGATGTTCATGACATATCCCGAGGAGATACCTGATAAACAGCTCCCTGTGCTAGCTAACACAGGGTACACTACCAAGGGTAAAACCATGGCGCAGACTGCGAAAATACGGAACAGCACTTTCACCTATCCTATCCGTTCACCCAAGCCGATCTATCTTGACCAACAAGGATCCAAGTCCCAAGCTGTCGAGTTTGTCAGTCGAGCCTGCCCACTGCCGTCGCTGTTCATTACATATATCTCGGGATTTCCATCCCGCTTAGAATAGAAGACGATTTGGGTACCATCGGATGACCAACGTGGCTGCTTTCCTCCCTCGGTGGTCAACTGGACTGGATCGCTACCATCGCCATTCATTATCCACACTTCCTCCTGCCCATTTTGGTTCGACGTGAAGGTAATTTTGTTACCTTGAGGAGACCAGGAAGCTAGAGTATCTGTGGCCGGATTGTTGGTTAACTTGACCAAACCACCTCCATCAGCGTTCATCACGTATATCTCGGTGTTTCCATCCCTATCGGACTCGAACAAGATCTTGCTTCCATCAGGTGACCATGCGGGGAAATAATCTTTTGCGGGATTTCTGGTCAATCTGCTAACCCGAGTTCCATCGCTGTCCATCACATAGATCTCAAAATCGCCATCTCGGTCAGAGATAAAGACTATTTTCTGTCCATCTGGGGACCAACCAGGGAATTTGTCAGATGCTTCGTGGTGCGTTAATCTGATCCAGTTTTTGCCATTTGCATCCATCACGTAGATCTCCGCGTTCCCTCCAACATCACCTGGCTCATAGGAATGGAAAGCAATCTTGTTGTCGGGAGACCACTGGGGCCAATAATCGTTAGAAGGGCTGTTCGTCAGATTTGTCTGACCGGAGCCATCGCTATTCATCACATAAATCTCGGCGTGACCATCGCGCTCCGAAACAAAGGCGATTCGCTCTCTTGGGCCTGAAATCGGCGGGCCTATCAGCCCGATAATAACCCCGGCCGCCGCCAACAGTGCTAGTGTCACCCCGCAGAGCAAAACTGCTCCGCCGAGCAAGCCCAGTAGCAAACCAATGCGACCTCTACCCTGCGGGCGTGAGGGAGTTATTGGATACGGAGACGGCTGTTGCCAGGGTGGAGGCACAGTCTGGGGATATGCGGGGGGCTGTCTGTCGTGCGATAGTGCTATCGTCTCGTCTCCTATTACCATAGCCTGTCCCGCGCCCAGCGCGTCCACAAACGCCCCCGCGCTAGGAAAGCGATCTTCCGGCCGTTTGGCCAGCATGCGCGCTAACACCCTGCCCACATGCTCCGGCACGGCTGGGTTAAGCTGACGAATATCAGGGGGTGGGGTATTGACCTGCGCATACAGCATGGCCGCCGTCGTCGTCCCACCGAAGGGAGGCAAGCCGTTCAGCATCTCGTAGCACACAATCCCCAGCGAGTACAAGTCTGATCGGTAGTCCACTTGCTGCTCCTGGATGTATTCCGGCGACATGTAGGCCGGAGTGCCCAGAATGGAACCAGCAGTGGTCAGCCCAATAGTTACCCCAGAACCCTCCAGGGCCTTGGCGATCCCGAAGTCGCTGAGTACCGCGCGACCATCCGCCGTCATCAGGATGTTGGCCGGCTTGATATCGCGATGAATAAAGTGCCGTTGGTGAGCGTAATCCAGTGCCTCTGCCACCTGCCGCAGGATATATAGCGCACGATCCAGTGATAGCGCACCATCTTGCAGGATGATCTGATCCAGTGACCGCCCCTCAATGTACTCCATAACGATGAACAAGTATCCTTCTTGTTGATCCACATCGTACACTGTGACGATATTGGGGTGGCTCAAGTTGGCGGCCGTGATCGCTTCTTGTTTAAAACGTAAGAGATGTTCTTGATTGCCGACCAGGTGAGCAGACAATACCTTAATCGCCACAAACCGGCGTAGCGTCGGCTGCCAGGCTTTGTAAACGACGGCCATTCCCCCACGGCCGATCTCGTCCAGAATCTGATACTGACCAAGAGTATGTCCTACCAGGCTATTTTGTTGTGCCACGCGATGTCTCCTCCTATAGTCGGGTCATCAGCAAGTCCCCTCTGCCCCTGGATACGATGACATGCGGCTGCTCCAATGCCAGTATGTGCATATACAGCATCTCCGCCAGGCTCACAGTTGCAGCCGCCGGCACCCGATTGCACCGTTCCCCTCAACACGGGTCCATGCAAAGCGTATCTCTGGTACCACTGAGACCGATCACGGTTCTTCCTCCTTGCATATAATACTCCCGCACAATGGATTCAGGTTTGCCTACCGTCCCCCTGGTCACGTCGGCCGGCTGCCATCACCGAATTATACCACACCCCGCCTGCACCGGCCAGCGTGAACCGTAAAGAAATGGTTAAGAAACGTACCCGATTGCGCAGCGCATGACATGCACGAAAGGGAATCCAGAAACCAAAGCGCGGCCAATCCTGCTCCTCGTCAAGGAGCAACATGACCCGCGTCTGCTCTCAACGCTGCTTCTGATCTTGAGTATACCCGGAAATACCCGTTCCGTCAACCCGGAAACCCTGTGAATTCAACAATATTGAATACCTTCGCTGATGCCAGCCCCCACCATATGCCCCCCGTCCCCCAACGACACTATAAGGCCCTTGACAAATGAACGGTTATTCAGTATAATAGATGTGTAATCATTCATTATGAGAATCAGCCGTTCATTCACCGAATCCCCAGGAGAAATCCCAATGAACACTCCCCTGACCGAACGAGCCACTACCCTGCCAGACAGCCCCGGCGTCTACATGCTCAAGGACCGGGCCGGCAAGGTCCTCTACGTGAGCCACGCCGACGACCTGTACGCGGCCGTTGCCGGGCTGACCGCGTCGCGTGAGGGCCGGCCCCCCGGCCTCACGCCCCTGCTCTCCCGCGTGGAGGACGTGGAAGTCCTGACCATGCCCTCGCCTGCCGAGGCCGAAAAGCTGGCCCAGGTGCTCATCCAGCAACTGGCCCCGGAAGGCAACGACCCGCAGAAACGCCAGCGCGTCACCGAGCGCCGCGAGCAGATCCTGGAAGCCGCCACCGAGGTGTTTGTCCGCAAGGGCATCCGCGAGGCCTCCATCCGCGACATCGCTCGCGAGGCCGGCATAGCCGATGGCACCGTCTATCTCTATTTCAGAAACAAGGACGACCTGCTGCGCGAGGTGTTGATCCGGCTGCCCATGATGCTCTTCACCGGCGCCCTGGGGGGGGACGTCATCCTCGCCGACAGGGAGGAGATAGACGACCAGGCCCTCCTCTCCGGCGTCCTGCGAGCGGGCTTTGCCCTGGGCGAGCACTATGCCGACCACCTGCGGTTTTACTTTGCCGCCATGCAAACCGTCAGCCCGGAATTGCGCCGGATCGTCTTTCGCAGCTTGAACGAGCGGGTGTTCCCGATCTTTCGAACATACGTGCAGCAGCGGGTGGAGCAAGGCGTCTTTCGGGACCTGGACCCGTTGGTGCTCAGCCGGGTTCTCCTGGGGCTGGCCCTGGTCTTTATCCTGGGACAGGAGGTCTTTAACATGAAGGAGGAAATTCACTTCGACTACGACGAGTTGGCACCCACATTGGCAGACGTTTTCTTGCATGGAGTTGTCAGACGTAACACGTAACACGTGATTCGTGCTGCGTGTTACGTGTTACACAATGGCTAACCAAACAGATCCCATAGGAAGATAGGAGGAGGAAAACATGAGAACCTACCGCATACTGTTCGTAGCCCTGTTGATGACCATGAGCACCCTGGCCTGCACCATCACCATAGAAGGCCCAACGCTAATAGGCACGCCAGTGGTCGACGCGCCCAGCCCCACGGCGACCTCCACCAGTCAGCCGGCTCAGCCCACACCGGTCCCCACCTCTGCGGGCCCGGCTCCCACCGGCGAGCCGACCCAGCCCACGCCCGTAAGCGAAGCGACGCCCACCCAAGGCCCAGCGCCCACAACCCCGCCGGATACCGGCCCGGCCGTGCCCCCCAGTTCCATCGACCCCCGGGGTGGTGGCATGGCCTCCCTGGGCACCTTCCGCCAGCGCATGACGGCCAAGCTCACCGAAGCCAGCACCGGCCTCTCGGGCACCTACCATTACCAGGCCGACGTGAACACGAACCAGCCAGCCATGCACATCGTCGTCACCGCCGAGGGCGCGGGAGTGCAGTACCTCCCCAGCAACAAGGTCGAGGCCATCTGGATCGGAGACAAGCTGTGGATCAAGCTAGGCAACCAGCCCTGGCTGCCGGTGCCCGAGGGCGTGGCCGCGACCCAGTTTGAGGAACAACTCTACTCCGCTGGCGATTTCTTTCCCTACGTCCCGGGCGTCAAACGCGGCGGCCCCGACGAAACCATCAACGGCATCTTGTGTCACCACTGGGTCTATAGCGTGCAGAATGCCCAGACCGCTTATGGCACCGTCACCGGCTCTGGCGACATCTATACCGCCGTGGATGGCGGCTATGTGGTGCGCTACACGCTGAACGGCCAGGCCACGTACCAGGATTATATGACCGGCAGCGGCACGGTGAACCTGGTCTATGACACCTACGACGTGGGCGCCAACATTAACATCCAACCCCCGGGCCGGCGCTAGTACAGCGTGGGAACAACTCACACGCAACCTGCGCCAGGATGATCCAACCCGTTTGAAACACACCCATAGCCTGAGTAGCTACTATGAACTGCGTTCACTACCGATAACGAAAATACTTGGCCACAGATGAACACAGATTTGCACGGATGGTTTATTTCTGTGTCCATCTGTGTCACTTGCGCCGCACGCAGTGCAGGTGGAATCTGTGGCTATTTTCGAGGAAGCAAAATGAAGGACAAAATACTTGCAGCACTAATCATTGTGGCCACCCTGGGCCTGGGTCTCTCGTTGACTGCCCAGGCCCAGGATGCGCCAACCAACTGGGGCACGCTGAAAACCTGGCCCGGCATCACCACCACCTATGCCGTGTACGAGCAGAGCTTTGTCTATGGCGATACGCCTTTTCTCATTGCCGATACGCGGTATACCGATACCACTCGCACGTGCTACGAGACGCGCTCCCTCACCGTCTATCGCGCCCACGATGGCGCGGCCCTGCGCGAGCGTCAGCCGGTGGTATTCTACGTCCACGGCGGCGGCTGGGTCAGCGGCTACAAGGACGAGTACGATTTCGTGCCCATCTCGTTCACCGGCGAAAAAGGCTGGACCACCGTGGTCATTGACTATCGGCTCACCTCCGACCAGGTGTTTGTGGCCCAGTGGCAGGACCCCGATCCCACCTGCGTGGTCTCTACCACCAAGGCCGCCTGGTACCCGGACAATATCGCTGACGTGGCCGCCGCCTTCCAGTGGACCGTAGACCACATCGCCGAGCACGATGGCGACCCGGCGCGCATCGTCGTGTTCGGCCACTCGGCCGGGGGGCATCTGGCCGCGCTCCTCGCCACGCACCCGGATTACGCAGCCCTGCGCCCGTCCATCCGGGGCGTGGTCAGTATGAGTGGGGCCTACGAGTTGACCACGCTGGACACACTTTTCTGGGCCAGCGCAGTCAACCAGACGTTCCACGGCGGCTTCTCGAACGACACCGAACTGACCGAGGCATCCCCATCCACCTATGTGGGGCCGGGGATCACACTGCCGCCGTTCTACCTGCTGTATGCGCAAGGTGAGCTACTCTCGCTGACGGAGCAGGCCATCGCCTTCAAGAACAAGCTGGCCCTATACGGCCAGCCGGTGGACATCACGTACCTGGCCGGCTACGGTCACGCGTCGGAAATGGCGGCTATCGCGTACATCGACGAGACCCCCACGGTTCTGATCGTGCAATTCATCAAAGACGTGGTGAGCTGGCGAGTCTACTGCCCGTTGATCGTCAATAGGGCTGGGCCATGATCCGGCGATTCGCCACCCGCAATCTCCAATCTCCAATCTCCAATCTCCAGGCTGTCCTCCGCCGCATCGCCCTGTGGCGCGTCTGGCCGCTGATGCGCAAAGAGTTCATCCAGGTGAGTCGAGATAAGCGCACGCTGGTCATGATCTTTGTCCAGCCCATCATCTCGCTGACGCTCCTGGGCTATGCGCTGAACACAGACATCAAGGACCTGGCGGCGGCCGTCTATGACCAGAGCCGCAGCCCAGAGAGCCGGGCCCTCATCGACGCCTTTGGCGCGTCCGGCTACTTTCGCTTTCACGAGTACGCCCAGAGCTATGACGACGTGCGCCGGCTCATCGACGCCGGCCAGGTCAAGGCCGCGCTCGTCATCCCGCCGGACTATGCCGCGTCCATCCAGGCCGGCCAGCAGACGCCGGTGCAGTTCTTTGTGGACGGCTCCGACCCGGCCGTGGCCCTGTCGGCCCTGAGTTACGCCGGCCTCATCGCCAACGAGCACTCGACGGAACTCATCGCCGAGGCACTGAAAGGGTTCCCGTTTGCTCTGCCCATCGACTTTCGGCCCCAGATTTTGTACAACCCGGACATGGACGTGACGATCCTGCGGGTGCCGGGTCTGGTGGGGACTGTGCTCCAGTGGATCAGCCTGGCCCTAGTAGCCCTGGCCATCGTCCGCGAGCGGGAGCAGGGAACCATGGAGCAACTCATGGTGACGCCTCTGCGATCCATGGAGCTGATGCTGGGCAAGATGCTGCCCTACGTGGTCCTCTCCCTGGCGGACGTGACGCTGGCCCTGCTGGTGGCGATCTTGATCTTTGGGATGCCCATGAACGGCAGCCTGCTGTTGCTCTACACCCTGAGCGTGGTTTTCCTGGTCTTTTCCCTGGGCATTGGCTTGTTCATCTCGACCATCGCCCAGACCCAGGACCAGGCGCAGCAACTCATGGGCGCTATCATGCTGCCCACGGTGCTCCTGAGTGGGTTCATGTTCCCGCTGGAATCCATGCCCGGCCCGGCTCAAACCTTTGCCCAGTTCCTGCCGCTGACGCACTTTTTGGTCATCGTGCGCGGCATCGTGGTCAAGGGCGTGGGGATGGAGGCGCTGTGGTCGCAGACGATCTTTTTAGCGGTGCTGGGTCTCGTCACCCTGACCGTCAGCGCGCTGCGCTTCCAGAAGCGGGTGGCGTGACGGTACGATCCACGAATCTGCGCGAATGAACACGAATAGAAAAGAATTAGTGGAGATTCGCGGATAAATTGAGAGGTAACGTGAAACGGCTGCGCCGTACCCTGGCCATCGCGCGCAAGGAGACCCTGGTGCTGCTGCGAGACCGCATGGGCATGTCCATCTCGCTGGGCACGCCCATGCTCATCCTGGCGATCTTTGGCTATGCTCTCAGCGGCGAGGTCAAACACCTGCCCATCGCCATCTGGGACCAGGACCGCACCGCCGCGAGTCGGGCTCTCATCGACGCCTACCAGGTTACGGGCTACTTTGACGCGCAATACTATGCGGACAGCTATGCGGAGGTCAAGCGCCTGCTGGACTGGGGGCAGGTGCGCGGAGCGCTGGTCATCCCGGCCGGCTATGCCGTGGCCGTGGAACGCCTGGAGCCCATCGGCGTGCAGTTCCTGCTGGACGGCAGCGACCCGGCCACGTCCGGCGCAATCATGAGCTATGCCACCGTCATCGCCCAGCAGCACGCGGCCAGCATCCTGCTGACCCGGGTGCCCCTGCAAAGTGGCATCCCGTCGCTGGACTTTCGGGCCCGCGCCTGGTACAACCCCAGCATGAACGCGCTGGATTTCAACGTGCCGGGTCTCATCGGCGTGGTCTTGCAGTGGACGTCGTTGGCGCTGACGTCCCTGTCCATCACCAAAGAGCGCGAGGACGGCACCATCGAGCAACTCATTGCCACGCCACTGACACAGATGGAGTTGATGGTGGGCAAACTCGTCCCCTACGTGGTCGTGGCGATGGTGCAGGTGACGGTGTCTCTGCTAGTGGGGGTCGTGTGGTTTGGTACCGAGGTCGCCGGCAGCCTGGTCCTGTTCTATGCCCTGGCAGCGCTGTTCCTGTTCGTCACGTTGGGGATGGGTCTGCTCATATCGACGATCTCGCGGACGCAGCGCGAGGCGCAGCAACTCACCGCACTCATCATGCTGCCCACGTTCATGCTCTGCGGGTTCTCGTTTCCCATTGACCCCATGCCGGCGTTCATCCAGGTCATCGCTAACATTCTGCCGCTGACGCACTTTTTGATCATCATCCGGGGCATCTTTCTCAAGGGCGTGGGCCTGGACGTGCTGTGGCCCCAGGCCGCGTACCTGGCGGCCTTTGGGGTGGTGATGATGGCGCTGAGTGCGCGACGATTCGCCAAGAAGCTCGAATAGGGAAATGAGCAAATGAGCAAATGAGCAAATGAGCAAATGAGCAAATGGACGGTGCAAGATGAACGTGAAAGAGATTTTGGCGCGACGGAAGAAGGTGCTCATCGCCGGGGCGGTGGCGGTGGGGGCAGTGGCGGGGTGGTTTGCCCTGACGCAGCCGACTACCACCATCGCTGTGATGCCCTGGGCCGCAGAAGACGAAGGAGCGCTCACAGCCTCCGGCGTCATCGAAGCCAGCCAGGTCTCTGTGGTGGCCGAGACGCCGGGCACCATCCGCGAGTTCGTCGTCCGCGAGGGCGACGAGGTGCACCAGGGTGACGTGGTGGTGCGCCTGGACGACGATCTGTACGCGGCCAACCTGGAGCGCACCGCCGCCTATGTGACCCTGGCCCAGGCGAACCTGGCGCTGTTGGAGGCCGGCCCCCGCCCGGAGGAGATCGACGCGGCCCGGGCCCAACTGCGCATCGCCGAGGCCAAACGCGACGCTGCCAAAACCGCCTGGGAGAACGCCATCATCGCCCGCGACAACCCGCAAGAGCTGGACATGCAGATCACCGCCGCCCGGGCCCAGATAGAGATCGCCCAGGGCCAGTTGACGGCGACGTTGGGCACCAAAGACAGCATGGTGGCCGGCTGGGGCTATGCCACGCGCCTGAACGGGCGTCTGCCAGACACCCTGAGCTACACGTTCAACCCCAGCGAGTTGGGCATCGACATCATCTTTGGGACGCCGGAGGGACCATGGGACCCGGCGGTGCCCGAGTTCCTCAAATTCGACGTGACGGTGAGCATGACCACGCCGGAGGGCCTAAAGCGCGCCGTTGACACCCAGGCCCGGCTGGCAGACTTTGGCCGCTGGCTGGCCTGGGAGGACGTGCACGTGGCCCAGGCGGAACTGGACGGCGCCCAGGCGCAACTGCGCATCCTGCAGGACATGAGGGCCAACCCGCTGGAGGCCAACCTCAAGGTGAACGCGGCCAAAGCCGAATACGATATGGCGGAGACCGAGGTGGCGGCGGCCCAGGCCAAGCTGGACGGGCTGCTGGCCGGCACGCCCAAAGAGGAACTCGACGTGGCCCGGTCCCAGGTCAAGCAAGCGCAGGCAGCCCACGAAGCCCTGCAGGTGCAGGTGGACAAGATGACGTTGCGCGCTCCGGCCGACGGGATCGTGCTGAGCCGGGCCGCGCGCCGGGGCGAGGTGGCCATCGCCGGACGCACCCTCATGACCATCGGCGACCTGGACCGGATGACCCTCGTCGTCTATGTGAGCGCGGCCGAGGTGGGCCGCATTCGCCTGGATCAGTCGGTGGTCGTGACGGTGGACAGCTACCCGGACCGCACGTTCGCCGGCCGGGTCGTCCACATCGCCGACGAGGCCGAGTTCACGCCGCGCAACGTCGAGACCAAAGAGAGCCGCGCCGAGACAGTGTTCGCGGTCAAGATCGCGCTGGACAACGAGGGCCACGCGCTCAAGCCGGGGATGCCGGCCGATGCAGAGATTAGAGATTAGAGATTGGAGATTAGAGGAGCAAGGAGCAAGATGGTAAAGAAACTGCAAGGGGCTCCCAGGCGACTGCGGCGATCCCTGGCGGCGATGGGGATGCTGCTGCTGGTGCTGCTGGTGGTGCTCGGCGGCACACCGGCGACCAGCACTCCGACTGACGTGGCTGCCGCGCCGGTGGTGACGATCATCGAAGGCGCTGGCACCATCGAGGCCGAGGTGGTGGTGGTCACGACCCTGGTGGC
>Ga0190284_1001301_pt1 | contig 11385 bp, 8 predicted proteins | sample 48691812_MG_FD_161668 | JGI IMG/M metagenome (GOLD analysis project Ga0190284, IMG submission 161668) | Hydrothermal vent microbial mat bacterial communities from Southern Trench, Guaymas Basin, Mexico - 4869-18-1-2_MG | ecosystem: Environmental > Aquatic > Marine > Hydrothermal vents > Microbial... | reverse complement strand
TAAGGCGTGACGGAGCACTAGGTTCTATCTGACGACTTCCGGTAGCGGCTGGCGTCCCCGCCGGCCGTCGGCCTGCGAGACGCAGGCCGCTACAAAAACCGGGTTGTCAGACAGAACCTAGCGCTCCCCTGGGCCACGGCTATCCGTGAACGCAGGGGTGCGAGGTGCTTTCCCAGGAGGACGGGCGGAAGCCGGGACGGCGGGCAGATCAGCATTGCTCTCGGGTACTGCCCGCCGCTCCTCGTTTATGGCTGAATCGCGTCGCTTCAACCCGCCGACTTACATCGGAGGGCGCTTCCGACCGGGCGCGTGGACTTCGTTGAGGCTGCCGCTGCGGAACCCCCGCAGGTCCAAGGTCACGTACGCGTAGCCCAGCTTGCGCAGACGGGCGTCGATACGTTCGCGCATCTCAGGTGCGGCCAGTTCGGCGATCTTGTCCGGCGGGACTTCGATCCGCGCAATCTGACCGTGGCTCCGGACGCGCAACTCGCGCAGGCCCCACTGCCGCAGAAAGCGCTCCGCCTCCTCGACCCTACGCAGCTTCCCCTGCGTAATGTCCTCTCCGTAGGCAATCCGGCTGGCCAGGCAAGGGCTCGCGGGTTTGTCGAAAGTGGGCAGCCCCCATTCCTGGGAGAGGGCACGTACTTCCTCTTTCGTGAGTCCAACCTCCGCCACCAGCGATCGGACGCCGTGTTCTTGTGCGGCCTGTATTCCTGGACGCCAGTCGCCCAGGTCGTCGGCGTTGGTGCCGTCCACCAACGCGTGTGGCGAGCCGCGTTTACGAAGGTAACCCCGGGTTTGTTGGTAGAGCACGGACTTACAGTAATAACAGCGGTCTGGCGCGTTCTTGACGTAGCTGGGGTTGGACAGCTCGTCCGTCTCCAGCACGACATGCTCTACCCCGAGTGAGCCGGCCGTCCGTACCGCCTCCTCGAACTCCTCGCGAGGCAGACCGTCACTCTTGCCGGTGATGGCCAGGACGTTGTCCGCCCCAACCGCGTCCACGGCGACCTTCAACAGAAAGGTCGAATCCACCCCGGCTGAGAACGTGACCGCCACGCTGCCCATGGAACGTAGGGTATCCACCATCGCGTCAAGCTTTTCTCGGGTTGTTGTCGCCTCGACCATCATCGGGTTTCTCTCCGCGTACAGAACCATTGTAACATCATATTTTATAGGTCCTTGCGCCGCATAGTGCGTCGGCGAAACCGCCGTGGCGCGTGGCGCACCGTCGATACTATCGGGTGTAGCGCATATTTTGACAGAAATACACGATTTTCCTCTTGCATTCCCGACGTGCTCCGGTTAATGTGCACCTGTGAGAGAGAGGGAGCGGAGGAGAGTTGCTTCCGCCGGACTCCTGAGAGTGGGATGGAAGTCTCTAATCTTGGCGTTTCGTTCAAGAACCTTCGCGAAGTGAGATGATGAGTTGATTCCCGCAGCACGCGGGTTCTAACATAGTTCTCTCTCTCCCTCCCAGGCTTGGGCTGTTCGACAGAGCAGTCCTTGCCTTTTTTATGCCACCTGCCGAGCCCGTAATCCATCATTGACCGGAATCCAGCGGCGAACTGCGCAGTTCCGCGCCGAGTTCCGCACTGTAGTCCCGCATAGGTATGCTGGTTGGGCGCTGCTGAAGGGCAAAGTCCACGAATTCGAAGATGATCTCATCGGCCGCTCCGTAGCTGCGGGCCTTGCGCAGGCAACGAACACACTCGGCATCCTCTTGATTCTGGAAAGCGAACTGAGCCTTCTGGCGCCAGGCAAACCCGTTTTCCTCATGAAGTTCGACGGCGCGGTTGGCCCATCCGAGCAGTGCGGTTGAAGGAACCTCAACGTTGTTGCGCACGAGCGCCGAAACCAATTCGGAGTACCCCAGACTGAGGGTCGTCTCCAGGACTGATTCGAGCGTCGTCGGAGCCAGTTCACGCAACGTGGTGCGGGCGGCGGCCTCATCTCCATCGGCAAGTTGCATTCGCACCAGAATCCCCCGGACCGCTTGGGCAAGCTGGCGCCCTTCGTTCGATGCGGGGGCTCGCTGGATCGCCTCCTGGGCGGCGTCAATCGCATGGCTCGGGTTCAACGGGGCGTTGAGGAAGCGGCGCTCGGCGAGTTCCGCCAGGCACGCGGCGGCCCCGTAGGCAAACCGCGGCGTCAAGGCCGCGTACAGAGAACTGGCGTGCTCCAGAGTCTCCTCAGCCAGTGTGCCGGCGCCGCCCTGGGACCAGATGACCGCGGCCAGACGCAGCGTTTCCGGGGCGAAGGGGTCGTCCCACGTGCCCGGATCGCTCGTCGGAGAGGCCGACCGCGCCAGCGCATAGATGGGCCGGAATCTCTCCTCGAACGTGGGAACGGTCAGCAGCCAAGTCATGCCGTCGCGATAGGTGACCGGGACGGCGTTGTAGCGCAACGGTTTGGCCAACGTGGCACAGATTTCGTCAAGCGGTATCGCCGATCCGGCTGCGATGACGTAGAGGCGGGCCATGTTGGTGTCGTAGGGTCTGCGAGCAATCTCACGCTTGAGCGCCACGGCGGAACTTCGCTCGCACGTGCGCGCGGTTTGCGAGTCTCCGCGCGTCCGGGCGATCTCGGCGCGGATTTGCTGGAAACGGTATTCCTGCCAGTTGGAGTTGTAGAAATCCGGCGCCTGGCGGACCAGGCCCATCAGAACCTCCCCCCCAAGTGCCCAACAAGATTCCGCCGTGTGGATGTCGTCGGACGCCAGCTTCAGCAGGTGCTGATCGTTGGGCTCGCGTTGCATTGCCGTCTGCGCCCGGTGCCGCCCGCTGGCCAGGTGCACGCTGGCAACATAAAGGTAGGAATCCACTTGCCAGGATTGAGCGACGAGGCGTCGTTGGGGACTTAGCCGCCCCTCGCTCGCCTGGTCTGCCAAATCGAGGGCACGGCCCCACTCGTGGTTGTTCATCGCCTCGGTCACGTCGTATCGGGCTCGCGCCGCCCGGAAATCCCGGATGCTCACATAGGCCGTCCCAAAGGCCAGCACCGCCGCGACCACGACGCCGGCGAACCGCACCAGATCGTTGCGGCGCAGGGCACGGACGGGGCCCGGCTGGTGCGGCATGCAAAACGCCCAGATCAGGCCGATTACCGTGTAGTAGACCGGCGGTAGCCCAGTTCCGCGCAAACCGACACCGGACGCCTCCGCCACGACCAGCCCCGTCAGCGACGCCGACAGGGCGATCGCGCCCAACCGCAGGGTGATGTCGGGCAGGAATCTCACGGCTGTCGCCGCTGCAGCCAACGTGAACAGCAGCGCCCCTGTGACCAGAACCAGACCCACCGAGCCGAGATCGGCCCACACCTCGAGCCACTCGTTGTGGGCGTGTGCAATCCGCCCGTTCAGTGCTTCGGGGTCGTCGGCTACATCCTCACCGGTCGCCAGGGCATCCGCCTTACGGGTGTACCCGCCCTGCCCGTGACCCAGCAGCTTGTGCTGGCCGATCAACTCGAAGGCGTAGTCCCATGCGAAGAACCGCACCCGTAGCGAAGCGTCCCGACCGGTAGGTGAATAATCCGTTGCCTGAGAGATCATCCGCGGGACCGCCAGAACACTGCAGATCAACGCAAGGGCAAGAACGGCAAGCTTGACGCGTTTTCCCAGTCCGAAGAAGAACAGGGCACCAACACCGATCGCCAACCCCACTTGAGCTCCTCTGGAATCCGCACGCCGGAACGCATTCCACATCAGTACCAGCATGCCAACGCACAGCAGGGTGATCCCCACCCGCCGCAGCCGCCGCGGATTGCCGAAGTCGCGCACCTGCGCCACCGCCACACACACCGCAACGAGCATGCCGGGAATCAGGCAGGTAGCCAAGAACGTCGGATTGCCAAGCGGAAACGAAGCGCGAAGGGTGGGGTTGCGCTCGATATGGTAGCCGATCGCGATCACCGCGGTCGCCGCCCCAACCGCCGCCAACCCGTAGGCACCGAACCGCGCCGACGCCCTGCTCAACCCGTAGGCCAATGCGAACGACCAAAGCGTGTACAGCGCCAACTGGACGGAACCATAGAGGGCGATCTCACCGGCGTCGGACCATCCGATGCTGGCGAACGACCAGGCAACGTACAGCAACATCAGAACCTGGGCAGCGAACAGCGGGCGCATGTGACTCTTCGTGGACGCCTCATCGGCGTGCCTTGCGGCATCCGGATCAGTGATGACGATGTCCTGTTCGTTGACTTCCTCCACACCGCGCGGACGCGAGCCGTGGATGACACCGACAGCCAACACCGCAAACGCCACGCCCAAACCGAAAACAAGACTCTTGATGTCCGCTCCCGCGGGGGCCGGGCACTGGTAGTTGAGATTGAGCATCGCCACCAACGGGCGAAACAGCGAGTTCGCCGGCCACTCCCTGGCTCCGTCGGGCAGCGTCGTTGACGGAGCCCCGCTGTACAACAGACAACTGCCGCCCAGGGTGAGGACGATCAGGAGGATCATCACCACATGACCGGGGCGGAGGGCGTCCGGATTCGCGATGCGGATGAGGCTCAAGCTTCTTTCTCCGGAGGAATCCAAACGACCTCTTGGATTCGCTCAAACTGGTTCGCCAGGCGCGCGTAGGCAAACAGCAGATCGCCCAAGCGGTTGAGATAGGGAATCGTGGACTCGCCGACGCGATGGGTCCGGCTCAGTCCGACGACCGCCCGCTCGGCCCGGCGGCACACCGTCCGCGCCAGGTGCAGGCGAGCGGCGAACTCGCCTCCGCCGGGAAGCACGAAGCCGCGCAGTTCAGGCAGTTGGCCCCAGGTGCGATCCAACCAGGATTCCAACCGTTCGACACCCGGCGCACCGAGTGCCGAGGGCGGATCGCTGTCGTCCTCGGTGGCCAACTCCGCCCCGATCACGAACAGATCCCCTTGGATCCAACGCAGCTCATTGCCCAGATCGATGTCTGGGCAGGGCACCATCACCCAGCCGATGGTGGCGTTCAACTCGTCGATGCAGCCGTACGCCGTCACGCGGGCGTCGTGCTTGTCCACGCGCTTTCCGCCGACGAGACTGGTCTGCCCGGTGTCTCCCGTCTTGGTATAGATCTTCATCACCCCAACTCCCGGCACACCGGAAGAAAACCAATCTCCCATGGTGGTCGGTGGGGCCTCGTAAGTCAATGTTTGAAGTGGCGCGTGTGGGTGAAGACCATCGCCGCTCCGCGTTCGTTGCAGGCGGCGACGGTGTCGGCGTCACGCTTGGAACCGCCGGGCTGGATGATGGCGGTCACGCCCGCGTCCATGAGGAGGTCAGGCCCGTCGCGGAAGGGGAAGAAAGCATCCGACGCGGCGACCGGTCCGTCAGCGTTCGGATTGGCTTGCTCCGCTCCCTTACGGTCGCGGCTCGGTTCAGAGGCGGCGGGCCCGGCCCGTCCTACCTCTTGCCCCATGCCTCTTGCCTCTTGCCCCATGCCTCTTGCCTCTTGCCTCTTGCCTCTTGCCTCTCTGTCCGCTCCCTTACGGTCGCGGCTCGGATTGGGTGCTCCGTCCCTCTGCAGATGCCCGTTCTCGCGGGCCAGCCAAGTCGCGATGCGACAGCTCATCACCCGGGACATCTGTCCGGCGCCGTTGCCGATGAGCATGCCGTCCCGGCACATGGTGATGGCGTTGCTCTTGGTGTGCTTGCAGATCAGCCAGGCAAGGCGCAGGTCGGCCATCTCCTGCTCGGTCGGCTGCCGCTCGGTGACCACCTCCCACTGATCTTCGTTGAGGCCGACGACGTCACGGGTTTGAATGAGCATGCCACCGGTGATACTACGGTAGTTTAACTGCCGGGCGTCAGGAGCGGCGCACATATCGCCCACTCTCAGGAGCCGGACCCGCTGCCCCCATTTCTTTGTGGTCCGGATGACTTCGGGTGCCGCCTCCTCGAAGGTCGGCGCGATCCAGACTTCGACGAAGAACCCTCCGGCGCCGGCGTCGCGCCCCCAGCGATCGTAGGTCTCCATAACTGCGGCGGCGAAGTCCGCCGTGACCGGGAAGTTGCACGCCAGAACACCGCCCATGGCGGCGTTAGGGTCGCCGAGGTACGCCCGCCGGTACGCTTCCAGCGGGTTGTCCGTCACGCCGCACCCGCAAGGATTGGTGTGCTTGACGAAAACGCAAGTGAACACCCCGATCGCCGAAGACAACGAGCCGCGGACTTCAGTCCGCGCGGTCTCACATGCGCCGAAATCCGTTTCCCCCATTCCCTCGAACGATCCGGCGCACAGGGCGCCCGCCTGATTCATGACGTACGCGATCACAGGTCGCAGATCGCTCCCGGGTCGAAAATGGCGCGTCGATCCGGATTTCGTCCACCAGCGCGGAGCCTCGTGCAACTTGAACCGCTGCCCCAGTCGCCGAGAGGAGACCCCCTTGAACAGTCTCAGCAGTTCCCCACCGGTGCGCTCATCCTGGCAGAGCAGATGCACGTGATCCGGCATCACGCTGGCAGCGACCAGTACGATACCGTGGTTCGTCGCCGCTTCGATGAAGGCGTGGCACGCGGCGCTCCCCTGTTCGGCGGTCAGCGTGACAGGCTTACCCTCCATGCGCCCCCGGGCAGACGCTTCAACGTCCTTCTGGTCCGTGTCGTGCGGCGTGCCCGGCACGTTGTGTACGCGATGGGTGCCCTCGTCCGTCGGCACACGACTTACGAAACCGCGCTTATCTCCGGGCAACCAGGACCCGTACATTGTCCAGGTGAGCAACCAAGTTTTGGCGCTCGGGTCGGGTGGGGTGAATAACGAGGGAAGATCGGGAACTTGTCGTTCTTGTTTGTCCGCGCGGACTGAAGTCCGCGGCTCGTTGGGTTGGGACAGTCCCCGCGTCAACTCCGCGCACAGTTCCAGCGCCGCGTTCGCGTCGAGGAAGTTGTTGAACGACGAAACCTTTTTGACATGCGCACCAGCAAACTGCATGGATTCGTCCGGTTCGCCTTCCATGCAGTAGTATGCGCCGTATTGATGCGGGTTCTCTCCGTAACGAGTCGGCGTTCGCTCCTCCAGCATCTGAGACAATGTTGGCGCCAGGCAAAGAGCGTTCCCAGCGGGGGCGCCCCGAGCCGGGCTTATCATGTAATTGCTGATACGCAAATCGTACGACCTCGTGCATCGGAACGCCTTCACCGCCAACATGCGGCGGTTCTCCTCCTCGGATTCATCTGTCTCGGCGCCGAGAAGCCTGATTGCCTGTGCGAAATCACTGCTGGAGCAGACCGCCAGCACGTGCTTGTGGTTCTTCGCCGCGGCGCGGAGCAGGCACGGGCCGCCGATGTCGATCATCTCGATGGCGTCCTCGAACCGGCAATCCGGCTGGGCGATCGTCTGCTCGAACGGATACAAATTCACCACCACCATGTCGATGGGCTCGATGTCCTGCTCGGCGAGTTGGCCCATGTGCTCGGGGTTGTCCCGGTCCGCCAGGATCGCGGCATGGATCTTGGGATGCAGGGTTTTGACCCGGCCGTCGAGCATCTCGGGAAAGCCGGTGACCTCTTCCACCAGGGTGACGGGGACGCCAGCCTCAGCCAAATGCCGGGCCGTTCCCCCGGTGCTGAGGATTTCAACGTCGAACTCCTCGACCAGCGTCCGGGCAAAATCAGCGATTCCCGTCTTGTCGTAAACGGCGATGAGTGCTCTGTTGATCTTCATTTGTCCGATGTCCACACACATGCGGCGGCTGACAGGCCGGTTGGAGGGCGGATCCGCCGCGAAAATCGAGCCCGGTGATCCCGCGAACCAGGATCATACCTTCCGCCCCCCCGAAAGAATAGGAAAACCCGGCGGTTCCACTTGCCCGCCGGGCCGCCATCTGCTAGCTTTCTCATTCGAAGTCCCGACGACCGGCGCCGGGCAACCGGACGTTGCATCGTTCCGATGCGCTCGAACCGCGCGAACCGGTCGTCATGACAGGGGCTGTACGCACGAGACCGCGGGTGTGGCGGTCTGTTGTGTCGTCCGTGACGACGCTGAGCGTGGACGACAGGTATCGCGGTCGTGGTGCGCCGGTTGATCGAGAACGCCAGGAAAGGACGGGCTTGTCGATGAAGAAATTCACCTCAGACGCTGATAGAGACCCCGTGGGCTGGATGAAACCGATCGCGGCGGCGGCGGCACTCGCCGTGATGTTCTCCGTGGTCGGCGGCTGCAACCTGACGGCGAATCAGGCCGTCACCGCCGGGATAGCGGGCGGAGCGGGCGCTATCGCCAGCACGAAGGTGAGCAACTGGCCCTGGGGCGTGGAATCCTGGCAGTGTGGACCTTGCCCCAAGCGCAGCCCGTGGCCTTCGGGCACCGGTCCGGGGATCGAAGTCCACTGGTACACGCCGCCCGCCGATGGGCCGATCAACACGGACCCCACCGGCCGCATCGATTCGTGGGTGCGGATGCTGGACACCACTTTGAAATGTGAGACCCCACGTTGGACGACGGTCGGGGAACGCCAGGGCAACTTCACCCTGACTGCCCTGCGCCCGAAGCGCTTGTACGATTTTGAATACCAGTTGCCCCATCGCCAGGAGGAGACCCTCTCCATCCAGATGGTCGCGTTCGATCCCGCCGAGAAGTGGGCGCGGAAATTCGTGCGTCATAGTAACCTGGTGGTGAACCCCGCGTTCCCGCTGGGAGAAACCGGGCACGGCTCGGTCTTGACCGACGACGACATCAACCGCGCCGCGGCGGGTGACGTCGTCGAGAAGGTGGTCTTCGTAGCCAATCTGCGGGCGATCGACCAGCGGCTGGACATGATCGAGCAGGAACTGCGTCACATTCGCGATCTGGAAACGCGCCTGGCGGGGCAATTGGAGTATTGGACTACCAAGCAGGCGGCTCGACGCCGCAACAACCTGTACGGCGACGCGGAGTATGGCGTGGACACGCCGTCAGTTGATCTGATGTGGCTTCAGTTGCTGATCGGACCGGAGAAGTACCATTGGCTGCGTTACAACGAAGCCGAGGACCGGGCGCTGTTGTACGAGGAGGGCATTGCCAGGCTTGCGCTTCCGGTGGAACGTCTTCGTGAGGAGCGCGGCGCCTTGCGGGCGGTGCTGGCGGCGGCCAAACCGATCCATCGTCGTAGCGATATGATGCTGGCGACGATGAGCATGACGCGGCGCTACCGTGATGCGTGGGAGGAGATTCGCGAAGTCCGAGACACGCTTGGGGACGGACCGGTCTACGAGTGGGTTTACCCGTGGTCGTACAGCGCCAGGCCGTTCTTCTCCTGGCTCAAGACGCGGTTCAACTGGGGTCTGCCGCAGTGGGAGATTCCGTTCTCCCGACCGCTGGTGCGGACCAAGACCCACATACCCGAGAAGCGCCAGACGATCGGCGAGTTGGTTCTGGTGATGCGGGTCGGACCGCGAGAGCTATACCCCCTGAAAACCTCCAGTCGGGTTGTACACGCGAACAGTCGCTAGATGCTTGCTTCGGTCGGTCATCCGTGCTAGATTCCGGATTGACTGGATACGTTCCGAGCGGTCGAAGAATGCATGCGGGAACCCGCGAGCGGTTTCCGATAAAGGGAACAAGGAGACATCTGTAATGAAGCGGTTACCCTTTCTTCTCGGCGCCGCAGTGCTGCTGGTGTCGGCCGTCGGTGCTTGCACGCGCCCGCAGTACCACATGAAGGCCTGGGACAGGAACACCCATGAGAAGCTCGGCGAGTGGTACGTCTACCGGGACGGCTGCCGGTATCTCACGGTGGACAACGACGCCGAAGTCAAGTTCGGCCAAGCCACCGTTATTCTGGAAGAGGTGAAACCGCCGCAGAACCGGATCGTCCTGCGGCAGCGCAGCGAGGACGACCGTTGACGTTCGATCTCGCGCGCCGCTGGGGATGGGGCGGTACCGATGAACCGCGGTCCGGCTGCGAAGGGCTGGGCTCCTGCGGTTTTCGGGGCTCGGGTCCGAGGCGTGCGAGAGCGGTATGGCGGGTCGGCTTCTGCAAGTGATGACAGAGGACGAGGCGAAACGCCTCTTGATTTCATTAGCAGGCGGGACCGAAACCATGAAGACATTGCTTCTCCCGGTTGTTTGCATCGTGTTTGTTGCGGCGGGGTGCCACCATTCCGCACATCCCGACAAATGCTCTGTTACCTACCAAAGCTACATGCCGGTGGCGCTACCGATCTACGACGGTCACGTGGAGACCGTCGTGGGGCACCCCGGGCGCATTCCGGAACTCTGCACCATCATGCGCCAGCTCAAGGACTCGCCCCACGAGCAGGCCCGTTTCTTCAACGAGATCCGTTGCGAGCTGACCGGGCAACTCAAGCATGAGGACTACGCGCTCATTGGGTGGTTGGGCGCCGTGGGCAACGAGAAGTGCAATTTCGTCCAGCTCGAGGAGGCGCTGGCCGCTCGGGCCAAGAGGTGGGGTGGCGACGTCGTGTTGATTTATTCGACGCGGCTCCAGAGTCACCCGCCGTTCGCCTACATCCTCTCGTGCGATGAGCGGCTGAGGTTCTACGGAAACACGGACTACCCGGTTTTCACACCGAGCCAGGTTCACGCGGGAATCGCCCGGTACCCGCAGGCGGAGGCCTTTGTGCTGAGGTCCTGTGCGGGGATCGACGATCAGATCATGCGGATACTGCAGTTGACTCCCGACGCCACGGATCGCCTGGAGATCCAATGGCGAACCGCGGAGGCGGAGGCCGCCCACGGGCAGGATTGCACCGACGCCTGGAAGTGGCGGCATCAAAACGCTGACATTCGGCAGGTCGGAGGCGAAGTGCCGCTTCCGCGGCGCACGTTGCTCACTGATCCGTCCGCCACTTGGTCGAAGTTCGCCCAGCGCCGCGGACCGTGGAAGCGGGAGAAACGCGCCGACATCGACGAGCGTTTGATTATTCAAGACCTCGTGGTCCGAAGCCTTGCCACCGACGCCCCCCGGACCGACCAGTGGGGACGCTTCTGGCGGGCGGAGAGAGCAAGTGAGGTAGTCGAGTAAGACCCAGATCAGGGAGTGTTTGGACGATGAAGACGAAGCTCTGGATGCTATTGGCTTTGCCGGCTTTGGTTCTGATGAACACCGCGTGCAACAATCCCATGCGGCTCAAGATACAACTCCTTCCCTACGCCCCGGTGACCTCGCTCTGCGGGCACGGCATGACCGTCAAGCAGCTCGTGCGCAGCGAGGCGGAACTCTTCGGATCCGACAACGAAGTTGTGCTCGTTCGGGGCTCCTACGTGCCCAAGCTGTCGATCCTCGGGCACAACAACCGTATCATCGTGGAAGAGGGCGCTGCCGTTGCTCGCGTCGAGATGGCGGGAGAGGGCAATGAGGTTCGAACGGCCCAGGGAATGCCGGTGATTCTCACGCAATTCGGCCACAGCAGCCACTTCGAGGGCACCGTTCTCGGGTCGCCGGGCGGGTCCCCGTAGTAGG
>Ga0190284_1001300_pt1 | contig 11390 bp, 7 predicted proteins | sample 48691812_MG_FD_161668 | JGI IMG/M metagenome (GOLD analysis project Ga0190284, IMG submission 161668) | Hydrothermal vent microbial mat bacterial communities from Southern Trench, Guaymas Basin, Mexico - 4869-18-1-2_MG | ecosystem: Environmental > Aquatic > Marine > Hydrothermal vents > Microbial... | reverse complement strand
GGTTATCTAAAGGGAATGAGAGAACTTACAAATCGATATGATATTCTATTGATTTTTGACGAAGTTATCACTTTTCGTTTCAATGAGGGAGGCTTTCAAACCATTGAAGAAGTAACTCCTGATCTGACAACATTGGGGAAAATTATCGGAGGAGGGCTTCCTGTCGGCGCATTTGGCGGTAGAAATGAAATTATGAGTATATTTGATCAGACAAAACCTGATTGTGTCGTAGTTTCAGGGACATTCAGCGGCAACTGCCTGACAATGGCGGCAGGTTTGGCGAATATGGAGATGTACAATCAGAAAGAAATTGATCGAATCAATAAACTTGGAGATAAGCTAAGGAATGGCTTCAAAGAGGTGATAAACAGACTTGGAATAGCAGGTCAGTGTATAGGTTACGGTTCATTGGTCCAATTAGTTTTTTCTAATGATAAAATACGAAATGTAAAGGATATTGCGCTGGCGTTGACACCATATTCCGAATTCCTTAAATACTTGCACCTCGATATGCTGAACCAAGGTATATTTTATATTCAAAGAGGCACGTTTTCAATTTCCACGCCTATGATCGACCAGAATATTGACGAAGCTGTTAAGACATTTGATTGCTGTCTTGAAAACGTAAAACCGATTGCGGATAAAATTATTAATAATATAGACTAATTTCAGAACCCCATACGTTGTGTAGGAATTTTCGCGACGCGAATGATTCGAGCGAGTGGTCCTGTTCCGGAATCGCAAGGTTTCTTTCGGTACAAAACCGTTTTTGGGATTGGAATCTGTAGCGGTAATTATTTCGCAGACAAGGACGCGATTGATGCCTATACCCCAATTAGGGGCGCTTTCGCTATATCGTGTCCGGAGCTCTGAATTTTCTTCGGTTCGGGACTTCCTTCCATACTCCTACCGTCGCCTTTGGTTGGTCAAGCTGAAGTCCGCTTGGCCGCTTAACATTTTCATTCCTGGTCTACAATTTCTGATTCATCATCTAATGTTAGTCTTTAGATCTGACAACTCCCAAGAAAACTGATAAAAAAAGACATATGACAGCGAATATACAATATGTTCTAGGGACACCCACAAGCGACACTATCGGTTGTGTTATTACTGGCGAGAAAAATTGCCCGACAAGGATACATGTGGTGAGTAATCCTATAGCCCTCCCCCTGACTTCCGGAGAGACAAGTGTAGTTACCCATACGTTTACATTAGGGATTAGAAGGCCGGTCCCCATTCCGACAATGATCGCTCCAACCAGAATAAAATAATACGAATTTGCAATATAAATAATAAAATAGCCTATGGACATAAACATAAAAAAAATAGAAAAAATATTTTGAAAGGTAAATTTTGCTTTGAATTTGGAATATTGCAGTGAAAATATACCCGCAAAAACAACACAAATGCCGATAGCTAATCCAATTTTTGTCCCGCTAGTGTTAAAAGATTCAAGATGGAATGGAAGTAATATGACGATCATATAAAAAATTGACATTCCAATGAAGGCCAGCAAATATACAAAGACCAATTTTTTAATTGGAAATGTTTTTTTGGATTCAGATGAACTAATCGATTTTGCTTTTTTTAAAACATCTGGCTCATATATAAAAAACAGAACAAGAATAAGTATGACGAATGAGACAAGATAGATCAAGAAAGCATAGCGCCATCCGACATCTGCTAAAATTCCACCCGCCGTTAATAAAATACCGCTGAAGAATCCAATGAATGCGGCCTGATAACCCATGTATTTATTTAACATCTCACCTTTGTAATAATCTCCGATTAAAGTAGTAAAACCGCTTGCAGTTCCCGCTACTGCTATTCCTAAAAAAAATCTGCTTATAAATATTACATATAAAGAATCAAGAAAATAGCCGGAAGCCCCTGAAAGACCATATAACGCCAAAGCAATAATTACTGCGGGTTTCCGGCCCCATCGATCGAGAAATACACCCCAAAATGGGGCGGTAATTGCTATGAAAATGGCGTGGACCGTCAAAAGTTGCTTAATCAGATAATTCGCATGAGGAACACTTTGGAATGCACTTTCCATTTGAGGAACACATGGAGCAATAACTGCGGCAGCCATGGGAGAAATTGTACTTCCCAACAGCAAAGTGGCATTTCGATATAATTTTCTTTTATGTTTCATTTTACCTCATTAAATTAGCAAATTAACTAATGCTAACATACATTTTCCTTTATCAATGCGCAGTCGTATCTCACTAGTAAGTAAGACTATAACCAATATTCTTTTCCATTCTTGTGCAATACGTTTTTGAATTATCGTACGAAAACGGATTGCTATGAATATAGAGTTTTTCAGTGAAAGAATATACTATACCGAAACGTGGGTTTGTCGTGGAGACAACATCGACCTAATTATTATATCTAATACCCAGGGTGAATGACAGGCGCTCCGCTCCCGGTTCAAATCCGAACAATTTTTTAAAATCAGAAATACTCTTTCCGTAAACTGCGGTTACTTTCCTTTTCCCCACCTCGATCCAGTTGTAATTTGTAGACACATTGACAAATTCGCCGAGATACTGGAAAAGATTGTAAGTTGTTCCGTAAAGTACGATGGATTCTCCGCACAGGTTGTTGTTCCAGTGTTCTTCCGTATCAAACAATTCGACATCCGTCAGGCAGACAAAGCAGATTGGAATAGTCGATTCTATTTTCTGATAATATCTTTTTAAATATAGATCATTATAGTTGATTTGGGTTTGGAAGGTATGATGTTTCGAGTCGGTGATCATATTTCCAATAGCGGCACTTGATGCCTCCGATCCGAAGGCACAGCATTCTACATGTCCTTCGTGGCCAGCCGTTTTATAGGTTTCAGCGTAAACGTATACTTTCCAGTCATCCGATTTATATGAAAGTTCGGCGTAAGGATGAAAAGTTTCGTTGCTGCCTCTTTCGAAAGCTATTGAAGACGGTCCATCTTCCCCTTGTTTATTCACGACATTAATCACACTGATAAAAGCCCCTTTTTTTTATAACGCTGAACCAGAGTTACGAATGATTTCAATATGTTTCACTTTGTTTATAGTAACTCGGTGAAAGGCGTCATAGTAATTGTTTCCGTAAAAAGATTGCAAAAAATGTTCGTTGTTCAAGAATTTCATTTTATCATTGTCCGCTGAAGTACTCAATCCTCGGATATGCGACTTTCGACAGTCTGAAGTTTCCCATGGCATAGTTAATTCAAATTTACGAGTCGTTCTCAAGACGTCCGTGAAATCTTTGGCTTTCATGTTCTTTATTTTTTACAGGTTCTGACAAATACAATCGACGGATCATTTTCCATCGATATTTCTGTTTTCGTTGCAACCGTGAAGAAAAAGTGGTCAGCTCTGTAGTTATCTTTCTCTAAAAAATTCTCTTCGAACTTTTTTTCTACAGAATTCATTTGTTCATCGCATTTCTTCTGGACAAAAACGAGTGAAACGTAAATAAAATAATAACAGAATTAGCATTAACAACCATCTGTGCCATTTTTAATTTTTTTTCTATATTCTATGTTTGCAATACTGCGTCGAAACAAACATGCAAATTTTAATTGATGTTCCACCACTATTGGAGAAGAAGAGAACTGTGTGGAGGAGTGTCTTATTCTTCTATTATTCCTGAATGGATTAATCAGCGGTCTGGCACTGGCCGTGAAGGTTTCCCCTGATAATCCGAATCTTCGCATTTCGTAGGAAAAAAAGACTCTGGTGGTTCATCCGCTGTTTCTGAATAACATGCAATCATGCCTGCATACCCCGACGTACTGTAAATATAACGATGTTCTTTTGCGCTGATTTTCTGGTCGCACAGGAACGCGGCAGAATACCCAGCACTGTTTATACTTTCGCCATATTTTTTATATAGAAAGTCAGAGACTTCATAGGCCAGTGTAAGATGTTCTCCCCTTCCAAATCCAGCTTCACGCTCAATACGTTCGAAGGCTATAACTCGCAAATCTCCGGAAGCGATCGGCCTGTTGAATCCTGGAATAGCCGGTATCGTGATTCCGTGTTCTTTGCCTTGTTTTCGTTTGGGATGGGATTCGACTATCTCTTCCACGGTCGTGTTGCGTTTTCTTTTTTTCAGTGCGTTAGTAATAAAGCTGTGTGTTGCATCTACTGCACCTGCTGCGATAAGGCGGGAATCACAAGCCAGTATACCGGCAGTGAGGGCTGCAACAGATGTCGCTCGAAGTGTTCCTGCCAGACTTGAAATCTGGTTTGGCCAAATCCGGTGATCGGGCCAACTTACGCAAAGAAATCTGTTTTCCATCCAGTCGGCAAGCTTGCGTTCGGGTAGACGTCCGGTCACAGCCAGAAAGGTGACCTGCATAAGCGACTTTTTTCCCATCAAGTCATCGATCATGGAATATCCGCCACAATGCACGTCTTCACCTATAATCCAACCGCCTTTTTTAGTATGAATTTTTCCTCGGCGACTGTCCCAAAACGAAGTGTCTGTCTTTTTATCTCTCATCGGTATTATCTTTTTTGACGTCCTTGTGTATTCCGCTTTTCGCTGATTCGTCGATGATGTATTGTTCATCTCCGAGGAACTGCATGGCGGTCAATGGTTTTCCGGACAATTCGAGTCCGTGTGCGAGCAATCCCGGAGCGCTGATAATCTGGAAAAATCCCGGCCCCGCTTTTCTGTCAAATTCGAGATCGATAAGAGCCGCTGCAACAACACCTGGAGTCAACCATCCCATCTTTCGCGGCCTGATCGCTTCAGCGAATAAATTACCCCATGTCAACGCTTCTCCGCTGCCTGGCAAGTCTGCGAGCATGGCGGCAATTTTTCCAGGCATCGGATCGATTCCGCCGAAACGGCATCCGAATCCGGGAGCAACATGCCAGTCTCCATCATCGGGTGGCGACGATTTATCAAAAAGCGATTTAGAAAGATTTTCGGGAAATTCTCCCATATGTACCTTGAAAAATTTCATGGCGCTGAATACTTCCCCGCCACCGAGATGATTCCCGCTGATGACATTTAGAGATACAGGAACGATATGATGAACGAGTGTCATGCTTACGCCGGCCAATTGCGCTGCCCGCGTGGCAGGATGACGAGGTCCCGGATTGATGAATGCGATCATCAAATGTTCCAACAGTTCGGCCTGTTCTTTCGATGGTAGTTCGCCTTTGAACAACAGGAAAAGCACATCGGCAAAACTACGCTTTTGCATTAGCTCAATCAGGTCATAACCGTGACAGCGGCATTTTTCGGCAAGATACGGATTGTCGGCGGAGGCATCTTCTTCCCATATCTCGGTTACGGTTCGAGTTACGTATTCACCTCTGCGCTGATGTTCCTTGAGGTTGTCTTTTGTCATGATTTGCAAATCCTCTTGAAACGGTTATTGTCAAACTTGGAAACAACATTTATTTGTCAGTATTTTGATATTTCAAATTTCAGAATCGTTGAAAGAATAAGACATATGAAAGAGAATATTCAATAGGTTCTGGCAACACCCACTAGTGTCACTATAGGCTGAGTCATTATCTAGCGTAAATTTTTTAAAAAAGAAAACAAGTGGTCAATCTCCTTACAGTTCGACTTCTGAATTCAAGAAATACAAGAGAGATTAACATTACGTTCACATTTGGCATGAGAAAAGGATCTTCTGACGTTTTTGTAGGTTGTAATCACAGTTTTTTCGATACTAGTGACAGTTTTATACCTGTACAGCATAACATAATCATACATAATGTAACTTCTACAGAATAGAATCCATAGGTTCGTCGTGTCAATAGTCGTACTTTTTTGTTCAAGCCCTCAGCAGTCGCGTTGGTAACCCCGAACCGGACGTACGCCACGATGTCGTCAATGTGCTTACGGATAGTGCGGGCCGTTTTCACGAAAGCCGGCAGGCGTGAGTGACTGGCCCAGGAAAGCCAGTCTTTCAGTTTATTCTTGGCCACGTTGGGTTGACGACGATCAAGGATACTTGCGAAGCTTTCTTTCAGTAGGTATGCCCGGTAAAGCCTTGTGTTATCTTTCTGGAGATCCGACAGGCGATCGCCTTGTTCGGCCGTGAGGTTCCATGGGTTTTTCAAAAGAGGATAACGTAATCCCTTGATATCCGCAGCCGCTTCACTGGAGATCTCTTTGAAACGCCGCCACTCTTCTAGGCGGGTTTCATTTTTTCAAAAAAGACGGTAAGATTCCATTATATGACTCAGGTTCACGTTTATCTTTATTCTCAGACTTAGATCCGTCTTTCTGTATGTATTAATCGAAAAATAATCAATTAATTCTAGGTTATTTTTTTTTTAATGAGATGTTCAAATACAATAAAAATTACTATTAGGTCTCTCACAAATCTCAATCGTCTATGACAAGCATCACGAGCAAGATTGTGCAGTTAGTCTGTTGGTAGGATTTATTTGAATTGCATTAGCTCGCTTAGGTAATTGATGAGATACTTTGACGCAACTTTTCTAAAAGTCTGGTGGTTAGACTTATTGGTTTTGTCAATACCTTCCTTTCAGTTATTAAACAATCGAGGTCAGCTGCTAGTTCTTTCATAGATTGATATCGATTATTAGGACTTTTTTCCATCGCTTTCAAAATGACAAAATCAAGATCCTTTGATACATCTGGATTCAAAACACGCGGTGACAAGGGTTTTTTGTCGACAATTTGTTTAAATATTTGTTCAACGCAATTGCCTTCGAAGGGTAACCTATGTGTCACAGCTTCATAAAGTGTCACACCTAGGGAATATACGTCAGCTCTTTCGTCGAACTTATGCTTATCAAAACTGATTTGTTCTGGCGAGGCATACTGAATCGTACCACAAAATGACCCATTCAACGTGATCGTAGGAAGTTTATTAAAATGAGCGACGCCAAAATCGATGATGATAGCTCGACCTCCGGGATCTATATGAATATTTGACGGTTTTATATCACGATGAATGATTCCATGCTGATGAGAATAGTCAAGAGCGAGTGCTATATTTTTTATCCAATCTAAAACTTTTTTTATTGATAATCTCTTTTCTTTGGAAGCTGCTTTCCGAATAATCTCATCAAGACATTCACCTGAAATCATTTCCATGGCGATATAGTGGACACCTTTATCGAATCCGATTCCGTAAATCGTGATTATATTAGAATGACTCAGTCTAGATACATTTTCAGCCTCTCTTTTGAAGCGCATAGAATATTCAAAGGATTTCGAACGGTCATTTCGAAATACCTTCAAAGCCACAAAACGATTGAGAGACTCCTGTATCGCTAGATAAACATCAGATGTACCTCCTCCACCTATTTTTTGCAGAAGACGAAATTCTCCAAGTCGTTCATGGGGTAAAAAATTACAATTGTCACAGGACTCGGGAGTCAATACATTTTCTTTATATTGCCAAACAAGCGATTCCCAGGCGGGATGTTCCAAGACGTTCTCATATTTTTCATGTTCTTCAATGAGTGACTGTAAATTTGCTCTCAACGATTCACTTTCAATGCAATCATTCAGCAAGAACTTCTTTCGCTCGGATGGATCAAGCAAAAGCAATTCAGTAAAAATCTCTTTTAATTTATATATTTGTTCTGCCGTCAAAGTCGCCAGGTCCTTTTTTCATATCTGCATTTTTTTGAGTTCTCTTGCCAGCCATGCTTTTGTGAACATCCAATCATGGAAAACTGTTGATCTGGACACTTTAAGAATCTCAGCGGTTTCTTCTATAGTCAATCCCATGAAAAATCTTAGTTCGACAATCTGAACAAGCCTTTTATTGTTTGCATCTTCCTCTAATTTTTTTATCGCTAAATCAAGTGAATCGAACTGATCGATGGGTAATTGTTGTAACGCGAGATTTTCGCTGATCGAACTCAAATCTTCGTATGATATTACTGTATGCTTTCCACCACGTTTTGCAGCGGTCACTTTCCGAGCTTGATCGATGAGTATTTGACGCATCGTTTTAGCTGCAACAGCGTAGAATTGCGATAGGTTTTTCCAATGGAAATCGTTTTTTTTCATGAAGTGAATAAAAGCCTCATGAAGCAGTGCTGTTGTTTGAACATCATAATTTATTTTGTTTATTCGCGGCATACCTTTTGCAATTGTATGCAGTTCATTATATAGAACTGAAAAGATTTCCTTGTCGAGTCCAGAATCGCTTAAGTATCCGTTCTCCACAATTTCATCTAGTTTTTCTTTTGATAGAGGCTCTTGCTGCCGCATTTCGTTGATCTCCGATACAACCGTTTTTCTTGCTCTATAAAAATTAAAACTAGTTGATCAGCCTACAACCTACACAAAATGTGGATAAGGTGACTGATTTTTCATAGATCCAAGTGATTCGTTCATTGAATACCTTTCCAGTCTATTTTAATTCCTTTCTGAACATTATAATCAACAAATTGTATTTATATAAATAGTTTTAATAAATACCGTCTTGCTCATTCTCCCTTTCGGTCCTGGCGCGCGATATTGACTTATTTCAAGTGAGATATGCATTATTTCGAACCGATCAGAGAGACCTCAAATAACCTTTGGTACAATCGTGCTTAAAACTCTTCAAAGACCATCGGCACGAATCCAATACTATTTGTTGAAACCCTTTTGGTTGATCCAAAAGTACATCTCCTCAAAACAACCGTTCTTCAGATTGGAAATCATCGCATCAACAATCTTGACTGCGGAGCGTGGTGTGTCTATCTGTAATTCCCATAAGATACATAGGAATTGATGCAGGGGCCGTCATTAATCAATAAGAGAGGATCAAAAAATACTCTGTAGCTTCGATCAATATTGATGTAAGAAAGAACGATAATTTTCGAACAACAGCTACAACCTCAGTCTTTTCAGCATCTGAGTTTTTTCTTTCTTACTCTCCCGTCTGATTACTACATTCACTCACGTCCCTCTCTTCCTCGAACATGAGTAAATTTACTTAATGCTGACAGTAAAGGTCGTGATATTTTCATCTACCAATTAACAATAAAGAGTCTTAAAATTTACCGCCTTAGAGACCAACTAAATGGATCACAAAACGTTTATATTATCGACAAGTGGTATGAAATTGTCGACAATTATGAGCAACAACAATCAATACTGACCGATATAATGTTAAAAATGAGAGAGCTTGTCAAGTCGATAAAATGCGACTTTTACATATCGTGTAAAAAAATCTAATTATTTTGTCAGTATTTTCACCAATGCTTCCTGCTACACCAACATCATTGATGTACTGATCCGTTATGACAACACCACCGGGCCACGCATTTATACTTAACCGTGTTGTTTTTATTGGAATTGTGATACCAGAAGGAACTAACTACGATCGTTGAAGAGTGAGGGTATCGAGGAATCTTCAAGCAGAAACGTCAACCTTTCGTTGATGATACGTAATTTCTATTCCACTCCTTCTGAACACGCCTCAACAACTAAGGAGAAGGCAGCGAGCCGATCTAGGTCATGATCGCCTCGGTCAATCGCTCCAGTGAGAGCGTGCCTGATGCGGATCGCTCGAAGGTCAGCGGCTCCCCAAAGGTCACCGCCAGGGGCGCGCGTCGCGGCAAGCGCCTGCCCGGTGTTCCAGATGCGCGTCGGAATCACCGGTACCCGCGACACCCGCGCCAGAAAGGCGACTCCCTGAAATCCGCCTTCCAGATCATCAGAGTCTTTGCGAGTTCCCTGAGGAAAGATTCCAATCCACCGCCCCTGCCGCAACACCTCGCGGGCCAGGCTGAGAGCTTCCTTGTTCACCCCCAGGGCACCGACGTCGATCGACCAGGCCACCACCATCTCGAGCACTGTACCCGAAATCGTGCGGCAAGCGTAGGATAGCGTGTAAATCAGGTCCTCATCGCCCCGCGGATCGATCTCGGCGACGAGAGTGTTATTCTCCACCGGCACCTCACCGGGAAGAATGCCCTTCAGGAAGCCTTCCCGGCCGGCCGCCACCGGCTGCCCCTCGAGATGCCCCGCCGGTTCGCCGGCGAGCACTTTCTGACCAACCCTCTTGGCCGGTACGAAGATCCCGGAACGGCTTACCCTCAGTTTGTCGATGTCATCGTCCACAGCAGACCCGGTTCCCTGCATCACGTCGGGATGCGCCAAAATGGAGTCGAAACCGTTGATCACCGGCTGCCCTAGATAATGCCCACGGATCAACAGAACCGCCATATCACAGTCCTTGCCGATCGTAAACCGCGAAGTGGCGGCGATGATCAGTGAGGCATCGCCCACATGCAGCGGGTTGGGATCGTCGAATTCATCCGCCGTCACGTCGTCGAACTCGCGCGCGTCGATCACCACGTCGGGGCTCAACGCGTCGACAGCCGAGCGCGGATGAACGGCCAGCAACGGCAGCGTACCCCGCTCGGTGAGGCCGAGCGCTTCGGTGACGACAGCGGTGCGCGCCGAAACTCCCTCCACTTCGCAGCGGCCCTCGAGAAAAACCAGCGAAAACGAGGTAAAGCGATGGAGCTCCTGTGAGGCGTCGCCCTCTGTCATGATTTCCCTAAATCGTGACCTGAACAGACTAAGCGCGACCGCCGAGGCGATCTCCCCCACACCGAGAACCAGCACCAGAGGTTGGGAGACGAAAACCATGGCTTCTCCTACCTTTCCGAATCGATCCGTCCGACCGTCAGCCGCTCGGTTTTTCCGAACCAGCCCACCCGCGCGATGCCGGGAGGCACTCGATCGCGCTCCAAATGAACGGGAGTCAACCGGCTCCGTTATCACGGAGACCACCGTCAATTCTGCGCCGAATCGGGAGCAGGTCAAGGGTGAGACTTCCCAGAACTTCTGAATGAGCCGCGCCCAGGACTGCCTTCGTCGCTTGGCAAACCCGTCTGCGTCAGTTCGCAGAAGAGATCTTCTACGCGCTTGGCATCGAGATCCGGTATGTGATGAAACTTACCCTGGCGATCGAAGAGGCCCTCACTCACGATCCCATGAACATGGGGATTCCACTACAGAAGGTTTCCTGCGGTGTGGATGGCAAGGATGGCACCACACGCCATGCCCGCTGCGCTGTCCCGGGGCAAGGCCTCCTTCATGACCCGCTTGACTGACGGCCTCGAAGGCACATCTCAAAACCAGCTTCATAAGCCTTCTAGCGCGAAGCAAAATCCCGCGGATCGCCTTGGGGATCGAATTAGTCCAGAAGCGATGAGGTACAGATAGAAGAACGTCTTCAGTGACCTTATCGGCAAAAAGAAGCATGCGCTTCTGTTCGCAGGAGGGGCACAGTCGACTCTTGCAGTAAAAACCTACCCCGTAACACTGCAACCCTTTTGACCGATGCGACAGCGCGGCTGCGCATTACCCATCCGTTTCATCCGTTGTTCTCGCACGAGTACCGGCTGGTCGAGTTCAGCCGGTGCTGGGGCCGGGAGCAT
>Ga0190284_1001299_pt1 | contig 11408 bp, 9 predicted proteins | sample 48691812_MG_FD_161668 | JGI IMG/M metagenome (GOLD analysis project Ga0190284, IMG submission 161668) | Hydrothermal vent microbial mat bacterial communities from Southern Trench, Guaymas Basin, Mexico - 4869-18-1-2_MG | ecosystem: Environmental > Aquatic > Marine > Hydrothermal vents > Microbial... | reverse complement strand
CTGTTTCCTGGACAGTGATGATGTCTGGTATGAGGATCGCATTGAGACGGTAGTGGACTTTATGCGGATGTTCCCTGGAGGCGGTGTCTATCAGCATCAGATGGAAACCGGAAAGGGATTGAAAAGGAATGGGCTGTTAAGCGCTGATGTATTCAACCTATGGCGAGCGGCATCTAGAAACGGCACATTTAACATTGCGGAAGACCGGGGAGGTGTGATACTTTCACCCTTTGTTCCAACTTCGGGCCTTACTTTCAGAAAGGCTGTCCTGGACAAAATCTTTCCGCTTCCGGCAGAGCTCGCCACTTGCCCAGATGGATTTATCACCCGAACCGCTTGCGTTTATGGCCCACTGATCTCAATACCCGCCACGCTCGGGCTATGGCGCGATCACGACAATAATGCCGGAAAGAGACCCGAGTTCAGCTTTTCGGAGTTCTGGAAGCCTGTGCTCATGCCGGCTCTCAACCGGCATTACAAAAAGCGCAATATTCCAATGCAACTGATTTATGAACCACAATCAGCTTCCGGGAGACCAGTTGGAATAATTCTGGGTGAGGTTATGCTCCCCTTTCCTGCAAGGCGTCCATTTAGTTGTCTAAGATCAGAACTACCTGCGTCTGCAGCACCACAATTAATGGCTTTGACAGATCGTGTACAAGGTTTGCATCTAGTTGCCCTCAGGGTACTCTTAAGATTATGGTCAAGGATACCGCTGCGGATACGGCAGAGCCTGAAGTGGTTTCTTGTGAATGGGTCGAAGAAGGTGCTCCCACAAAGGTTTTACGATTATTTGGGCGCACAGTACTGGAGATTAAGATGCAGCCTGTAGCAATTGTCGCCATGATCCCGGCTCGCATGGGCAGCCAAAGACTGAAACAGAAGAACCTGCGCGAGCTGGGCGGCGTCCCGCTCATCACCCGCGCCATCCACAAGTGCCTCGCCGCTGGCGTCTTTGACGAGATCTGGGTCAATTCGGAGCACTCAACCTTTGGCGAGATTGCCGCCCAGGAAGGGGTGCGTTTTCACCAGCGGCCGGCGGAGCTGGCCAGCAACACCGCTACCAGCGAGCAGTTTGTGTACGAGTTCTTCAAGGCCCATCCCTGCGACTACCTGTTTCAGGTGCACACCATTGCCCCGCTGTTGATGGCCGGGCAGGTGGCCGGCTTTGTCCAGACCATGCTGGATAGTGACTACGACGTGCTGCTGAGCGTGGTCAACGAACAGATCGAATGCGCCATTGACAGCAGTCCGATCAACTTTACCTTCGACCGCAAGACCAATTCCCAGGAGCTGACCCCCGTGCAGCGGGTCACCTGGAGCATCACCGGTTGGCGGGCGTCTACGTACATCGCGGCCTACAAAGCTGGACAATGCGCCACCTATGCCGGCCGGGTCGGCTACTACCCGATTGATCGGCTGGCCGGACACATAATCAAGACCGAAGAGGACCTGCTCATCGCCGAGGCGCTTTTGGCTATTCGGCAGAAAGAAGGAGACGAACAAGCACGATGAAGCATCGAATCTTGATCCTCAATCCCCAGATGCGGCTGCTCATGCCGCAGTACGGTCACCTTTTCGATCCGCAGAAGTTCGAGGTCGTCGTTCACCACACGGAACAGCGGGTGGAGGAGGCCGAGTTGTATGACTTGATCGAGGGTTTCGACGGCGTTATCGCCGGGGGGGACGAGTTCACCGAGCACGTTTTGGCCCACGCTGGCCGGCTGAAGGTGATCTCCAAATGGGGGGTGGGAGTAGACACGGTGGACCTGGAAGCGGCCAGGCGGCTGGGCATCCAGGTGCATTGGTCACCCGGCGCGTTCGCCGACCCCGTCGCGGACGCAGCCTTTGGCTACGTCCTTATGTTCGCCCGCAGGCTGCACGAGCTGGACGAGGTGGCCAAGGCCGGCCGGTGGGCCAAGCCGACCGGGCTGGCCTTGCGCACGCGAACCATTGGTGTGGTAGGCGTAGGGCACATTGGCAAAGAGCTGATCCGCCGGGCCAAACCGTTCAAGATGCGATTGTTGGGCAACGACATTGTGCCCATGCCAGAGGATTTCCTTCAGGAGACCGATGTGCGCATGGTCGCTCTGGACACCCTGTTGGCAGAGAGCGACTTTGTCTGCATATGCGCCGACCTGAACGAGACGAGCTACCACCTGATAGACGCGGGGGCGCTGGGCAAGATGAAACCGGCCGCTTATCTGATCAACGTCGCGCGGGGCAAGATTGTGGACGAGGCAGCACTCATCGCCGCACTCCAGAAGGGCGAAATCGCTGGCGCGGCCCTGGACGTCTTTGAGGTTGAGCCGCCCGCGCCGGACAACCCACTACGCAAAATGGACAACGTCATCTTTGGCACACACAATGCCTACAACGAGGATGACGGCGTGGATTGGGTCACCCGCAATACGATCAAGAATCTGATCGAGGGATTGGATGGATGTTGACCAGAGACCAGGATATTGGAGCAATGAGACGTGAGGGCCCACTTGTGCGGACGCTGGTAATATTATACGACAATATCACCCCGGCAACTCAAAATATAACTCGACTGGAAGATGATCTCAAGATAATCTACTATCTAGACAAGCCCTTTGACCTGGAAAGCATTGCCTTTGTCGCCAGGGAAGCAGACACTGTGTTGGTTGATGACCGGATTTTCGCGAGGGTTGCTCCGGTATTGGATCAGAGACCTTGGCCTCTCAGTAGGGCTCGGAAAGCTCTGGACAGGAAAGGCGCTTGTCGAGCGGACTGTGCGGCGCAAGCTATGCCGAGAATCCCGTTTCCGCGAACATTCTCAAAGCCTGTGGTTTTCGTGGTGAGCAATGACACGCATGTTCAGATGCTTCGTTTAGTAGCGGAGCAGGTTCCAAATCACAAATTTGTGGCGATCAACCGGGGAGAACACGCCGATAATACCCTTGCGAATCTGGGGAAACCATTCTTACAGTACCCCAAACGCTCAAGGGAGCAGTTGGGCATGCTCTTTGTTAACCGCATGGAGCGTATTGCTGGCAAAGTTGCGAACAAGGTAAATGGCTCGATTACTGAAAGGATCCTTGTCGCACCTATAGTCAAGTTAAGGCAATGGGTTGAGAAACGCACGTATTGCGACCTGGATGCGCTTGACCCTTCGATTGTGGTACTGGGCATGGATTGGGGAATGGAAGAGCGCGCGATCTGTGAGTGGGCCAGGCATCGCGGAATTCCTACTGTTTGTATCCAAGAAGGGCCCCAGGACTTTAACCTACCTGGACTTAACCAAATGCAGGCCGCAGACCACGTTTTTGTCCAGGGGGCTATTACCGTCCAGTATTTGAAGCGCAAAGCGTTTTTCATAACTGGTAACCCAAAATTGTCTGATATGCCTGTTGTGCCTTTGCCTGAGAAACCAGTTGTGATGATAAATGCCAATTTTACCTATGACATCTATGAGGATTGGCGTGACCGGTGGATGGCAGGCGCCGTCAGGGCGTGTCAGGAAGTCGGGGTTGATTTCTTTGTCTCTCGTCATCCTAGAGACTTTGGCAAATACGAGGGCTTGCCAGTTCTAGATTCAAATGCTTTCAGTCTCCATAGCCAGATTGCAAAGTCCAGTGTGTTGGTGACGCGGTTCAGTCAGGTGGTGTACGAAGCGATGCTGATGGGGCGATCAGTAGTCTACTATAATCCTCATGGTGAAGACAAGAAGACATTGACCGGTGACCGGACTGGTGCTCTGTTGTTCGCCGGCAACCCCGATCAGCTTCGAGTTCAGCTTACGAAGGCGATTTCTTTTGGGGAGGAATTGAGATCTACCAGGTCGGGTTTCCTGACTATTCATTGTGGGCCACAGGATGGGCAGGCCGTGGAGCGGTGCGTTGTTGCCCTGTCTGCTGTTGCAAACGGACGCATTGTTGCCACGAGATGAGGGTGGACTATCTGTTGTTGCAATATACGAGAGAGGCCATGCGGCAGATGATCAGCATAATTGTATGTACTGTTGATAGAAGGGATTCATTGGAGGCTACTCTCTCCTCAATATCGGGCCAAACTTGCCGTGATTATGAGGTCATTCTTGTAAACCAGGGAGACTTGAATGACATTGACAGTTGGGAAGGAACACTCGGCAATTTCAAAGTTATCAGCTTGCGACAAAGAGGATTGTCAATAGCCAGGAATATTGGCATACAAGAGGCAAGGGGGGAGATTCTAGGGTTTGTAGATGATGATTGTATTCTGGGTGAGGATTGGATAAAAGAATCCATAAGGACATTTGAGAGGGACGCTGAGCTGGCTGCGGTCTGTGGGAGAATTCTGGCCCCTGATGGGCGGAAACCGTATTTGCGTTTACACTCTTCAGACGAGAAACAGATTACTTACGGTAATGTAGAGACTTTCAGTGGGGGCTGTATTCTCTTTCGAAGGAAGACCTTTGAAAAAATCGGTGTATTCGACGAAGAGTTAGGGGTAGGGCAGTACCTCGGTAGCGCGGAGGATACGGATATCTGTTACCGTATGCTTTCCAGAGGAATGAAGGTTTTGTATAACCCACGTATCGTTTGTTATCACCCTTCATTAGCAAGTGTGGGTTGGGAAAACCTGGCAAAGAAACTATATTCTTACAATTTGGGAACGGGAGCCGTGCATGCCAAGCATACTCTCCTTACCAAGGGATGGAAACGGATTCTAGTTATCTTCAACTTCCTGGTCCTTCTATTGAAGCCTCCCTTGAGAATTGCACAGTATGTGTTTCTGCTTCAGATTCCGAGAAGCAAGGGGTACTGCCAGGTTCTAAATGGAAGAATAGCGGGCTTTTTCTACTATCTATGCCGTCAAGTATGGTGAAGGCCACATTATGCGCATTGGCATTGATGCTCGGGTGCTGAGTGACCGCTTAAGTGGAGAAGGGCGATATGCCTACAATCTGATAAGAGCGATTGCGGAAGTAGATGATGAAAACGAATACGTTGTCCTTGTAGATCCTGGCCGTTTCACCGGGCGGATTGTAAAGTCAGAGCACAGATTTCGAGAAATGCCTCTGACTATCCGCCGATTCTCTTTACAAGAACAACTGGTCTTGCCCAACCTGTTGAAGAGAGAGTCTCTAGATTTGTTTCACTCCTTACACCATATCCTTCCCCTTGGCTACAATGGTCTAATGATCGTCACAATCCATGACACTCTCGCCGCGCGATTCCCATGGCATTTTTCCCATTTCCCTTTTCTCAAGAGACTTGCAGCCTTTTGGTATTTCAAGGTGTTCGTTTATCTGTCGGCGATGAGAGCCAATGGAATTGTTGTGGACAGCAAGAGAACCGCCGACGATTTGTGCCAGTACTTGAATATTTCGAGGCAGAAAATCGTTGTTTGCCGACTTGGGGTAGAGAATCATTTTGCCCCTATTAAGGACACCAAATATGTAAGAGAGAAATATTCACTCCGTGCTCCATTCATTCTTTATCTGGGAAATTTCAGGCCCTACAAGAACTTGGAGAGGCTGTTCCAGGCTTTCGCTCAATTTGTTGAATCGAGTACTGACCAAAGATATCAACTGATCATCGGCGGCAACGACGTTGAATTCTATAAGAGGAGACTCAGGCAGCAAGTTGACAAGTTGCATCTTGAGGAGAAAGTAATATTCTTGGGCTACGTGGACGAAGATGATATGCCCGCGTTGCTGAGTTGTGCCGAGCTGTTTGTCTTTCCGTCACTGTATGAGGGATTCGGCCTCCCACCACTGGAGGCAATGGCCTGTGGTACTCCGGTCTTGGTTTCCAACACAACACCGTTGCCTGAAATCGTAGGAGATGCTGGCTTGCTTGTTGACCCTTACGACGTAAATGCTATTTCCGCTGCCTTGCAGAGAGCCTTGACTGATACGAACTTGCGAAAAAGACTGGCTCGGAAAGGACTGGAAAGAAGTCAGCAATTCTCTTGGACACAAACGGCGCGGAAGATGCTGGCGGTCTATGAACAGATAGCCGATCTAAGGTCAAAGTGCCTATGAAGATTCTGATGCTGAATCCCCCCTTCAAGTCCCTATGCGGCCGATACTCGCGTGCCTCTCGTAGCCCCGCTATTGCCAAAGGTGGCACTTTTTACTACCCCATCTGGCTGGCATACGCTACCGGCGTGCTAGAGCAGGCTGATCACGAAGTCAAGCTGATTGACGCGCCAGCGCGCCGCATGGAGGTGGCTGACGTGCTTGATCTGGCAGAAACCTGGCAGCCCGAATTGGCTGTCGTTGATGTCACAACCCCCAGCGTCTACCACGACGTGGAAGTGGCGGCCGCTTTGAAAAACACGGTGCCAGGGCTATTTGTCGTGCTGGTAGGTACACACGTTTCAGCCCTGCCGGAAGAGACGCTGCAGTTGAGCGGAAAGGTGGACGCAGCAGCCATTGGCGAATACGACTATACTGTGCGTGCCCTGGCAACCGCGTTGGAGGCAGAGAGAGACATTCGATCCGTTGCTGGTCTATGTTATCGAAATCCACAAGGAGAGTTGGTTCGTACACCACAGCGGGAACTGATCCGCGATTTGGATGGTTTACCATTCGTGACCCAGGTTTACGAGCGTCACCTCAACATTGAGGACTATTTCTACACCAATGCCCGCCATCCTGTCGTGACCATCATCAGCGGGCGCGGGTGTCCACATCAATGTGTCTATTGCGTTCTACCGCAGGTGATGAATGGGCATGGCTACCGTCGGCGCAGCATGCAGAACGTGGTTGACGAACTCGAATACATCGCGACTAACCTACCCCAGATCAACGACATCTTTTTTGAGGATGACACGCTAACGGTGAATCCCAAGCGGACGCGCGAGATCTGTGATAACATCATCCAACGTGGGCTAAAGCTGACCTGGACGTGCAACGCACGGGCTGATGTGGATCTCGAGACACTCGAAAGAATGAAAGCTGCTGGCTGTCGCCTGATGTGCGTGGGGTACGAAAGTGGCGATCAGCGTGTGTTAGATGCAATGAGGAAGAACCTGACTGTAGAGCAAATTCGGCAGTTCGCGAGGGACGCCAAAAAGGCTGGCATCCTGGTTCACGGATGCTTCCTGGTCGGCAATCCAGGCGAGACGTCCAAGTCATTGATGACCACGCTCGAGCTGGCGAAGGAATTGGATCCCGATACAGCTCAGTTCTACCCAATCATGGTCTATCCTGGCACCGAGGCCTACGCCTGGGCGCAGGAGAACGGCTATTTGATAACGGACGATTTCAGCGAATGGCTCACCGAGGACGGGCTGCACAACACCATCGTGACCCGTCCTGGCCTCTCAAATAGAGAATTGGTGGAGTTTTGTGATTACGCTCGTCAACAGTTCTACCTGCGGCCGCGCTATGTGTTGAGCAAGGGATGGGAAATCCTCGCCCATCCCCGGGAAGGTAAACGCTTCTTCAAATCTTTCCGCACGTTTGCGAAGTACCTGTTACGAGGAACGTTCGGTGCTTGTTCTTCTTTTGCGCAACAGGCCAAGCCCCCGCATCCTCAGAGGCAGAGGTAGAGCGACATGGCCGTTCTGTTTCGGGTCTGCGTAGGGCTAATTCTCTACACCTATATGCTGTACCCACTGCTGGTCGTCGCTTGGGCGCGTCTTTTCCCGCGACACACTCAGACGGACGAGTCAATCCTGCCCTCCGTCTCAATGGTAATCGCAGCGTACAACGAGGAAACCGTCATTGAACAAAAGCTAAAAAACTGCCTTACGATTGACTACCCCGCCGACCGCATAGAGTCTGTGTTTGGATCGGACGGCTCGACTGATCGAACCAATAAGATTCTTAGTGCGTGTGGCGATGCGCGTGTGCGCTCCTTCCTGTATCGGGAACGCGAAGGCAAGCTGAATGTGCTCAACAAGATCGTGCCCCAAACGAGAGGGGATATCCTGGTTTTCTCCGACGCCAATACGATCTACCGGCCCGATGCTGTGCGAAAGCTAGTGCGTCATTTTGCGGATCCGACTGTTGGCGGCGTGTGCGGGCAGTTGCGTTTGGTCGCCCCCGACGACAACGCCAGTGGTAAGGGCGAAGGGCTCTACTGGCGCTACGAGAACGTGCTCAAGATGGCCGAAGGGGCGATCTACACAGTGATCGGAGCGAACGGCGCAATCTACGCCATCCGGCGCGAGCACTTCCGCGCACTCCCGGTCGAGACTGTCATTATGGATGACTTCTTGATTCCATTGCGCATCGTCGAGCAAAGACGACGAATGATCTACGAACCGGAGGCTGTGGCAACCGAGAACGCATCACCCGACATACGGGGAGAGTTTACGCGCAAGGTGCGTATAGCGGCGGCCAATTTCAACGCTATCCCCCACATTCTAGGGCTTTTGAATCCGTCGAGAGGTTTTGTGGCTCTGGTGTTGTGGTCTCATAAGATAGTGCGTTGGTCGGTGCCTTTCCTGGCAATGGGAGCGCTGGTGACAAACTTGTTAGTTCTGAGATCAGGATGGATATACGTCGTCACATTGGGTTTGCAATTGTTGGTCTACGTGGGAGCGATTCTGGGCTATCTGGGAGACTGTCTGTTTGGCCGTCCCGGACCGTTCATGCCGTTCTATTACCTCGTGACAATGAACCTGGCGATGGTTTTGGGCTTCTGGCGCAGCCTTGTCCATACACAAGAGATTGCCTGGGAGCGAGTTCAGCATTAGTGAGACGCGGTGGGACTGGCCGAGCAGGCATTGTCGAAGTGAATGGTTTTGAAATACTACTGAAATCAAACGGAAACCGCACAGCTCGTTTCTTGTGGTATACTCGCATACAAAGGCGTGGGCCAAAGAGTAGGAGAAACGTGCCTCTATGACCGCCGGTGTACGGATCTTAGAAATTCATCAGGCCGCGTGGAAGCGGTGCAAACGATTTGTTTCGACTTTCCGGCTGGCACTACCCTTCTCAGAGCGACGGGTGCTGCTGATGGTAGGGGATGTGCTGGTGGTCAACACCGCTGTGCTGGCGGCGCTGTGGTTATGGGCCTGGATTGACGGCCTTGCGTTTACCTTCGATCTCGTTCAGGCCCGCTGGTTCTGGTTTCCCGCTCTTTCCGGCACGTGGTGGTGCCTGGCCTGGCTGGGAGACCTGTACGACGTCACCGTCGCCGGCCGCCGGTTTGAGGTGACCTGGCGCATCCTCCTGGTGATGGCAGAGTTCACTTTCGGCTACCTGCTTATCTACTTTGTGTCGCCCCGCGATACGCTGCCACGCCTTTTTTTCCTCTTTTTCTCCACCCTCACTCTGTTCGGGATGATTTTGTGGCGCTGGATGTACATCGCTGTTTTTGCCATGCCGGCCCTCTCCCGTCGGGCGTTGATCGTTGGCGCGGGATGGTCCGGCCGGGCGCTGGCGCGAGTACTATCCGTGCGGGATACGGAGGACTATCAGATCGTCGGTTTTGTAGACGACGATGTGGAGCTTGAGGGCACAAAAGTGGCCGGGCTGCCGGTCCTGGGCGGCAACGCCGGTCTGGTCACCCTGGTGCAGGCGCACCAGGTGGACGAGGTTGTGGTCAACGTCACGCACGAGATGGGAAAGACGTTGTTCCAGGCATTGTTAGCCTGCCAGGCCGCAGGAACCCACGTGGTCCGTATGCCCGATCTCTACGAGCAGTTGACCCGGCAAGTACCAGTAGAACACGTCAATGCAAGCTGGGTGTTGGACGCGCTGGATGGGCTCGCTGCCTTGGGGCATCTGGAGCGGGCAGCCAAACGGTTGTTGGACCTGGGCTGTGGGCTGGTTGGGCTGATCGGCCTGGGATTCCTCCTCCCTTTCGTGGCGCTGGTCATCTGCCTGGACGACGGGGGACCGGTCTTCTACACCCAGGTGCGGTCGGGGATGGGAGGCATCCCCTTCCGCCTGTTTAAGCTCCGCACCATGCGACGCAGTGCTGAGAAAGATGGACGGCCCAGGTGGGCGCGGGAGAACGACGGTCGGGTCACGCGGGCAGGGCGTATCCTGCGCAAGACCCGCCTGGATGAACTGCCGCAGGTGATTAATATCCTGCGTGGGGAGATGAGCATCGTCGGCCCCCGTCCTGAGCGACCTGAGTTCATCGCTGATCTGGAAACGCAGGTACCCTTTTACAGCACCCGCCTGGTGGTCAAACCGGGACTCACAGGGTGGGGCCAGATCCACTACGGGTATGGCAACGGTGTCGAGGATACTCTTGTCAAATTGCAGTACGACCTTTACTACATCCGCCACTGGTCGCTCTGGCTGGATCTGTACGTGATCTTCAAAACCATTGGCGTGGTGCTTAGGTGTAAGGGCACGTGAGTTTGTCAATTTTCTCGACACAGGCATCCACAATGCGTCGGGTGATGGCACGCAGGCACTTTCGCTGCCTTTCCGTTCCCCTCCATGGAATTTGCTAGCACAAAGGGGAGAAGGCATGTCAATTTGGGTAAGCCGCTTGACAAAAACACCCTCTTGGAGGATAATCCGTCCCACTATTCAAGGAGGACAGAATGGCACAGGCGTTTAACGTAACTGACGATACATTCAAAAGCGAAGTGCTCCAGGCCACAGAGCCGACCCTCGTAGACTTCTGGGCCGAGTGGTGTGGACCGTGCAAGATGGTCGAACCGGTCGTCGAGGCAATCGCGGAGGAGTACGCGGGAAAGCTGCGCGTGACCAGGATGGACGTGGATAGCAACCGGCAGACGCCCGGCAGCTACAGCATCTATAGCATCCCCACGTTGATCCTGTTTAGGAATGGGGAGGAGATAACACGTATCATAGGCTACCGCCCTAAAGAAATGTTGATGGAGGAACTACTGCCCCACATCGAATAACTTGACGCTACGACATCTTTGTGGTACACTATAGGCACAATTTGAGATAAAAAGACCGCGATCGGGAGAAGTAGGCATCGAAGCGGGGTTCAGAGAGTCGGGCGCTTGAGTTTTGAATCAAGGGCTGTGAGCCCGATACCAGCGCCGGTGCCGAATGGGCCCGGGAGTCGCCCGCCGAAACCCTGAGCTTGTCGAAGGGGAGTAGTCCGGGCCGGAGATGCCACCGTTATCAGGGCTGAGGGTATCGTCCTGAGATTGCCTGCCCTGAGCGCGGCCGCAGGGTCAAAGGACCGTACCTGCATAAGAGTGAGGCTGGCTCTTCACGTACCACGCGCCGTCATCGGCGCGTTTTGTGTTTATTTGCGTTCTGAGGAGCTGCCTAACCAGGGTGGCACCACGGGTGTCCAAAGTAAAACGCCCGTCCCTGAACAGGGACGGGCGTTTTGCTTTCTCGTAGGACAAGTTGACAACTTATCCCACTATCTATCCTTGTCCCACTATCGAGGAGGAACAGAAATGGCCAAGAAACGCATTCTCACCGGTGACCGGCCCACGGGCAAATTGCACCTGGGCCACTACGTGGGCAGCCTGGTCAACCGCGTGCAGTTGCAGGA
>Ga0190284_1001298_pt1 | contig 11411 bp, 8 predicted proteins | sample 48691812_MG_FD_161668 | JGI IMG/M metagenome (GOLD analysis project Ga0190284, IMG submission 161668) | Hydrothermal vent microbial mat bacterial communities from Southern Trench, Guaymas Basin, Mexico - 4869-18-1-2_MG | ecosystem: Environmental > Aquatic > Marine > Hydrothermal vents > Microbial... | reverse complement strand
TAGCAGTTGAATGAGCCGTGGACATCAAGGCAGCGCCTATGGCGGAGCCCCTTCACGGAAACTCGGATAGAAGGTTAGGCCGATCGAACCCTTTTTGCTCTTGACGGACCCGGCTTCATAGAAGGATGAGCGGGCGTTGCTTCAGCAGCCGACCGCGGGGGCGGTCGGGCGTTCGACCAACCCGTTGATCGAGTTCTGAACCATCGCCGCAAAAACCGGCATCACGATCAACACCAACAGGCTGAAGATAATCAGGCCGGAAGCGGGAAACACGTAGCTGAGGGACCCGCACAGGGTCAGCAGCGCCACGGCGATCGCGAGAGATTTCGGGGCCGTCTCAGCCAGCCCGTGGAAACGCCGCTGCTCGTTGATGCGCACGCAGAGACGGTGGTACGTGAAGAAAAACCAGATCAGGTTCACCCCTGGAACGAAGCACAACCCGATCGCCAGGGTCGCGCTGGGGTCGGAGCGTCTCAGTCGCGGCATCTTGTCGTGCAGCAGGTTCAGGTAGATGACGGAGAATAGGCTGGCCGTCAGGTAGTGCAACAGTACGAGCGACGCGAGAGGGAACGCGCTCAACTGGTGCGGCTGCCCCTTTTGCGCGATGTCCGCCGGCACGACGAACGACTTACCGCACGCGCCGCACCGGTACGTGCATCCGGCGTCGCGGTCGCCCACGTCGATGGGGCCTTGACAGTGTGGACATTCGATCCGCATAGACGTATTCCCATCCCAGCCTGCGCGGCGTTTCTCCGGGGGAGGTTGCAACCTCCCTCCTCTGCGGCAGCGAACGCCAAGCAGCACACGGGTGATATCGTCACCGACCGCCCTCCGCCGTAACGGATTCATCCGACGAACCGCACGGATTATCAGACGTTCGCGGCGTTCCCCCCACGATGTTGCCTACGCGGATATGCCGGCGTCGCAGGCGACAAACAGGGGGATAGGGGCAATATGGGCAGGCTGCCTCGTCGCCCATGCCGTGAGGTTTGCCGAATCGACGCTTGGTCGACAGGACACGCCTCGTAAGTTCCTAACGGGTTCCGCTGATTGCCTGAGCGCGTCGCGGGCATTCGCATCCCGCCGCCGTGCGAACACCATGGACGACGTTTTTGCTCGCAATTTGAAAGAAACGTGTATAATCACTGTAGTAATCACTAATAGACCATATGAGGGGAATGCCTGAGAGGAGGCAGCATGATGTGTGTGGATCACGCGGACAGTAATCCGGTGGTGCGGTCCCTTATTGCCAGTCCGATCATCATCGTTTTGGCGTTGAGCGCCCTTGCCGGCCAACCCGCTCACGGCCAGGACACCGTCCTCGAGGGGGCGGACGCCGTGCAGTTCGCCCGCGAGAGGGGCTGGCTCATCCGCGACGCATCCGACACCAGAACCATTGAGCTTCAGTGCATTGTCAACGGGTTCCCACGCTACTACATCACGCATAATCGGAACGCGGCCGACAGCGTGAGCACGGATGAGTGTTGGCCGATCGGCACGAACGGTCTGGCGTTGAGTGGCGCTGGCGTCACGGTCGGTATCTGGGACGGGGGGGCCGTCATAACCGACCACAGCGAATTCGAGGGGCGCGCCACGCAGATGGACGACGCTTCGGCATTCGACGCTCACGCAACTCACGTCAGCGGAACGATGATCGCCGCCGGCATTTGGCCGGGCAACGCAACCTACCCGGCGGGGCTCTCACAGGGCATGGCCTGGGAGGCCAGCCTCGATTGCTACGATTGGAGTGATGACGAGCAGGAGATGGCCGACGCCGCCGCGGCGGGTCTGCGCGTGTCGAACCACTCGTACGGGAATATAACCGGGTGGATCTATGACGATTTCGGCACTGGTCCGTACTGGTTCTGGTTGGGCGACTTCCGGTTGAGCGAAACGGAGGATTTCAACTTCGGTTTCTACGATTCCCAAGCGGCAGAGTGGGATCAGATCGCGATGCAGTATCCGAGGTATCTGTTTGTGAAGTCCGCCGGAAACGACCGCGATGAAGGCCCGTCGCCGGGAACCGGCCACTATTTTGCAAACTGGGACACCGGGTACTTCGAATGGAGTACCGTCACCCGCAGTCTGGACGGCAACGATGGCTACGATTCAGTCGCGCACGTTGGCGTTTCCAAGAACGGCCTGACCGTGGGGGCGGTTTACGACGTCATCGGCGGTTACGCCGGACCCGGAAGCGTCGGCATGAGTTCGTTTTCATGCTGGGGCCCAACCGATGACGGGCGAATCAAGCCGGACATCGTCGGCAACGGGATTCATCTTTTCTCACCGATCTGGAAGGACGACACGTACGAATACTGGAACGGACTTTATTCCGGCACGTCCATGTCGAGCCCCAATGTGACCGGCTCGCTCGGGCTGTTGATCGAACATTGGCGCGAGACGCATCCCGGCGCCGCCGACATGCTGGCCGCTACGCTCAAAGGGCTGGTGCTGCACACCGCCGACGAGGCGGGTCTGGCCGACGGGCCGGACTACGAATTCGGGTGGGGGTTGATGAACACGTTCGAGGCGGCCAACGCGATCACTGCCGATGTGACCAAACCTCTCACCATCTCCGAACAGCTCCTCCAAAACAAGGAGGGGGTCGAGTTGCGGGTCATCGCAGACGACGTGGGTGAAGAGTTGCGGGCGACCATCTGTTGGACCGATCCGCCGGGCACACCGGTGGAAAATTCCGTGGATCCGCCGGACAAAATGCTCGTCAACGATCTGGACCTGCGGATCGAAACCTATCCTGCGGGCACGGTGTATTCCCCCTGGGTTCTGGATGCGGCCTATCCGGGCACGGCGGCGACGACCGGTGACAACAACACCGACAATGTCGAGCAAGTGGTCATCGATGCCAGCCCGGGCGACTCTTACGTTCTGCGGGTCACACACAAGGGGTCCCTCTTTGGTTATAGCCAGCGGTTCTCGCTGATCCTCACCGGGGCCAGGCACGACTGCAATACGAACGGCATCCCGGATCAGGATGACATCTCCGGGGGAACCAGCCTGGACTGCAACACGAATGCCATCCCCGACGAATGCGATATCGCCAGTGGAGCCAGTGGAGACTGCAACGGAAACGGGGTCCCCGACACGTGCGAGACGGATGGCGACGGCGATGGCGTTATCGATCCCTGCGACCCGTGTCCGTCTCATCCGGATGAGCTACCGGGGGCCTGCGGGTGCGGCGTGCCGGATACGGACAGCGACGGCGATGGTTCGCCGAACTGCGTCGACGGGTGTCCGAACGACGCCGACAAGCACAATCCGGGCGTGTGCGGGTGTGGGGAGTCCGATGTGGATAGCGACGGCGACGGCATCCCCGACTGCAACGACCAGTGTCCCAACGAGGAGGACGTCGATTCCGACGGCGACGGGCTCATGAACTGCAACGAACTGTGCCCCTTCGACGCGGCCAAGACCGAGCCCGGCGTGTGCGGTTGCGGCGTCGCGGAAATCGACGGCGATGGTGACGGGACGCCGGACTGCAAAGACACCTGCCCCAGCGATTCGAACAAGAGCGCTCCTGGCATGTGCGGGTGCAATCATCCCGAGACCGACACCGATGGTGACGGCGTGCCCGACTGCATCGACGGCACGCCGGACGGCGCCGCCGAAGCCGTCGTCATCACCGGCCCGGACGTGGTGACCATCGGCCAAAGCGCCTCGTACACCGCGGAGGTTGTCTTCGCCGACGGCGACCGCGAGACGGTGTCCGACCGCGTTGCCTGGAAGGTGCGCGACGTCATCGTTCACCCGAGCAGCACACGAACGTCCACCGGCGACATAATATCGCAGAGCGGCATGCTCACGGTCGGCACCAACCGGGAATACGAAACCACCCTCGCGATCCGGGCGACCTTCAAGGACGGTCCCGTTGATTTGCTCGGTGTCAAGATGGTCGAGGTCGTCAACCCAGAGGAAAAGGAAGAAGAGCCCGAGCTCATTGCCCCGATACAACCGGAGGAGGAGGTGTCCGGCCAGCAAACACCTGAACTGGCCGACGGTGTCGCCCAACCGGCGTCCACGACGGCGCAAGGTGGAACGCCGTGCGCTGTGGGAATGATCGTTCCTCTGGCGTCGGGCCTGCTGCTCTTGGGGTTTGTGGGGGTCTCCCGCAGGCGCAGGTCCTCATAGCCCTACAGGGGCTTTCGATTTAACCTGTAGCGTCGCCCCTTGTGGGCGGCGCACCCGCGTTTCTCGTCACCCACAAGGGGTGACGCTACATCGGGGATCGCCATGCGGGACTAAATCGACAGCTCCGGTATGCCAAGGGTGCCGTAGCCGGCGGCACACTTACGGGTAAGGCTGAGGCTTATGCCTCGTTTCTCACGTCGGCTGTCACGGCAAGCCGAACGAGATCGGCCAGCGTGTCAGCTTGAAGCTTGCGCCGGATGTTTGAGCGGTGCACTTCTACGGTTTTCTCGATGATGCCGAGCTTCGAGGCGGTCTCTCTGTTTGTCCACCCGGCCACCACCAACTCGTACACTTCGTGCTCCCGTGCGGTCAGACGTAGAATCCGTGTCCTGACCTCATTCCGTCGGGCCATACGCGTCCGAGCCTTTCCATTCTGACGCATCGCCGACCTGATGCTATCCAGTAGAACTTCATCGTCGAACGGCTTCTCGATGAAGTCCACAGCGCCGTTCTTCATGGCTCTGATGGCCATGGGAACATCGGCGTGACCGGTGATGATGATGATGGGAACGGCGGTACCGTTCTCACGAAGCCTCTCCTGCAGGGCCAAACCATCAAAGCCGGGTATACGCACATCCAACAGCAGGCATCCGGCGCGGTCCAAGTCGGATTCCGCCAGAAGCTCCATTGCGGAGGCGTAGGTTCGGACCTTCATGCCCGTGGACTCGATCAGCCATCGGAGCGATTCCCGCACCGCCGCATCGTCATCCACGACAAAGACAACTGCTGGGATGTTATGCACAGAACTCTCATCCATCAGGTTCCCTTCCGTCAACGGCCCAGACATGCTATGTCCGAAGCTGGCTGACGGAATTCTCCAGCTTCGACCTGGCTACAAAGGGAACCCCCCCCCTTTATATAGCGTGAAACAAGCTCTCAACTCACGGCGAATCCGATGTTTTTTAACGTAAAGTCAGGCTGTAGCCCGTAGGGGGGGGGCATGCCGTGATCGTAACGCGGGCGCAGCGAATGATCTCACTCGATAAAGAGAGATGTAGTATCCTGATCGCGGGTCCTGAAAGGCGGCATCTTGCGGATCGCTCTCAGGCTGGGGTCAGGTCGTCGCGGACGGTCGCCAACAACGACGTTGACGGACAACAACGGCAGGGTTCCCGTGCGGTCTGTTCACTCGTTCGGCAGCGCACACGAACCGCCGTGCTTCTCATGGTAGTCCTGGTGGTGTTCCTCCGCCTCGTGGAACGTCTCCGCCGGCTTTACTTGCGTTGCGATGTTACGGCCGCGGAACCGCTTGGTACCCTGCAGTTCCTCAATGTACTCCCTGGCCTGCTTCAGTTGTTCCTCGTTGGCGGCGAAGATGGCCGAGCGGTACTGCGTGCCGATGTCGGGGCCTTGCCGGTTGAGCTGGGTCGGATCGTGGAACCTGAAGAACCACTCGATGAGTTCTCGGTACGAAACCTGCTTCGGATCGTAGACAACCCGAACGGTTTCGGCATGTCCGGTTCCTCCTGAACAGACCTGGCTGTAAGTTGGACTTGCCGTTGTACCGCCCATGTAACCGGAGAACGCATCGATAACTCCTGGCACCTGCTGGAAACGATCTTCGATGCCCCAGAAGCAACCGCCGGCGAAGTACGCCGTCTCGGTTGGGATCGGCCGGGACTCGGGGGGCAAGGTGACACCGGCAACTTCCATCTCGAATCTCCGACTACATTCTTCCAACGTCGGAAGGCCGTTCAACGGGCTCTCCGAAGTCGCCCCTCGGCGTCGGAGCGGGGCGTGTTCCTGCTGTTGTCCCAGTAGGGTGAGAGCTTGCGCAGGTTCGCCACAATCCCCGGGAAGACCTCGATAATGCGGTCAACGTCTTCGTCGGTGTTGTACCGACTGAGGCTGAAGCGGATGGAGCCGTGGACCGCGCTAAACGGAATGTTCAGCGCCCTGAGCACGTGGGAGGGTTCGAGCGATCCCGACGTGCAGGCCGAACCGCTGGACGCGCAGATTCCCGCATCGCTCAGTTGATAGAGCATCCCCTCTCCCTCCACATAGTGGCACGAGATGTTCAACGTGTTGGCCAACCGCGGCGTGTCCTTGCCGTTGACCTGGACGTGGGGGATCTTCTCCTCGAGAGCCTCTTCCAGGCGGTCCCGGAGTCTGCGTACTCGCGCCTCGTCCTCCTCATGGTTCTCCACGGTGATGGCCAGCGCCTTGGCCAGCGCCGCGATGTACGGCACGTTTTCCGTCCCCGCGCGCCGGCCTTCTTCCTGGTGGCCGCCGATCATGAAGGGTTTGCACGGTGTGCCGCGGCGGATGTAAAGGGCTCCGACCCCCTTGGGGGCGTGGAGCTTGTGCCCGGAGAAAGACAGCAGATCCACGTGCCGAAGATCCCGTTCGAGATCAATAGGAAGCTTGCCCACTGATTGGGTCGCGTCTGTGTGAAACACGATGGAGGGATCGGTCTCCTTGGTCAGGCGCGAGAGTTGCTCGATGGGGAAGATCACGCCGGTCTCGTTGTTGGCGTGCATGATGGTGACCATGAGGGTGTCGGAACCGAGGGCGCGCACGAACGCGCGCGTGTCGAGATTCCCTTCGCCATCCACGGACAAGAAGGTCACCTTGTACCCGCTGCGCTGGAGGTCCTTGCACACCTCGAGCACTGCCGGGTGTTCGACGGCAGTCGTAATGATGTGGCGCCGGTTCGCGTTGGCCTTGGCCGTCCCCACGATCGCCGTGTTGTTGCTTTCCGTTGCACAGGAGGTGAAGAGGATCTCCGTGGCGTCCGCAGCCCCCAGGTATCCGACGATTTCCTTTCGGGCCTGGGCGATCGCGTCCGCGGTGCCCCGTGCGGGCTCGTACATGGAGCTCGGGTTGAAGTAGTTCTCGGTGAAGAAGGGGATCATCGCCTCGTAGACTTCGGGGGCGATTGCGGTGGTGGCGTTGTTGTCGGCGTAGATGGTTTTCATGCGCCTGCTTCCCCCCTCATACTTCGATCACCCTGATGCGTTCGTCCACCGCGTCTTTGAGGGTCTTCTCCACGACCATCTTCAGGGTCTGGGCGGCGCCGGCGCAACCGGCGCAGGCTCCGGCAAGGCGACAGTAGACCAGAGTGTCCTTGATGTCGATGATCTCCACGTCGCCCCCTTCCTGCTGAAGCATGGGCCGGATGTACTCGTCTATGGCCGCTTCGATTTTCTTGCTGAACTGGTAGGGCGACAAGGGCTCGCCCTTGGCCGCATCTTCAGCGGTTCGACTCGGCTCGGGCACGCCCTCTTTGCCGTCCCCGCCCCAGGTCTCATCCAGAAGATCCTGGAGCCCGCCGGGAATGTGATGACAGGACATGCACCCTCCCCCGGCTTTAATGGCGTTGGTGATCTCCGGTATCGTGCGTAGGTTGAGTTCCTTGATCTTGCGCTTGAGATAGGGCTCGCTCGAGGAGAAGCACTGGCACACGATCCGGCCCTCTTCTTGCTCATCCGTGTGGACGTCTACGCCGAGACGCTTCAGATCGACGCCGCGTTTCCGCGCCCAGTTGAATACAGCCGCTTCCAGGGCCTCGGCGCCCATGACGGAGCAGTGGATCTTCTGCTCAGGCAACCCCTCGAGGAACTTCACGATGTCCTTGTTCTGGACCTTCAGCGCTTCGATCGGCGTGTAGCTCCCCTGTTCGATCAGGCAGCAGAGGGCCTCCGAAGCGGCGATGGCCGACGTGCAGCCGAAGGTCAGATACTTGGCCTCGACGATCACGTCTTGCGTGGGGTCCGTGGGATGCTTCTTGACGCGAAACGAGAACCGGAGGGCGTCGCCGCAGGCGATCGAGCCGTGTTCCCCGAAACCGTCCGGGTTCTCAATCTCGCCCATGTGCGTTCCCGGCTTGCCGTGGACCGCGTCCATGAAGAGCTGTTTGGTTTTTTCGCTGTATTCCCAGGCCATGTCTGTCCTCCAAACCGGCATTGCTCAGCAGAGGGGGCATTGCCCATCACTGGGAATTGCCCGGTTTTCCGGCGTGCTGTAGTCGCGTAGGGTCCGCTGTGCGAACCATGGCGTTTGGCATGCGCCCATCATACCGGAAACCGTCCGCATAGCGGACCCTACTTCGGTTTTGACCCCCGTCCCGCCGCCTGGCGATGCCGCATCTCCTCGGCCAGCTCCTTGATTTCGGTCAGATCGCACTGCATGGCACTCCAGCCGTACCAGAAGGCGTAGTCGGGGTTCATGTGAAAGGTGCCCTGGAAGGCCCGCATGCGATGCTCGGAAAACATAACAAACAGCTTTTGTTCGATTACCGTCGGGGCGTCGTGGAACGTGAGCACGTCCGGGAAGGGATAGGCGTAGTTTTCGGGCTTGGGCAATGTCCCGTTCTTGTACAATTCCGCCACGATGCGGATGGCCTCCGCCATCACGTGGTCGGCCTGTTTGATCATCTCATCGCCCTTGGCCAGTTCGGCCTTGGCAAAGTTCTTGGAGTGGCAGCGCTTGCAGATCTTGGTCATCTGGTTGCGTTGCTGCTGCCAATCCTCTTGCGTCAGTCGTGCAAGGTCGGCGGATTTGACCAGTTCCAGCCGAGCTGTCGGCTTGCCATCCGGATCGAGAACACCGAGTGCTTGCAGGATGGTGGCCCGGTCGGCCGCCCACTGCTCGTCCTCAGGCATGGGCAGGCGCACGGCCAGGAACCCCCACCCGGTCCGATTGTTGTGCGTGCCGTCCGGCAAGTGGCAGTCCTGGCAGGTCGGCGCGGCGGCCGACTCCGGCAACGTGCCGATTTGTTTGAGGGCGTTCCGCACGCCGTGCTTGGAGGACGAGTACATTTCCCACTGCGGATGATCGAATCCCATGTGACAGGTCCGGCAGGCCTGCGGTTGCCGCGCCTCTTCCGCCATGAAAAGGTGGCGCGTGTGGCACGCATCGCACGAAGCCACGCCGAAACCGACCCCGTCCTTCTTGAGGACCTTGATCTCCTCTTCGGTCTTGAGGCCGATCTTATGGCAGCCGCCGCAGCCCTTCATGCCGTCCATCAGCGCCATCGGCTGCCAGTGGGCGGTTGGCATCGCCTTCATCGCCGCCCACGCCAGCGCGTGCTTGCCCTCCTTGAACTGATCGACCTGCTCTTCGTGACAATCGGCGCAGGTCTCCGGCGTGGGGATACGAACCTTGGCGACGTTTTTGGGCGACGTGTGCTCGTCCCCATGACAGACCATGCAGCTCACGTCGGACTCGGCGTGGGCACTCTGTTTCCAGTCGCTGACAATACCGGGCGTCACCTTGGTGTGGCAGGCAACGCAATTCGGTTTCTTCTCCTCGGTGGTTTGGCCAATCATCACAACAATGACGAGGTGAGCGAGAATAGACATCGTAGGGAACCTCCTCTTTAGGGATCGTACTTGATCTTTCCAGAAACCGTTCGCCCAACTTCTAGCACGTACCGCTGGGCAGCACAACCGGACTCGCCCGTCGAGTGGAGGACGGGTTTGAGATTACGGGCAGCGTGCAAGCTGGAAGCTCAGCTGTTTTGGGTGGATAATGTCTTAGTGCGTGTTTAAGAAGGGTGTTCTTCTGTCCGAGCCGCGACCGTCAGGGAGCGGTTTTCGGCGGAAAAGTCAGACCGCTTCCTTACGGGCGCGGCTCGGAAAGAGACTTCTCAAACACGCTCTTAGGAATCAACGTCGGAACACTGGAAGCCGACGCCCAAGAACTGAGAGCCGATGACCGGCCACCCCCCACGAGGAAGCCGAATCGTGAGCGACTCTGGATTTTTTCCCGCCTCCGAGGTCCGCCGCGTTCGCAGGGCGCTGCTCGCCTGGTTCCGCCGGAACGCGCGAGACCTGCCGTGGCGGGCCACCCGCGATCCCTATCGCGTCTGGCTCTGCGAGGTCATGCTCCAGCAAACCCGCGTCGAGACGGCGCTGCCCTACTACAAACGCTTCCTCAAAGAGTTCCCCAACCTCAAAGCGCTTGCGTCGGCGGACCCGGACCGGGTTCTCAAGCTGTGGCAAGGCCTGGGCTACTACAACCGGGCTCGGAACTTGCACGAAGCCGCCCGGATTATCGCAAGCGAACGCCACGGGCGATTCCCGCGTACGGCCGACGAATGGCGGACGCTGCCCGGTGTCGGGCGTTACACGGCCGGCGCCGTTGCCAGCATCGCCTTCGGCGAGCGAGCCCCAATCCTCGATGGAAACGCAAAGCGCTTGCTCATCCGTCTGTATGCGATCACGGACAACGCCGATGACACCGCCACCGTCAACCGGCTCTGGTCGATCGCCGAAATCCTCGTGCCCGCCAAGAATCCCGGTGCGTTCAACCAAGCGATGATGGAGCTTGGCTCACGTCTCTGCACGCCGAAGAAGCCCCGTTGTGTGCAGTGCCCGCTCCGTGCCTGCTGTCGCGCTCGGGCGCTCGGGACGGAAGGGCGACTGCCCGTGCGGCGAAAGAAGAAGCCGATACCCCACTATGACGTTGTGGCCGGCGCCATACGCAGGAACGGGCGCTATCTGTTGGGCAAGCGCCCGCCGGTCGGGCTACTCGGCGGGCTGTGGGAGTTTCCCGGCGGAAAAGTCCAACCCGGCGAGACCCACGAACAGGCGCTGGTCCGCGAAGTGCGGGAGGAACTCGGTCTGGACGTGGAGGTGGGACCTCTCGTCGCGTCCCTCAAACACGCCTACTCCCACTTTGCGATCACGCTGCACGTGTACCGCTGCAAATCGCCCCGGGGTCGGCCCGAACCTCGCTACCACACGGAGACCAAATGGACGCACCCCGTCCATTTTGACCGCTACGCCTTCCCCGCCGCCAACTACAAGTGCCTCGATCGACTCTGACTCCCTCCGGGATCATCGAGGGGTTCTCGAGCATTTGTACGACCCGATCCGCTACGTCGCGCGACGATTTCCTCATACGCGTGATCGGGCTGCCGCCGTTCGCAGCACGGAGTTGACACAGCGGCGGCGCGGGAGGACCATTCGCCCTACGGACCGATTCAATCGTCATGGGGGAGCAAAACCATGATCGTGGTCAACACCGAGACCGTGGCGGGCTACACCGTCGGGGAAGTCAAAGGCCTGGTGCAGGGCAACACCATCCGCGCCAAGCACATGGGCCGGGACATCGCCGCCGGGTTCAAGAACCTGATCGGGGGCGAGTTGACGGGCTACACCGAGCTGCTGACCGAGGCCCGCCGCCAGGCTATGGAACGGATGATCGGCCAGGCTCAGGAACTGGGGGCCAACGCCATCGTCAACGTGCGCTTCACCACC
>Ga0190284_1001297_pt1 | contig 11415 bp, 4 predicted proteins | sample 48691812_MG_FD_161668 | JGI IMG/M metagenome (GOLD analysis project Ga0190284, IMG submission 161668) | Hydrothermal vent microbial mat bacterial communities from Southern Trench, Guaymas Basin, Mexico - 4869-18-1-2_MG | ecosystem: Environmental > Aquatic > Marine > Hydrothermal vents > Microbial... | reverse complement strand
TCCGTCAGGCCCGAGTAGGGCGATGGCGCGCTGATAGCGGTCCGGTGGTGGCTCCCGCGCTGTCCAGAACAGGTCGAGGCGAAGGCGGTCGCCGGAAGGGATGGCGGTTTGTTCCTGGTTGAAGCCAAGCAGCGTCAGCCCGCCCTCGAAGGGGACGTTGGTCGCCACGTCCAGGTTGGTCAGGGTGCCATCTTGCAGGCCGGGCTGGCGCAGTGGGGTATCCACTCGCTGGAGCAGGGCGACGGCGCCCAAGAGCGCCAGGCCCCATCCGGCCCAGACCCAGGAGGGATGGAGGGAGCAGGGTGGAGTGGTGGTAGGAACCAGGTTTTTTCCTGAAAGCCTGGTTCCTGGTCCCAAAGGCCAGAGGAGCAGGCCGATCGTCAGCGCCAGGCAGGCCAGGGAGACGCAGTCGGCGGCGCGCCGCAGCGCCGTTTCACCGAAGCGGATGGACACGTTATGGTGTCCTTCTGGCACGGGGAAGGTGATGCGGCCGTGGGGCACGTCGGGGGTGATGGGGACGGCAGTCCCGTCTACTGTGACCCGCCAGCCGGGGTAGTCAAAGCCGTTGTAGACAGCGGTGAACGGCTGCGACGCTGTGATGGTCAGTTCCGCTCCAATGGGAAGCACACCCTGCTGGGCGACAATGGTACCGGGAGGGAGGCTGGAGGGGTCCAGCGTCGCCGTCGCCATTTCTTCAGGGACTACTGCCACGGCGCGGGGCAGGTATTCTCCCTTGGCCGTCGTGCCGATGGTATGTGTGTCGCGCTCGAATTGGGTGATGTTGGCGACGGTGGGTGTTTCCATCCCTGGACAGTGGCGGGGGTCGAGCCAGAAGAGGGCACCGCCGACCAGAAGGGCGATGGCGGCGGCCGCCACGAGCGACCCGCGCCAGTCGGCGGGAGGCAGTTCCGCCGCTGCGGCGACCAGCATGGCCAGGCAGAGGGCGGCCGGCCCCAGCAGTCGCCACGGGAACTGGATATACTCAAGGATCGGCACGCTGTCCCAGACGAACTGACTGCTGGCTGTGGTCAGCCAGGCGTAGGCGACGAGCGCAGCGGCGAAGAAAACAATTTGCACGCGCCGGGGCCGGTCGTGGAAGCGCCGGAGACCGGCGAGCGCCGGCAGGCACAGCAGGACAGGTATCAATCCCAGCGCGCGGGGCGGCGAGGGGTTCAGCAGGTCAGGATGGATCGCGCGCGGCGCAGCGAGGAGCTCTCGCAGGTCAATGAAGTTGTTCCAGTAGACGAAGATGGGGGGGACGAGCAGGCGATCGCTGTGGACTTGTGTCCGTTCGGCCAGCGCGGGCAGCCAGAAGAAGGTAGCCAGCCCCAGCCCCAGGAGGAGGGCCGCGCCTGTGATCGCCAGCCGGCGACGGCGCGACGGGGCGGTAGGAAGGGTGAGTGCGGTCACCAGACCGTAGGCGGCCAGGAGCGGGCTGAAGATGAGGGCGAAGGCGTTGTGGGTCAGCAAGACGGCGGCGTAGGCGAGGGCCGCGCCGGCCAGATAGCGCCGCTCCCCTTGCCGGGCCAGTCGTCCCATGGCCCATAGCGCCAGCGGGAGGAAAGCCCAGGCCAGCGTTTCGGCTACGTTGGCTCGGAATAAGGCATCATAGGCCAGGTAGGGGGCGTAGGCGTAGGCCACGGCCGCGACGAGAGAACTGCGGGGGGAGAAGTGATCCCGCGCCAGCAGGTAGGCGGCCAGGCCAGCCGCGATAGGCGCCAGGGCGAAGGTTACGATCAGCGCGGGCTGTAGGCCGAGTCCCACCAGACTGAGGGCCTCGGAGATGTAGTAGGAGAGCGGCGCGTAGAAGTTAAAGAATGGATACCCGTAGCCCAGGGCCATGTCGGGCGCCCAGCGGCTGTATGGGACTCCCTGATGGAGAAGCTCGTCTAGTTGTACCAGCCGCAGCAGGTGAAAGGCGAAGTCGTCGGAGCAGACGGGCTCCAATTTGAACCACGGCCGGATGGCCACCAGACACAGCATGCCGATGACAAATGACAAACGACAAATGTCAGCTCTCGAGATTCGGGGTTTGGGGTTTGGGACTTGGGATTTGGTCATTTTACCTTGATCTGTGTGGGTAACAAGATGCGGTCGCCTGTATCGGTTCCTCGCTCGTCGAGGACGCGGAGCCGTTCTCCACTCGTGGGATCGTACATCCCCACCTCCAGAACGTACCGGCCTGGGGGGGCATCCGAGGCAACGGTGAGCGTGTGGGTATCGCAGATGACCTCACCTGGCAGCCAACCGGTGGTTGGACGGGTGCCAGCGGCCGGTATGCGGTCGCTCTGGGCGTGGATGTGCTCGGCTTCGTCGAGGAGGTGCACGAAGACGACGTGACCAATCTCTGCGGTCGCCTCGGCCCGCCAGTGGAGGGTGAGCGTGAATGGCTGGCCGGGTGTGAGTGCGTCGCTGCCCAGGTCATAGCCCAGGAGTCTCGCCTGGCCGCCCAGCGTGGCCGAGATTGGGTGCTGCACCGGCGGCAGGTCGAAGCGGTGCTCCGGCGCGTGGACGGTCACTACCCCCCCCATCCCCCCCTGCGAGGAGGGGGGCCTGAGGGGCTTGCCCGCTGCATCCAACAGGTCAATGCACAGCGTATACTCACCGGCGGGCGTGGCGGCGGGAACGAGGGGGCTGCGGCCATCGCGCACGACGTCGCCAGCGATCCAGGCCGACGTGGGGTGGCTGGCTCTGCCGGGGGTGGCGCACTCCTCGGCCGCTACCGTGCCGTCAGGAGCGACGAGAGAGAGGCGAACGGTGTAGTCGTCAGCGGGAGTGGTCTCTGCCTGCCAATAGAGGGTGAGCGGGAGGTGCTCACCGGCGTTGACGTCGGCCGGTGGTGGGTCGAAACCGAGCAGGAGCAGCCCTCCCCCCAGGCCCTCGGCCTGCAGGCGGCGGGCCATCTCCAGACTGTCGGGGTCCGGCGGGCGGGCGGGACGGATCACCTGTGCGGAGGTGAGGTGATAAGTCGGGCCGAGTGGGACGCCTGTGGCGTCCAGCACATCCAGGCTATGGCCGGTTGTCACGTCGTAGACGCCGACCAGGAGAGTGTACTCGCCGGGCGGAGTGCCGGGCCAGACAGCCAGCCGGTGTACGTCGTGGGCGTAGGTATCCATCCGCCAGCGGGAGGTGGGATAGCCAGCCGGGTGCTGGCTATCTTTCTGGCCGTAGAGACGGGCTTGGTCGTCTATCAGGTGAGCGGCAATGCTGTAGTCGGTATTGAGCGGGCGCAGCGCGCGCCAGTAGAGGGCCAGTTCGAGCAGTCCGTCGGCGCGGACGGTATGGCCATCTTGTGGTTCTCCCACGGCAGGAGAGGCGTGAAGGTCGTAACCTATCAGCATCAGTTGATGGTCAAAGTTGACCTGTAGTTCCACCTGGACGCCGGCGACGTTCTGGCCGTCGAAACGGGAATGACGGAAGAGGGTGTCGTGATGATCCAGGTAGGCGGCTTTGAGGGTGAAGAGGCCGAGTGCGATGGCGGCACACAGGAGCCACGTGCCTGACCAGCGTGTTTCTCTTCGCTCGGCCTGGATTGCCTGATCCGGGTCATGACCGCCGGATTTGACAATCCGGCGGGAGCGGTCGGGATATAGGCACAGAGCGAGGAGCAGGGCGGCGAGGCTGAGGGCGGATGCGAGGGTGGCCAAACGGCGCAGGGGGGTATCGCCGAAGCGGATGGTCAAGCGATGACGGCCGGGGGGCACAGCGGCGCCGATGAGCCCATGCTCACCCGTCGGCCGCAGTTCGAGCGGTTGCCCGTCGAGCCATCCCAACCAGCCAGGGAAGAAGTACCAGTTGAAGGTGGCCGTGAAGGGGGACGGCACGTCTAGCAACAGGCTGGCCTTAGTCAGGTCGTAGCGTGCCTCCACGATTTGGGCGCCGGCAGGGAGGCAGGCAGGGTCCAGGCGAGGGATGACGGGGTCAGGGCCGGCCTCTTCGTAAGCTGGAATGAGGCTCTCCGCTGGAGGCAAGCGCTGTACCCAGATGGGCAGGTAGTCCCCGGCCGAGGTGGTGCCCAGCGCGCCGGTATCCTGCTCGAAGGTGATGAGACTGAGTGGGGTAGGCTCCGGCTGCGGCGGGTAGAAGTGGGGGAACAGCCAGGTGAAGGCGAAGATGGTCACAAGAGTCAGGATGATGGGCAACCAGACCCCCCCCGTCCCCCCCCGCGAGGGGGGGAGGTGAGATGCCGAACCCCGACCGAGCAGATTCCCCCCCGCTCCCTCCCTGCAGGAGGGGAGCCTTATCCGGTCTGGGCCGGGCAGACGGGAGGCTCCCGCGCCAGCCAGGATGGCCAGAAACAGGCCCGCTGGTCCCAGGAAGCGCCAGGGGAACTGGACGAAGCGGAGCAAGGGCAGGCCATCCCACACACCGATGGAGCAGGGAAGCATCATCGCCGTGAGGGCGAGCAGCCCCAGACCGAGCAGGGCGAGGTGGAAGCGGGCCTCCCGGCCTGGGAAACGCCGCAGGTTGTAAAGAGCGATCAGTGCCAGGGCCAACTGGGGCCAGCCAAAGCTGAGCGGAATCGGGGGGTTGATGAGTGCCGGGTCCACCGGCTGGGGCGCAGTAAGCAATTGGCCCAGGTTGGTGAAGTTGTTGTGGTAGTCCAGGTCGGCCAGGGCGTAGAGTTGGTGAATCTGGACGTATTCTTTTTCAAAAAGAGCGGGGGCCCAGAAGAAGGTCGCCAGTCCCAGCCCCAATGCCAGCGCCCCGCCCAGGAGGAAAGCGCGCTGGCGGCCCCGGCCGTGCAGCCCCCACAGGACGGCAGCGTAAAGGATGAGAAGCGGGGTGGAAATCAATGCCAGAATGTTGTGGGTGAGGAGCAGGGCGGCGTAGAAGAGGCAGCTCAGGGCCAGATCGGCGCGATGGCCGCGCAGGGCCAACCGCCTCAGAGCCCAGAAGGCAAAGGGCAGCCAGGCGAGTCCCCAGGCCTCGGCCAGTGCCCCCCGGTGCACAACATTGTACAGATTATAGGGAGCATAGACGAAGGCGATGGCGGCGACGAACCCGGCCTGCGGGCCGAAGAGGTCGCGGCCACACAGGTAGGCGCCGACGCAGGCGGCGAGGGTCGCCAGGACGAAAGCGGCGAGGAGCGCGCTCTGGATGCTCAGGCCGGCCAGGTGGAGCGGCTCGGCCAGGTAATAACTCAGCGGGGCATAGTAGTTGAACAGCGGAAAGCCGAAACCGAACCCCATGTCCGGCACCCAGCGGGGAAAGAGGATGCCGTGTCGTAATGAGCGGTGGAGTTGCGCCAGGCGGTGGAAGTGCAACAGGCCGTCGGCGCTCCAGGGCAGTGCTCTTCCCAGGAGGGGTTGGACGGCCGTCAGCGCGGCGACGAGGATCAGCAGCCAGCCGCCAAGTCGTCGCAGTCGAGTGGACGAGAGAGAACTTAGCCGAGGCATTTTTAACCTGTTTACTGGCAAACCGCGCCTGTTCAATTCTCTTCCGCTTCAAGGTCGGCCGTCGCCGTTTCCTCCACGGCTCGACCGGGCTCGCTGGAGTTTACGTGGGAGGCTTGAGGGACCTCCAACACCCGGCGAACGACGTAGATGGGTTTCTTTTGTGTCTCGTGGTAGATGCGGGTGAGGAGCTCGCCCAACAGCCCCATCATCAGGAATTGACCGCCCAGCACGATCAGCAGCACGGACAGCATCAGCCACGGGCTGGTGCCGATGTGATAGGCGCGGTAACCCTCCACGCCGTAGAGCAGGCCGTGGACGACTTTAGAGCCCGCCAGGTAGAGGAAGATAAGCCCACCTGATCCGCTGCTCAGCAGCCCCACCGCGCCGAAGAGTTGCATCGGGCGGTTGGAGTAACTGAGCAGAAACGAGACGGTGATCAGGTCGAGGATGACGCGGGGGGTGCGGGAGAGCGCGCCGTACTTGGACTTGCCGGCCTTGCGTGGACGATCATTGACCGGCACCTCGGCTACGTGTATGCCAACCAGGCTAGCTATCTCCGGGATGAAGCGGTGCAGTTCACCGTAGAGGTGCATTTGTTTGACCAGGTCACGGCGGAAGGCTTTGAGTGAGCAGCCCCGGTCGTGCAGATGGACGTCGCTGGCACTGGCGATGAGCCAGTTGGCGATCATTGAGGGCAGCTTGCGAGTCAGGAGGGGCTCCTTACGATTCTGCCGCCACCCGTTGACCATGTCGTAGTCTTCTCCCTCCATTGTCTCCAGCAGGCGTGAGATGTCGGCCGGGTCGTTCTGGCCGTCGGCGTCCATGGTGATGATGACCTCACCACGAGCGTGGTCGAAGCCGGCGGCGAAGGCGGCGGTCTGGCCGAAGTTGCGGCGGAACTGGACGATGCGCAGGCGAGGCTCCTGCTTCTGCAGGCGGCAGAGGACGGCTACGCTGTCGTCGGCGCTGCCGTCGTCCACGGCGATGATCTCGTAACTGCGGCCCAGCCGTCGGAGCGCGGCTGTCAGTTCGGGGATCAGGATGGGCAAGGAGCCGGCCTCATTGTAGACCGGGAGTACGACGGAAAGGTCGAGAGTGGGATCGATTGCATTCATTGGGTTCGTGACTGAAGAATTCTCACGTTTCACGTCTTCACATTTCACGCATTATAACACACCGGCCCAGTGGGTCAAAGTACCGCCGGACCGCCGCAGTAGTGCCTCCATCTCCCCCCGGTCGGCCCGGGAGGTCATGTCCAGGCTCAGAGGTGCGACGGAGATGACGCGGTCTACCGCCAGGGCGTAGATGTCGGAGTTGGGCTCGGTGTGCTCGGGGTGGGCGAGCGGCTCGTAGTCAATACCCCCCCCAGCCCCCCCTACGAGGGGGGGAGCAGGCGGGGTGGCGACGAAGTAGGGGTGGCGCGAGACGCGGGTTAGCCGCCAGGGAGTTTCCGGCGTGGCGTCGCCGGGCACATCTATCTTGAGGACGTCCACGTCGAAAGGGAGCGTCACTTGCAGCATCAACCGGGCGAAGAGGCGGGTGAAGTGGATGGCGGCGGTGAAGTCTACGCTGTCGGAGGGGTTAACGTGGGTCTCTTTAGGGGTCTGGAGCGAGACGGCTATGGCAGGGATGTCAAGGTCCGCCCCCTGCAGCGCTGCGCCGACGGTGCCGGAGATGGTTATGTCGGTGCCCAGGTTCTCACCATAGTTGATGCCGGAGACGAGGAGCGCCGGCCGGCGGGGGACTAGTTCGAGCATGGCGTGCGCCACGACCAGGGCCGGCGAGGTGTCCACCTGGTAGGCCGTGAGCGGTTGTCCGTCTATCTCCAGCGGGTAGCGCGAGATGCGCCCTTCGTCGCCCTGGGGCATACTACGGCCCGCGCCCGACCACTGCTGGGCGGGAGCGACGATAAGAGGTTCCCCCAGGGGCAGAGCGGCCTGCGCCGCCGCTCGCAGCCCTGGTGATGTGATGCCGTCGTCGTTGGTAATCAGGATCAGAGGAGTGGACGTCGTTCCATGCGCTAGCATAGGGGCTATGATAACAGGAAAGGGGCTTTTGGACAAGCATAGGGCACATCGTAACGTAGATGGTCGGGTAACAAGAGTGTCTGCCAATGGCAAGAAGTGCTGGGGGCTGCCAATCCAGTTGCAAATCTCCGGCGAATCGTGTTATACTATTCTCTTGGAGCGTGGGGACGTTATCAAGGCCAGCCAAACCTGGTTGCTGGTTCAGCGGGTTGAATAACGATGATAACCAACAATAGACAGGAGTCCATCCATGACAGTCTACCCTACCGGAACACGCATTGCCAATCACTATGAAGTCGTGCAAGGTCCACGCGAGAAGCGTAGCCTTGCTGGTGGTATGGGCCTCGTCTACCTGTGCTTTGACCATCAGGAGCAGCGCCCCGTAGCTCTGAAGACCTTCCGGCCGGAGTTCCTGCCGGACCGGGCGGCGCGGGACCGTTTCCTGCGCGAAGGGACCACCTGGGTCAACCTGGGGAGCCATCCACACATCGTGCGCGCCTACGGCGTGGAGCGCATTGGCGACGGGCGGGAGGTCTACCTGGTGCTGGAGTTGGTGGCGAAGGAAGAGGGCCGCCGAGATGCCTCGCTGCGGTCGTGGCTGGTGTCGGGGAGGCCGCTGCCGGTGGAACAGGTATTGTTGTTCGCGCTGCAGATTGCGCGGGGGATGGCCCACGCCACGGCGACCATTCCAGGCTTTGTGCACCGTGACCTGAAGCCGGAGAACGTGCTGGTAGGGGCGGATAGGTTGTCGAATGCGGATGTCAACTGGCTGCGGGTGACCGACTTTGGACTGGCGGGTGTGCTGCAAGAGGCGAGTGAGCGAATCGGCGAATCAGCGATTAGCGGTCAGCCGTCAGTCGCAGATTCTCGTCAGGGGGCAGCCAGCACTCCGCTAGGGCGGACGCAGTTGACGCGAGGGGCCGTGGGGACGCCGCTCTACATGGCCCCGGAGCAGTGGAAGGGCAAGGGCGTGTGTGCGCAGACGGATATGTACGCCCTGGGCTGCATCCTGTACGAGATGCTGGTGGGGCAGCGGGCGGTGGAGGGGCGTAGCCTGGCGGCGTTAGAGCGGGCACACTGCGCGGGGAAGTTGCGGCCGTTGCCGGAGGGACTGCCAGCGGCGGCGGTGGTGGAGCGGTGCCTGGCGGTCAAGCCTGGGGCGCGCTACGCCGGCTGGGGGGCATTGGAAGAGGCACTGGCGGCGGCCTACGCAGAGGTGGCGGGGCGTGCAGCGCCGTGCCCAGCGCCTGTGCGGGCGTTGGGCCGGGCGGAGCGGGTGGCGACGGGCTGGTCGTACAGCGCGATGGGGACTGCGTACGTGGACATCGGCAAGGCGGAAGTGGCGCTGGGGTACTTTGAGCGGGCGCGGGAAGCAGGTAAGGTGGAAGGGGAGCGGCATCTAGAGGCAGGTGGGTTGAATAACCTGGGTTGCTCCCACCTGAGCCTGGGGGATTTCCAACGGGCGCTCAGGTACTGCGAGCAGGCGCTGGTGATTCTGCGCGAGATTGGCGATCGGCGCGGCGAGGGCAACGTCCTGGGCAACCTCGGCGCTGTCTACTTCCACCTGGGAGAGGCGCAGCAGGCGGTCGGGTTCCACGAGCAAGCGCTAGTGATTGCCCGCGAGATAGGTGCCCCAAGCGTAGAGGGAAACGCCTTGAATAACCTGGGGCTGGCTTACGTGGCTCTGGGGGATTTGCCGCGAGCCATCGGGTTTCATAGACAGGCGTTGGAGATTTACCGCGAGATCGGTGATCGGCACCGTGAAGGGGAGGCCCTGCGCAACCTGGGTACCGCCTACGTGGCTCTGGGGGACTTGCAGCAAGCTATCGGGACTCATGAGCAGGCCCTGACGATTTCGCGTGAAATCGGCGATCGGCGCGGGGAGGGTGCTGCTCTGGGCAGCATAGGGAATGTCTACTTGAATCTGGGGGAAGCGCGTCGGGCCATCGGGTTTAGTGAGCAGGGGCTGGCGATTTACCGTGAGGTTGGGGATCGGCGCGGGGAGAGTGTCGCCTTGATGAGCCTGGGCAGTGCCTATATCCATCTGGGGGAAACGCGGCAAGCGATCGGGTACTACGAGCAGGCGCTGGCGATTGCCCGCGAGATTGGCGACCGGCGCGGGGAAGCGGGTGCCCTAGGCAAACTAGGCAATGCCTACGTGCGCCTGGGAGATGCGCGACAGGGCATAGCTTTCTACGAGCAACATCTTGAGATTGCCCGCGAGGTCAGCGATCGCCTTGGGGAGGTGAGTGCACTGAACGGAGTGGGCAACGCTTTCTTCCAACTGGGGGATGCGCAGCGAGCGGTCGGGTTCTGCGAGCAGGCGCTGGCGATTGCCCGCGAGATTGGCGATCGGCGCGGGGAAGCGGGCGCTCTAGGCAACATGGGCAATGCCTACGTGCGCCTGGGAGATGCGCGGCAGGCGGTCGAGTTCTACGAGCAGTGCTTGATCATTGAACGCGAGATCAGGAACCGGGGCGGGGAAGGAAACACTCTAGGCAATCTGGGCAATGCCTACTTCCAACTGGGGGAAGCGCGACGGGCTATTGGATTCTACGAGCAGTACCTTGAGATTGCCCGCGGTATTAACGACCGGCGTGGGGAGGGTGCTGCTTTGGCCAACCTGGGCGGTGCTTACTTCCAGTTGGGGGAAACGCGGCGGGCTATCGACCATTGGCAACGAGCAGGCGCAATTCTGGGAGAGATTGGTGATGTGAAGAATGCTGCCACTATTGGCCTAAATATGGCGCTATTGCTCGTTCGGCAAGGACGTCTCGCTGAGGCTCTGCCCCTGGCTGAACGGGCAGCGCAGGTCTTTGCCCAAATCGGTCACATCCCCAAAAAACGTCAGGCGCAACAACTGGTGGCCCAAATCCAGGCCGCGCTGCGTTAGTTAGTTTCAGTCGGAAGCGTGCCCGTTCGTCACGCTCAGCGCTGGACGTGAAGTCCGGCTGGCTTGTCAGCCCGTAGCAGTTTGAAACGACAAGGAGACTCAAAGATGAACATATATCCACCTGGAACCCGGATCGCGGAGCGATATGAAGTTGCCAGCCGGCCATTGATGGGCGGGATGGGCATCGTCTATCTCTGCTTCGATCGCCATGAGGGTCGTCCCGTGGCGCTGAAGACCTTCAAGCCGGAATATCTACCCGACCGGGTGGCGCGGGACCGCTTCCTGCGCGAAGGGACCACCTGGGTCAACCTGGGGAATCACCCGCACATCGTGCGCTGCTACCAGGTGATCCACGTTGGCCTGGAGGTTTACTTGGTGCTCGAGTTGGTCGCGAAAGAAAAAGGGCGTACCGATGCTTCGCTGCGGTCGTGGTTGCTGCCAGGTCAGAGACTGCCGCTGGCGCAGGCATTGTCGTTCGGATTGCAAATCGCCCGGGGGATGGTCCATGCGACGGTGACTATCCAAGGCTTTGTCCACCGGGATCTGAAGCCAGAAAACATCTTGGTAGGCAGTGACCAACTGTCGGGGACGGGTGTCAACCGGTTGCGAGTGACCGACTTTGGGCTGGCGAGGGTGCTGCAAGAGGCGAGCGAGCGAATTGGCGAATCGGCGATTAGCGGTCGGCCGTCAGTCGCAGATTCTCCCCAGGGGACAGTCAGCAGTCGGTTGGGGCGGACGCAGTTGACGCGAGGGATCGTAGGTACGCTGCTGTACATGGCGCCGGAGCAGTGGCAGAGGGAAGAGGTAGCCATGCAGACGGATATGTATGCCCTGGGGTGCATTCTGTATGAAATGTTGACCGGGCAACGGGCAGTAGAGGGAAATGATCTGGCGGAGCTAGAGCGGGCACACTGCGTAGAGGGGATCCGGCCACTGCCAACGAGGCTGCCAGAGTCGGTGAGGGAAGTGGTAGCTAACTGTCTGGCACGGGACCCTGGGGCGCGGTACAGCAGATGGGAAGCAGTGGAAGAAGCGCTCTCGGCGGCATACGCCGAGGTGACAGGTCTATCTGTGCCGGCACCGGAATCGTCTCAAG
>Ga0190284_1001295_pt1 | contig 11432 bp, 10 predicted proteins | sample 48691812_MG_FD_161668 | JGI IMG/M metagenome (GOLD analysis project Ga0190284, IMG submission 161668) | Hydrothermal vent microbial mat bacterial communities from Southern Trench, Guaymas Basin, Mexico - 4869-18-1-2_MG | ecosystem: Environmental > Aquatic > Marine > Hydrothermal vents >... | reverse complement strand
TCTCGGCGATCACGTCATAGACGTCGTAACTCACCCCCAGGTCGCCGAGAGCCGCCGTATAGTAAGACTGCACGTCCGGGATGTTATCGTCGTCGTCCACCAGGAGCACGGTGGCCCCGGCGAGCACGGGGCCGCTGCCGCCGGACTCTTTGAACTCGAAGGTGAGGAGCGCGGTGCCGGTGTTGCTGACGGTGAGAGTGCGGGTCACCTGCCGGCCCAGGCTCAGGGTCGCGCTGAGGGAACCGGGCGTGACGGTCATGCGCGGCTCGTTGCGCACTGGCACTGAGAACGAGCTGATCCAGGTGCCCTCTGTGGCGGTGATGTGCAGGGTGAAGGCGATCTCGTGATCGTCGGGGCAGGCCGGGTCCACGGAAAAGACATAAGGCCCGGCGCTGGTGCTCGTGCCCAGAGATGCGATATTTCCGTACCCTTGCAGGTCCTGCGTAACGGTGACGTAGGCATCGTTTGTCGAAAGGGACGCCTGCACGTTGGTCACGGCCGTCGGTTCGGTATTGAACAACGTCACCCACATGTCCACGGTCTCGCCGGCGTCCACCACGCCGTCGCCGCCCACCGTGTAGTCTTGGACCGTGACTCCGCTGCCGGTCTTGACTGTCAACTCTGGGTCGCCAAAGACGTTGAGCTCATAGTAGCAGTAGCGCATGACCCAGGTAAAGCCCCCAGCTCCCAGTACGCCGTAGGTGTCCTCCTTGGAGTCCTGGTTGGCCTTGCCCACCTGGAAGATGCCCTCGCCCAGGACCGCATCCCAGAACTGGCGGTCATAGTACTGCGAAGCGCCGTCGGTGCTCTCGTGCGCGCCCCAGCCGTAGCGAGAGTTGCTGACAAAAACCACGGCGCCATGATCCTCATTGGCAAAGTGCTCGCTGATGCAGTCATAAGTGAGATAGTCGCCGGACCCCCAGGGGGGAAGCGCGTCGCGGTTGTCAAAGGCCCCGGCATAGCAGCCCTGGCTGTAGCCGATGAAATAGTGATCGTTGGTCAGGCTATTGTCCACGTCCGAGTTGACCATCTTGAAGGCATAGTCGTTGCTGCAATGGCCCAGGTGGTTGATGATGTGAGCCGGGCTATTGATCACGGCGATGATCTCGGACTTGGGCCAGTCGTTGCCGGGATAGGTCTTGTCGTACAAGGTTTGCACGTTGAAAAAGCTGGCATAGGGCGAATCCTCGAATCCCACCGTGGTATAGCCGTGCATGCTGGTCCCGGTGCGAATCTCTTCCTTGTAGTCGCCGCCCCACGTGGGATCGTCCCAGAGCAACTCGCCCACCATCCAGGCGTCGCGCAGGTAGGCGCTGTCGTCTGCCTGATAGGCCAGCGTCTTGCGCACAAAGTTGGCCAACTCGGCGTTCGAGTCCACGGCGGCCCGCCCCACGTATACCTCGGCAAAGAGGTCCACCTCGCCGCCCCCCGGCCCGTCGGTGGGCTCGGCGTAGCGGCCATCGCTGTCATGGTCGAACGTGCCGTCCAGACAAGCATAGTACATGTCGGCGGGGATGTCATAGTCGATCTCGCCGCTCACGCTGGCAAAGCCCCGGTGGGGCACGATGGTATCGCCGCTCTCGCCGCCCACGTCGCCGCCGTCGCCATCGCCGCCCAGGAGCACGTATTCGGTGCCCCAGGTTTGGTAGGTATCGGAGATAAAGGCGCGGATCTTGGTCTGGAGGTCGCTGCCCCCATCCGGGCGCGTGCCGTCGTACGTGACCGCGATCCATTCGGTGGTGGTGATGAGGGTGCTGATGCCCCGGGCGTCCTTGTCGGCCTTGAGGGCCTGAAAGTTGTGAGGGCCGGGGGCGGCCATGAGCGCCTCGTTGGTGATGATCACATAGTCATACGGCGTGCCCGGGTCCAGGAGGTGAGACGAGGCCGACTCCCCTTGCCGGACACGCTCCAGGCGCGTAGCGGTGGGGTAGGCGGCCACGGCAGCGGGGTTGTCCACCAACGCGCGAGCCTCGGCCCGGTCTGCGGCCCACTGCCTGGGGCGATGCCGCAGCATCTTGACCGCGTCGGGCTCCCAGGGGGCCGACCGCAGGCTTACCTGCACCGTCAGGCTCTCGTAAAAGCCGAGTGTCCCGGGCTGGGGAAGGTACTCCACCGGGTAGAGGGTGAGCACCAGCAGGCGGTAGCCCTTCCGACCCTGGCTCGCCGCCGGCGAGTGCAATTCGCCGGGGAAGGGCTGCGCCGAGCCATAGACCTCCGGCGCTGGGAGTGTGGGAGTGAAGGACCCCGTGCGACTCAAGGGCACCGGCTGCTGCCCCGGCTCCACCCGGTAGGTGCCCTTGAGGGACGCCTTCTGGCCGGGGATCACGCGCACCTGCGTCACCTCCTGGCCAAAGGGGATGAGCAACTTGGCCGTCTTGATGGGCAGGCGAGGCAGGCCCGGCCGGTTGAGGTTGGGCAGGCCCTTGATATGCACCGCGTGATAATCCCCGGCCTTTGAGATGACCGGCTCGGGGAATTCGTAGCGCACCACGATGGGCTCGGGTTTCGCCGGCAGCGTGGTAGCAGAGGCCAGGGACGCAGGTAACAAGCCCATCAACAACGCGCAGATCGCCAGGATCGAACACCATCGTCCACTAACATACATTGGTACACGCTTGCCTCTTTGCATTCGCATTGTGCCCTCCTATCGTGGTGTAGGTTCAGCAATCACGTCCTCTCTCACTAGCAATTATAACACGCGACTGTAACGAGAGCAAGCGTGACTTGCCGGCACCGAACTCTTGTGCTATACTCCGAATCGGGGAGGCGCGATGAATTCGAAAATCGTGCAGCGGGCGCGGTTCACGTTGCCGTTGCCGCCCAGCGTCAACCACCAGTACGTCACCGTGGGCAACCGGCGAGTGCTGAGCAAGAACAGCCGGCAGTATCGCCGCGCCGTGGAGCGCAAGGTGCGCCAGTTGCGGTTCGACGGCACCCTGCCAGACGAGCTGGTGGACGCGCTAAAGGCCGGCTACATCGGCCTGTTCATCGATTTCTACTTTGAGACGCCGCTGCGCCGGGACCTGGACGGCGGCCTCAAGATCACCCTGGACGCCATTTGCGATACCCTGGGCGTGAACGACAACCGCGTGGTGGACATCCACCTGGTCAAGCGCATCGACCCCTTGCGCCCGCGCATCGAGGTGGAATTGGAGGCGTTCCTGGAGTGGCAGTTCGATGAAGAGTATGAGGTATTGCCGGCGAATAGCTAATAGCCAATCGCAGGTGAGGGAAAGAAAGAATGACCAAGAGGAAAGAGCCGCCCAGCTATCCCAAGGTAGCCCAGACCGGGTTCGGGTGGATCGAGATCGACGGCAAACGATGGGAGAAGGACGTGCTCATCACCGCCGACGGCCGGGTCCGCAAGCGCCCCAAAAAGCTGAGCAAGCCCTACAGCACCGGTCACACCCCGCTGGGGCCGGAAGAGATCGAGAGCGCCGTGAAGGGAAAGCCGGACGTGCTGGTGGTGGGGACCGGGCAATGGGGCGCGTTGCCTATCCTGCCGGCGGCCCGGCGCGTGGCCGAGGAACACGGCGTGGCGCTGGAAGCCGTGACCACGCCGGAGGCCAGCAAACGCTATCGCAAACTGGTGGACAAGGGCCGGCGCGTCGCCGCCATCTTTCACCTGACGTGCTGACCACCTGAACTAGCCACAGATTCACACTGATAGAGAAATCTGTGCGAATCTGTGTTTATCTGTGGCCATTTTGAGGATGTGAACATGCAAGCAGAGATCATCTCCGTGGGCACGGAACTCCTCCTGGGCGAGATCGTGGATACCAACGCGGCCTGGCTGGCCCAGCAACTCTCGCCGCTGGGCGTGGACCTGTACTGGGTCTCCACCGTGGGCGACAACCAACCGCGCCTGGTGGAAGTCTTGCGCCGGGCGTTGGACCGCTCCGACCTGATCATCCTCACTGGCGGGTTGGGTCCCACGGAGGACGACGTGACTCGCGAGGCCATCGCCGAGGCGCTGGGCGAGGAGATGACGGTGCAGCCGGACCTGGCGGCGCACCTGCACTGCTTCTTTGAGCAGCGCGGATACGTCATGCCGGAGCGCAACGTCAAGCAGGCCACCCTCATCCCGTCGGCGCAGGCCCTGGACAACCCCGTCGGCACGGCCCCCGGCTGGTGGGTGGAGCGCGCGGGGCACATCATCGTGGCCATGCCCGGCGTCCCCTTCGAGATGAAACGCATGTGGCGCGAGCAGGCCCGGCCCCGGCTGCGGGACCGACTGGGTGGCGAAGTCATTGTCACCCGCGCCCTCAAGACGGTGGGCATCGGCGAGTCCCGGGCCGAGGAACTGGTAGGCGATCTTGTCCACTCGCCCAACCCCACGCTGGCCACCTACGCCAAACGCGACGGCGTGCATCTGCGCATCGCAGCCAAGGCCCCCACGGAGGCCCAGGCCCGGGCCATGGTCGCCGCACTGGAAGCGCGAGTCCAGGCGGCCATCGGCCCCTACGTCTATGGCATCGACGACGAGACGCTGGAGGGGGTCGTGGGCCAGTTGCTGCGGGAGCGAGACCTGACCCTGGCGACGATGGAGTCGTGCACCGGGGGCCTGCTGGCGAACACCATCACGAATGCACCGGGCAGTTCCGCGTACTTTTGGGGCGGGATGGTGGCCTATGCCGCCCAGATAAAGACCCACTGGGGCGTGGCCCCGGCCCTCGTCGAGCGCTACGGGGTGGTAAGCACCCAGGTGGCGGCGGCCATGGCCACGGCCGCCCGGTGCGAGGCCGGCGCCGATGTGGGCCTGGCGATCACCGGCGTGGCCGGCCCGGACCCGCTGGAGGGCCACCCACCCGGCACCCTGCACCTGGGGCTGGACATCCAGGGCCGGGTGGAAACCTTTAGCGGCTTTTACGGTTCCGAACGCCGGCAGGTCAAGCGCGTCGCCGTGCTCTATGCCCTGGGATTCCTGCGCCGCCAGTTGCTGGACATGGACAGAGATGAGATCAGCATCGAGGAGGGAAAGCGATAAAACGCCAACCACGGCTGCCCATCTTGGGCCACTCGACCATTGCCCCCGGCGCAGGATGGACACCACCGCTGGGCGACGACGTTCGGGAGCGGGTGACGCTCACCAAGCGTGTTCCCAGGCAGCCCCCCGTTTCAGCGAGGGGTTGTCTTTTTGTACCCTTGACCTGGACGCGGGTTTGCTGTATCCTATACTTGAGCCTGATGGGGAGGACGTGATGCCCCTTTACGAGTACGAATGCCCGGCCTGTGGGTCCGTCTTTAGCACATTGATGCCCAACGACGAATCAACTAGCTGACGGATGGACAAATCTCCAATCTCCAACTTCCAATCTCCTATCTATCTGGTGAGCGCGTGTCTGCTGGGCATCCGCACGACGTTTGACGGCCGCTCGCACCCGACGCCGGCCCTGGTGAAATTGGCAGCCCAGGGGCGAGTGATACCGATCTGCCCCGAGATGGCCGGCGGGCTATCCCTGCCCCGGCCCCCGGCCGAGGTCGTGGGCGGCGATGGCCACGGGGTGCTTGACGGCACGACCCGGGTGGTCACCAGCGGCGGGGCGGACGTGACGGCGGCATTCCTGGCCGGCGCGCAGCGGGCCCTAGCCACCTCCCGGCAACACGGCATCACGGTGGCCATCCTCAAGGCGCGCAGCCCATCGTGCGGCTGCCGGTTCATCCACGACGGCACCTTTAGCGAGGCACTCGTCCCCGGCGTGGGCGTGGCCGCGGCCCTGCTGCAACGCCACGGCCTCACGGTCCTGTCCGAGGAGGATCAGGACCGCATCTTGGAGCTATGAACGAGAGGAGGAGCGATGACCGCATCCACACCATCCCTGCGACCCGTGGACCGGGTCGAGATCATCAGCCTGGTGGACAACATGGTGGACCTGCAAAGCTCGGTCCCGGCCGGTGTGCTGCACCTGTGGCAGTGGGTTCCCCATCCCCGGCGCGCTGCCGTGCCGTGGGCCGAGCACGGATTCGCGGCGCTGGTGCGCGTCTACGAGGGCGACGCCGCCCACACCGTCCTGTTCGACACCGGCGCCGGCCCCTCCACGGCCGTGCTCAACGCCGGGCGCTTGCTCATCGACCTGGGTGACGTGGAGGCCATTGCCCTCTCCCACGGAGACATGGACCACGCCGGCGGGCTGCTGGGCGTGCTGACGGCCATAGGCCGCGCCGACGTGCCGGTGTTCGTCCACGAGCGCGCGTTCCACCTCCGGGGACGCCGCCTGTCAGACGGCACGGTGCGGCGCGGCGACCCGTTCCCCAGCGAGGAGGCCATCCGCCAGGCCGGCGGGCAACCGCACCCGACACAGGCCCCGCTGACGTTGGCCGACGACCTCGTACTGCTCACCGGCGAGGTCCCCCGGCGCACGGACTTTGAGCAAGGCCGGCCGGGCCAGGTGATCCTGATAGACGACGAATGGCAGCCAGACCCGCTGGTGCTGGAGGATCAATCGCTGATCGTGCACGTGCGCGACGTGGGACTGGTGGTGGTGACCGGCTGCGCCCACGCCGGGATCGTGAACACTGTGTGGTACGCCCGCGAGTTGGTCCCCGACGTGCCGGTGCACGCCGTCATCGGCGGGTTCCACCTGGCCGGCTCCCCGTTCGAGCCCCTTATCGAACAGACCGTGGCCGAGCTGGCTGCCGTGGGGCCGGCCCGCATCGTGCCCTCGCACTGCACCGGCTCTCCGGGCACTCGCGCCCTGGCCGCCGCCATGCCAGAATCCTTTGTCCCGGCCAGCGTGGGCAACCTATACCGCTTTCCCGTGGAAGAAGAGTAGCACACCGATGAAACAAGACTGCTCCACCCAGGCAGCCACCATCCTCGTCGTGGACGACGACGAGAGCCTGTTGAACCTGATGCGCCTACTCCTAGAGTTTGAGGGCCACACGGCGATCACGGCCTCCTCCGGGGTTGCCGCCGAGCGCCTGGTGCGGGAACGCGGCGCAGAGATCGACTTGGTGATCGTGGACTTGTGCCTGCCCGACATCAGTGGCCCGCACCTCCTGCGTCACCTGCGCGCCATCCAACCAAACCTCAAGGGGTTCCTGATCACCGGCTACAGTCCCAAGACCGTGCAAGACCGGCGTGACGTTGGCAGCGCCTATTTCTTACACAAACCCTTCGACCTGACGACGATACTGAACAAGGTCCAGGAGATGTTGGCCGAGTCGGGCGAGGGATGTAACACGTAAAACGCAAAGCGTGAAGCATAGAGCACAGAGAGGAGCCGACGTTGAAAAAGATTCGCTGGTGGGACTATTTGACGATCAACGCGTACTGGCTGGGGATCAATGTGATCTCTGGTAGCCTCACGCCCCTCATCCTGCCCCTGCTGGTGGAGCAGTTCGTGGGGCCCGAGGTCAAGAACACCTACCTGGGCTTTTTGCGCTCGGCGGGGCTGCTGGTGGCGATCCTGGTACAGCCCCTGGCCGGGCTGCTGTCGGACCGCACCACCTCGCGATGGGGCCGGCGACGCCCCTACATCCTGGGCGGGGGGACGATGACGCTGTTGCTCCTGGCTGGCATTGCCCTGGCTCCGAACTACTGGTGGCTCTTTGCGGCAGTGCTGGCGCTGCAGGTGGTCTCCAACGTGGCCCACGGGGCTTTGCAGGGCCTCATCCCGGACCTGGTGCCAAAGTCTCAGCGCGGCGTAGCCTCCGGGGTCAAGACAGCCCTGGAGATACCCATCCCGGCCATCATTGTGGGCTTTACCGTGGCCAAGGTAGTGAGCTCCACCAACGTGTGGCCGGCGATGCTCATCATCATGGGGGTAGTGCTCGCCACCATGCTTGCCAACATGCTGGTGCCGGAAAAGCCGTTGCCGGACGAGGAGCGACCGGCCGGGGATTTACGGGGACCTATCATACGCCTGGTGCTTCTCACTGCCATCTTTGGCGGCGTGTGGGGGGCGGCGCTGGGAAGCGTATGGCTGGTGGGTACCCTGCTGGCCGGCCAGGGTATGCTGCAACTGGTGGCCGTGGGCCTGACTGGTCTCGCGGCCATGGCCGGGTCCATCATCGTGGGGGTGTGGTTCAGCGCGCGGGTGGGGATCGGCCCGGCCGTGCGCCGCAATCCCTCCTTCACGTGGTGGGTGGTGAACCGACTGCTCTTCCTGGCCGCCGTGGGGTCCATCCAGAGCTTTGCCCTGTACTTTTTGCAGGACGTGCTCAAGGTTCCTGATGCGGCCGGCACCACCGGCGCCATGATCATGGTAGTGGGGGTGTTCATCCTGCTGGCCGGCCTGGGCAGCGGCTTCCTGGCGGACCGCATCGGCGAGCGAGGCCTGGTGGCCCTGGCTGGCCTGGTGGCCGCAGCCGGCGTGGCTGTGCTCTTTCTCGGGAGCACCATCACGGTCTACGTGGGCGGGGCCATCATCGGCATCGCCACCGGGTTGTTCTTCACCACCAACTGGTCCCTGGGAACCAAGCTGGTGCCGCCGGAAAAGGCCGGCCTCTACCTGGGCGTCTCCAACCTGGCCGGGGCCGGGGCCGGCGTGGTGGGCGCGGGGATCGGCGGCCCCCTGGCCGACTTTTTCAACCAGGCGTCGCCGGGCCTGGGCTACCTGGTCATCTTTGCCATGTACGGGGCCATCTTTGTGCTCTCGGCATTGACGTTGACCCAGGTGCGGGTGCCGGCTGCGGAAAGATGAAAACGCTATCTGGCCCCCGGGTGCAACTCCGGCCGCCACACAGGGAGGAGATGGCTTTCGTGCGCTGGCTCTGGGCAGATGAGGAGACCATGCGGCCCAGGGCCGCCGCTGGTTTGCCCGCATGGTGGACCCGGGCAGCCCCACGGACTATTATTGCCTGATCTTGGACGAGGGGAACCGGCCCATCGGGGAGATCAGCTTCCACCGCTTGGACCGGGAGCGGATGGCGGCGGATTTCAACGTCAAGGTCGCTGCGCCCTTTTGCGGACAAGGGTACGCACAGGAGGCGATGACGGTCTTTCTGGGCCACTTTTTTCGCCGATTGGGAGGGCGTGAGCTGGCGGACGACGTGGCCCTGGATAACGAGGTGGGGCAGCAGGCCCTGCTCCGCTTCGGCTTTCAGCACGATCCTCGCGTGACGAGCGTCTTCCGTCTGCGGCTGACCCGGGAGCGATTCGCGACTCTCCACGGCCGCGATGCCGTCCGGGGCAGCACCGAACCAAGACGAGAATGTAGGATTGATTTTTCGCGCGGGTGATGCTAAAATACAGATCGCAACGACTCGACCAGCGCTCTGGTCAGGAGAACCTATGCCCGCCCGACTCATCTTGCGAAACCAGTGGGAGGCCGACTGCGAACGGTCCGACGAGAGTGCCGTTCCATGATCGATCTGTCCCTGGTGGTTCTGACCCGCAACGAGGAACGTCACATCGCCGCTTGCCTGGACGCATTGCAGTGGGGCGACGAACTGCTGGTGGTGGACGATTTCAGCACCGATGGCACGGTGGCGCTGGCCCAGGAGCGCGGTGCTCGCGTCATGCGGCACCAGCTCGTGAACTTTGCGGCCCAACGCGACTATGCCCTGTCACAGGCCCAGGGGCGGTGGGTCTTTTTCGTGGACGCGGACGAACGGGCGACGCCAGAGTTGGCCGCCGAGGTCCGGCAGGTGATCCAGCAGGACGCCCCGGCCGGCTGGTGGGTGCCCCGGCGCAACATCATCATGGGCCGCTGGATGCGCGGCGCCGGCTGGTCGCCGGACTATCAGCTCCGGCTCATGCAGCGCGCCCAGGCCCGCTACGACCCGGACCGCCCAGTCCACGAGCTGGTGCTCCTCGACGGCGAGGCCGGCCACCTCCAGAACCCGCTCACGCATTACAACTATGACCGGCTGAGCGAATTCATCGCCCGGCAGAACCGCTACGCCACCCTGGAGGCCGAGGCCCGCTGGCGGCAGGGCTGGCGCACCCGGCCCCACAACCTGATCCTCCAGCCCCTCCGCGAGTTCCACCGCCGCTACGTGACCTTGCAAGGCTACCAGGACGGCGGCCTGGGCCTGCTCCTGTGCCTGCTCCTGGCGTACTATGATGGCGTGGCGTACTGGCGGCTGTGGCGCTTGGCCCGGGCCGGAGGACCGCCGGCGTGAGTAAAAAATCCCGCACGATTCAACATCATACGGAGGAACACAAACCATGCTCAAAACCAACACGGAACTCTTGCAAGCTGCCCAGAAGGGCGGCTATGCCGTGGGTGCCTTCAACACCAACAACCTGGAGATCACCCACGCCATCATGGGGGCGGCCCAGGAACTGCGTGCCCCCGTCATCGTGGCCACCTCGTCCGGCGCGCTCAAGTACGCCGGCATTGACTTTTTGCCGGCGATAGTGCTCACCTACGCGCACCAGGCTCCCATCCCGGTGGCGTTGCACCTGGACCACGGCCCGAACTTTGAAACCGTCATGGCCTGCATCCGCCACGGCTTCTCGTCGGTGATGATCGACGCCTCCAAGCTGCCCTTTGACGAGAACGTGGCTGTCACCCGCCAGGTGGTGGAGGCGGCGCACGCGGTGGGCGTGTCCGTGGAGGCGGAACTGGGCCGGCTGGTGGGGGTAGAGGATCACGTGGTCGTCAGCGAGCGCGAAGCGGCGATGACGGACCCGGACGAGGCGACCGATTTTGTGCGTCAGACCGGCATCGACGCCCTGGCCGTGGCCATCGGCAACGCCCACGGCTTTTACAAAGGCGATCCCCAGCTCGATTTCGACCGCTTGCAGACGATCCGGGACCGGGTGGACGTGCCCCTGGTGCTCCACGGCGCGTCCGGCATCCCCGATCACGACATCCGCACCGCCATCTCGCTGGGCATCTGCAAGATCAACATCGACACCGAGGTTCGTGACGCCTTTGCCCGGGCCGTGCGCCAGACCCTGGCCGAGAAACCAAAAGAGATCGACCCGCGCAAGATCCTGGGGCCGGCCATCCAGGCCATGCAGACAGTGGTGGCGCGCAAGATCGAGTTGTTCGGCAGCGCAGGCCATGCGTAGGGGCGCGCCCTCGCGGTCGCCCGCTGACAGACACAAAGTTCAAGAGAGGCAGCGTCCATGAGGGCAGACCTGTTCGTGGGCATTGACCTGGGCGGCACCAAGATCAACACGGCGTTGGTGGACGCCACCGGCCACATCCTCCACCAGGACTATCGCGAGACCCGGGCCATCGAAGGCCCCACGGCCGTCATCGAGCGGATGGTGGACGCCGCGTTCCGGGTCGTCGCCGGAGCCGGGGTGACGCCGGCGCAGGTGCGCGCCGTGGGCGTGGGCGCACCAGGCCCCATCGACGTCCGCACGGCCACGGTGGTGGCCCCGCCGAACTTGCCCGGCTGGACCAACGTCCCCCTGGGTCAGCGCATCGCCGCCGCGCTGGAACTGCCCACATTCCTGGAAAACGACGCCAATGCTGCGGCCCTGGGCGAGCACCGGTTCGGGGCCGGGCGGGACACGCGCCACATGGTCT
>Ga0190284_1001293_pt1 | contig 11452 bp, 7 predicted proteins | sample 48691812_MG_FD_161668 | JGI IMG/M metagenome (GOLD analysis project Ga0190284, IMG submission 161668) | Hydrothermal vent microbial mat bacterial communities from Southern Trench, Guaymas Basin, Mexico - 4869-18-1-2_MG | ecosystem: Environmental > Aquatic > Marine > Hydrothermal vents > Microbial... | reverse complement strand
CTGGATGATGGCGATGACGTCTGGGCCGTCAGCGGTGTCAGGCAAGCCGAGTTCGATACCGCTCACTGCCTCCACGCCGGAGAGCCGCCGGCAGCAGGAGGCGGCCTCGTCGGGCGAGGTGCCGGCCACGTGCACGATGACGGGCACGGGGGAGCGAGCCCAGGCGCGACCGTAGCGGCGCACGACGGCGGCGATACCGGGGTTGGCCAGCCCGGTGTGGAGCAGGACCCCCCCCAGCCCCCCTGGAGAGAGGGGAAGAGGAAGTGTGCGGGGCGGTTTGGCCCCCCGGCGCGGCCTGGCTGTGACCGGCCCGACGACGAGCGCGCCCAGCGCTTCCACCTCGACCAGCCGGGTGTACTCCGTGCCGAAGCCGAAGCAACCGGCCGCGGGCATCACCGGGTTGGCGAGTGTGAGCCCCACCTTGTGGTTGGGTGCCAGGTCAATGACAGTCATCGCAACTCCAGCAGGTCGAACACAGGCCCGTCGGTGCAGGCCAGTTTGGTACCGCGTGTTACCTCCACACCGCAGCCCTGGCAGGCTCCCACGCCGCAGGCCATCGGCGGCACGACCAACGCTTGGGCGAAGCGAGTACCCGGCCCCACGCGCACCTCCCGCACGATCTTTGCCATCGCTGGATAGGTCGCCGGGTTGTCAGCGATGCAGAGACAATCGGCCCAGCGCACCAGATCGGGGAAGAGGTCGAGGGGTGAGCCGTGGTGCCCGGCGGAACCGTCGGCGGTGACGACGTGTATCTCCAGGGCCGGGGGTAGAAACTGAATGGGGTAGAGTGCGGCGGCGGTGGGGGCCGAGAGGAGCAGGGCGATGCTGGAGGAGAAACCGGGTTTTTCAGAAAAAACCCGGTTTCTTGACTGTGTCAGTGGCAGCAGCACCGGCAGGTGGACAGTGCCGGCGACCAGCAACAACCGGCAGGCTGCCTCGGGGACCTCGTAGCCCCGGCCGAGCGGCCCAATGAGGTTGACTTCATCTCCGGGCCGGAGCGTGACAGCCGGGTGGTCGGGCGGGACTAGCACGTCAAACCTATCGGCTCCCATACGGGCGGGGAAGAGCGGGGTGCGGAGGTAGCCGCCGAGACCGGCCAGCACAAAGCGGCCCGGGGCCAGGCTGGATGTGATTGCAGAGGCAGCGAGGGTGACCCGCGTGAAGGAGCCGCTCTGTTCTACACCTGTGACCAGCGCGTCTGTCTGTGCCATCCTCTACCAGTCTACCAGTCTACCAATCTACCAAGTCCCACGACGGACTATGCCACAGGTTATGTATTGTGTCAAGTTCTCTATATATTGTGGGTATAAGCAATCGTGATTAGTTGTTTCTGAACAGGGTCACTGCTGCCGCTGCCATCCAGAGTGGCCGTGGCGCCGGGGTTGACGATCTGATTATCCCCAGCGTCCGCGGTCGGGGCTGCATTGGCGGTAATCGGCGCCCCGGAATGATCGTTCCCGCTGTCCCCATCCGGCGTACTGGTGGCGATGTCAACCGTGTTGGTGAATGGGCCCGTGGCGCTCGTGGTGATGTCGCCAGTTAGGGTAATGATGCGGCCTGGGGGCACGGCGTAAACGTGAAGCGCCAGGGCCGGGGAATGTGTGAAACGTGAGAGTCAATCTCACGCATTACGTTTCACGTTTCACGCATCACGTTTCGCGTGTCCCATTGTTGCCTGAGCGCCGGAAGCGGGTATAATAACAGGTAATGAACTCGCTGCGCATTTTGCTGGTGGACGATCATCTGCTGTTTCGTAAGGGGCTGGCCCGGCTGCTTGATGCCCAGCCCGACTTCGAGGTGGTGGGGGAGGCGGCGGATGGGCTAGAGGCGGTTGAGCAGGCGCGGCTGCTGCATCCGGATTTGGTGCTGATGGACATCCGTATGCCCACTTGCGACGGATTGGAGGCCACCCGCCGTATCAAGGCCCAGATGGAGGATGTGCGGGTGGTGCTGTTGACTGTCTCCGACGACGAGCGAGACTTAACGACCGCTGCGCGATACGGAGCGGATGGATACTTGCTCAAAGATCTCCTGCCAGAGGTGCTTTTTCAGTACTTGCGAGGTCTGACGTCGGGGGAGGCCCCGATATCGCGGGCGATGACGGGCAAACTGTTCCGCCAACTGGCTCGGCAGAACCGGTCAGTCGTTCAGCCTGCGGCCTCAGCCGTGCTTTCGGTGCGTGAGTGCGAGGTACTGGCGCTGGTTGTGAACGGTTATTCCAACCTGGAAATCGCGGGGGAACTGGGCATCAGCCGCAACACGGTGAAAAATCACCTGCGCAGCATCCTCGCCAAACTGGGAGTCAGGAACCGTGCCCAGGCGGCCGCCTATGCCGTGAGCCACGGGCTGGTGTGTCTGCCAGCGGACAACGGTGTCGCCACAAATGGCAACAATACCTAGCCCCAATGGGCCATTTGGGTGCCACATATAGCCCATCAGGGCTATGGACGAACGGTCACACTAGGGGTATAATCTTGGCAGTTCGCTGACCGGTAGTCAGTTAATGAACCCTAGCCGCGTATTTATTCTCGCCAGCCAGCCACTCTTTGCCCAGGGCGTTGAGAGCCTCCTCTCCGGCCAGCCGGGCATTGAGGTTATCGGGGTCGCCACTACCGGCCCCGACGTGTTTGCCAAGGTGCGGACCGCCGCCCCTGATGTGGTGATTATTGAGGCCAAGGGTGGAGAGCAGAGCCGCCTGGTTGCCCAGGTGCTGGAGTCCATCCCTGGCGTGAAGGTCATTGGGCTGACTCTGGAGGACAATCGTATCCACACCTACTACCAACAGATGAAGCAGGGTCACCGCGTAGAGGATTTATTGGAGGCGATTCGTGAACCGGTGGATTGGCATGGCCTCAGCCCTGAGGCGTTGCGGTTGTTTGTTTTGTTCCAAGGGCACTATGGTCAGCGTATCTTGGAAAACGTCCGCCGTTTTGCTCCCGAAGCCTGGACGGTGGAGGACTGGTGTGCTCCCTCCGCTCTTCCCCCGTTGGTGGATGATCCGACGCCGTTTTCATCAATGTCGAGATTTCTCCCCACCCATCTTCCTGCCGCCGATTTGGTGCTCTCGCTGGGAGAGAGCGTCGGTGCGGCCAAACTTTTGCCCGGTGTCGTCGAGCGCACCGGCGCTCGGGCCGTCATCGCGCCGGTGGACAACGTGGCCTGGCTGCCGGATGGAATGGTCCGCCAACTGCGTGTCCAGATGATGGAGTTGGGAGTGACTGTCATCTTCCCCAAGCCGTTTTGTTCTCTCACTGAGCGAAGTTGCAACGTGCGCCAACAGGAGGTCTCGTTTGAGGATCCCTGGATCGGTGAGTTTGCCCGGTATTTTGGCCGGCCGGTGTTTCGGATCGAGTGCGACGATCGGTGGATCATAGAGGTAGAGGTGGAGCGGGACGCGGCCTGTGGGTGCGCCCGGGCTGTCGCCTGCCAGTTGGTCGGAGTGGACGTGCGGGAGTCCGTCGTTCAGGCCGGTCTGTTTCACCACCACTATCCTTGCCTGGCCACGGCGTGCGTGGACCCCGGCCTGGGGGAGCCGCTGATCCAGGTTTCGGGCGATTTCGTACGGCAGGCGGTGGAGATCGAGGTGACGCCGTGTTTGCCGCAGCCGCTGGATGCGAAAGCCGCCCCGGTATCCAGTGGACGGGGTGAGATGTCCTGAAGGGCACACTTTACTCTTGGGAGGCAATGCCAGCGTTTCATGCTGAGCATTGGATGGTGGGTACTGGATGCTAGATGTCAGGTGTTTGCAGCACGTATCAAACGTTAGACAACGAGCATTGAGCATCCGGCAACGAGTGTCGGATATCTTGTGAGGTACTCGAAAGATCAACATCACATATACATTTCATTAAGGAGAATCAGATGCCCGTCAAGCGAGTTGAACCAGTTCCAAGCGACATAAAGATCGCTCAAGCAGCCGAGCTAATTCCCATCGTGGAGATCGCCAAGAGCCTCGGACTCTCCGAGGACGACATTGATCTGCACGGGAAGTGGAAGGCCAAGGTCCACCTGGACGTGCTTGATAAGTTCAGGGACCGGCCCAACGCCAAGTACATTGACGTGACCGCCATCACCCCCACGCCCTTGGGCGAGGGCAAGACGGTGACGACTATCGGCGTCAGCCAGGGGTTGCACTACATTGGCAAGAAGGTCTTCACCTGCATCCGTCAGCCTTCGCAGGGGCCGACCTTTGGCATCAAGGGTGGCGCGGCCGGCGGGGGCTACGCTCAGATCGTGCCGATGGAGGACTTCAATCTTCATCTCACCGGTGATATCCACGCCGTTGGCGCGGCCCACAACTTGCTGGCCGCGGCGATTGCCAACCGCATGGCGAAGGAAGCCCGTTGGAGCACCAGTTTCCTGGCCAAGGCGCTCTGCCCAGACGACGAGTACACGCCCAGTATGCGCAAGCGGCTGAAAAAACTGGGCATCGAGTCGGAAAAGCCCTCCGATTTGAGCGACGATGATAAGGAGCGCATGTTCCGCCTGAACATTGACCCCGATGGTGTCCAGTGGCGACGCGTGGTAGACGTGAGTGACGCGGCGTTGCGCAACATCGTCGTCGGTATGGGCGGCGTCAACAACGGCGTGGTGCGCGAGACAGGGTACGACATCACGGTGGCTTCTGAGATCATGGCCGCGCTGGCTATGTGCAATGACCTGGCCGATCTGCGCGAGCGTATGGGCCGCATCATCATCGGCACGAGTAGGCCAGGGGGGTTACGTTCGAAACGGCAGGTGATGCCGATCACGGCCGAGGACTTAAACGTGGCCGGCGCGATGACTGTGCTGCTCAAGGATGCTCTTATGCCCAACATGATGCAGACCTTGCCCGGCAGTCCGGCCTTCGTCCACTGCGGGCCGTTCGCCAACATCGCCCAGGGCAACAGTTCCATCATCGCCGACAAGATCGCGCTCAAGCTGGTGGGGCCGGATGGCTACGTGGTCACCGAGTCCGGCTTTGGCGCTGACTGCGGGATGGAAAAGTTCATGAACCTCAAGTGCCGCTACAGCGGGCTGGTCCCCGACTGCGTGGTGCTGGTCTGCACCGTGCGCGCGCTCAAGATGCACGGCGGTGGCCCCAGGGTCGTCGCCGGCAGGCCGCTGGACAGGGCCTACACCGAGGAGAACCTGGAACTCTTGGAGAAGGGATTGCCTAACCTGCTGCAGCACATCGAGAACGCGGTCAAATTCGGCGTGCCGGTGGTGGTGGCGATCAACCGCTTCAAGTATGATACCGACGCCGAGATCGAACTGATTCGCAAGCGGGCCAAGGAGACAGGCGCTGAGGACGCGGTGATGCACAACGTCTGGGCCATGGGCGGCGAGGGTGGCGCGGATCTGGCCCGGGCAGTCGTCGCGGCCTGTGAGAAGCCAAACGGCTTCAAGTTTCTCTACTCGGATGAGATGTCCATCAAGGAAAAGATCGAGATCATCGTCCGCGAGATTTACCGCGCCGATGGGGTGGACTACACACCCGAAGCGGAGGCGAAGATCAAGCTCTTCACCGATATGGGGCTGGCGCACCTGCCGCTCTGTATGGCAAAGACGCACCTTTCATTCACGCACGACCCGGCGATCAAGGGTACGCCGCGCGGGTGGCGGATGCCCATCACCGACGTGCGGGCCAGTGTCGGCGCGGGGTTCATCTTCCCGCTATGCGGCACGATGAAGACCATGCCCGGCCTGCCCACCCGCCCAGTCTTCACGGACATTGACATTGACGTGGAGACGGGCAAGGTTTTGGGGCTATCGTAAAACGTAAAACGTGAAGCGTGAAACGTGACTCACGGGTCACGTATCACGTTTCACGCAACACGTATCACTCAGGAGGTAACGATAATGGAGAAGGTGGTACTTGAAGTACCGACCCTGTGGGCCGATCACCACGTCCTGAAGGTGCGAGACGTGTTGACTAGCCTGGAGGGAGTAGAAAGCGTGTACGCCAGTTCGGGCTGGAAGCAGGTGTTGGTCAATTATGACGCCGCCAAGACGAACCCTGCGGTCATTGAGAAGGCGCTGGCTGAAGCCAGCTACCCGGTGGGCGAGGGGGAGGTCCCAATTATCGCTCAAGCGGGCAAGCAGCGCCGCGACCCACAATGGGCGGGTATGAGCCTGCGAATGACCGAGACCAACATGGTTGATCTAGAAATGTCGGGCGAGTTCCGAAAGTATTAGGAGGAATAAGATATGGCTAAGAAAAAAAGAACACCGGAAGAGTCCAGCGTCGATCCCGCCTCCGTATCTATGATAGAATTCGCCTGCCAAATGGACATCGGGACCTGTTTCTCGCGGGCGAATGACCTCAAGCCCTGTCCCATTGGCTCCGATGGACTGTGCTGCAAGAACTGTTCGATGGGGCCTTGTCGCCTGGTTGGGAAGACGGATCGGGGGGTGTGCGGGGCGACGAGAGATGTCGTGGTGGCCCGCAACTTTGCCCGCATGGTGTGCGCTGGCTCGTCGGCCCACTCCGATCACGGACGGGGGCAAGCCTACACGCTGCTAGAAGCGGTGGAGGGGAACGCGCCCGATTACGGCGTCGCTGACGTTTTCAAATTATACGAGATAGCCGGCTACCTGGACGTCGAGACTGAGGACGAGACGGGACAGAAGCGGCCCACAGAAGAGATAGCGCACGACGTGGCTATCGCTGCGCTGGGAGAGTTCGGCAAGATTCACGGCACCGTCAAGAACCTGAAGCGCGCTCCGGCCAAGCGGCAGCAGATCTGGCACGAACTGGGCGTCGAACCGCGCAGCATAGATCGGGAAGTGGTAGAGTTGATGCACCGCACGCACGTGGGCAACGATCAAGAGGCCGAACATATCCTGGATCAGTCGCTGCGCTGTGCATTGGGCGATGGCTGGGGCGGCTCGATGATCGGCACCGACTTTTCAGACATCCTCTTCGGCACGCCGGCCCCGGTGCTGACCCAGGCCAATCTGGGTGTGCTGAGCGAGGATAAAGTCAACATCGTCATCCACGGCCACGAGCCAACGCTTTCGGAGATGATCATCGCGGCATCGCTGGACCCTGAGATGATCGAATACGCCAAGAGCAAGGGAGCCAGCGGCATCAATCTGGCCGGCATCTGCTGTACCGCTAATGAGGCACTGATGCGGCGCGGGGTCCCTCTGGCTGGCAACTTTTTACAGCAAGAACTGGCGATCCTCACCGGCGCGGTCGAGGCGATGGTGGTGGACATCCAGTGCATCATGCAAGGACTGGCGCCCGTGGCGGACGAGTTTCACACTGAACTGATCACCACCTCACCCAAAGTAAAGATCAAGGGCGCCACGCACATCGAGTTTGACGAGCGTCGGGCATTAGAGATTGCCAAACAGATCGTCCGCCGGGCGATTGACCGCTTTCCCGAGCGAGGCGAGACACGCATCCCTCGCGAGGGATACAACTCTATGATCCCTGGCTTCTCCCACGAGTACATTGACTATGCGCTGGGCGGCTTTTATCGCGGCTCCCTGCGCCCGCTGAACGACGCCATCATGGCCGGGCGCATCCGGGGCGTGGTTGCCAACATCGGTTGCAACAACGCCCGCGTCCCTCACGACAGCATCCACAATTACGTGGTGGAAGAGTTCATCAAGAATGACATCCTGGTGGTCGAGACCGGCTGCGCGGCCATCGCTGCCGCCAAAGCGGGGCACATGACCCCCGAGACGGCGCTGGAAAAGGCCGGCCCCGGCCTGCGCGAGGTCTGCGAGACGGTCGGTATGCCGCCGGTGCTCCACATGGGTTCCTGCGTGGATAACTCTCGTATCCTGACCATCCTCTCGCAAATGGTGACCGAGGGCGGTCTGGGCGAGGACATCTCGGACATTCCCGCCGTCGGTATGGCCTCCGAGTGGATGAGCGAGAAGGCCATCTCCATCGCCACCTACTGTGTGGCCTCCGGGGCCTATGTCATCATGGGCGGGAACGACGGCCCGGTCTCTGGGAGTCCAGAGGTCGTGCGCCTCATCAGCGAGGGCTGGGAAGCAAAAGTCGGTGGCAAAATGGAGTTTATCGAAGAGCGCGAGGAGATCGTCCGCCGGGCGATAGAGCATATTGACAAGAAACGGGCCGCGCTGGGTCTGCCGGAATACGACCCCAGCAAGTGGGGCAAGAGCGGCGACTGGCGTATGCCGGAACTGCTCGAAATTCCGTTTGAAGAGCGAATCGAAGCAGTCTACGGTGTGGCAGGGAGGTGAGAGAACATGTCTAAATACGTCGCAACACGCGCAATTCGCGGCGCTAACGGTATCGTGGCCGAGGCGGACGCGATGCTTAAGAAAGCCATCGCCGAGAAGGGGGCCGAAACCCCGGTGGTTTTCCCCAACACGGCCTATTTCCTGCCAGTCACCTACGGCATGCTGGATCACAAAGTCCAAACGCTGGGAGACCTGGAGTTTTCGCTGGCGCATGCCAAGAGACTCTTGCACCCCATACCGGAGGACAATCTGTGGGTGCCTTACCTGGGGGAGACGCTCGACAGTGGGCAGGCAACCCTCCTGGCGACGGAGGCCATCGAAGGCATTCGCTTCGTCTACGGGGAGCAGCCGGAGCCGTACCCGGGACTTGAACTGGTCGGCAGCACCGAGTATCCGGATTTCTCGGGTGACGGTCACCTCAACGGCCCTATTGACGACATTCAGTTACGCTCGTGGGGCATCCAGTTGGTGGATGGCCGTATGCCGGGCTTTGCCGCTGTCATCGGCGCGGCCCGCACGAATGAGGCTGCTGTCGCCATCATCCGGGAACTCCAGAAGCGCAATATCCTCATCTTTCTCTCCGGCAATGTCAACGGGCGTTCCATCATTGACCAATTGCGGGAGGAAGGGGTGGATATGGGGTATGATACTTACATCATTCCCTTTGGCAGGGACTCTATCTCCGCCATCTACGCGGCCGGCTTCGCCACGCGGTCGGCGTTGACCTTTGGCGGCATGAAAGGCGGCCAGTGGCGGGACATTCTGCTCTATAACAAGTTCCGTGTCTTTGCCTTCGCGCTGGTACTGGGCGAGTTGGACGACCTCAAGTATGCCGCCGGCGCAGGCGTGCTCTCCTACGGTTTCCCGGCCATCGCCGATACCATCGTGCCCGAAATCCTGCCCACCGGTGTGACGCGCTACGAGCACATTATCTCGATGCCGTGGAACGAGATTGACGCCGAGACCGACGAGGAGCGGGCCGCCAAATTGGTGCAGCGCTGCATCGAGGTGCGTGGCGTCAAGGTCAAGATCACCGAGGTACCGGTTCCCGTCGCCTACGGCTCCGCCTTCGAGGGCGAGGTCGTGCGGAGGGCCGACATGCGGATCGAGTTCGGCGGTAAGCACAGCCGGGCCTACGAATACCTGGCGATGTGCGATATGGACGAGGTCGAGGACGGCAAGATCGAGATCATCGGCCCCGGCTTCGAGGACGTGGAGGTCGGCGGCGCGATGGATATGGGCATCCTGATCGAGGTGGCCGGCCGCAAGATGCAGGAGGATTTCGAGCCGGTGCTGGAGCGGCAGATCCACTACTTTGTCAACGCAGCCTCCGGTCTCCAGCACATGGGTCAGCGTGACATCACGTGGATCCGCATCAGCAAGACGGCGGTCGAAAAAGGCTTCAACCTGCACCACTTTGGCGACATCCTCTACGCCCGCCTCCACGCCGACTTTGGCGCCATCGTGGACAAGGTGCAGGTCACGATCATCACCGACCCTGACTTACACGCCGAGTGGCTGGAGAAGGCGCGCGTGGCTTACGAGTTCCGCAACCAGCGGTTGGCCGACCTGACCGACGAGGCGGTTGACACTTTCTACGACTGCACGCTGTGTCAGTCGTTTGCCCCCACGCACGTCTGCATCGTCAGCCCGCAGCGGCTGGGGTTGTGCGGGGCATACAACTGGCTGGACTGCAAGGCGTCTTACCAGATCAACCCCACCGGCCCCAACCAGCCGGTGCCCAAGGGGAAACTGCTCGACCCGGTCAAGGGATACTGGACCGGAACCGATAAAACCGCTGTCAAGAACTCGCAGGGCACCGTCCAGCGTGTCGCGATGTACTCCATTATGGAGAACCCAATGACCGCTTGCGGCTGCTTCGAGTGCATTGTCATGTACATCCCCGAGGCGGAAGGCGTGATGGTCGTCAGCCGTGAGGATCCAAGCATGACACCGGCAGGAATGACCTTCTCCACGCTGGCCGGCATGTGCGGCGGCGGCATCCAGACCCCCGGCGTGATGGGCATTGGCAAGTTCTATATGACCAGCCCCAAGTTCCTCTCGGCCGATGGCGGCTTTAAGCGAGTCGTCTGGATGTCCAGTTTCCTCAAGGATAGCATGGTGGACGAGTTCGCCACCGTGGCGGAGCGTGAGGGCGTCCCCGATCTGATAGATCGTATCGCCGACGAGCGTCACGTCACGACGGTAGACGAGTTGGTAACGTGGCTGAAGGAGAAGGAGCACCCGGTGCTTGAGATGGGCGTGATGCAGGCGGCATCGGGAGAGGTTGAGGAAGAGGCTGAGGTTAAGGCTAAGGCTGAGGTTGAGGAAGAGGCTGAGGTTGAGGCTAAGGCTGAGGTTGAGGCTAAGGCTGAGGTTGAGGCTAAGGCTAAGGTTGAGGCTAAGGCTAAGGTTGAGGTTGAGGCTGCGCCGGAAGCGGTCGCGCCTGCGCCCGCTCCTGCTCCTGCTCCCGTGGCCGTGCCTGGGGTTCTGGTGAGTGCCGATGTTCAGCAGATCGCCCAGATCAGCGCCGGGATCGTCATAGATAGTTTCCGCCGAGCGCTGGAGGCTGCGCTGCGGGAATTGGGTGGGACTGTGCCGGCTGTGCCTGCGGCGCCGGTCGTCCCCGTGGCCCCAGTCCCAGTGATTGAGCCCGCTGCGCCAGAGGTCGCTGTACCCCCTATAAAAAAAAGGGTTAGACCTGTAGTACCGCCCTGGACCGAGGACAAAGAGACAGGACTGGAGATTCTCAAGGAAAAGTGGATGGGTAGTGTCCGCGAGGTCACGTTGGGCGCTACTGCCGCTGAAGGGGGCACACGAAGCAGTGCAGTCACCGTTGGTGGCCAGACCGCTATGCCTTTCCTCGACTTTGAGGGCGAGACGGGGCACAGGCCGGTGGTCGCCATCGAGATCCAGGACCGTAAGCCCGGCGACTGGTCGCCTCTGCTGATGGAGGCCTGGGGAGACGTGATGAACGATCCTGGCGAGTGGGCCAAGGCGGCCGAAAGGGCTGGCGCCGACCTGATCGTGCTCCAGCTAAGCCTGACCAACGCCAACGGTGAGCCCAACACGCCTGAGAACGCCTGTGCAGCAGTGCACAAGGTGCTCCAGGCGACCGGGCTGCCGCTCATCGTGCTTGGCCCTGGTCAAGTGGATGCAGACAACGAGTTGCTCGTGCCTGTTGCCGAGGCAGCGGCTGGGGAGCGGATCGCGTTGGGTGTCTGTGAGGAGAAGAACTACCGCACCA
>Ga0190284_1001290_pt1 | contig 11465 bp, 7 predicted proteins | sample 48691812_MG_FD_161668 | JGI IMG/M metagenome (GOLD analysis project Ga0190284, IMG submission 161668) | Hydrothermal vent microbial mat bacterial communities from Southern Trench, Guaymas Basin, Mexico - 4869-18-1-2_MG | ecosystem: Environmental > Aquatic > Marine > Hydrothermal vents > Microbial... | reverse complement strand
CAAACATCGAACATCAAACATCCAACATCGAACATCAAACATCGAACATCAAACATCGAACATCAAACATCGAACATCAAACATCGAACATCAAACATCGAACATCAAACATCAAACATCGAACATCAAACATCGAACATCGAACATCAAGGAATACAATATGTCAGATGAATTATCAGCTTCCTTTCACAATTGGCTCGTTGACCTGCGGCATCAGTTTCATCAGTTCCCGGAATTGCAATACAGAGAAGAAAAAACAGGGGCCAAAATTTGCGAAGTCCTTGAATCACTCAGCGTCCCTTTTCAAACCCGGGTGGCAAAGACCGGAATCGTAGCCAGACTCACATCAAATCGCAAAGGTCCTGTTGTGGCCTTTCGCGCGGATATGGATGCTCTGCCGCTGGACGAAGCCAACAATGTCCCTTATAAATCGCAATGTCGGGGGATCATGCATGCCTGCGGACATGACGCCCATATTACCATTGCTCTTGGCATTATACGATGGCTTTTGGAAAACAACTGGCCCCAAAAGGGTTCGGGCGAAATTCTCTTTATTTTTCAACCTGCGGAAGAGGGTGGCGCAGGCGCAAAAGCAATGCTGGAAACCGGCATTTTCAAAGCGGAACCGGTGGAAGCTGTTTTTGCCGGCCATGTATATCCTGATCTTCCTGTGGGAGATGTGGGCATCGCTCCGGAAGTTGCCCACGCGGCCACCAATGAAATCATCATTCGTCTGAAAGGCAAAGGGGGACACGGTGCTTACCCGCATCAATGCAATGATCCCATTGTCGCCGGAGCTTATCTCGTAACGCAGCTTCAGACGATCATCAGCCGGAACCTTCCGCCCCTTGAAAGCGCAGTGCTTACCATTGGTCGTTTTCATGCCGGAACAGCATCAAATATCATCCCTGAAGAAGCCTTGCTGGAAGGCACACTTCGAACCCTCAATCCGGTTGTCCGCAGGCAAATCTTAACACGCCTTGAAGAAGTGGTCAGAGGCGTGGAAAGTGCCTTTGATATTTCTTCAACGATTGAGACTTCCAAAGGGTATCCCATGTTGGTCAATAATCCCGATCTGGCAAATTATGTCAGGAACTGTGCAGGAGAACTTCTCGGCTCCGACCATGTCCATCTCCGAAAACCCAGTATGGGAGCCGAGGACTTTTCCTATTTTTGCCAAAAATGGGGCGGGGTAATGGCAAACCTCGGCTGCAGCGACCCGGAAAAAGGTTTTCAGCACGGCCTCCATTCCCCCCATTTTGATATTGATGAACGTGTGCTGGATATAGGTGTCCGCCTCTTCGTGCATGTCCTGACGCGTTACAGTGACCAGTGAACAATGATCAGTTACTTTCCACTTTTCACTTTCAATTTTTTCACTCACAATTAACCACAAAAAACTCCACACGCCGGTCAATCACGTCATGCTCATCATCTGTTCCGGTTCCTTTGATATTTTCCGTGAAACCTTTGCCGATGGCTTTGGATCGTTGGAACACTTCAGGAAAATAAGGCTGCATGAGTTCCTGAATCCTGCGCGCCCTTTTCAGGGAAAGCCCTGTATTATACCCTTCTGTTCCGGTACGGCTGCAATGCCCTGCAATGCGGAGGCAATACAGACTGTTGTTAAAATATCTGCCGATCTGACGCAACCAGACATCATACTGTTTCTTTAAATCCGGATCTCTCCAAAATTTCATTGAATTCACATCAAACAGGAATTTTACAGTCAGGCTCTTATTTTTTTCCACGCTGATGGACAGCAGCTTGGCAAATGCTCCCTCTGCCAAGTCCATGCGGCCCAGTCTTCGGTAAGTGCTGTACATGCCGGCATAAGTCTTCATCAGTTTTCCGTCAGGCAGTTCTGACACCATTTTCAATAAAGTCAGTGCTGCTTCATAATCTTTTTGGTCATAAGCTGTTTCCGCTTCCACAAGCATGGCCATCGTTTCCAATGAATTGTAGTAATCTCTGTCTGCGAGTGTGCCGACCTGGCTGGTGGCAATTGCAATAGAACCTTCCACCGGAGGGTCTTTGAGATACATGGGGCTGTCTTGATAAATTTGTGTGGGTGTATAGTCCAAGTTCTGATCTGAAATTCGGACATCTGAACGTCCGATGAGCTTACCTGTCTTTAAATCTGTCACTGACGCGGAAACATGATAATATTTTTTACCTGACGTTGTATCATCAGATTGGTACAAATCAAGGCGAATCGTCCCGTTCATAACATAATCTGCATCGCGCAGATTCTCTGATGTCACTCTGTTCAAGTCAAAATATTTGAAATTCCGCTTACTTTCTTTAATAATAATTCTTTCGATACTCCTGCTGACCTTGAGGATTTCCTTACTGTTCGCATCTATAAAAGGGTCAATCACAATGGACCGTTTTCGGAAGAAAAAAATGCGATTTTTTTCCACCTGCGTCATTAAGTTGTTAGTCAAGAAACGAATCGCTGCCCTGAACGTATTATGCTCCTGCGTGAGCCGGCTCGGTTGAACCTGTGTCCTTATGCACGAAAACAGCAACATGGTGACTGCCAAAAAAGTTATGAATACAGTAAATTGTCTGGTGTGAGGCATGTTTTTATATCCTATTTTGAAATGTGATATCTGAATAGTTCCCCAGCCGGATTAAATCCGGCAGGGGTTCGGATTTGCCAATCCGAACCGAGCGCGGCGGGGATGTCCTGCTTCTGGCGGATTGCCCTGCTTCTGGCGGATTGCCCTGCTTCTGCCGGATTGCCAAATCCGGCAGGCGGGGTTCGGATTTGCCAATCCGAACCGAGCGCGGCGGGGATGCCCTGCTCCTGCCGGATTGCCAAATCCGGCAGGGTTCGGATTTGCCAATCCGAACCGGGCGCGGCGGGGGATACCCTGCTTCTGCCAGGATGTTTCTATTGACCTTCCTGCTGATTAAACCCTGTGCCCAGAGACATATCTGTAAGGTCTTCGGTCGTCTGATATGTTTTGCGGGTTTGCACAGATACCTTGGGGCGCGTTTTTTTTGAACGCGGTTTTTCCAATTCTGCCAGACGGTTTTTCAATCCGTTCAGGTCAGAAGATCGGGAATTCATCCGCTCCAAGCCTGCCACATACTGACGAGCTTTTTTCAGACGCCCGGCGCGCAGTGCCTTGTTCGTCCACAGGACATACTGCCTCTCCATTTTTTGCAATCCTGTATAAGCTTCTGTATTGTCGGGGTCCAGTCTGAGTACCTCCCGGTAACAGGCTAAGGCAGTATCATTGCCCGTTGTCAGGCGTTTGGCCTTGATATGCTTCTGACATTGATTCAGGAGTGCCATAATCCGGGAATCAGGGGCTTGAATTATGACACCGGCGTTTTCAATTTTGGCATCAGGCGTTTTCTTTCTGACTTCGATATCAAGGGGTTCAATTTTGGCATTGGAACCAACAATTGTGTCAGTCGTGGCATCCGGCGGAGGTTCGATTTTGGCTTCGACATCGGAACCCGTCACAGACTGCTCTGCATCGTTTTCTTTGGGAGCCTCTGATCCTGCAATTTCCTGTCTGAGTGCGGCCAGATCAGAGGATTCGGGGTTAACTACCTCCAAGCCTTCCAGATACTGGCTGACTTTGTCCAAGTTACCAATTTGCAAAGCCTTTTTTGCCCACATCACATATTCCATTTCAATATTTTGCAGACCTGCACGCGCTTGGGCATTATGAGGTTCCAGTCTGAGTACTTCCCTGTAGCAGTTCAGGGCTGTTCCCTTCTTGCCGGTGGTCAGACGTTTGGCTTTAAGGTGCTCCTGACATTGACTCAGGAGTTCGGAAACACGAATCTTGGAAACTTCGGTTTTGACTGTGGTGCTGACATTTTCCTGAAGCAGGTCCATGAAGTCGGGAGGCTTTTTCAGGGTACCTTCAGAAGGGGCGTTGATATAATTTGCTGTCATAAAAACTGTCAGCACACTGCCCAACACGCTACTTACTATGAATTTCATTCCCCTTCTTTTTCTTTTCTTCTTTTTCACCCGGCCAATGGAAAGGGTGGGAGCAGACGGGGGAGCAACAGGGGGCAATGATGAAACCGGGGGTTCCGTCTGAACTTCCCGTTTCAATCTTTCCAGACAGGCGTCATACTCTTCTCCAAGTTTTTGCCTGTCTTTCTCAGGAATATTCTCAAAATCAATGTCAGCACACCAACAGGTGTAAGTATCTTTTTTTTCAAGTTGAAACCAGGAGAGTTGTTTCGCCCCTCGAAACAGCCTGATAAAATAATCATACTGATCTTCAGAGAGATAATATCTTTTCAGGGCCATAAATATCTCCTTGTTTTAAATAATTTTAATCTGTCAAGCCCGATATAGCTTTTAACAAAAAGATTGTCCGGTAACTTCTTGCCGGACGGGGTTTGCAACCCCGTCCGCAATGTTCTGTCAGTCCCCGCCCAACCCTGCCGGACGGGGTTTGCAACCCCGTCCGCAATGTTCTGTCAGCCCTGCCGGACGGGGTTTGCAACCCCGTCCGCAATGTTCTGTCAGTCCCCGCCCAACCCTGCCGGACGGGGTTTGCAACCTCGTCCGCAATGTTCTGTCAGTCCCCGCCCTTTCCCATGCCGGACGGGGTTCTTGCCGGGGTTGCGTGAGGGGAGGCTCAGAATATGCGTTACGAGGCAGAGCCTCGTAACGAGAACTAAACCGCTTCAGCCATTGCATATATCTGTGCAAATATCTGATCGTTGTCAAACCCTTTCAGGCGAATTGCTCCTGACCGGCATGAGGCCACGCACAATCCGCATCCCTTGCACAGCACCGGATTGATCTGGGCTTTCCCGGGAAAGAAACGGGCTTCCGGATCAATAAAAGACGGTGCCGAATACGGACAGATTGAAACACAGACTCCGCAGGCACTGCAAATCGCAGGATTCGTATCAGCCACTGCGCCGCTGGTCTGGATGACTTTCCTCGCCAGAAGCGTCACTGCACGGGATGCGGCAGCCCTGCCCTGACCAACAGCCTCATCAATGGGCTTGGGATAATGGGCCAGCCCGCAGAGAAAAACGCCGTCGGTGGCAAATTCCGAAGGTCCGAGTTTGGCATGTTTCTCCACAAAGAAACCGTCATCATTGATCGGCACCTTGAAGAACTGGGCCACATCATCCACCTTGTTCGGCACAATGGCCGAAGCCAGTGTCAGCAGTTCTGCTTCTATTTCCAGCGGAAGCCCCAGAACATGATCCGTGACCGTCACCAGAATCTTGCCGTCTTCCAGAGCCACATCCGGCTTGTTCTCAACAGAATATCTCACAAAAATAACGCCTGCTTCCCTGGCTTCTTTGTAGAGATATTCACGCTCCCCGTAAGTCCGGATATCCCTGTACAGAATATAGACATTCATCTCCGGATTCAGGTGTTTCAGTTCCAACGCGTTCTCAACAGAATGCGTACAGCAGACCCTTGAACAATACGGACGTTCCGGCTCCCTTGACCCAACGCACTGGATAAATACAGCACAGCCCATATCCTTTAAGGATTCATCCTTGTCAATAAATTTCCTGTCAAGTTCCAGGCTGGTGATGATCCTCGAATCCTTGCCGTAGCAGTATTCCAAAGGCTCCAGAGGTGTCGCACCTGTGGCAAGCACCGCTACACCATATTTAAGCGTCTCATCGTTCCCGTTTGAAGAAAGAGTTGATTCAAAACTCCCCACAAACCCGTCCACATCAGCCAGTGTGGTCTCAAGGTGAACATGAATTTTCTCATCTTTTTCTATCTCATCCGTAAGGGAGCGAAGCTTTTCCTGAACATCCTCCCCCTTTGCGGTATGAAAAAGATTTAACGCCTGCCCCCCGAGCTGACTGCTCTGCTCAACAATGTGCGTTTCATATCCCTGCCGGGCAAGACTCCTTGCAGCACTCATCCCGGAAATTCCGCCGCCGAGGATCATGGCAGTCTGATTGACTTCAAGGTCGGCTTCCTCGAGCGGTTCCATCAGCCCCACCTTTGAAACTGCCATCCGCACCAGGTCCTTTGCCTTTTTGGTGGCAAGATCAGGATTGTTTTTGTGGACCCATGAATCATGGTTCCGGATATTGCACATTTCAAAAAGGTATTTGTTCAGGCCCGCATTGATGAGGGTTTCCTGAAACAGAGGCTCATGGGTTCTCGGGGTGCATGCGGCCACCACCACGCGATTCAGGTTCTTCTGCCTGATAATCTGCGTGATGACCTCCTGGGTGTCCTGGGAACAGGAATAGAGGTTGTCTGAGGCGTATTCCACAAACGGAAGATTTCCCGCGTACTCGGCCACCTCGGGAACATTCACCACCCCGGCGATGTTGATGCCGCACCTGCAGACAAACACCCCGATCCGGGGACGCTCGTTAATGACATTGGTCTCGGGAATCTCCTCCCTGACCTTGGTGAGGGTATTCCGGGCAGGAGTAAGGGTTTCCCCGGCAGCAGACGCGGCCGCGCTCGCATCCACCACAGACTGGGGAATATCCTTGGGCCCCTGGAAGGCTCCGGCAATATATATTCCTTTTCTGGAGGTTGCAACCGGCTCAAAGCTTTCTGTCTTGCAGAAATTTCCCTGAGTCAGTTCAATGCCGAGACTGTCGGCAAGCTCAATCAGTTCCGGAGGAGTCTGCAATCCCACGGAAAGGACAATCACATCAAACTCCTCATTGACAAGTTCGCCGCTTTCAGTGGCATAACGGACCGACAGCAGATCAGCATTTCCCTGAACCGGATCAATGCTGTGCACACGGGTTCTGACAAAGCGGACACCGGCATTCTGGGCGGTGTTGTAATATCTTTCAAAATCCTTGCCGTGGGTACGCATATCCATGTAGAATATGGCGCAGTCCAGATCATCCCCGGAATGCTCTTTGGCGATGATGGCCTCTTTGACCGCGTACATGCAGCATACCGAGGAACAATAGGAATTGTCGCACCGGTTCAGGTCCCTGGACCCGACACACTGGAACCATGCTATTTTTTTTGGCTCCTTATGGTCGGACATTTTCACGAGATGCCCCATGGTCGGCCCGGAAGCAGAGAGTATCCGCTCAAATTCCATGGCCGTCATCACATTCGGATGATTCGCATAGCCGTAACTGTCGAATGCTGAGGGATCAAACGGCTCAAAACCGGGTGTCAGGATGATGGAGCCGACATTCAGCTCGACGATCTCATCCTCCATGGTGTGATCAATGGCATCCACCCCGCAGAATTCGGTGCAGACCTTGCATCCTCCGGTTTTGAAATAGACACACACAGACCGGTCAATGGCCGGCGTGTTGGGAACAGCCTGGGCATAAGGCACATAGACCGGTTTCCGGCCTTTGAGACCCATCTCATACTCCGAAGGAATCGGTTTCACGGCATGTTTTGAGATGTCCTGCCTGATCTTCTCCAGCGTGATATGCCCGGTGGGACATACAGACGCACACGCGCCGCAGGCCAGACAGATATCTGACTGAAGATGAAAAGGCGTATCCACCTTCATCTCCACGCCGCGCCCGGTCAGGCTGATGACGCTGTTTCCCATTCTCTCGCACATACGCGTGCAGAGTCCGCAGAGAATACAGTCTTTGTTCTCTTTTTTGAAACGCGGTTCCGTGATGTCGTATTTTGCCGCCAGTTCGTTGATGACAGGCACATTCGGGCATCGTGCAAGCAACAGCTCCACGATCAGCTTTCGGCCTTGGTGAACAGCTTCTGAGTCTGTGCTGATCTCCATGCCTTCCCATATCGGATAATTGCATGAAGTGACAAAACGGGACCTGCGTCCGTCAAAAAGTTCCACCGTGCAGAGACGGCACATTCCCGCTGGTTCCAAAGCTTTATGGTGGCACAGGGTCGGGATTTTGATGCCGTATTTCTCGGCAACCTGAAGAATATATTGCCCCTCTTCTCCCTGAACTGTCTTACCGTTGAGTTTGAAAGTAACCATAAGATTATATGACCTCTTTAAAGCGGGAAGCGAGAAGTTGTCCACTCCTCATTTCTTACTCCTCACTTCTCTCTTATAATTGTTATCGAATTGCAATTGCGTCAAATTTACAGGCATCATAACAAATGCCGCACTTTATGCACTTATCCTGCTCCAGTGTGTGCGGTTCTTTCTTTTCGCCGGTGATGGCTTCCTGGGGACATCTTTTTGCACACAGAGTACATCCGGTACAGGCTTCCTCATCAATCTCGTAATGGAAAAGGTTCTTGCAGACGCCTGCGGAACACTTCTTGTCCCTGATATGCGATTCGTATTCATCACGGAAATAGAGAATCGTCGTCAGCACCGGATTGGGGGCCGAAGTTCCCAGACCGCACAGGGAAAATTTCTGAATCATGCTGCCCAGTTCCTCAAGAAGTTCAATATCCCCTTCCTTGCCGTTGCCCGCGCAGATATCCGTCAGAATATTCAGAACCTGGGTGATCCCCTCCCGGCACGGGTTGCACTGGCCGCAGGATTCCTCTTTGAGAAAATCCATAAAATAGCGGGCCACATCCACCATGCAGGTATCCTGGTCCATGACGATCATGCCCCCGGACCCCATGATGGAACCGACTTCGGCCAGTTTCTGGTAATCAACGGAGATATTCATGAATCTTCCCGGAATGCAGCCGCCTGAGGGGCCGCCGGTCTGAACCGCCTTGAACTGTTTCTTTTTGGGAACACCGCCGCCGATATCCGAGACAATCTCTTTCAGGGAGATGCCCATGGGAACTTCCACCAGACCGGTATTTTTGATTTTCCCCACAAGGCTGAACACCTTCGTGCCTTTGCTGTGTTCCGTACCCATGCCCGCGTACCATTTCGCTCCTTTTAAGAGGATGGGCGGCACATTGGCGTAAGTCTCGACATTGTTGAGGTTGGAAGGGCTTTCTCTGAAGCCTTTTTCCACTGTGTGGACATATTTTGCACGGGGCCTGCCCACGTTGCCTTCCAGTGATGCCATCAGGGCGGTGGATTCTCCGCAGACAAATGCGCCTGCGCCTGTGGAGATTTTGATGTGGAAGGAGAATCCTGTTCCTGCGATATTGTCTCCGAGCAGTCCGCAGGATTCTGCCTGTCTGATTGCTGTTATCAGACGCTTGACTGCGAGGGGGTATTCATTGCGAACATACATGTATCCCTGGCCGGATCCGATGGCGACTGCCGCTATGAGCATTCCCTCAAGGACACTGTGCGGGTCGCCTTCCAGTATGCTTCGGTCCATGTACGCTCCTGGATCTCCCTCATCTGCGTTGCAGATTATATATCTGTCCCCATCGTGCTTCGCACAGGTCGCCCATTTGATCCCCGCGGGAAAACCGCCGCCCCCGCGCCCTCTCAGCCCGGATTCTTTGACTACCTTGATGATCTTGGCAGCATCCATTTCATGAAGTGCCTTTATGAATGCGGCATATCCCCCCTTGACAATGTATTCCTCTATGCTGTCAGGGTCAATATACCCGCAATTCCGCAGGGCAATTTTTACCTGTTTGCTGTAAAAAGGGATATCTTCCAGAAAGGGGATGCCTTCAAAGGGTTCCACTTTGGCAAGGGGATTGGGGATATCCTCCAATACGCACCTGGGATCACGCATCTGTCCCAGTATCCATTTCTTTTTGAAATGGGCCTGCTGGTAATCTTCTATGGCGTCAAGAATTTTATCCTCAGTAATATTTTTGTAAATCACCCGCGGCTTGCCGGTTTCAAGTATTTCAACCAGAGGTTCGAGTTCGCAGAAACCGATACATCCGGTTTGGCAGATCCGGACGCCGTTGTCACCGGGAAATTTCTCCAGGGCCTTCGAATATGATGCCTCGGCACCCGCTGCAATGCCGCACGATGCCATTCCGATATTGACCTTGATGCCGTCAGGAGTGTACAATTTTTTGCTATACATCTGACTTATATTTTCTAAGTCTTTCACAGACTGGATTTTCATGTTACCATGCCTCGTAAGATTTTTGGGTGTCCGGTGTCCGGTGCTTCTGAGTGAATGCTGTCACCAAACCGCCGGCACTTTTTTTATTCATATTGGTTCAGAATCTTCCCCACTTCGTCAGAAGCGATCCGGCCATGCATGTCTTCATTGATTTTGATAACCGGCCCGAGACTGCAACAACCGATACACCGCACAGATTCAAGGGTGAAACGCCCGTCTTGGGTCGTTTCCCCGTTACGGATGTCAAGTGAGTCCTCAATTCTCTCACGCACCCTCTCGCCGCCCCTGACATGACAGGCAGTGCCGAGGCAGATGGAAACGATGTTTCTGCCCCTGGGCTCAAGGCTGAAAGTGCTGTAAAAGGTCGCAACACCGTAAATCTGACTCAGCGGAATCCCTATTTTCACAGAAAGATAGGCTAATGTCGGATGGGGAATATAGTTAAACTTCCTCTGGATTGCCTGAAGTATCATAATCAGGTTTTCTTTGTCATTGCCAAACTCTTTCTCAATTATATTGTCAAGCTCCATATAATCAATTTCAACTTCAACGGATTCGCCACTGACTGGCGAATTTGCCTCGCTCATCTGCTTATCTCCCAATTCATTAAGGAATGAAAACCAAATAATATTCCTGCCACACCCGGTTCGGATTGACAGGTCCGAACCTTCTCCGCCGGATATGTCAATCCGACCGGATCGGGGATGGGAAAGTTATTTTGTCAGTGTTCCTAAGTGTCCCGACAGTCATAAGTTTTCGTAACATTCTGAAATTGCTGGCACTGATATTTTCCGAGGCAGTATATGCCACCCATCAATTTCAACAGCTACGGATTAACTTTGAACTTTTCACTGTCGAGTAAGTATATTAAGTTATGCTGAACGCCAAATCTGTCAGTTGTCAGTCGCTCACCGGAGCTGACAACTGATCAGGCAGCAACAGCCTGCTGGACAACAGGACAGTTTTCAACGCAGGCACCGCATCCTGTACAAAGATCCATGTTGATGCTTCGGGCGCGCTTTCTGACTTTCACCTTAAAGTTTCCCTCAGTGCCTTCAACAGTCTCAAGATCAGCATAAGTGATCAGTTCAATATTCAAATGCCGGCCGACCTCGACCAGTATCGGAGAGATAATTCACATGGCACAGTCATTGGTGGGGAAGGTCTTGTCCAACTGGGACATCACCCCGCCGATGGACGGGGATTTTTCCAGAAGATAGACATAATACCCGGAGTTTGCCAAATCCAAAGCCGATTGCATACCGGCAATACCGCCGCCCACAACCAGTACAGATCCAATTACATCATTAGACATTATTTCATTCTCCTCATAAACAGCCATGATTTTTTTGCCCTCAGCATTAAAAAACAGATTTTTTGAAAAATCCGACCTTTTATGGACAAATTTTCATGGACATTGCAAATAAATCCATTCTAATTTAAAAATCAGTTTCTCTTCCAATACAAAAATATAAATGGGTTTTATAACTGTTGAAAACGGACTTGTCAATAAGATTCTGTTTTTCAGTGTCAGTATGCTGTTGGCAGGACAGTCTGAA
>Ga0190284_1001289_pt1 | contig 11473 bp, 9 predicted proteins | sample 48691812_MG_FD_161668 | JGI IMG/M metagenome (GOLD analysis project Ga0190284, IMG submission 161668) | Hydrothermal vent microbial mat bacterial communities from Southern Trench, Guaymas Basin, Mexico - 4869-18-1-2_MG | ecosystem: Environmental > Aquatic > Marine > Hydrothermal vents > Microbial... | reverse complement strand
ACGAATTATCGTAAAAAACAAAGTTTACCATGAAGTTTTTTGTTTTTTCTTTCGTGTTTTTCGCCGTTTTAAATATCTGTGTCTATCTGTGTTTATCCGTGGTTCTTGTTTTTGTGTGAACGGTTACGTTTTTTCTTTTTTTACTTTTACTGATTACTGAAGGCTGACAACTGAAAACTTTAAAAAACATTCGTGTTATTCGTTTTAATTTGTAACATTCGTGTTCCGCGGTTTTGTTTTTATTGATTACTGGTAAATACCAACTTGAAAAGGAAAGAAAAATATGAGCATAAAAATCATCAGCGTTGCCGGAGCCAGGCCCAACTTTATGAAAATCGCTCCGCTCATGGCTGCCTTTGGCGCCCGCAGCGAAATCGAGCCTATGCTCGTTCACACGGGCCAGCATTATGACGAGAAAATGTCTGACCTGTTTTTCAGGCAGCTTGGTATTCCCCAGCCGGACGTGAACCTGGGCATCGGCTCGGGTAGTCATGCCGTGCAGACCGCTGAGATAATGAAGGCCTTCGAGCAAGTCGTCCTGGCTGAGAAGCCCGACGTCGTCCTTGTCGTGGGCGACGTGAATTCCACCATCGCCTGTGGGCTGGTCGCGGTGAAGCTGGGCATTAAGCTGGTGCATGTCGAGGCGGGGCTGCGTAGCGGCGATAGAGCTATGCCGGAAGAGCTAAACCGCATTTTGACAGACTCTATCAGCGATATGCTGTTCTGCACGGAAATCGCCGGCGTGGAAAACCTCCGCCGGGAGGGCGTCATCGATGAGCGGGTGTTTTTCGTCGGCAATGTAATGATCGACACGCTGCTGAAGAATCGCGAAAAGGCCCAGGCCAGTACGATAATGGACGACTTGGGCCTGGCCCAGGGCAGCTTTGCGACCATGACCATTCACCGCCCGAGCAACGTGGACAATACCGAAACTTTTTCTCGCCTGCTCGACGCTATTGAAAAAATCCAGGCGGAGTTGCCGATAATTTGTCCCATGCATCCGCGAACGCGAAACAACCTGCCCAAGCTGGGCTTGCAGGAGCGAATCGAGGGCATGAAAAACCTCCGCTTGCTCGAGCCTGTGGGTTATCTGGACTTTTTGAAGCTCAACGCCAACGCCCGCGTCTGCCTGACGGACTCCGGCGGCCTGCAGGAAGAAACAACCGTCCTGCGAGTGCCCTGCATCACCATGCGGGAAAATACCGAAAGGCCCAGCACTTGCGAGGTTGGCACGAATCAGCTTGTTGGCACAGACCCCGTTGCGATTTTGGCTGCGTGGGAAAAGGTCAAAGCGGGCGAGTATGACAACCGCGAAATCCCCGAACTATGGGATGGCCGCGCCGCTGAGCGAATCGCCGAGATTCTTGCATCAGCTAACTAACGAGCCAATTGCAAAACTATTCTGGAATGTAGCACAGTCGCCCTCGGCTGTGTTTAACTTGCTATATTTCCAGTGTTTTTTATACGACCTTCCCAGCCGAGGGCGGCCAAGCTACAGTTTTGCAACAGGCTCTAACAATTGAAAAATAGCAGAGAGACGAATATGGCGACCTGTCCGACCGATAGTAATTCATCGCAACGATCGGCCAAGGCTGCTGCGCCCTGTTGCAAGGCCAGTTGGCCCCGCCGACTGTGTCGATGGACGCTGTGTGGCAGCGCGTTGGTGTTTTTTCCCGCCTGGCTGATCCTCGGTTTTACGCCCGCGGGCAAGTGGCTTGGCAACAGAATGGCCCAGACGCCCGCAATAGAATTTCTTGCCCCAGCCGAGGCCATTGTAATACTCGGCGGCGAGCCAAGTCGAGCGACAGCTGCGGCGTGGTTGTATCACAAAGGCTTGGCTCGACGATTGATAGTCTCCGCCGACTCGGTGCGGATGTTGCAACTGTTGAAGGTTTGCGGTATCGACCCAGCTGTGGTAGAAGTAGAAAACCTGGCCAGGACAACGGCGGATCATCCGCGGACGATTCAAACTTTGTCCGGAATAACCCCGCGGTCCCGCCTGATTTTGGTAACCAGCGAATTTCATCCAGCCCGTGTGCGAATGATATTCCGACGGGCTGGCTATAAAAATTTTCAAGTTTACTCGAACGATTCCCAGTGGCGGAAACTTCATAAAAACAAATCATACATCGGGGCTGTGCCTGGAATCAAGCTGATGTACGAACTGCTAGCCTACGCGAAAGACAGGGTTTTTTAGCTGTCAGTTTTCAGTCATAAGGAAAATCAACAATGCATATAGTTTACATTCATCAATATTTCACGACGCCCGATCAGAAGGGCGGCACGCGAAGTTACGAGATGGCCCGGCGACTTATCCAGGCGGGACACCGCGTCTCGATGGTCTGCGGGACGAGCGACCTGATAGACGACGGAGGCCAGCCCGGTGAGATCGTCCGCGAGACGGTCGATGGCATCGAGGTGTGCCGTATTATCGAGCCATATTCAAACGCGATGAGTTTCCCTCGCCGTTGGCTGTGTTTCCTGAAATTCGCCCGGCGTGCACTGAAGCTGATCAAAACTTTCAAAGACGTCGATATTGTTTTTGCGACATCCACGCCGCTGACTACCGGCGACCCAGGCCGAAAGGCTGCGGCGTTCCACCGGTGTCCGTTTATCTTCGAGGTGCGAGACCTTTGGCCTGAACTGCCAATCGCGATGGGCATCGTCAAGCTCCGGATATTGCAAAAATATCTCAAGCGGATGGAGTTGCGGGCGTATCGGGCAGCGAGCCATATCATCGGCTTGGCCCCGGGAATAAAACAGGGAATCTGCGAAACGGGCTATCCCGAAAACCAGGTCAGCATGATTCCAAACTCCAGCGACGTTGAACTTTTCAGGCCCGCAACGGACAATAAAGAGGTAGACAACGACCCTCGGTTTGGCAAGCCTGGCGAGTTTCGCCTGGCCTTTACCGGCGCGCATGGCCTGGCCAACGGGCTTGATGTGGTACTCGATGCAATCGGCGTTCTCAAGGCTCGCGGGGTTAGCGGCGTGCGATTTTGCTTTATCGGCTCCGGCGGCAAGAAGCCTCACCTTGTCCGACGCGCGAAGGACGAAGGCTTGGGAGATTTCACAGCCTGGGTAGACCCGATGCCGAAAAAAGAGCTGGCCCGTATTTTGCCGCAAATGAATATGGGCATGATGATACTCGACAATATTCCCGCGTTTTACCGCGGCACGAGTCCCAACAAATTCTTCGACTATCTCGCATGTGGCCTGCCTATCCTGAACAATTATCCAGGCTGGGTCGGCGAATATATCCAGCAGCACAGCTGCGGTGTCGTCGTCGAGCCGAGAAACCCCGAAGCTTTTGCCGATGCGATTATGGACATGATGAATCGCTGCGAAGAATTATCAGCTATGGGTCAAAACGCCCGAAAACTTGCGGAGACGGTTTTTAATCGCGACATCCTCGGCGGGCAATTTGTAGAAGTTTTTGAAAAAGTCTTCGCGGGTAAATAAGTTTTGGCAGAGAATCAAATGATCGAACCCCTCACAAAACTTCATTCCAAAGCCATTGCCCAGCTTCATATCCAGGGCATATCAGCAGGGTTTATAAGCTCGCTCGGTGCGGGGTTTGTCACTGCTCTTTACGAAGCTATCGCTGAGGACGAAAACAGCTTCGGGTTTGTAGCTGTGGAAGATGATAAGGTTTTGGGGTTTGTGGCGTTTTCGACCAATCTCTCAAAGCTGTATAAATACGTAGCTTTGAAAAAAAGTTTTAAGTTTGGTTTTATCCTGGCTAGGAAAATGCTTTCAATTCAAAACATTAAAAAAGTGTGGGCTAACATTTTCTATCCGAAGAAAATGAAACAGATGAACCTGCCAGACGCTGAACTTCTTTCCATTGTTGTCGCACCGGAAGGCCGAGGGAAAGGAATTGCAAAACAGCTAACCGAAGCAGGATTTGAAGAATGCAAAAAACGCGATATCGACAAAGTAAAAGTCCTGGTCGCTGCTGACAACGAACCTGCCAACCGTCTATATCAAAAATCCGGGTTCAAGCTCGCTACGCAACTGCAAAGCCATGGGGTGATGAGTAATGTGTATGTTAAAGAAGTTATCAGTTGTCAGTATTCAGTAATCAGCAAAAAAACAAAAGCGCAGCGCGGATAAGAAAAAGGATGAAGTTTGCCCAGCACTTATTTGCTGCGATTCCAAACCATTATTTTCCGCTTAAATCATTAACTGTCCAACGCGACAAATAAGTGCTGGGGAAGGCTGAAGCAGTTGTCAGTAGTCAGGCTGCGAAAAATCAAACATTGTACTGGGCGCGGAGCGAAATGGGCGGTGCAATGTGCGGCGTGACGAGTTCTTTGATGGTGGAGGCTAGCTGAGGGCGCGTCTTAGAGAAAAAGGGAGAAGGAACATGAGTTCCAAGCGATATTTTTTTCTAAGTCTTGCCGTCCTGATTTTTGTACCCGCAACCCACGCGGGCCAACAAATAACCGCAACCGAATACCGCAATCGTATGGAGGGCATGTGGGTAGGCCAACTGCTGGGGAACTACGCGGGCCGACATGTCGAGGGGAGAACCACGGTCTACTACGAAGGCCCCAATTCCGTCGATAAGCCCGTTACGGAATATCAGGTACAGTGGGACGCCATCATGCAGGGGAAATACTACGGGAAAAACAGCCCAACTCTCTACGGCGACACAACCACTCCGGCATCAACGCCGACCCCGGCAGCGCTGGATACGAACCCTACGGCGGTTATTTCACCGACATGACTGTCGAGGTACTTCAGGACGGGACGTGGGTGGAGGTCGAGGGACTCGCTCTCAGCGAAGCCCTGGCCGACCTGGAATACTTCCAGACAATCGAGTTGACATTCGACGAAATCGCGGGCCAGGCCATTCGACTCATCGGCCCGGCTGGCGGACAACGCCCCTTTACTTCCCTGACCGAACTCGAAGCCTTCGGCACGGTTCCGGAACCCGCTACCTGTACAATCCTCTGCTCAGCGGGCCTGCTACTGCTCCGCAAACGCAAACGGTAGTAGTCGGAATTCAGTAATCAGTTATCAGCAAAAAAACAAAAGCGCAGCGCGGATAAGAAACGAGTGCGCCAAGACAGGCTGGTACAGACAAGCTGGATAACCCAGCGTGGCCAAAGACTGACCACCAGGCCGGAACGGCACCGGGGCGTAAGGTTTATTTCGGATTTTGGATTTCAGATTTCGGATTGTTTCACGGACGAGCTTGATCCGAAATCCGAAATTGCCCGGCGCAACCAACTGGTTTTATGTCCGCGCACGATGCCCAATCAATGGTAAAACCAGGATTTAATCTCGCACGCCTTTGGGGTTAAATAAAAAATCTTGCCTGCTTGATTTATTGTCCGTCCTGGCGTAGTATGTTCCTGAGGCATCGAGAGTGTGTGAGGGTCTTGGCCCGTAGACCGCACGGCAACCTGTCCCGCTTGCGGGATAAGGTGCCACAGCCAACCCGAAAGGGAGCGATGTGGCCTGGCGATTATCGCGGGCAATCCGCTTAGGACAAAAGGCAAGATTTTTTGTCTCCCGACCATCTCTCCCCGCCCGGCCCTGGGCGAAAGGTTCGCCAGCAAGCTGATTCTCGGCTGTGAACGGTTATGTAATTTTTAGCCTGTAGCTCTGACCAGCTACCGAAAGGATTTTGAAATGACTGACGAAACTGCGAATTATCGTTTGGGCACGCTGGCGGTGCATGCTGGCTATGACGTCGAGCCGACCACGATGAGCCGGGCCGTGCCGATCTATCCCACAAGCAGCTATGCCTTCCGCGACACCGACCACGCAGCGGACCTCTTTGCCCTCAAGGAGTTCGGCAATATCTACTCGCGCCTGCAAAACCCCACCTGCGATGTCCTGGAAAAACGACTCGCCGCTATGGACGGCGGAGTCGCGGCCCTGGCCTTTGCCAGCGGCATGAGCGCCATCACCGCCGCGGTGGCTACCCTTGCCGAGGCAGGGCAGAATATCGTCTCGTCCTCCAGCCTGTATGGCGGCACGACGACCCTGTTCTCGCAAACCTTCAAAAAGCTGGGCATCGATGTAAAGTTCTTCAAACCCGAAGAGCCAGCCGCTGCTGCGGAGCTTATCGACGAGAATACCCGCGCGGTTTACATCGAGACCATCGGCAACCCGAACAATGTCGTGCCGGACTTCGAGAAGATAGCCCAGGTCGCCTGCGCAGCTGGCGTGCCGTTGATTGTGGACAACACCGTTGCGACGCCCGCGCTGTTCAAGCCTTTGGATTTCGGAGCCGATATCGTGGTCTATTCGACCACCAAGTTTATCGGAGGCCATGGCGTGCACATCGGCGGAGCGGTGGTGGATGGCGGCAAGTTCGACTGGGCCGCCCAGCCCGAGAAATGGCCCGCCTTTACCGCGCCAGACCCGGCCTACCATGGCGTGGTTTTCACCGAGGCCCTCAAGCCCGTCGGCAATATCGCGTACATCGTGCATATGCGGACGCATTGGCTTAGGGACACCGGAGCGGCTATGAGCCCGTTTGCGGCGTGGGCGTTTTTGCTGGGCATCGAGACGCTGCACCTGCGCATGCCGAGGCACGTTGCCAACGCCCTGGCTGTGGCGAAATGGCTTGAGGAAAATCCCGCTGTCGAGTGGGTGAACTATCCGGGCCTGGCGAACCATCGCTCGTATGAGCTCGGGCAAAAGTATCTCCAAGCCGGCCAGGGTGCCATCATCGGCTTTGGCATCGTCGGCGGAAAAGACGCCGGCGCGGCGTTCATCAACAACGTAAAGTTGGCAAGCCATCTGGCGAACATCGGCGACGCCAAGACGCTGGTTATTCACCCCGCCAGCACGACGCACCAACAGCTAAACGAGCAGGAGCAAAAAGCAGCTGGCGTCTCGCCGGAGTTCATCAGACTCTCCGTCGGTATCGAGGATATCGAAGACATCATCGCTGACCTCGACCAGGCTTTGCAAAAATCACAAAAATAAAAACAACGAATTTACCACGAAAGAACGCAAAGAACACAAAGATCGAAGCAAAGTTTAGAAACAGCTTTAGACAGGATAACAGGATAAAACAGGATGAATTAGAAAATCCTGTAAATCTTAACACGAAAAAATTCGTGTCATTCGTATTCTGCTGTTTTTTTGGGAGATTAAATGGACAAGAACGCATTTTCCGGTGCTGACGAAACCATGGGCTGTGGGCCTTTGAAACATGTCCGCCAGGCTGAGCTGCCGGGTCCGTTGCAGCTCGAAGCGGGGGGCGAGTTGCCTGAGGTGACGGTGGCTTACGAAACCTATGGCCAGCTTGCCCCGGCGCGGGACAATGTCGTACTAATCTGCCATGCCCTCACCGGCGACTCGCATGTCGCAGCCCACGACGACCAGGACGAGCCTGGTTGGTGGGATATTGTCGTCGGGCCTGGCAAGGCTATCGATACCGACAAGTTTTTCGTTATCTGCCCGAATGTCCTGGGCGGCTGTCGCGGCACGACGGGGCCTGACTGCACGAACCCGGCCACGGGCAAAGCATGGGGACAAGACTTCCCGGATATCACCGTCGGCGACATGGTCGAGGTGCAAAAAAGGTTGCTCGAGCATCTGGGCATTGACGAACTCCTGGCTGTGATTGGCGGGTCGATGGGTGGCCACCAGGTATTGGCCTGGGCGACGAAATATCCGCAGATACCCCGCGGGCTGGTTGCCCTGGCGACCTCGCCGAGGCTTTCAGCTCAGTCGCTAGCCTTTGATGTCGTCGGGCGAAACGCCATCCGCCAAGACCCCGACTTTGCTGGCGGGCAGTATTACTCCAGCGGTGCTCAGCCTGTCGCTGGTTTGGCTATCGCGCGGATGCTGGGCCATATTACGTATCTCTCGCCCCAGGCGATGAGCGAAAAATTCGAAGCCGACCGCAACTCGCCGCGCGACGTAGCTACGCCGTTCGAGAAGGATTTTTCCGTCGGGTCGTACCTGGCTTACAAAGGCCAAAAGTTTACCCAGCGGTTTGACGCCAACAGCTATCTGACCTTGTCGATGGCGATGGACAGGTTCGACCTGGGCGGGGCTGAGGACCTGGCCCGGGCCTTCGCCCAGACTCGAGGCCGATGGCTTGTCGTGAGTTATTCGAGCGATTGGCTCTTCCCGCCGAGCCAAAGTTCGCAGATAGTTTCCGGGCTTATCCGCAACAACAAGCCCGTGAGCTATTGCAACGTCGCCAGCGAGTGTGGCCACGATGCCTTCCTCGTCGAGGACGACCTGGGGAGCTATGGCGAGCTGATTCGCGCGTTTCTGCAAAACATCCTCAGCGGCGAGATGGCGGTGGAGGACAAACGCACGGGCCATAGTCCCACGAGTATTTTCCACCACGCCCGCAGGCTGGACTACGAACTCATCGCCGAGCTTATCCCCGCGGGCAAGAGCGTGCTGGACCTCGGCTGCGGGCGGGGCGGGCTGCTGGACCTGCTGCGCCAGCGAGGCCAGGCCTTGCTCCGCGGCGTGGAGATAAGCGAGGAAAATATCCTCGCCTGCGTGCGTCGCGGCCTGGATGTGCTGCACGAAGACCTCAACGCCGGGCTGGGGTGGTTCGGCGACAATCAATTCGACGTGGTCGTGCTGTCCCGCACGCTCCAAGCCATCGTGGACATCGAGCGGGTCATGGACGAGATGCTGCGCGTGGGCAGGCAGTGTATCGTGTCCGTGCCGAACTTCGCGTATCACAAACTGCGGGACAGCTTCGCCAAAACCGGTCGGGCTCCCACAGCCGGGCTGTTGCACTATAACTGGTACGACACCCCGAATATTCGAATCCTGACGCTGGACGATTTTGCCGAGTTCTGCCAGGTCAAGGGCATTACCGTGCACAAGGTCGTCGCGCTGGACACCGAAGCCAACGCGCAAATCTCCCCGGAAAACAATCCCAACCGCAACGCGGACATGGCGATATTCGTCCTCAGCCGAGACGCCGATTAAATATTTTCACCTCATGCCTGTTCGTGGAGCAATCCAAAACCCAAAATCCGAAATCCAAAAATCATTCTCGCTTCTTTTTTTTGTTGAAAAAGGTTATATTTGTGAACCTTCAGACTGCATCCTTCGTAACCACCGGGATGAGTCCAGATTTAGCTGGAAAGACGGAGCGACACAATGGCCCACGATATTTTTCACGTTCACTCTCATGACGACGAGCATAGTATTCAGGCCCAGACAGGCCGGGCTGGGCTGTTGATGGTCGGTATTCTGCTGGGCGGCGTTTTTGTGCTGCTTAGCTATGTAGCGGACTGGGTCTTTGCGGGGTATACCGACACGACAGGCCTAAACCCGTACAGCGACGCCCTGGCCCTGCTGGGCGCGGTGCTGCTGGGGACCCCCATCGTCGTGCATTCGATACAGGAGATGATCCATGGCCACACCCACATGGACGAACTGGTCGCCCTGGCTGTGGTCGCAGCTATCGCGTCGATAGACTACAAAGCAGCCGGTGCCGTGGCGTTTTTCCTGCTCCTTGCCAACCTGGTGGAAACCCGCACCGCCCTGGGCGCCCGGGCTAGTATCGAGAGCCTGTTGCATCTGTCGCCGAAGAAAGCGGTGCGGATAAACGCCGACGGCGAGCTGGAAAACATAGACCCCCGAGAGCTGGCCACCGGCGATGTCGTCCGCGTCCTGCCAGGCGAAAATATCCCAGCCGACGGCGAGGTCATCAAAGGCCAGACCAGCGTGAACCAGGCCCATATCACCGGCGAGTCCCTCCCGGTGGACAAAACCACTGGCGACGAGGTTTTCCTGGGCACGACCAACGAGACCGGAGCTATCGATGTGAAAGTTACCAGGGCCGGGGAGGATACCACGCTAGGCCGGGTCAAGAAATTGATAATCCAGGCCGAGGCTACGCAGCACCCGATAATGAGACTCATCGACCGCTATGCGGGCTTTTACACCCCCACGGTGCTGATGGTCGCTGCGACGGTTCTGTACTTCACCCGCGACTACAGCCGCGCTGTTACCATGCTGGTGGTCGCCTGCCCCTGTGCACTGATCCTGGCCGTGCCGACCGCGATGGTCGCTGCGCTGAGTTGTGCAGCCAGACTTGGCATCCTTATAAAGGACGTCTCCATGCTGGAAGTCGCCAAGGATCTCAACGCCTTCGTCCTGGACAAAACCGGTACGTTGACCACGGGCGAGCTTTCCGTTACCCGCCTGATGCCCGCGCTCGACGTGGACGGCGCCGAGCTACTCGCTGTAGCTGGTGCCCTGGAACAGATGAGTCGACACCCCGTAGCCCGGGCGATTGTCGCCATCGCCAACAAAGCTCGCGTGGACTTGCCCGAGCCTGACAGCTTTGAGGAAATCCCAGGCCTGGGTGTGCTGGGCAAGCTCGACGGACGCGATGTGGCGGTGGGTCGGCGAAATTGGCTCGCTGAGCGTGGCGTGAATTTCGACAGCATGAGCGACGAGAAATACGCCGAGCCTGAAGGGCTGAGCACGCTCTATGTGGTACGCGACGGCATGGTGCTGGGCTGGATTGGCTTGGAGGACCGCTCGCGAAAAGACGCCCGGGCCGCGATAGATCAGCTGCGGGGCGAGGGCATTGGCGAGATCGTGATGATAACCGGCGACCGGTGGTCGGTCGCGCATCGGGTAGCCCACGAGATGGGCTGTACGGAAGTCCAGGCTGAAGCCTTGCCCGCGGACAAACTGGAACTGGTCGGCGCGATGCGGGAAAAAGGCTACACCGTCGCGGTTGTCGGCGACGGCGTAAACGACGCCCCAGCCCTGGCTGCGGGAGACTTGTCCATCGCTATGGGAGCAGCGGGCAGCGACGTGGCTATCAACTCTGCCAATATCGCCCTGATGAACAACGACCTGAAAAGGCTACCGTTTTTGATACACCTCTCCCGGCAGACCAGCAGGGTGATTCATCAGAACCTTATCTTTGGCGCAGTGTTCATTATCGCGTTTATGGTTGGAGCCGGGCTGGGCAAGATTCCGCCAATCCTCGGAGCTGTGCTGCACATGGTAAGTGCGAGCATCGTAATCTTCAACAGCGCCAGACTGGTCAGACTAGGCGAAGACCTCCACGCCGGCGACATAGAAACCCAAAACGAAATTAAACCCAAAGTAGAACCAGTTGTTTAGAGTTATCAGTACTCAGTTATCAGTTATCAGTAAAAGCAAAAACGGCAAAGAAACAGAAAAAGAAGAAAAGAAAAAGAAAAAATATGGACGGGACGTCCATGCCACGGCTGTGCCACACACAAAATTTTTTTCGCGACTTTCGCGTGCTTCGTAGTTTGTTTTTACTGATTACTGATAACTGACTACTGATTACTGACTACTTTTTATCTATGCGTTCTTTCGCGGTAAACTTTGCTGTTTTTGCTTTTCTGTTTCTTTGCCGTTTTTGCTTTTACTGATAACTGACTCCTGACTCCTGACTACTACTTAAAATGCTTTCGAGTTTTTGGCAAAATCAGAACTATCAGCGTTGCGGCGCTGATGAGAGTTGCGATTA
>Ga0190284_1001288_pt1 | contig 11480 bp, 4 predicted proteins | sample 48691812_MG_FD_161668 | JGI IMG/M metagenome (GOLD analysis project Ga0190284, IMG submission 161668) | Hydrothermal vent microbial mat bacterial communities from Southern Trench, Guaymas Basin, Mexico - 4869-18-1-2_MG | ecosystem: Environmental > Aquatic > Marine > Hydrothermal vents > Microbial... | reverse complement strand
CGAGTTTATGGCCCCCCAAATAAGACTGCTCAAATAACCCTAAAAAATGGTAAAATAAAAAGGCACTCGGCACTCAGATAAGGGCGATAAATCGCCTACTACTAACAACAACCGAAACAAGAGGATTGATTAAATTAACTCATGAGTATTCGACCCGATTATCTGACGTTTGATGATTTTATTCAGAAGAAACTTTTTATAATCCCTAACTATCAACGCGCCTATAGTTGGGGAAATAAACAACGGAAAGACCTTTTTCTTGATCTTGAAAAACTCCATAAGAGTTCTGATCAGGAAAAACATCATTTCATGGCTACCATTGTCTGTTCAAAAATCGGTAAAGAAACCAGTGTGGTAGATGAATTTGGTGTGTTTCATCTCGTGGATGGTCAACAACGCTTAACTACTTTGATTATCTTATTAAAAGCGGTGCAAAAACTCTTTGCCAACGGAACTGACAAAGAACAAAAAGTGGCAACTGACCTCCAATCGCTTCTGATAAAAGAAGATAACCGACTCGTCTTATTGCAAACCAACCACGATAATTCCCCGTTTTTCAGGAGTTATCTTGAAAAAGGCATTATCCCCGATAATGATCAAGTGAAAACGACCTCCACTCAACATATGGTGGAAGCCTTGAAGGAATGTGAAACCTTTGTGAATCAGTGGGCTGCTGAAAAAAACGGTGGCTTATCTCTTCTCCAACTGATCAAAAATCGACTGGGTTTTATTTTTTATCTTCTTGACGATGAAGGTTCGGCCTATACCGTCTTTGAAGTGTTGAATAGTCGAGGGCTAGAAGTCGATTGGTTAGATAAATGCAAAACCATGCTGATGGGTATTGCTTTTGAAAAAGCTGCCAACAAAAGTGCCCGTGATGAACAGATTGATGAACTGCACAAGCTCTGGAGTGAAATCTACCGTACTATTGGCATCACCAAAATCCAAGGCCATGAAATTTTGCGGTTTGCCGCGACACTCGAAGAAGAATTTGAACCGAATCGGATAATGAGTGCCGAAAAAGCGATAGAGTTTTTTCGCGAAGACTGCCAAACCGATTCTCGTAAAATTGTTAATGTGACGCACTGTTTTCTGGAGATTGCCGAAACGCTCAAGCAATTATATGAAAATCCGCGACTAGAAGCGGTGACAGGAATATCGCACACACGTTTGCTGGCTGTCGCGATTCTGATGAAAACCTCTTTGAATAAGGAGGAACGTGAAAGAATTTTTAAAAAGTGGGAAAACGTGACTTTTAGAATTTATGGCCTGTTTCGTAAAGATTCTCGATCCAAGGTAGGAGAATACACACGTCTGGCGTGGCAAATGGCCCAGAAGAACAACTTACCCGCCAACACGCTCATTAAGAAAACCGCGCTGCTTGGAAAAGATTATCCTATTGTTGAAGCGGTGGAAGAATTACGTGAAACCGATTGTGATAAGGAGTGGGAAACGGAGTTACGCTATTTTTTCTATCGTTATGAAGAACATCTCTCACAAGAACAAGGCAGCGCGGTTAGTGACGATATCTGGCAGCAGATATGGAAGGTTTCTGCCACCAATACGATAGAACGCATACAGCTACAAAGTTCCAAAAGGCAAGCAGAACAGATTCATCGCTTAGGTAATCTGATAATCTTACCGGCCAAAGCGACTGCCAAAACCGCTAAAAAAACGTTTCAACAGAAACGGGAAATTTACCAAGAAAATAGCCAACTGAAACTGATGGGAGAAATTCTGGACAAAAGACGTTGGACTATAAAGGAAATTGAAGAACGTGAAAACAGATTACTGGACTGGGCTAGATATGAATGGCGTTAGCCAAAACGTTTTGTAGTTTTGTAGTTTTGTAGTTTTGTAGTTTTGTAGTAGGCGATTTATCGCCTAAAGCTATAGCATTTCCCGATTGACTGAAATACAAATCAATAACACTCAATATAAACAATTCCTCAACCCCGTAGGGGTTGAATTTGAATAGCCCCAGGTGAAACCTGGGGAGTAATGGTAAAGATATCAACCCCAAAGGGGTTGAATATGAATAGCCCCAGGTGAAACCTGGGGAGGGGGATGCGGAAAAAGGGGTCAACCCTGAAGGGGTTGAATGTAAATAGGGGTTTTGTATTTAGCCAAATCGGGAAATGCTATATTTGATAGTACAACTAATTACGCGGATAAACGAATTTTTTCGTTGCTATCTGATAGTACAACTAATTACGCGGATAAGCGAATTTTTCCGTTGCTATCTGATAGTACAACGGATGACGGGCCGATAAACGGATTAACCTGAGTACAACGAAACGCAGTGGCGAAGCGCCAATTACGCGGATAAGCGAATTTTGTCCAAGATAAATCTTGGACTCCATTGTTCTGATCAGGAAAAACATCATTTCATATGACAAAATTGAATCCGGATATTCCTGACTTAATTCCCGTTGAGTCGTTGGAATCGGATACCATCTTTAAGAAAGGATTCCGAAATGTAGAAATCTTTAAGAGTTTGGTGAAAGATTTCACAGGTGTCGCGCTCGAAATAGACGAAGTAGAAAACGACAAAGCTTTCGATAAGTCGATAGGCAAGGTTAAAGCCAAGTTTGACTTGTTTGCCGAAGACAAAAAGAACCGTATTATTGTCGAAGCGCAACATGCTAACTACTCGGACAATTTTGAGCGTTTCTATTATTACCACCAAGTGGCGACGGTGGAAACCATCGCGAGTTCAAAGAACTATGGTTTTCCCAAAACCATACTCACGTTGGTGTTTTTCACCAACAGACATTCGCCAGTCTTTGGGAAAAATATATTCGTCCATGATGCAAGCATGAGATACCTCATGGACGATAAAGTTGCCGAAAAAATTTTTCCACACAAGCATCGCCTCTTCTTTATTTTTACTAAGGATCCAGAAGGCGATCTCGACATTCCAGAAGAATGTCGCGAGTGGATAAAAGCTATCGCCGACACTCTAACTGAATCGGTTTATGAGGATAGCTACAACAATGAGATGATTAAGAAACTTTTCAAAATCATCTCGAAGAGCGAGACAACTCCTGAAGAACGTGCCAAGATGAAGGAAGAATACAATCAAGCGGAATTTGAACGAAAAACCCGCATTGAAAGTCGCATTGAAATCGCTCATAACTTCAAAACCCTCGGCACAGTGAGCGATGAGCAAATAGCCAATGCGACTGGCTTAACCCTGAAAGAAGTCGAAGAACTGTAAAACTCTAGTTAGCAACCACCTAGGGGGGTTCCAGAAATGGAACACTTTTGAGTTGTTATCATATATTAATGTGAGTTCGACTTTCAATAAGTTATATAAATTTTATATTAATCAATGGTTTGACAATAATTAATTGATAACACCAACTTTTTTGACGATTAAACCCTTAACATTAATACGTCAAACCTACAAATTGTGGGCCACATTACACCTAAGTAATTGATTTATATAGAGGGCCTCTTGGGGCCATTCTTTTGAAATCAATGAGTTACTTTAAATCTGACAAAGTAGAATTAAACGATAATGATTCCATGACAATTGGCTACGCACCTGTTCTTCTACAATCTGCCAATAAGCCTCAACCAAGCTTTTTTAATACTTATTCCGACAATTTATCGGGATCAATTCCCATCGCACGTAATTGTGCGGCTAAACGTTCAGCGCGTTGGTGTTCTTGTACCGCTTGTTCTTGGGCTTGTTCTTTGGCTAGACGTTGTTCTTCACTGTTTTCGGCCCCGGTTAAAATCAACTGGCTATCAGAATCATACCAACGGAGCCAAACTTCGTGTTTATCTTCAAAATAGCCTTCCCAAAGGGTTAAGCCTAAGTCAATCTCAGATAACCAATTGTCGGTTTTTTCAACATAATTTTTGTTGTGCAATTCATAAAGACGTAGTACCCCTTTCTTTAATCGGTTTTCGGGGTCAAAAACGACATAGTAGCGGACTTGAGCGACAGCATAGTCTTTGAATTTGGCACCCGTTTCCTTACCTTTCAAGTTGGAAACAATTTCAATAGCAATTTCAGGCGGCTTACCATACTTGGACACAAAATAGCTGCGATTCGATTTGCGCCAAACATCATGAGGCATTTTCACATCCAAGCTGACTAAGACATCAGGTACAATAGGCGGTTTGTTAGGTGCGTAAAAGAGTCCGACATTGGCTAAGGCTAAAAAGGGTTTATCTTGTCCAAGTCTTTGCCGTGAGCTATATAAACTGTCGATAAGCAAACGTTGTTGTTTTTCAGAAAATATGTTATCCACCGGTTCATCATCCTCTGTCACTAAGGAATCGAAATTAGGCCAATTTTCAGGTAAACTGAGTAACTCATGACTTGCCCGAGCCACCCGCCATTTATTCTCTGTGTAAAAAACGGGGGGAAGGTTTTGTGTTTGTTCAGGAGAGCTAAGAGGCATGTTATCCTCCGAGGTTTTTTTAATGGATAATTGTGTTTTTCTTATTATAACGGATTTTGGGGGAACTGTTTGCTCCTTTTGAAGAAAATAATTAATGATTAATGATTAATGATTAATGATTAATGAATTAATTAATACTTAATTTAGGGTTTTTAAATAATAAAACTGAAGGGAAATTGAAATGGGATCACGTTTTAGAACCCGTTGGAACCTCCTTTTTCTTATTATAACGGATTTTGGGGGAAACAGTTTGAGCCTATACAGCATCGATAGGAGTTAAGGCATTTTTAGGTTGCTGTCTGATAGTACAACTAATTACGCGGATAAGCGAATTTTTCCGTTGCTATCTGATAGTACAACGGATTACGGGCCGATAAACGATTTTTTTTTATTGATGAAATCTTCGAGTCCAGGAGTCCAAGATTTATCTTGGACGTCGTCGTGCCGAGCTTTTTAATCCGTTATTATAACGAATCGGCCTGTAGTGTTAACAAGCGCGACAGAGGGCCATACTTTAATTTGAATGCTTCCAAATGAGTTTATGGCCCTCAAATCAGATGAGCAAAATATACCTGAGTACAACGAATTACGCGGATAAGCGAATTGAGTACAACGAATTACGCGGATAAGCGAATTTTGTCCAAGATAAATCTTGGACTCCATCGATAAATCTTGGCAGGACTCCAATTTGTCGTTAATTTGAATGCTTCCAAATGAGTTTATGAAAACACGAGACGCACACACTTCACTTTAATTCGTTTATTTCTGAGATTAGTTGTACTTTTATTACTTAAGGCCATACTTTAATTTGAATGTTTCCAAATGAGTTTATGGCCCACAAATCGCATGACTCTTAGAACAACGGATGACGGGCCGATAAACGGATTGAGTACAACGAATTACGCGGATAAACGGATTGAGTACAACGAATTACGCGGATAAGCGAATTGAGTACAACGAATTACGCGGATAAGCGAATTTTGTCCAAGATAAATCTTGGACTCCTTCAATAAATCTTGCCGTTAAGCGAACACTTAGGAAAGCCCCTACTGGCCCTAAATACGCTGGGTTTGGTAGGGGCATATTTACTTTACGTGTCTGCCCGATACGATATGGCATTGACGCTATGCTTATTCAGTGATGGTGACTTCCAGACTTTTAGGACTATAGATCACCGTACCATCGGTGGTACAATATCCAAAGTAGATGTTCAGTACCCAAGTGCCTTCAAACTTGCCATTGTATATCGGCACCTCTATGGGTTCTGCTGAGGCTTCAACCGTCTCGAAAGGCATTAAGCTCGCCATGTCTCTATCCCAAGGCAACACGTTACCGCTGTCATTCAACATCAGGTAAAGTGGCGCACTGTCAATGGCGTCCAGCGGCCGATAAGCAACCACCACTAAAATCTCAATCAGTTGTTCAATATGCTCCGAAGCAACCGAGACGCGGCCGCGAATGTCTACAATATCAGAGAGACTTTGTGTGATACGCGGCTCAAAGCGGTCTTCGTTGACCGAAATGCCGCCGGCAAAGTCGGCATCTGTGTTGAACGTTTCACCTTCTGCATCGACGGCTACCGCCTCACCGAGCGTTGGTAGCTCCGTCGGGGTGTCAGTGGTTGTTTCGGGACGGTCATTGGGGTTGGCAAATTGTACGCCTTCTCCAAATGTCACGCCTTCGCCCAATTTTACGCCGTTACCAAGGATGATGCCAACAAGGTGACTACCGGCTTTGATTTTCACCTTGTCCAACCGTGCCGGTGCGTTCAGATCGCCAATGATGTTGCCTTGCAATTGTCCACCTTTGAGATGGTTGTTGGCAGCGAGGTGTAGATTTTGGATCGTCACACTGTCCGCCAACACGACACGAAAATCGGTTTTCTTACTTGGTTCGTTGCGACGACTCATCATCACACATGAGAGATGACTGCCTACCTTAACGGTGACGTTTTCCAATCGGGCGGGTGCGTCACAATCACCTTGGATATCACCGGCAACCGCTCCACCGATGATGTGGGTATTTGCCGCTAACTGGACGTCTTTGAATAAGCCGCCCACTCGACTGTTATTAATAATAGTGCCTGACAAGATACCACCCGTGATAGCGGCACCGACAAACTTAAAGTCAGCGAGCGTGCCTTTATTCTTGATGTAACCGGTCAACTTACCACCGCGGATGACGGCCCCTGGCAGGACTGTGACTTGGGAGATAAGGCCTTTATTTGTTATGTAGCCGGTGACTTTTCCGCCAGCCACACTGGCTGTTTTCCCAATGGTGATATCCTTAATAACTTGCCCATAATTACTACAGATCATGTTAATCACGCCGGTAGAATGGCAGTTGGGAGCCGCCGGTAACAGGGAAACAGTGCTGTTGTCTGTCGTACCGCTGTCGCTAACCCGTTCAAATAGGGCGGTGCAATTGACGGCCTGATTCAGAGTCATGGTAATGGGATTGCTGGTGCCACTGCAATCGCCACCCCAGTTCTTAAATTCGGCGCTGTTATCAGGCGTTGCCGTTAAAGTGATAGCGGTGTTACCGGGATAGTCTTCGGTGCAATCCGTACCACAATCAATACCTTGACTGGTTACCGTACCGTTACCAATGATCTCTATTGTAAGCGGTAATGTCGTCGGCGTTGGAGCCGGCAATAAATCAAAGGTGGCGGTGCAACTCATATCGGTTGTGATAGTGACTGACTCAGCGCAACCTGTTCCGCTCCAGCCAGCAAAAGTTGAGCCGTCTGTCGGGTTGGCGGTTAAGGTAATGTTGCTACCCGCTGAATAGCTTTCGCTACAAGTGCTACCACAGTCGATGCCACTGTCAGCCGTTACCGTGCCGGTGCCGCTACCGTTTACCGCAATGCTAAGCGTATAGGATGTCGGCGTTGGCGTTGGCGTCGGCAATAAATCAAAGGTGGCGGTGCAACTCATATCCGTTGTGATAGTGACAGAATCAGCGCAGTCAGTTCCGCTCCAGCCAGTAAAAGTTGAGCCGTCTGCCGGTTTGGCTGTTAAGGTGACGGTGCTACCCTTGGTATAGTTTTGACTGCAAGTGCTACCACAGTCGATGCCACTGTCAGCCGTTACCGTGCCGGTGCCGCTACCGTTCTTAGCAATACTAAGCGTATAGGATGTCGGCGTTGGCGTTGGAGCCGGCAATAAATCAAAGGTGGCGGTGCAACTCATATCCGTTGTGATAGTGAGCGAATCAGCGCAATCGGTTCCACTCCAGCCAGCAAAAGTTGAGCCGTCTGCCGGGGAGGCCGTTAAAGTAATGTTGCTACCCTCTGAATAGCTTTCGCTACAAGTGCTACCACAGTCGATGCCACTGTCGGCCGTTACCGTGCCGGTGCCGCTACCGTTCTTAGCAATGCTAAGGGTATAGGCTATTGGTAACAAATCAAAAGTAGCGGTACAACTCATATCCGCTGTGATAGTGACCGAATCACCGCAACCCGTTCCACTCCAGCCAGCAAAGGTTGAGCCGTTTGCCGGGGTGGCCGTTAAAATGACGGTGCTACCCTCCAAATAGTTTTCAGTACAACTGCTACCACAGTCGATGCGACTGTAGGCCGTTACGGTGCCAGTGCCGCTACCGTTTGTGCTGATGTTCAGGGTATAAATAACTTCTGCAACAGCGATTTGTACTTTGGCGGTGGCCTTCACTTCTGAATCTGCTTGTGACGTGGCCGTTACGGTGATAACATTGGTCGCGCCGCGAGTGGTTGGCAGTGTCACATCCAACACCAAATCCACCGTATCCAGTTCCTTGACTTCAATGGTAGACGGTAACAGGCCCAAAGTCCAACCCGCCGAGTCGGTCACGCTGAGCGTATAAGTATCCGCTTCTGGCCCATTGTTAGACAGTGTTAAGCTCACCGGTAACGTGACTTCTGGTTCGGCCGATAATTTACCCGCGCCGGTGACAGAAACTTCACGCAAAATCTTGCTGGGGCCAACCACAATGTCGGTGGCTTGGATAATATCAGACAGTGCCACGTCTTCATCTAGCAATATTTCGTCGGCAAAGATTTGCACTTGCCCACCCGCTTGTAAAATCGTGTCCGTGCTGCCTCGCATATTAATGAGGCCGCCTTCGCCAACCGCTAGGGTGATGTCGCCAGTGGCCGTAATCACGGTACCGCTGAGATTGCTCAAGTCTAGCGTCCAGTCATTACCACCATAGATAGCAATATCGCCACCTTTAATAATCGTACTGGCACCTGACAAATCAATGACATTGGGTTCAATTCTGACCCAGCCATCTTGGCCATCGGTACCACCGCTTTCAACGCAGTCAGTGCCACCCGCGCCCGCTTCATGTTGTCCACCATTCAGATGAACATTGGGCAAGCTGACTAACCAGAGATTGCCACCTTTACCGCCCGTTTGAGGTTCCGTGGCTTCAAGATTGCAGTCGCCACCTTTGCCCGCGAGTGCTTGCGCGCCATTTTGATTATAGAGGTGACCAAGCCCACCCAGTTTTCCCCAAATTTGGGTTAAACCGCCTTGACCGGCTTCTCCAGTATCGGTGCCGGTGAGATTGCCACCGTTACCGGCTTGAATGGTGCCTGTGTTGGTGGTGTTACGACCCAGTACAATGGCATTGCCACCGGGCGCGGCATATTGGGAACCATTCCCACCGTTGCCGGCTTTGATTTCACCCGCGTTTAAAATCGGGCCACCTGATTCATAAGAGTGCCACCACAAATCGCCCACCTTCGCATGACTTTTGATGACGGTGCCGACTTTCAGGATAATACTCGCACCCGGGTAAGCACAGGTTTCTGTCCCTACCGCTGCTTGATTGGTGCAGACAGCCGTTTCGCTAGTACCGTCTTTGCCACGGAGAGTCCCTTTATTTTGAATATAATCAGTGGCTTGAATTTCCAACGCGGTGCCTTGATTATTCAAACTGACCAAAGTCGCCCCTTCTTCAATGCACAATGCCTTCACTTTGGCAAAAGCGACACCGGTGATGGTGTGGCCATTGTTAATTTGTACTACATCCGTTTCCGTCGGTGTACCACTGTCCCAAGTGTTGGCAGAATCCCAAGCACCATTACCGGATGAAGCGATGGTGATATTCTCGGCTGAACAATCCGCTGCTTCAGTCACTGTCCCGGTCAATGGAACTTCCGTTGCAAGCCCATTAAAAGCGAGGTTCACGTTGGCTTGCTTGTCACCTGTCGATAAGGTAGGAATGAATTGTGCTGAAAATTGGCACTGTTCCGACGGACGCAGAAATGCTTTAGAGGAACATCCACCGTATAATGAAAAATCTTCAGCATCCACACCCGCCAAAGCCATGTTATCGAACTTCAGATTGACGTTACCGGTATTTTCGACGGTAAACGTTTGTTCATCAAACGGGCCTTTACCAAGCGTTACTGTACCAAAGTCATGGGTAGTTGGTGAAACCGCTAGGTTTGGTTGACCGGGATCAACCGCGCTGGCCTGTAACGGCATGACGGCTGCCGGTATGTTGGTATCGTTAAATGTAAAACTCAAACCGGCATACTTGGTACCGGCGGCGGTGGGTGAAAAAACGAGGGTAAATTGACAGGCAGAAAAGGTTTGGCCTTGCGATTCCCCGTCATAGCACGCTGGGTCCTTGTCGATAAATTCGGCCGCATTGTCACCTGTGAAGTCAACCGTGTCTACCTGAAGATCACCACAGCCCTGAGACCGAATGTCAATGGTTAAGGCGGTAGAATCGCCAACCGCTTCGGTACCAAAATCAAGCCGGGTTGGATTCACACTCACAGTCCCACCATCCGCACATTCGATAAGCGCGATAGTTTGAGTATCGGCCCAGCCAGGGTCTTTAATATCAAGGAAATTAATGAGTTCTGCATCAGAAGCGGTTAAGTGGTTGTAACCTAAGTCTAACTTTTCCAGACCACTCAAATTACTTAATGATGGTGGAATCTCAGCACTCAGTTGGTTGCCGCCCAACCAGAGAGTAGTCAACTGGCTCAAATTGCCTAATTCGCTCGGAATCGGCCCGCTTAAATTGTTGCGGTGCAGATAGAGGTTAGTCAACTGGCTCAGATTCCCCAACTCGCTCGGGATAGTTCCGCTCAAACCACCGATGACTTTTCCCTGTTGTTGGTCGTAATGGCCGTTCCCAGACAAAACAAGTCTCGTCAACTGGCTCAAATTGCCCAATTCGCTCGGAATAGGCCCGCTTAATTGGTTTCCTGACAGATTGAGGTTCGTCAACTGGCTCAGATTGCCCAATTCGCTCGGAATCGAACCACTCAGTTGGTTGCCAGCCAACCGAAGATCATCCAACAGAATCAAGTTGCCCAACTCGGTTGGGATGGGGCCGCTTAGTTGGTTGCGGTCCAATAGGAGATCAGTTAACAGGCTCAGATTCCCCAACCAAGTTGGAATAGCCCCACTCAGTTGGTTACTGTCCAAATAGAGTACCTTCAATTGACTCAGGTTCTCTAATTCGCTTGGAATTGGCCCACTAAGTTGGTTGCGGCCCAACCGAAGATCAGCTAACTGGCTCATATTTCCTAACTCGACAGGGATAGTGCCGCTCAGTTGGTTGCTATACAAATAGAGTACCTTCAATTGACTCAGGTTGCCCAACTCGGCCGGGATGGGGCCGATCAGCCCTATACTGTCTCTGTCAATTCTCGTCACATGCCCCGCACTACAAGTAACACCCATCCAACTACACGGCGTATCCGTCACATTCCAGTTATTGCCGGGACTGTCAGACCAATTGGCACCATCGGTATTGGTATAAAGCGCCACTAAGGCTTCGCACTCCACTTGGGGAATTTCGGTGACTGTTGTGCAGTCCGTTGCCGCATGTGCGCGAGGTAGCCCAGCAAAACTTAAAACGGCTCCCAACAATAATAGGCGTTTGCCAAAAAGCACCCATTGATTCTTTGAGATGACCGATGGGGCGGCAGTGGCTTTGGGAGAAGTCTCCAAGGCCGTACTGAAATACCGCGCCGGTATCGATGTTGTTAAAGGTGGACGGTTTAGCCACCCATGATTTGTTACCATGATAAATACCTCTAATGCAAATTAATCA
>Ga0190284_1001284_pt1 | contig 11492 bp, 17 predicted proteins | sample 48691812_MG_FD_161668 | JGI IMG/M metagenome (GOLD analysis project Ga0190284, IMG submission 161668) | Hydrothermal vent microbial mat bacterial communities from Southern Trench, Guaymas Basin, Mexico - 4869-18-1-2_MG | ecosystem: Environmental > Aquatic > Marine > Hydrothermal vents >... | reverse complement strand
CAGGACTTATACGTTTGCCATTCAATGTGAAAGGCGGAGTGATCTCCAAAGGGATATTTTTCAGAGTCAGTTTTTTCTCTCCTGCCATTGCGGCAAATGTGGCTTCACCAATGTCACGACAAATTAATGTATTGTCGAAGTCGAAAATGACCTTCTTGCCCTTTCCGGCATTCTGGGCAATCAGGGTTTCCAGCCTGGCTTTTACTTCAGGACACCATTTGCCCTGATCAAGTTTTATCTCAGCCGACGCGGATGCTTGGGATGTTAATGCCCAGCTTCCAAAGAAAAATCCGAAAACAAACAGCAGACTGATTACTACAAAGCGTTTTTTCATCAGATACCTCCAAATTTTATTGTGATTGTTACTGCCCGCCAGGCGAGCATGTTGAGGCCAGTGGCCTGGGATTTGCCAGTCCCAGGCGAACGTGTTAAGGATTTGCCAATCCCAGGCGAGCATGTTGAGGCTTAAATTAAAATATATTCTTTAAAGAAATAAGCCACCGGCGCGGCAAACAGCAACGCGTCAATGCGATCCAGAATTCCGCCGTGACCGGGCAGGATGACGCCTGAATCCTTTACGCGGGAAAAGCGTTTGAATTCGGATTCAAACTAATCACCCACCTGACCCGCAATACCAATGGACAGAAATAATAAGACGCTGCTTCCCCACGGCAGTGTCGGGAGAAAAAAATATTGAAATAATGCACCAAATCCCACATTTGCCGCAAGCCCCCCTATTGATCCCTCAATGGTCTTTCCCGGACTTACCGATGGACAAAGTTTATGCCTCCCCAGATAGGTTCCCGCATAAAACGCTCCGATGTCACCGGCAAAAATAATGCCTGTCAGAAAAAAAATCCAGTGCATGCCGTCTGCGCTGTCCCGGATCAGAACCAGAAAGGAGAGCAACAGCGGAATATAGACCATTCCCTGAATCTGCTTTGAGGTGTTTTCCAGAATAAAAGGATCGGATTTAAACTGGGTCAGGGAGAACAGTGCGGAAAGAATAAGATTAAATGCAATCGCTCCCAAGATAAGATCAGGAGCGTTTCTGTGCGCTGCCCAGATAATGCACTGGCCCGAAAACAATCCCAGAAGGAGTATCACCCCTGATATGGCTTTGCCTCCGGGGTTGAAAACAATGCGAAAATATTCACACAACGCAAGCAGACATGCGATGCTGACAAGCCCGGTAAAAAAATTCCCTCCCTTGTAAATCAGGAAAATAAGGAACGGAAGGGCGGTAAGACCTGTGATCCAACGTTTTAAATGCATAGTTTCAGTTACCTGTTATTAGTTTTCTCTTGTTACCCTCTGATGGGATTTTTATTATTAAGCTTATCTTCCAATGAATAAATTGGTATCTTCTGAACAGTTATTTCATAAGAAACAGAGTGTCGAGACATTTCAAAGTAACCACCACGTTCTTGGAAGTTATTCTTCATAATTACGTTTTTGAACGCTTCGATCATCTCATAACTATGTGATGTCGCAAATAATTGGACATTATATTTTTCGCATAACTTGAAAAGTATTGTCCATATTTCTTCCTGGTTTTCATAATGTATCCCGTTCTCAATTTCATCAATTAGCAGAATACCATCCCTATTGTTTACAATTCGCAAAATAAAATCGGCAACCCTGCTCATTGCATCGCCGAACATGGAAATCGGCATATAATTCTCACCTTTTTGTTTCAGATACAGATCAGCGTCTCCAATCTTAAACGTATCAACTGCTTCAATTGTAGCATCAATTAGTTGAAATGCTTTCAACAGCGATTCGGAATGTTTTTCAAATTTAGCCTTGTCAAATTCAGTCGCCAAACGTTCGCTGTTCAACTTGGAATTTGCAGGAACAAAGTGTGTATGGATAAAAGTGTGGGGCATTCCCTTGCCGGCAAGACCATTCGGACCAGATGTAAAAACATTCGCTTACAGTTCCTTTTCCTGGGCATAGACAGTTATATGCAATGAGGATTTGGTTGCATTCTTGAGAGTATCGGCAAAAGCCACCATTTCTTCGTCATCACCCTCTTTGCCGTCAGTCATCATAGTAATGAAAGCATCTATGTCTTCGTCGCATTTCAGAACAACCTTATTATTCGTTTTATCATCAAAGGTAAAGTCAAGGGATACCTCATTTTCCTTTTCTTGCAGATAGAAGAAGTTCTCCCATGCCTTCTGAGGCATTTCTTTAATAAATTTTTCACGAACCCTTCTGAAAGCAAGCAATCTCGCAATACTTTTGTTTGAAGGCTCTCCCATCAGCAATAATGCTTCCAGCAATGCACTCTTCCCCGCATTGTTTTTTCCGCCAAACAAATTTATCATCTTAAAGCCCGTTGCCTTAGTGGAGTTGAAGCAGCGGAATTTATTTATTCTGAATGATTTAATCATAATTAAGTCCTCATTCTTTGATATACACTTACACAAAAAGAATGTCAGACTACAATTTTACTAATTCTTTAATATCAATGAGTTAAAACTTTGACTACTGACAAACATTATGTTAAAGGCTCTAATATCTGTTATTAGTTTTCTCTTGTTACCCTCTGATGGGATTTTTATTATTAAGCTTATCCTCCTAATGAATAAATTAACGTCCGCATCTGTGGGAAAAGTCACCCTCGCTTCCTGCCGAAGGCTTAATTTAACGACTGAAATAAGCGGCGCGGCGGCGGGAGATTAACCGAAACTTCAAACGAGATCAAGCCCTCGCCGTCCACTTCATTGATAGTTATTCCGCTTTAAATTCTGTCGTGTTCTTCCGGTTCAGTCTCTGCGACTTTCGCCATCGCATTTTCAAATTTTTTTCTGTTGCCGCGCTCCGCACGTTCCGCAAGATATTCCTGGGTCATCAGTGCCGACAGTTTCTCAGCCAGTGCCAGTGTGACCAGCTGGCTGACAGAGACACTTTCCCGTTCAGCCAGTCTGCACGCCTGTCTGTGCAGAGAGTTCGGCAGTTGCAGGCTCACTGTGTTTGTCATAATTCTCCGATCTCCTGTAAAAATTCTTTTGCCGTCATGACCCGGAGACCGAAACTGTGTGCGCCTCCGAAATCTTTTTTGTTGTAGGTCACGATGACATCGCATCCCGCCGAGACTGCCAGTTCCAGCACCATGTCATCATCAGGATCTTTCAGAACGGGACGCCAGAGATAAAAAATCTTTGTATGATCAGCCATTTTGCAGAGATAGTCAATAATGTCGCCGATATCGCTCAGAGTCAGATCCGTCTCCCCGGTGAAACGTCCGGCGACCTCCTCATATTCCAGAACAAGCGGGACAGAGAGGGCGGTTCGGAACTTTCCGCTGCCGACAAGCATGAGCAGTTTGTGGGATGCCCCGCGTTTTGAACGCAGAGCCGAAATCAGCACATTGGTATCAATGACTATCTTCAACTGTTTCATGATGAGTGTCAAATTGTGAGAGTGCATCTGTGTCCGATGTTTTGACTACTCTTCTCTGACCTTGCCAAACCTGCGTTCACGCCCCTGATAGTCTTCCAGAATCGTGACAAGTTCTCCCCTGTTAAAATCCGGCCACAGGGTTTTCGTGACAAAAATTTCCGAGTATGCAATCTGCCACAGCAGGAAATTGCTGATGCGCATTTCCCCGCTGGTCCGGATGACCAAATCCGGGTCTGTCATTCCCTTTGTATAAAGATGGTCAGATACCACTTCAGGGGTGATTGAATCCGGGTCAATGACACCGGCTTTTGCTTTTGCTGCAATAGCCTGAACAGCCCTGACGATCTCGGACCTCGCCCCGTAACTGAGCGCAAGATTAAGGACCATCCCGTCATTCTTCTCTGTCATTGCCATTGTCTCATACAACAATTCCCGGACATCTTCGGGCAGCCGTTCTGTCTGGCCGATGGCATTGAGGCGGATATTATTATCCTGCATTTCCCGCAGTTCGGATTTAAGGAATCTTTTGAGAATAGCCATCAGTGCAACGACCTCCAGTTTTGGCCGTTGCCAGTTTTCCGTGGAAAACGCATACAGAGTCAGGATGGAAATTCCGATTTCACGGCAGACTCGGACAATATTCCGCACCACTTCCAGCCCCTGCTCATGGCCTTTAATCCGATTGGCAAGACGCTTTTTCGCCCATCGCCCATTGCCGTCCATGATAATGGCAACGTGAGAAGGAATTTTTGTAATATCAAGTGTTGAAGAAGAATTAGAATTCAAGGATCTCTTTCTCTTTTTCTTTATAAATGTCGTCAAGAATCTTAATATGTTCGTCTGTTATTTTCTGCACCTGATCCTGGGCCTTGAACGCATCGTCCTCAGAAATGTCGCCGTCTTTTTTGAAGCCCCTCAGCAACTCGTTTGAATCACGCCGTATATTGCGCATCCCAACCTTATGCTCCTCACACATTTTGCTTACAATTTTTGCAAGTTCCTTTCGCCGATCTTCCGTAAGGGGCGGAATGGAGATGCGGATAATCTTGCCGTCATTTGAAGGGGTAAGCCCCAGGTCCGATTTCAGTATGGCCTTTTCAATCCCCTTGATCACGGAAACATCCCACGGCTGTATGGTGATGAGTCGGCTTTCAGGAACAGAAAGCGAAGCCATCTGGCTCAGAGGGGTGAGCGTACCGTAGTAGTCAACCCGAATACCGTCAAGAAGGGACAGGGAAGCCCGTCCTGTCCGAACCCTTTTCAACTCATTTTTAAGGGCGATTGTCGTTTTACTCATCCTGTCTCTGGTTTCCTGATATACGTCTTCAATCATTGGATTTTACCTCATTAAAGAAAAAATAGTGTTTTTATGTTAGAGACTCTCGCAAATTAGTCTGCCTCGCCCGCTTTCGGTCCTGTCAGAAAATATCTTTCAAAAATGAATGCAACCATATTAAAGCATAATATTTTTTATGGATACTCCTTCTTTTTTTGCTGCTTCTAAAAGGGCCTTATCTCCTGTAACCAGAAAACTCTGTATTTTTCCTGGACTATCTCGCTCTTTGGCATACGCCAAATGAAATGCGTCTATCCCTCCTATACTCTTATCATTGCGATTTAAAGGAGTTACTGAATATATTCTGCAAAGTTCCAATGCCTTCTGATATATCTTTCTTTTCATGCTCATCGGAGAATTTATCCTGAATTTATTGGCTTTTTCACCTTTTTGCTCCCAACCGGTAATCTGAGAAGCAATATTTGCCATACTGATTTTCAATTTCAAATGATTTATGTTTCTCTTGTTCTCTTCTTTAATTCCCTTGATCTCTTCTTCAAGGAGTCTTCTGCCGATAACCCCTACTGCTTCCAGCATGGATTCATAAGAAATCATCACCTTGGCATCCAAGTCTTTTTCAACATTGCGATATAACTCTTTGGCATTTTCTTTCCCCCTTTTTTCTGATGGCGTAGCAACAGTGTCAGGAAGAAAGTAATATACCAAAAAATTGGCATCAATATAATATTCTGAAATCATTAAGTATCCCCTGATATCGTCTCTACTCCAAATAAAGGGGTGAAAAAATATTTTCAACTCTTCGGAAGGCATAATCTACTCGAATAAACAGTTCTTTTTCTGTCTCTCTGTCCCCTTTTTCTGCCCAGAAATCAACTCCGATAAGATTAAGTTTTTTAAGAGTCTCGTATTTATTCACCTTAGGAAATCCTGTATAAACAATTAAATAGGCGAGAAGATTCTTTTCCCGGATAATAGGAACAAGTTCATCTCCATACATATTCACCATATTATAATCTATTATAAATACAGGGTATTCAAGCATTCCTTCACTTGACAGTTTTCTGACTTCATCAGGGTCTTTAATGAGATCAACCTTGTAACCTTCTCTGATAAACTTTTTACACAATTGTTTAATGCCAAGACTATCCGGCTCATCATCAATAATCATCAATTTATTAAAAGATTCTTCTGAAAAGCCATTCTCATCACATTTCATTGTCTTCTCCTTTTCTCTGGGCGGGAATATGGAAAAATGTTTTACTCCCCACTTCTTTTGGCGCAATAGTTATATTTCCGCCAAGTATCTCAACAAACATTTTACAAATATAAAGCCCTAACCCTCTGATATTTCCATCTTTAGTGCTATGAAAAGGTTTTACAGAATCTGAATCTGTTTTTTCAGAAAAACCGGGTCCGTTGTCTTCCACTGAGAATTTTATCTCGTCCGAGGGATCAAGATATTCTATGGATATTGTGATTTTCCCTTTAAATCCTTTTATCTTTCTTTGTTTTTCCTCAATGGCTTCAGCAGCATTTTTAATTAAATTCATCAGAACATGTTCAATATAAAATATCTCTGAGAAAAAATAAAAATTATCTGGAAGATTGTTTTTTGTATGAATATCCGGAGAAAATCCTGTTTTCAGATAAGATAAGGGTAAAATATTTTCCACATTATTGAAATAGGAGCCTTCAATGCTTCTTACGGAAATATTATGTGCCTGATACATTCGTTCCCGAAAGGAATTTACTATGGAATATATTTTTTGATAATTATCGTCTAACCCTTTAATCATTTTGAGCAGTTCTTCCGGCACCTCTGATTTTTCCAGCAATTCGGAAATTTCATTCAGGAGCAATGAAGCACCTGGAAGATACTGCTTTAATTGATGCAGCATGATATTGGTCCATAGCCCAAGTTGGGCATTTGCCATTAAAATGCTATTTTCTTCCAGCTTTCTTTGTTGGTTTTCCATGTCTGAGAGCTTAATAATTTTCTCTCTCCGATCTGATGATTTGTAACATAATTCCCATTATTTTGCCAAGTTGTTCTATATAATATTCTCTCACATCTATATGCAGTGCTTTTTCCAGCTTCAGAAATTTCCAGATACTTCCAGTTGTTACAATACCGTATATTGTATTGATCCGGGTCTCTTTCTGTTCGTTGAATATTCTGGCTGCTATCATTCCGGCGGCACACTGTGCCAGCCCGGATTTTATATTGTCATTTTTTGCCTCGACAATCGAAATGAAAGGAGAACTCACATACAGCTGCTCTTCTGAAAGAGAGATTATATAATCACAGAAACCGTTTAATCCTTTTTCCTTATCTACGTTGAATTCCACGCCTGAGAACAGACTGATCTGATGGTCCGATATTTTTCTCAGTTCGATAAGAACTGGCACAACAATCATCTCGGACCGTGCTTTCTCAGTATGTATCGCAAGAGCCAGCGGGATATTTTCTTTAAGAATCTCGCTTAAAAAATCACTTATTTTTTCTTCTCCGGCATCGGAAAAAATATCTGCCTGTTCTTCTATGCTTAACTGAAATTTTTCTTTTATCTCGCTGAGAGTAAAATCACTGTACGCCATAAGGGATTACTCATATCTTTCTGTGTCTTGCTATTTTTCGATCTGTCGGAACCATCAGAAACTTGGCGGTTCGGATTTGACACTCCGAACCAGGCAAATCTCCGAACGACTGAGATAAGGGGCGGGGATATGCTGAGACATTCAATGACAGCCCGTCCCCCTTCATCTCGTGGTTATGCCATCTGCCTACCTGTCTCACGACTCCTGTTGCGAAGTACGTCAGACTGTTCGTCATTCGGAAAGCAGTGAGATCAGGGGGCGGAGATTGTCAAGAAATTCGGCACACCGACCGATCTGATGCTCCGCATAGTCCGGTTCAAAAGAGACAAATGCGACATAGTCTCCCTCCTGTCTGTCCTCGAACAGCTGGTCATAAAGCTTTCCGTCTCTCACCTCAGTCAGGCCGGTTCTGACGAATTCCCGGTGAAATGCGGACCGGACTCCCGAATGCTTTCTGAAGGACTGTCCCCGTTCAAAAAGGGCGGCGCACACGTCGTAGAACACAGAGTAATAAAGACGGTTCATGGCTGTGCTGTATGATTCCGCCCCGAATTCCCGTCTTGCGGAGGCCAGACTCTCCTCCGCCTTCGACCACCAGTATCGGACAAGTTCGGAACGCCGTTCCTCATCATTCATATTCATATGATGACCCCGTCTCTGCGGATTTCCTCCCGGATCGGCAGAACCGAGACCGGTCCGGCTTCCCATGAGGCCCGGTCAATCACAAGAGAGCTGAAGTTCGTGCCGTGACGCAGATTGACTTCAAAAACTGCATCTGTGATCCTGTGTCTTTCAAAGCGTCTCATGGGCTGATCTGTGAGAATGAGAAGATCGGAATCAGACTCCCTGTCAGCCTCCGCCCGTGCAACCGAGCCGTACAGTATCATTTTTTCAATGCCGAAGGCATTGAGCAGTCTGCTTTTCAATTCTTTCAGGGCCTGAGAATTCTCTGACACAGCAAAAATTTTGTCTGTTTTTTTCTTCACAGGATATAATCCTCAAATAAATTATTTGATTATTTTAAATTTTCAGGGCATAATCAGGCAAATCTCCGAACCAGGCAAGCATATCTCCCGGTTCGGATTTGTCAATCCGAACCAGGCAGAATCCTTCCAAAGTATAACTTTGGCACTCCGGACAATCTTGTCAACTGTTAATCCGGGATCCCACTTCCTCTCCGCACACCACTTTTCTGATATTTCCCTCATTGTTCAGGCTGAAGATGACGAGAGGCAACTGATTATCCATGGCCAGAGAGATTGCGGTCATATCCATGACCTTGAGCTGTCCTTCCAATGCCTTCATATAACTGATTTTTCTCACAAATTTTGCATCCTTGTTTACAGCAGGATCCGAATCATACACGCCGTCCACCTTAGTTGCCTTCAGAAGTATTTCAGCATGAATCTCCTGCGCTCTCAGGACTGCGGCTGTATCAGTGGTAAAATAGGGGCTGCCGGTACCGGCTGCAAAAATCACCACCCGTCCTTTTTCAAGATGGCGGACTGCCCTGCGAAGAATATAGGGTTCAGCTATTTCATGCATGGATATGGCCGTCTGAACCCGGGTCTGGATATCTTTTTTTTCCAAAGCATCCTGAAGTGCAAGGCTGTTAATCACTGTGGCAAGCATTCCCATGTGGTCTGCAGAAGCACGATCCATACCATAAGAGCCAGCTGCGATTCCCCCTCTGAATATGTTGCCTCCCCCTACAACAAGAGCGGTTTCAACCCCCAGTTCGACTATGGAACACACTTCATCAGCCACATATTGTATCATCTGGGGACTGATGCCAAACTCCTGATCTCCCATCAGGGCTTCACCACTTAATTTCAACACTATCCTTTTAAATTTAGGAATCGCCAAATCCGTTATTCCTCCTCAAAAAAGGGAAGTGAGGAAAGGGAAATAAGGGACTTTCCAAAAAACAAAATACCCGGATGTGGGTGGATCGCAGTGTAATCCACCAGACAGTCTGACCAATCTGACCAATCTGACCAGACAGTCTGAGAATGGTGGGTTCCGCTTCGCTGCACCCATCCTACATTTTTGAATCGGGTGTATTATTTATCCGGAGTTCCCTGATTATATTCCCGCTCCTCTTTTCCCATTTTTTTTTATTCCCCTAGCTGATAGCGGGTAAAACGTTTTATGGTAATATTCTCACCGGTCTTTCCAATAACCTCGTTCAGGTAATCCGTAATGCTCTTAGAAGGGTCTTTGACATAAGGCTGATCCATCAGACAGCTCTCTTTGAAAAATTTGGCCATTTTTCCTTCAGCAATCTTGTCCACGATATTTTCGGGCTTTCCTGTTTCCAATGCCTGGGCGCGATAAATATCCCTTTCCCTGTCAATAAGCTCCTGGGGCACATCTTCAGGAACAATTCCCAGTGGGCTGCTGGCTGCGATATGCATGGCGATATTTCTTGCAAATTCCTTGAAAGCATCTGTTCTTCCGACGAAATCGGTCTCACAGTTCACTTCAAGCATCACGCCGAGTTTGCCGTTACTATGGATATAAGATTCGACCACGCCTTCTTTCATGGCTCGGCCGGCTCTTTTCTGGGCGGTTGCCAGTCCTTTTTTCCTCAGAAAATCAACAGCCTTCTCCACATCACAGTCGCACTCGGCAAGTGCTTTCTTGCAATCCATCATCCCGGCTCCGGTTTTTTCACGAAGCTCTTTCACCATTGCTGCACTAATTGTCGCCATCTTTTTCTCCTGTCTTTTCTTCCGCTTCAGAAACCGGGGTTTCTTTCGGAGCTTCCCGGTCCTTTACTTCCTTATTTTCAACCTGCTGTGCAGGTTCTTCGGTTTTTGGGCTTTCAGGGGCTTCAGACGCTGTCCTTTTGATGATTTCCACAACAGGACCGTCCGAACCTTTTGAAACAACTTTTTTTTCTCCCGGCTTCATACCGTCTGAACCCTTTGAAAAAACTTTTCTTTTTCCCGACTTCATATCTGAGTTGGCAGATGCTGCGATTTCAGCGTCCTCTTCCTCTATATCCTTATCTGCCTCAGCCTGCTGTTTCTCAGCCAGACGCTGCTTACCTGTGATACAGGCATCAGCAACCCTGGAGCTGATCAGTCGTATGGCGCGTATGGCGTCATCATTACCGGGGATGACGTAATTGATCTCATCAGGATCGCAGTTGGTATCAACGATTGCCACAATCGGGATGCCGAGCCGTCGGCCCTCACGAACCGCGATGGCCTCGTTTTTTGGATCAACGATAAAGATGGCCCCGGGCAGTTGGGTCATGCTCCGGATACCGCCAAGGTTGTTGTCAAGTTTTACGCGTTCTTTTCCAAGTTTCAGTCTTTCTTTCTTAGGGAAAAGGTTGATTGATTCGTCTTCCTCAATACCATTGAGATAATTCAGGCGGTCTATGCTCTGCTTGATGGTCTGAAAATTTGTCAGCATCCCACCCAGCCACCTGTTATGAACGTAATACATCTCGCACCGGTTCGCTTCTTCGTAAATCGAATCGCGGGACTGCTTCTTGGTGCCGACAAAAAGGACCGTCTTGCCATTTGCAACAGTATCGGAAATAAAATCATAAGCATTCCTGAACATGCGGACGGTTTTCTGAAGATCAATAATATAGATACCGTTTCTTGCCCCGAAGATATATTGCTTCATCTTGGGGTTCCATCGCTTGGTCTGGTGACCAAAATGGACTCCTGCTTCAAGGAGTTCCTTCATTGTAACATAAGCCATTCAGATTCTTCCTTTCATTGGTTTTTCCACCGCCTCTTTCCACCCTGTTTCCGACCTTCAGCGAAAGCACCGGGAATCAGGTCCGAAGGCGTGTGATGTCTGCAACCAGTTTTTGTAGCAAATTACACAGAGATGTGCAACAGCTTTTTATAAATGTACTCCGGAACAAGGGAAAGGTCAAGGACTAAGAGTAAAGAATTGCCCTTAACCCTTAATCCTTTCTCTCTTTGTCATCCGTACCACCCGGTCATGCCCGCCATAATCTTTTGTGAATATAACATTTTCATAGCAGCCGCAGGCATCAGCAATCTTCTGTATCCCATCTTTCTGATTATGACCTGTTTCCAGCAGCAGGCTTCCCCCATCGGCAAGATAAGCGTGTGCAGAACTGATAATCACCCTGTATGAATCAAGGCCGTCTCTGCCGCCGTCAAGTGCCATGGCAGGTTCATATTTGCAGATT